>SDBS01005058.1_pt1 | contig 12891 bp, 10 predicted proteins | sample 2277091 | NCBI WGS metagenome assembly SDBS01 (sample SAMN10404972, study PRJNA504765) | marine sediment metagenome | isolation source: marine sediment core GS10_PC15, 163 cmbsf | place: Arctic Ocean: Southern Knipovich Ridge | collected 2010 | reverse complement strand
TCTCCGAGCAAGCCCGGAGTTTCTCGTTCGACTTGCATGTGTTAGGCACGCCGCCAGCGTTCGTTCTGAGCCAGGATCAAACTCTCCACTTAAACTTTAGAGGGCTTTTGACCCTATTTCTTTATTTTGAGACCTACACTACATCACTATTTAGTTTTCAAGGAACAAATGGCTGAAAGCCATATTTAAGAATTTAAGGTATCCCCCTGCAAATGTCAAGCTTAAATTAGCATGTCATTATTGTTTATGAAATGCAAAGGAAGAGAGTTTTATACTTATGCTATTTAAAGATGTCAATCTTTTTTTTGCCCATCCCAAAAAAAACAGTCCTTTATTTTATCTAACCAATTCCGACACGGGAACAACATCAAACTCCTCCTTCAGCCTATTCTGATATTTCTCAAGAATTTCAAAGGTTTCATTGTATGGGTGACCGATTCCTATGGCCGAACCAAAGTCTCTTGCAATCCCTAAAAGACGTTCAATCTGTACACGTATCGCCTTGGGGTCTTGGTTATTGTCCAAGAAGAGGGTCCTTTCGGCTGCAGGTAGCCCTATTCTTCTTGCCTGTTCAAAACCAACTGTCCTCATTGTGGTCCGGCTGTCAACATAAAAAAGCCCTCGATTTTTCAATTCCTGGAGAATTAACAGCATTTTCTCCCGGTTTTCCGTAAAAGAAGACCCCATATGGTTGTTTACCCCCTTTGCCCCTCTGATTTCTCTCAAGTTTTTGTTTAAAACTTGCAGGATATCCCTCTCATTCATCGAAAGAAGCAGTGCTCCGCGTCCGGGATCGACTGATGGATAATCCTTTGGCTCCATAGGCTGGTGCAGAATGATCTCCCGCCCTTTATTATTCGCCTCCCGTACAATGATATCAGTGAAGGGGGCAGAAGGTAGGATTGAAAGACTGAGTTCCAGATTCAACTTGAGAAACGAAAAAGCCAGGTCAGAATCATATCCCAAATCATCAATAATAATCGCAACCTTTGGTCGGAGATCTTCTTCCTGGATACTATTCCGAGGCAGGGGCTTACGGATTGTATAATAGGTTTTATTTATTACGCTTTGGGAATCGTTTGTTGGTGGGTGTATTTCTTCGTAGATAGGCGGAGAGACCGTAATGGCAGTGGTCGAAATGTAGAAATATATGCTCAGCAGAATGATAGAGACCAATGATGCAGGCAGGAGTATCAGAAGAAAAAGACGCTTTTTCTTATTCATTGAGAAATTGTCAGGATCCCGACTTGATTTTTGAGAAAATGGTCCAGCTTTTCAGAAGCTGCAAGGCCTGGCGAACCTGGTTATCCTTCTCGAGAAGCATCTTGACTTTTTGGTTATTTTCTTCCTTTGGTTTCTTTTCATTGGTTTTCTTGGCATTGCCCTCTTCTAAAGGTATGTGTCCCTTCAGGTTTTCTTCTCTGATAAAGTGGGGGGACTTTTTTTTCGCTTTTTTTTCGGGGGCCACGAATGGTATCTCAATATCGGGTGTGATCCCGCTTGACTGAATCGACTTGCCGCTTGGCGTATAGTACCGGGCCGTGGTTAGACGCAGGCCAGAGCCATCGGAGAGAGACAGGATCGATTGCACCGAGCCTTTCCCGAAAGTTCTGGTACCTAAGATTATGGCCTTTTTATTGTCCTGCAGGGCCCCTGCCACAATTTCCGCGGCGCTGGCGCTCCCCCCGTTGACTAAGACAATTATGGGGTATTCCCTATCTTTCTTGTTCTTGTGAGCTGTGGCCTTTATATTGTGAGATTTTTCCCTCCCTTTGGTGCTGACGATAACACCAGAACCGAGAAATTGGTCGGAAACTTCTATGGCCTGGGATAGAAGCCCTCCAGGGTTGTTCCTCAGATCTATGATCAAGCCTTTCAACGTACCGTCCTTCTCGAGTATCTCAAGGGCTGACGAGAGGTCGTTGGCCGTTTTACTTTGAAAATTTGAAATCCTAATATATCCAATACCAGGGGAAAGGGAGTAGTGCCGCACACTTTTCAGAGGGATGACTCCCCTTGTAATTGAGAGTTCCAAGGGCTTATCCATCCCTTCTCGCACAATGGTTAAATTGACCTTGCTCCCTTCAGGACCTCTGATCTTCTTTACCGCCTCTATTAGACCCATATCCTGTGTTGACTCACCCTCCACCTTAATAATTTTGTCTCCCGCCTTCATCCCTGCCTTATCGGCCGGCGTTCCCTCAATGGGGGATACTACGGTCAGAATCTTGTCCTTGATAGTTATCTCAACCCCTATCCCGGAAAAACTTCCCTTGGTCTCGGTCATCAGTTCTTTATATTCTTCCTTTGTCATAAACGATGAGTGGGGATCAAGGCTTTGAATCATCCCTTTTATGGCCCCGTATATCAGTTTCTGAGAATCCTGGGGTTCAACATAGTTTTTTTCCACCTGTCTGAGCACTTCGGTGAAGATTTCAATATTCTTGTACACCTCTTCAGTATCAGCTTCGACCTTGGCGCCATTGCCGTTAAAAAAAAGGAGACCCCCCACAAAGAGAGATATCAAGGCAATATTTGCGACTAATTTTCTATTGAGAATTAACATTTCCTGCTCCTTATCATTTTACGCCCTGCTATTTCCCGCCGGGCCGGTTTGCCGAGTGTTCAGTTAAAAATATATCCGTTCGAAGTGTCCAATCCCCAACTCAGATTACGAGAGATCTAATTAATTTGGTCGGCAATGGCAATACAAAAATGCACATCAAACCTATTTGGCCTTTAGCCACTCTTGGGGATTCACGCTTTTTCCAGCCCTTCTGATCTCAAAGTAGAGCTTTGCCCCCCCTGAAGCCCCCTTCCCTCCAATCTGGCCGAGGACGTCTCCCTCTTTTACCACATCCCCTTCTATCTTATTCCTTTGGGAAAGATGTCCTGATACGGTGAAAAAACGTGAGCCGTGATTTATAATAACGAGCTCACCGTAGCCTTTAAGCCTTCCTGAAAAGGCGACAACCCCTGGGAAAATGACCTTTACATCTGAACTCGGAACCCCTTCAATAACAATTCCCTTATACCCTCCCGGCCTTGCGGATCCAGGGATCTTTTGATCTCCAATTACCTTCCCTTTAAAGGGATAAGGGAGTTTACCCTTAAAGTCTTCAAAATGACAAGGCCGATTTATTGCGTAATCATCTTTTTTCTCAATATTTATTAGAGTCTGTTTCAGGCCTTCTGCTGCGGCTTGTAATTCCAGAACTGCTGTTTCATAGAATTCTTTTTCATTGTGGATTTTCATCAAACAAAGGACTTTTTTCTCAAGCTCTTCTTTTAATGACAGCAGGCGAGCCTTCTTTTCACTGCTAATATTTCTGATCTCAGTTAGCTTTGCCTCTGTCCTCGAAATCTCCTCCTGGTGTCCTTGTGCCTGCCTTGCCGCGCTGATCAGGGCCATTCTGTCCTCTTCCATGATGGCCCTGAGATATTTCACCCTCCGCCAAAACTGGGTGATATCCGTTACCTCGGCCAAAGTCCTAATATAGCCCACTCTGGTGTGCTTATACAGCTTCACCAGCTTCCTCGAAACTTTAATCTCAATATCTCTTGATGACTGCTTCAAAGCTGCTAACTTTCGCCTAAGCACACCAATGTTGGCCTCTGCACGATGTAACTTCTTGCTTAATTCAGCCACTGCTCCTCTCTTTTTTGCGACCTCCTGCTCTAAACTGGCCAATTCGCCTAACAGATCCTTCTCCTGTGAGTCGATTTTCTTAAGTTTTTTCTTTTCGCTTGAGAGTTTTAACTCGATTTTTTTGATCTGCCCTTGATTTCTATTTGACACTCTTGCTGCATCGGCATGAGCAAATCTTAATAAAATACCAAGGTTTATTATAAGACTCGATAAAATCAGGCATCTTGCCAATGGAAAAAAGGTTTTTTTCTTCATACTTCAAAAAAGCGGCCTATAGCGATAAAGCTGCCTATCACCCCTAAGACCGTACCTAAAATAAGGATTAAAATCAGATATCCGGCGGGCAGGAAGACAAAATCAAGGGGGGCAAGACCTAAAAGGGAGATATGCGTGGGGAGAATGAGATAGCCTAAGAAGAGCGTCAGGACAGCTAAAATTCCCCCTATGGTGCCTTGAATCATTCCTTCTAACAAAAATGGTGATTTGACAAACCAGTCTGTGGCGCCTACCAATTTAAGTATTTCGATCTCATCTTTACGTGAATAGAGAGTCAACTTAATGGTGTTGGTGACTATGAAGACGACACATAAGCATAAAAGACCCCCTATTATAAAACCGATTAGCCTGACTACGTCCAGGAAGCCTTCGAGCTTCTTTAGCCATTCCTTACTATATTGCACCTCTTCGACACCATCTAATTTCTCCAGTTCTCCCTTTATTTTTTCAGGATTAACTCCATAAGTCCCTTTGCTCCCAAAAACAACTTCATATGATGCAGGAAGCGGGTTACGCTCTAAACGGCTTAAGAACCCTGCATCGTCCCCTAAGGCGGCTCTCAAATCTTTCAAAGCTTCTTCTTTGGATATGAATCGCTTGATTTCGGCTCCAGGCAAACCCCTGATGAAGGAATCGACCTTGTCTCTCCTGTACTCACTAATTCCATCCTTAAGGTAAATTGACATGGAAAGGGCGCTTCCCCATCGCTGAAGCCAGTTGTTAAGGTTACCGAAAAGCAACAGGAAAAGGCCTAAAATCAACAGGGACGCGACTATAGTACCCAGGCTCAGGATATGAACACTCAGATTTTTCCTGATATTGATAAGCGCCTGTCTTACAAAATAGGACCTCAATTTTGGCTTCCTTCATTCTCCATTTTACACTTTTATACCATTCGTACTGAGAGCGGCTTTTTTTAGGCACATTAAAGTGTATCCTCGGAGATTTTTCCATGATTCAAGACGATTGTTCTGCAGTCCGTGCCTTGCAGAAGTTCTTGGCTGTGAGTGGCAACGACTACAGTGGTGCCCTTCCGATGTATGCTCTTGAACAGCTCCATTATTTCCATCGTCAACTGTGGATCTAAATTTCCTGTTGGCTCATCGGCTAAGAGAATCAGGGGGTCTTTTACGATTGCTCTTGCGATAGCCACCCTTTGCTGTTCTCCTCCAGACAACGAAAGGGGGTATGCCTTCTCTTTGTCGGCCAGACCCACCAACCTGAGTGTTTGATGGGTCTTTTTCCTGATAAACTTAGGCCGCAGGCCGATTACCTCCAAAGCAATGGCCACGTTTTCAGATACCGTTTTTTTGGGAAGCAACTTAAAATCCTGGAACACAAAGCCGATCTTCCGGCGCAGGAGATCAAGTTTTGGCCTGCTGATCCTATTCAGGTTGATAGCATTTATAAGTATGTAACCGCTGGCGGGTTTTTCGGCTCCGAAGATCAATCTGAGAAGGGTCGTTTTTCCGGCGCCGCTCGGGCCGGTCACAAAAACAAATTCTCCTTGGCGAATTCTCAGTCTGATATCATTTAGCGCGACATTGGGGCCGAATTTTTTGGACAGGTCAAATAGCTGAATCATGTTTGGTCATTACGGGTTACGGGTTCCAGGTTCAAGTTTAAAACCGCACCGTCCTACTATAACTTTAGTCACCTACACCTAATAAGTGCCCATGGCCCTCTGCAGTCTGGCTCTGGCCAGATGGTACTGATAGAGCGCAGTATAGTAAAAGACTCTCGCATCGGACAAATATCTCTGAGCATCAAGTACTTCAACTGAAGTGCTTACCTGGGCCTTATAACGCTCCTGGCTAACTCTCAGGTTTTCTTCACCCTGTTCGACGGCCTTACGTGTAATCGGAATATTTGTCTCTGCTGTTTCTATGTTTAGCACCGAATCTTTTATTTGAAGCTGTATATCTTGTTCCATTTGCATCTTGGTCTTCAAGAGTTCATTCTTGATGCTTTCTTGCTGTTTTACTGCATAATAAGTCTTGCCCCATTCCCAGAATGTCCACTTCAAAGCAGCTTGTGCTGCCCAGTTGCTTGGCTCGTGCCCGCCCCCTCCATTCACCGAAGGGCTGTCGCCCTCCTTTGTATATTCCCAAACAAACACAATCTCGGGATAGTTTTTGCTCTCGGTTATATTTATCACCTGGTCTGTCTGAAGGAGATTATTGTCTATAAGCTTTATTTCGGGGCGGTTTTTGAGAGCCTCTTCAAGGTATGCCTGAAAGTCCCCCTTTTGTACTTCATGGACCTCGATGTCTACAATATCTACCTCGGCGTTCACAGGTCTGGATAAAATCGTATTTAATGTAGAACGGGCCAATCGGGCCGCATTTCGGGCTCTTACCACGTATTGCTTTGCATTCCCGGCTTCCACTTCTGACTGCAACAGGTCATTTATGGGAATCATCCCTACCTCGTAAAAATTCCGTGCTACTTCCGCATGAGATTCAAGAGCCTCGGCCGCCTTCTCCGCTGTTTCCACGGCGTTGTCCGCTGTCAGGATATCGAAGTAGGCTGTTTTTGTGTTTAAGGCCAGGTCGAGAGTCTCCAATTGAACCTCCAGCTCAGACTGATCGATGCCCAGTTCGGCAAGCCTGTATGAACTGACCAGGGCAAATCCGGTAAAGACAGGCTGTGTTACAGTCCCTTTCCACTGATAATTATTCAAGCTTCCAATTTCAGTATTAAAGGCCTCTGTTCTCAGCATGTTCTTCCACCCATACCTGGCATAACCATACGATGTGCTCAATTTGGGAAGGAAATCCGCCCTGGCCTGGTTCTTCACATACTGGGCCTGGTCGATGATTTCCTTCTTCGCCTTGAGTTTCCAGTTATTGGCCAATGCCTCCTTGACACATTCGTCCAGGGTGTAGACTTTTTTGTCCGCTGCCAGCCCGCCTCCAGGGAAAAAAGTTAGGGACAGGATGAAAAGCACCCCTGACCAGACCAGAGAAGTTTTGACCGTCATTTCCTTTTCCTCCATTTTCTTTTATATCGTTGGATATTCATTAAAACAGGCCTCGAAGGATGTCAATGTAAACATGGTATTTTAACAGGCATGCTCTAAAAGATTTCCAGTTTTATAGCGCCTCTGACTTTGGCGTTCTGTCGCCCCCGTTTTCATATGAACTTTGGCTTTATTCCACGAATTTGAAATAAAGGTGCCAATTCGTGGTTCATAATTCGTGAACCAATGCCTTGTATTTTATGGTAAACGAGATTATTATAGAGATCTTTGACAAATGTTTCCCGCTTCAGCGGGAGTCAAGATCAAGTCGAAGATCCCTGATTTTGAGCGGGGGAAGGCGATCCCGCTAAAGCGAGATCAACCAGAGGAATATATTGAATATTTCGAGGATTGATCCCGCCCAGAAGGGAGCCAAAAGGGGGCGTTTTGCAAAGGTCTCATTATGGGTCAGCCAGACACGGCCCCGTCTTCAACTGTTCGGATTTTTTTGAAGGATATATGAAGGAGATATTTTGAAAGCACTTCTGATCTACCCTGAGTTCCCAGACACATTCTGGAGTTTTAAGCACGCACTTAAGTTCATTCACAAAAAGGCCGCCTTCCCTCCACTCGGCCTGCTCACATTGGGAGCGATGCTGCCGAAAGAATGGTCAACCCGCTTAATTGATCTGAATGTTAAACCAGTCACTGAAAGGGATCTGGCATGGGCTGATGCTGCGTTTATCAGCGGGATGTCTGTTCAAAGGGATTCAGCTCATCAAATCATTTCCCAGTGCAAAGAGGGAGGGCTTAAAGTCGTTGCTGGAGGACCGCTCTTCACCAGCGGGTATGAGGAGTTTGATCAGGTCGATCACTTTGTGCTCAATGAAGCCGAACTGACCCTGCCTCTTTTTTTGGCGGACCTGGAACGGGGATCTGCGAAGCCGATCTACAAAACTGCCGAATTTTCCAACATCTCGAAAACACCGGCTCCCCTGTGGGAGTTGGCTGATATGAAGCGATATGCCGCAATGAATATCCAGTTTTCAAGGGGTTGCCCCTTTGATTGCGATTTTTGTAACGTGACGGTCCTTTTTGGACACAGACCTCGCATTAAGAGTTCCGGGCAGGTTATTGCAGAGCTGGATGCCCTTTACGGGCTGGGATGGCGTGGGCAGGTCTTTTTTGTAGACGACAACTTCATAGGTAACAAGAGGTATCTCAAAACACAACTCTTGCCAGCGTTGGTTGAATGGCGAAAAGACAAAAAAGGAATACGTTTTAATACTGAAGCCTCTGTAAATCTGGCCGATGACAGGCAATTGATGGAGATGATGGTTCAAGCCGGGTTTGATACGGTCTTTGTAGGGATCGAAACACCTGATGAGGGGGGCCTGGCTGAATGCAACAAAAAGCAGAACAAAAACCGCGATTTGATCGAAAGTGTAAAGCGTATTCAACGAGCGGGATTACAGGTGCAGGGGGGCTTCATTGTCGGATTCGACAGCGACACTCAATCTATTTTTCAACGGCAAATCGATTTTATCCAGAAAAGCGGGATCGTGACCGCAATGGTCGGTCTGCTTCAAGCCCCTGTTGGCACAAGGCTCTATGAGCGTTTAAAGCAGGAGGGGCGGTTGGTCGGTAATACATCCGGAGATAATGTGGATGGCACCACGAACATCATCACCCGAATGGATCTTGATACGTTGCGCGAGGGTTACAGGAACATAATGCTCCATATCTATTCGCGCAAGCACTACTATCGACGGGTCAAAACGTTCCTTAGAGAGTATAAGGCGCCAAAGATCAAGATTCCGCTCGACTATCAGAGTATCCTTGCCTTCTTTCGGTCCAACATCCGCTTAGGCATTATTGGAAGCGAGCGATTCCAGTACTGGGGGCTTTTGTGGTGGACGCTCTTTAGACGTCCCGGGCTCCTCCCATTGGCAGTCACTTTTGCTATTTACGGGTATCATTTCCGGAAGGTCAGCACTTCGCATATCGTTTGACAGGCAGTAGGGGCACAACCCCGCCGCTGGCCGCAAAAGCTGCCCATCTGAGTTACGAGTTACGGGTTGCAGGTTACGCGTTTCATCGGTATCCAACATCCAGCATCCAGTTTCAAACACCTTTGCTCAGGCACCTTAGGAGGCTGTCCGAGAATGAGAAATTTTTCGCAAGGTCAAGGAAGGCGAAGATTTTAACCGCAGGAATACATGGAGTATTTTGAGGATTAAAATCTGAGCCTGACGAAGAGATTGCGAAAAATAGCCATTCTCGGACAGCCTCTTAGGCACTAATTGTCACTAAACGATCATATGGAGGCGTGAATATTGGCTTTTATTACTGTGGATCAGGAGAAGTGTAATCAGGACGGTATCTGCGTGGCAGAATGCCCGGGCCGTATCATCCAGATGGACCCTGAGGACGAGTACCCGAGGGCCACATCCGATTTTGGGGATTTCTGCCTGAGGTGCGGTCATTGCGTAGCCGTATGTCCTACAGGCGCCATGAGGCTCGACTGGTTTGGCCCCGAAGAATGTAAACAGATCAAACAGGAATTGGGCGTGACACCGGAACAGGCTGAACAGCTTTTGTGCGGAAAGCGGTCTATCCGGGCGTTTAAGGAAAAGAGTGTGCCACGGACCGTCCTGGAAAAACTCCTCGAAGTTGCCTGTTCGGCCCCATCGGCCAAGAACCAGCAGCCATGGCACTGGATAGTGGTGGAGGACCCTGCCGAGGTTCGGAGACTGGCCAGCATGGTTGTCGACTCGATCCGGAGGGCCATCAAAAAAGCTCCGGAGGAAGCGGAAGCCATGGGGCTTCCTCGAGTTGTTGCTTCCTGGGATGAAGGATATGACCGCATTTGCAGGGGGGCGCCCCATATTATCGTCGCCCACGCCGATAAAAACTGGCCTTTCAGCACTGAGGATTGCACATTGGCCCTCAGCCTCCTTGATCTGTACGCAACAAGCATAGGACTTGGGGCCTGTTGGGCCGGCTATTTCTATAAGGCCGTAAATGCCTATCCCCCATTATTCGAGGCCTTAGGTCTCCCTTCTGATCATCTCGCATTTGGAGCAATGATGTTAGGATATCCCAAATTCAGCTATCAGCGCATCCCTCCCCGCAATCCAATCCGGGTAAATTGGATTGGATAGAGCCTAACCTTCGAAAATATCATCCGGAAAACGGTCCAGCCTTCTCATGCCGTTTGCTGTGACCAGCCAGGTATTCTCAATCCCCATCACCCCCTTCCCGGGAATGACAACTTTGGGCTACAGGGCTACGGTCACCCCTCGGGCGACTTAAAACCGAGCCAACCTGATTTGTCGCTAAAAGAAAAATTGAATAAGGCCTGTCTTGCCGTTGATCTGACCCCCCCCCTTGATCATCTGATAATAGGCCCTGCTGGATATTTTTCGTTCAAAGGTCCGAACTAATATTACTATTTATATAATATAGTTTATCATTCCTATAATTGAAGTTAAACTATATTTTCAATAAATTGATCTTGACAAGCAAGCATGTATCTTGTATACTCATCCCTGCGATCCTCTAATATTTCAAATCAGGAGATAACAACCATGGCCAGAATAGATTTAGAGGTATTGAAATCACATCTCTGGGAGTCTGCCAATATTCTCAGGGGGAGCATTGATGCCTCGGACTACAAGAACTACATCTTTGGCCTGCTATTCCTGAAACGTCTGTGTGATGTCTTTGACGAAGAATTAGACATGTTGCAGAAGGAAAACCATGTAGATTTGAAAGATCCGGATAATTTTAGCTTCCATGTTCCTGAAAAGGCCCACTGGTCATACTTGAAGACGTTGACCCAGAATCTTGGCGAAGCCATTAACAAAGCCAATGACGCTTTGGAAGAGGCCAATCCGGAGATGTTAGAAGGTGTGCTCTCAACCGTGGATTTCAATGATAAAGACCGTCTTCCCGACGTTATATTATCCGCACTGATTGCCCATTTCTCAAAAATCCAACTCGGCAACAAGGATCTGGAAAACCCTGACATATTAGGGGATGCCTATGAATACCTGATTGCTCAATTTGCCGATGATGCAGGCAAAAAGGGGGGAGAATTTTATACGCCAAAAGAGGTGGTGACCCTCCTTGTAGAGATCTTGGATCCTAAGGAAAAGATGCGCATCTGTGATCCTACCTGCGGGTCAGGGGGCATGCTTGTCCAGTCGGTCTATCATCTCAGAGAGGGAGGGCAAAACCCTAAAAACATCTCTCTCTTTGGCCAGGAGAGAAATATAGGGACCTGGGCCATTTGTAAAATGAATATGTTGCTCCATGGGTTGTTGAGTGCCAGGCTGGAAAAAGGAGATACCCTGAGATCACCCAAACTCACAGTAGAACAGGGACAGCTCATGGAGTTCGATATTGTGATTGCCAATCCACCTTTTTCTCTCAAGAACTGGGGTTATGAGGAGGCCCAGCATGACCCTTATCGGCGGTTCCGGTTCGGTATCCCGCCCAAGGGTTATGGGGATTATGCCTTTGTACAGCATATGATCGCAACCCTGAACCGCAAAGGCCGTGCCGGAGTCGTGCTTCCTCACGGTATCTTATTCCGCGGAGGGGCTGAGGGAAAGATAAGAAGAGGATTTTTAGAGGAGGACCTGTTAGAGGCTGTTATTGGGCTTCCAAGCAACCTGTTTTTCGGGGCCAGCATCCCTGCCTGTCTTTTTATTATCAATAAGAACAAACCTAAGAAGCGTAAAGGTAAAGTCTTCTTCCTTTATGGGGCCAATGACTATTTAGAAGGAAAAAACCAGAATAAGCTCAGGAGGGAAGATATTGAGAAGGTTGTTAATGCTTACAGGGAGTACAGGGTAATAGAAAAATATTGTAGGCCGGTATCTTTAGATGAGATTCGCGGCAATGACTATAATCTGAACATTACCAGATATATCGATATCACCGAAGAGGAAGAGCCTATCGACGTTCAGGCAGTTCTCAAGGAATTAAAAGAGGTGAAAAAAGAGCGTTCCAATGTCGAGAGAAAGATGAACCAGTATTTAAAGGAATTGGGATTTCAGGTTTAAGCATGTTTCGTGACCAAAAAGATGTGGAGACCATATTGAGCGCCTTGGGAGAGCAATTAGAGGAGATCGCCAGTGAGCCACTTGAGCTTTTGGTATGCGGGGGCTCTGCCCTGAATGTCTTAGGCTTGGTTCAACGGGCCACCAAGGATGTGGATGTCCTGGCTTACGTCAATCGCAACACAGCGGGAGAAGTATCATTTATTAGTGCAGACCCCCTGAACGAAAAATTGATTACGGCATCCGAAAAGGTCGAAAGGGATTTCAACCTGACCGAGGACTGGCTCAATGCAGGTCCTGCCTCAGCCACTGACCTTGGCCTGCCGGATGGCATCCTAAAAAGGGTAAAAACCAAACAGTATGGACAGAAACTGACCATTCACTTCATGGGTCGATATGATCAGATTCACTTTAAGCTCTATGCAGCAGTGGACCAGGGTGCCGGGAAACATTTTGATGACCTTTTGGCCCTCAACCCGACACCAGATGAACTGGAACAGGCGGCCCGCTGGAGCATGACCCATGATGTATCAGAAGGGTATCGACAAGTCCTCAAGGATTTATTGAATCATATGGGATACAGCGATGTCGCAAAAAGGCTTTAGAGATCTATTTCTTGAAAACATCCTAAATTTCCTCTGGCGCCAGTGGTCTGCCTTAGGGGTGTTGGGTGAGGCCAGGACTCAAGATCCATGGGTTATCGATCCGGAGCCCATGCTTCTCTTTACCCTGCAAATGGGCCGTTACGACCCGAGGATCTTTGATGAAGTGATGGATTGGCTTGTTGTCAACGGATCATGGATTGATATACAACGGCTGCGTGGAATCTTGCGAGAAAAGGATGAAACAACTAAGAATTTAACGGGCGCGGTGGCTGCGTTCCTTATGAGGGAGGCCGATGAGAGAAAATGGAAGAATCTGAGTCGGTCCTGCCG
>SDBS01005057.1_pt1 | contig 12892 bp, 9 predicted proteins | sample 2277091 | NCBI WGS metagenome assembly SDBS01 (sample SAMN10404972, study PRJNA504765) | marine sediment metagenome | isolation source: marine sediment core GS10_PC15, 163 cmbsf | place: Arctic Ocean: Southern Knipovich Ridge | collected 2010 | reverse complement strand
GGTGTGACCAGCGAATCCTCCAACACCCGCAGGACCTTGGCTTGCGTTCTAATCGACATATCGCCGATTTCATCAAGAAACAAGGTGCCGCGATGCGCCTGTTGGAACTTGCCGATTTTTTTGCCGGTCGCCCCCGTGAATGAACCCTTTTCGTGCCCGAAAAGCTCGGATTCAATCAACTCATCCGGTATTGCCGCACAGTTGACCGCCAAAAACTCCCGGTTGTTGCGTTTCGATCCCGACCAGATCATCCGGGCGATAAGTTCCTTGCCGGTGCCGTTGGCGCCGGTGATCAGCACGCGGCTATCGGTGGGGGCGGCGCGGGCGATTTCCGATAGTAGGGTTTTAATCGGCGGCGATTCACCGATCAGCGGGCCGCCCTCCCCGGCGCGCGCGCGCCAATGGTCCAACTCGGCTGACAACCGCTGCAGTTTGAACAAATTGTCGAGGACGATTTGTACTTTTTCCAGCGAAAGCGGCTTTTCCAAAAAATCATGGGCGCCGAGTTTGACCGCCTGGACTGCATCCTCAATCGTTGCGTGCCCGGAAATCATCAACACCCCTAATTGCGGCCGCTTTTCCCTGATTTTTTTGAGAACTTTTAATCCACTAAAATCAGGCAGCCGGACATCCAGCAAGACGGCATCCACGGCGTCGGATAATTTGCGTACGCCCTCGGCACCGGTGGCGGCGGTTAAAACATCATAACCGCGCCGAGTCAGCGCGGAGGATAAACTACGGAGAATATTCGGCTCGTCGTCGATGACTAAAACAGTTGGCATGGCCGATCAACGGTCCTCAAGCGGTGGTGGGTCTTGGGGCAGTTGCATCACGAACCGGGCGCCGCGTTCGGGGCTTTCTCGGACGGTCACCGTCCCACCATGATCGGCGACGATCCCCTGCACGATGACTAAGCCCAGACCGGTGCCACCGGATTTATCGGTCGCATATGGGGTAAACAATTTGTCTTTCATCTCTTTGGATATCCCCGACCCCGTATCATCAACGATAATCTGAACGGTCTCGTCTTCATCGATGACGGTAACCGTAATCGAGCCATCGGGTCCACCGGCTTCCAAGCCGTTTTTGATCAGGTTGATCAGCGCTTGCCGCAGTAATTCCGGATCACCTTTAATTACCAGACTACGAGTGGTATCGACCGCGATCCGGCCCTGCTTGTTTTCGGCGGGGAAAGCAGCCGCGGTCTCGGTCAGCAAATCCTTGAGGTCAAACTGATTAAATACCGGCCGGGGAGTGCGGGCAAACGAGGCAAACTCATCGACAAACCGCTTGATTGCGGCGACTTCCTCGGAGATGGTTTTTACTGATTGCCGGAGGACGTTCTCAAAATTCGGATCGTTCGGTTTATAGGCCGAAACCAGGTCCTCGGCGGAGACCTGAATCGGCGAGAGCGGGTTTTTTATCTCGTGGGCCACTTTGCGGGCGGCATCCCGCCAGGCGCCCAGCCGTTCGGTCTGAATCAGGCGGTCGCGCGAGCGACGTAAGTCACCAATCATCCGATTGAACGCGTCCGCCATCCGGCCCGCGTCACCCTTGGAAAAACTGATGACATCGGCATCCCACTCACCCGCGGAAATGCGACCGGCGGCTTCGATAATATCATCCATCGGCTTAGTCAACAGCCGTGCGACCAGACCGCCGCAGAGTATGGCCAACAACAAGCCCAGCCCCCCGGCGGCCAACATCGAATAAAACAATTTCGCCGTGGCCGCATCCACCGACGCCGAATCAAAAAACAATAACACCATCAGCGGCGGCCGGCCGGAGTTCGTGGAGGTAAGTTGCTTGCGCCCCACGAGAAATCGTCGGCCGGTCAGGTGCACCGATGACACTGACGGCCCGTAATATATCTCGGCAAACATCGCCTGCGAGAGTTGTTCCTCCGGAACGTCCGGAGTCTGATTCAAGACCTGCTGCGAGTTGACAATCATCGCAGGAATGGCCCACCCACCGACCCACTCACGCAGGTTATTGGCGGTGAACGGCTTGCCCACCAGTAAATAAGCCAGGGTTTTCTCCTGGTGCGTTATCGGGGCAATGGCCAACAAACCACCCGTACCCCACACCGGCAGGAAGGGGGCTACCGCGGCAGCAGTCGGTTTGGTAATGGATTGGGTGCCGAAAACCGCGCGGTAATCGACGGTGTCCCCAAATGAGGAGGGTCGGTCACCACGGGCCAGGACAACGCCGAATGTATCGATGACGGCCGAAAAATCCCACCCGGCCTGAGTGGAACGGTCCCCCAATTGTTCGATCAATTGGGCTTGAAAAACTGAACCGAGTTGTCGCCGGCGCAAAAACATTCGCCGCCACCGGGAATTAAGTACTTCATTTTTTGCCGCTGAACCCATCGCGGCCAGGTCCTTAACGATATCGGCATCCAGCCGCGCCAGGCCGGTCGTTGCATTATGTCGCCGGATTTCTTCCAGCTCCAGGCGAGCGAACATGTTGGCGGCTAAGATTGTAATTACGGCCGGCACGATGGCCACGGCCACGAAGGCAATAAATATTTTCTTCTTCACCGCACTGCCTCTCTTATTTTGTTCACGCTCGCTGGAATAACGATATCAATTTCACCGTCGGCAGTCAACCTCATCCCGGACAATTGCTTTGCCCCTACTATACTGGAGATCGGCCGATACAGCGGACAAATATAGGGCTCGGTCAGCAGGCGGTATTCAATCTCCCGGTAATGGCGCTTCCGGATGGCGCGTGATTCTTCCCGGCGCGCATTTTCGACCAGACTTAAAAACACCGGATTATCGAGCGCCAGCGGGTTGGTCCCACAACGGGTCGCCGGGTAATACAAAAATGGATAAAACGTTACATCTGGTCTCTCCGACGACACCGGCCAATAATAAAGAAAGATATCCATCGAATTGACGTAGTCCGGATCAGCGAATTGCTGATGGTCCGCCAAAATCAGACGCGTCTTGATCCCTTCGGCCGCCAGTTTTCCGGCTAGATGCTCGGCCACGGTTTTGCCCCGATCGATGCGGTTGTCAACATAGAAATTCAAGGTGCGGCGTAACCGCAGGTCCTTCAGTATTCGGCGGCCCTTGCGGGGATCGAACGGATAATATGCCTCGGCAAGAGCATCCTTGTCCGGCATAATCGCGTGCGCCACTATTCCCTGGCCGGCCAGCAGCGCCCGCGCCAGCGAGTGTTTGTCAACTAAATAGCACACGGCCGTGGTAAGCCGGTTGTCGGACAGATCATCCTTTTGTTGATTGACCCCAAAAACAACGATTGCATTCTGTACCGCGGAGGAGGCCGAGTATTCCGGCCGCGGTACCGGTCCGCGCAATATATCATCGATAGAAATCGAACACAGATCCACCTCCCCCAGTTCGAGGGCCAGCCATTGATCGCCATAATCGGCGTATGGCCGGACCGTGATTGTATCTATCAGAAACGGGGATGGTCTGCGATCGGTGTGGGTCATGGCCCGGACCCAGGTAAACTTCCCGGCCTTGATCCATCCCGGAGGCCGGATATCCAACTCGGCGTCGAAGCCACCCGCGGCCGCCAGCGCCCGGCGCCACCAACCCGCGGCGACGTACTCCGCAAATGTATGAAATGCAGTTGTATACTCCAGGCCCACCGTGGTGTCGTCAACGTAAGAAAAGCCATCGAAGAATCCGCCGTCGCGATCCTGAGGATCGTCCTCCGACGGACGCAACGCCCACAGGGTCGGGCAACCGGTTTTTTCATTGTCGTCAATAATTCCGTTAAGCCGGTCGGCCGATGCGCCGCAACTGCGGGGGAATTCGCCCTCCGGCCAACCGGTGGTGTCAAGCCCGACAGTCCAATGCCGGCCCTCGGGAGTCATCAAAGAGGCAAAAACCCCGGCCTCATGGGGGTCGGCAAGCTCGCCGCTACGCGTCCAGGGCCACATCATCGAGGCGGGTATTGGAAAATTCAGTAAATCCACGAGCCGATCAAGAGGTTGTTCTCTATCGACGATACCGAGGCGCAAATGCGGCAGGTGCAAAACCACCGACTCCGGCGGGTATAACCATACCTCCGACAAGTCCGCGAGCGAGTCAAAGCCCAAAGCCGGTAGTCCTTCCAGGGGGGCCGGGGCGGAGGACACATCGGGATATACCTGGTCAATAACCCCAAAGCACCCGGTTGAATCACCAGTGCTATCTGACCGCAGCCGAAAACTCCAACCCGGCGTAATACCCGCGCTTACCCCGACATTGAAATATATCCGTTCCTCGGCAACCCAGATGATGCGGGCCGTTATCGAATCCAATTCATCAGCGCCGCAGACGGGTTTTCCCGTGAACAAGAAAAACAACGATCCACAAAGCAGGATCACTCGATTATTCAACGCCCGGCCTCCGCACAGTTTTTGTCGCCCATAGCCCCATAATTATACCCCGCCAGGCGAATAGCCAGCCAAAAACCGTGGCGCCGGACCGGCCACATTTTGCGTGGCGGGGAACAACATCAATCTCGGCTGTTGTCCCACCCGTTCGGTTTATATACTATTGGCGCTATGGTCACATATGATGGGACACCGATGAAACCACAACGTCTCTCGATCAACGCCGCCGCCAAGCTCGGTAACCTGGTGCTCGACGGTTTGATCACGCTGGTCGTGGTCTCATATTTTGTCGGCCGCCTGGGCCCCCAGGCGTACGGTCTCGTCCCCTGGCTGGCCTCGTTGTTTGTTTTTTTAACGATCATTCCCACCGCGGTGCAGACCGCCGCCGGGCGGTTTGTTACGCGGGCCATGGGCCGGCAGGATATCCCGGAGGCCGGGCAGTATTATTCCACAACTTCCTTTCTCCTTTTCGGACTGGGACTGGCGGGGCTGATCCTCACCGCGCTTTTGGCCTGGCTGGCCCCGGCCGTTTTTCCCTTTGCTCCGGAGGATATACCGGTAGCCCGGGCATTGACGCTGCTTTTCGGCGGCGCGGTCAGTCTGGATATCGCCCGGAGCGCGTTTGCGGTAGGGTTTTTCACGCGCGAGCGTTTTGATCTTGAATATGAGATAATGATCATCGGTGGGCTGCTACGCCTGGCGCTGATCATCGGGCTATCGGAAATCAGGGGCGTTTCCCTGGTCTGGATCGGGGTTGGTACGTTGGCCGGGGCCATCTGGCGTACCGCCGGTGGGTTGTTTTTTATCCGGCGGCTGCTTCCCGAACTTTCCCTTTCACTCCGGCAATGCAGCCGGAGATTACTGCGGCCGATTTCGGTCTTTGCCCTGGAGGTGATGGTCTCCGGGGTGGGGTTGATTATTCTGCATCAGGCGGATATTCTGGTAGCCGGCTGGCTCCTGGGACCGGCGATGGTTACCGCGTATTTTTGCGGAGCCAAATGGAGCTTTCTGTTGCGCGCGGTCATCGGCTCGCTGACCACCGTGCTCATCCCCCGGATCACGACACTCCAGGCCGCCAACAAACCGGAGGACATCCGTAAACTCGCCCGGCAGGCCGACCGCCTGATCATGCCGTTGGGCTGGCTTTTGGCGGGGCTGTTGTGGGCCTTTGCCCGGCCGCTGATTTATACCTGGGTCGGCCCGGAACAGAAGGCAGCGGTCGATATCCTGCGCATCATTGCTTTCCCGATGGCGGTCACCGTCAGTTCATATGTTGCTATTTCGGTGCTGACCGGTATCGGGCAAATCCGTGAAAGCTCGATCTCGGCGCTGGTGATCGGTTTACTTAATCCGGTTATCTCGATTCTTTTGGTGGTGCAGTTTGGTTTGGGCATCGTGGGGATTGCGCTGGCCTCGGCCGGGTGCCTGCTGGTGCGTAATGGCATCTATATCCCTCTGCTAATCCGGCGGTATATCGGCCAACGACTTGGGGATTATTATCGAGAAATGATTCTCGCCGCACTGGCAGCATTACCGTCGATAGCTCTCGGGTATTATGTCTCACTGAATTTTAATATCCTTGGCTGGACTAAGCTCGTTGCCGGAGGAATGCTCAGCGCACTCCCCTCACTGATCGTAATCTATCTGGTGATCTGGAGGCCGGCCGACCGCCAGTTGTTTAAAAACCTGCTGCCGTTATTTGGACGATCGGCCGCCCGCGAGCAGCAACCGGAGTGAACAAGCTTGAATCGTTTCCGATGGTTTATTCATCGGATTCGCTAACGCGAGGTGCCCCATCCGCTCGGGGCCTGTTGAAAAAGTATGGAAAGCAATAAAACCCGTCATCGCGAGGAGCGAAGCGACGTGGCGATCTCGTTGTTGCCCAGTGGCATCATCCACGTGTGAGATTGCCGCGCTCCGCTCGCAATGACCCCGTTAGAGCTTTTTCAACAAGCCCGCTCGCTGTGGGTTCAGATTCATTACGAAATTGTATAAAAAAGCCTGCGGATGTTCACTTTACATCGAACCACGAGTCTTTTCCCCCCGCAAGCCGTGGTGTACCCCATGTTTAGGCGGTTGACCGTCACTTTTTTCGGGGGGAGAGGCAAATTTGGCGGTGCAATTATTTAGCCTGGGGGCTGAAGGTGGGCGCGCCGGCTTTTTTTGGCTTGCCGAATCCTGTGGCCGGCCCCTATATTCATGGGCGGTAGATAAACATCTGTGACGTGTTGCAAGGAGATTTCAAATGTTTGGCGGCTGACGGCTTGCCAAGGGAAATGACCACACTGAGAGGTGAAAACGATACTCTGGAGCATTGAATCTTAACCCACAGCGAGCGGATGGGGCACCCGGCCCATCACAATAAACCGGGGCCAAAGATGTACAAATTTTGGGGTGCACGCCGTAAGCTCGATCAGTAATTTCATTAGCACGATTCTTCGGAGGTAGTTGTGTTGACTTTCGTTAAAGGAAGCACCACTAAGAGTGTCTGGTATGGGCGAATCGCTAGTTTGGCGATTCCCGGGTTAGTAATTTTGGCGATTTTGGCATGGGGGGACATTACCAGCGCAGATAATCTAACTCAGCAACAGAAAAGCCGAGACAAAGCACAAGTATTGGCGACCTACCATATTGGAGATAATGTACGTTTATACCATGCAACGATGACAGCACAAAGAGTAGTGTTTTCATTGTACGATACATCCTCCTCGAGAATTGTCTGTTATGATACTACGGGAGTTGAAACTTTCCGACTTAATGATAAAGATAAGGAATTCAACTATGGACGTCCAATCCTAAGCGCCAATGGTAATGTGTTAATTATCTCGAAAACACACTGGCCTGAATGGAGAAAAGTCGAGGTCTATGATTTAGAAAATAACTCCCTGCTCTTCGAACGTGGAGATGTGGATCAGCTTTATCCTTCACCTTCAGGGGAATACTTGATTAACGATTGGAATGAAATTTCCGAAGAGGACCCGGTTCTATTTCGACGAGATGGCAATATCATCAGGCGTTATTCAACTGACCGTGCCAACTGGACTGCCCGATTCATCAATGACTCTGTGTTGGCACTTGCGATTCCCGGATCGGTCAAATTTATCTCCACACATGATGGGCGAGTATTGCGGAATGAACATTTCGAAGGCATAGCGGTAAATATGCTACCTTTAAGTAGAGCATCGACAGTACTTTCAAAGGTTGTTATTTACAGTTATCACATCATTGTCGTAGCTTCGTTGGAGAATGGTATCGAACAGATCAAACGATACTCTGATTACATTCACCAGGTAATGGTGAATAAAACCTCCGGTTCGCTGGCAGTCTTGTTTGGCAAAAAGGACCATTCGGCGGCGTACATTCGCTTTACCTCCCTTGAAGATCTCGATTCGTATGCTGACGCGTCTTGTGAGAAAGAATTTATCAAATCTGGAGGTTCTATAGAACAGCCATTCGATTTCGTGGATGGTACTTTGGGGATATTCTATCCAGGTATTGGGATCGGGATCGATGTGAGAAAAGGAATCGAGTATAAGACCTATTTCTATCAGTTTGATGAGACGACCATGACCATCAGCCAGCGCAGTACACATGCGGGCGTGTATAAGCTCCGAAAGTCCAATGATGGGTCCATTGTTGCTTTACATCATCAACCCGGCATTAAATCGTCGTTGATCGTCCTGCCGGATATGGCAAAAGGTACAGCAAAATAATCATATGTTCCACGGTGATATGCCATGAAATGAATCTCGATCATGCGCACGAACGTGACATTAGGCAGGAGAGGCGGCAGTTCTAGTTTTTAAGATTAATCGTCGGGATGGATAAACAGAAAGTCGGGGGTTAGATCAAGAATAAAAAGGTGGTTTGGGGCGCTTCAGCTTATAAGAGCCGGATGCCCCATCCGCTCGCGGTGGGTCCAGATTCATTACAAAATTGCCGGGGACCCAGACACAACTAGCTTTCGACACCGGTTGACAACGGCACCGGCAGCGGTGAGCGCATGTGCAAATCCCGCTGGGGGAAGGGAATCTCGATATTATTGGGCGGAATTTGTCGACAATCGCACAATTCAACTCCGAACGGACCAGGGGGTGACGTTTCGGGTCGCTGATCCAGGCCCGTAATAACATATCCCATGATGAATCCCCGAAGTTGGTCAGCAACACTTCCGGCTCTGGGGTTTTTAAAACTTCCGAATTTTCCAATGCCACCTCGCGCAACACCCGCAGCACGGCAGGCAAATCCGAGTTGTAGGAACCCCCCACCGGTATTTCCAGACGGATTTTGGGGTCGCCATGCGACCAGTTAATCACATTGGAGGAGATGAATTCCGAATTAGGAATAATTACTGTAATGTTATTCAGCGTGCGCATGGTCGTCGAGCGTATGTTGATCGCCACTACATCACCTTCCTCATTACCGACCGTCACCCGGTCGCCGACTCGAATCGGCCGTTCGAACGGCAAAATCAGACCGGCGACAAAATTCGAGGTCACATTTTACAGGCCGAACCCAATCCCCACCGACAACAGACCGAAAATAACCGCCAGCCCGCCCAGATCGACACCGACAAATTGAAACGCAACGACGGCACCGGTGATCATCACCAGATAATGAGCGATGCGCCGGAAGTTGTATTGTGTGGCCTCATCGATATCAAATTTTGGCAACAGGCGCCGAAGGATCCCACGGGTAATCACCCGCGAAATAAAAAGAAATACCAGCAGGACAAAAACAAACATCCCAATCGAAGCCACGGTGATCGGCGTCTGGTTAATCTCGAAAATCTTGAATTGTGTAATTTGTTCGATATAGGCCAGGATTTCGGACATCGGATTAATCTCCTTTGGTTAGCGGGACATGATGAGCTACAACCATGATTATTGTAAATCACTCAGGCGCTGTTTCATAATAGCACGTAACGCATCGTACCGTGTTCGGTAGGTGTTATTTATCGAATCAAGCTGCGTGGCCCGGTAAAAGCAATCAGCCGCCACATTATCCAGCCCCCGGCCGGTGTACCACTCACCCATCCGGGCGAATAATTCGGCCGCCGTAATATCATCCAATGCCAGCGTGGGTATTGAATCGACCAGGGATGCCCATTGCCGTATTTCGTCCTTGGTTTGCGGCGTGGCGGCGCGGCGCCAGTTTTGTAACACCTGTTGCATCGCCGATACGTTTTTATGCAACAGCGAAATTTCCAACATCCGCCGATACATGATCGCCTCGGTGGGATTCAATTTCAGGGCTTGATTGAATTCGTCGAGTGCCGCTTGATAATCCTTATTATGCATCAACTCCACCCCGGCGGCACAATACGCCTCCCAAAAGTCCGGCTTGATCCGGGCTACATTATGAAACATGGTTACCGCCGAATCATACTTTTTCTCGCGGCGGTATATTTCCCCCAGCCCCCAGCATACCTGCCAATTGTCGGGCTGGAGCTTTAGTACCTTGAAGAAACACGGTTTGGCCTCCGCAACGCGATTTTGCCCCAAAAGCAGCAGCCCGAAATTGTGCCAGTATACGGCATTGGTGGAGTCGGCGCGCAACGAGCGCCGGTAGGCCCGATAACAACTGTCCGGCAATCCGCGATACCAGTACATCGAACCCAGACTCCACCAGGCATCGGGATCATCGGGGACCACAGCTACCCGGCGCAGGTAGTATTTGGTACCCAGATCGTATCGCTGCAACTCATCAGTGATTAAAAATTTCGCAAAATCCACCGCCCGCGTGGCCTGGTCATACTCGACACTCAAATGCGGATCATCAACCAGCATTACATCCATTGTTTCCACGGCTTGTGCGGCATTTTGATGTACGGCGACCCACGGGACCGTATGGAAAATGCCCAGCCCCAAAAGCTGGACGGCAATTATTCTGACTGTTGTTGGGGAAATCTGCGGCCGCCGGATCAGGAATAACCCGGCCATACTCAGACCAAGGAACGGACCGAAATAAGAGATCAGGTCCCAATCTCTCGCTGCTCCCAGCGACGGGTCGATGACCAATGCCGCCCACCACGCACTTATCGCGGCAATAAACACGAAACCCCATGCTTGCCCGGGTTTGGTCTGGTTTGCGGCAGATAAAGCAGGGATGATCAGCACGAAAAAGGCCGGAGCGACTAATAGTAGAATATTGAGTGTATCGATTAAATGCGCCGGCGACCACAGCAGGTATGGGCTGCTCTGCCCCGGCGACGGGAAAACAAACAACTGGCTATTCAATAGACGTGCCGCGATTAACGCGCCGCCGATAGTCAACACGCCGAGAATAACAAACGACCATAAAGGTTTAATTGCCGGAGGTTGTTTGATCTTGTCCCTCCAGAGCATCCATAAAAACGCCGGAGCGAAAATCAAGGCCAGCAAATGAAAACCAACGGCGACAATCCAGATTAACAGGGCCACGCGCCACAACCCCGGTTTATTGACTGACCGTACGGCATATACCATCGCCCACACCGACCCGGCCAACGCCCAGGTATAACTTTCCACATATCCCAACCCCAAAAGCAGCGTGCCGGAACTCAGGATTGCCGACCACAACAGCAGGCGGTGTTCGCGATGTGGCGTCAACTCTTTGATCAGCCGCGTCAAACCCAATAATAAAATCACGCCGGCGATACAGTTGAGGAAACCGTAGGTTAATGCCGGTGAGATCCCCAACGGTTCAGCCCAGAGGCGATGGTTGAGCCAGTGCCAGCCGAAATCCAGCGTTTCTTTGAGAATATCAGCACTGAACAGGACCGAGGGTCCGGCCTCGGCCAGCCGGTCGAGCATGCGGTAGCCATCGCCAAAAATGTGAGCGCGGGAGCGAAAGACAAACAACGGCACGAACAATAAAACGAAGATGATAACCCGTCGTGCCACCGTTCCGGCAGCCAACGCCCCCGGTAACCGGAGATGCAACTTGCCGATAACTCGCGCGCCGGCGCGAGCCACCGGGGGAAAAATCAAAGATAGTCCGGCCAGCCACACGACCCAGCGCCACAGCGGTGGCAACGCCAGCCCGTGCAGAATTCCCCACACTTGACCCGAGGGATAATATGCTGCGTAAACATGCGCGGCCCATAGAATCGCCAGGGCAATAAAGATGCCCCAGGCGGATGATTCGTCGCGTTTAACCATGCCAGGGATCACGGCCGTCGGAAAAACCAGACCTTTTTGCGCCAGTGGGAAACGATGGGATAGTCGGCCGAGCGGTTCCAGCGTTCGTTGGTGGAAAGCGTGATCTGAGTCAGGTGTACCCGGCAAATCAGTTCCCGGATGTCCGCCGGAAAACGAAGTCCCGTCAGGCGGCGGGTGAATTCCGCGGTTTCGGTCGCGCGGTTTTCCAAAAACAGCAGGCCCGGCGGATCGAGCGTGCCGCCCGCCACGAACAAAAATTGCACCGAGTCGATTCCCAGTCGATACCGCTGTTTATCCTGCGTCGGCGCGGCATTGATTAGCAGCGAATACTCATCGACCGCCTCACTCGACCCCGGCGCAAACCGCACCAGCGACGGCGTCACCACCCACCCACCGACCGCCTCCACCGGTTCGCGCTTAACTAAGAGAAACTCGTGCGAGCGGTGGATGCCGCAGCTGGCGAGGAGGATTGTGAAGACTATAATAAACCAATAAATCATGATGTTGTACCGCTCAAATCTCAAATGATGAATAATTCGCATAGGTAACTCCTATTTACATTCGGATGATACCGTTTTTCTAACTTTAAACATGATCTCCCTCAGTACTTTACTATGATTTTCTGAATTACCGATCTCCCTGCCTTCGATTTCAAATTTACCTTTTTGTCTAAGTTTGTTGGTTAGATAATCGGCAAGCTCCTTTCTTGATGGATTTGGCTTCGGATAATGAGTGTAATAATGGAAAAGAAATATCTTTCTATAAATCTTTTTATGAAGAAGGTACCAATATTTGGTGACGTTTGTGTCAGGATGTCTTTGCCCTGTCTCAATTTCAATCGCTATCAATATATCACCACATGCGAGCATCCCATCGCTCCTGAATCCTTTGCGGGCATCAAGTTTAAAAATTGCTTGATATGGATTTCTATATTCCCGGCCAGGGCGGACCAGTTTTTGTAGTCCTTTTTGAATGTCCTCTTCCAATTTTTGGGGATCGATCATATCATGCTCCTAATTATTGATTTTCATCTCAATTACTGGTACCCCACCCAGCGGGTGGGTGAATAAAATTCATGCTGAATAATCCTTTTTCGATCACCATCATATTAGACAAATATGCCATTTAAGTTAAAATGATCTACTGCTATTGTTTCATTTCAAATAATACTCGCTCTCTCACCCGATGGGTGAGGTACCCCTTTCTTTAACCGGCCGGGTGCTTCATGCGCCTCAGCGGCCTTGCAACGTCACCGCCGGGTTTTTCAACACGCTAGATTCACAAACGAAGTGCAACACCTTATAAAGGTGTTGTCATGGGACAGACATATGTACAGATCACTATTGAAGAGCGGTGCGAGATTGCCTGTCTACGTGCCGCGGGGCGCTCGATC
>SDBS01005055.1_pt1 | contig 12893 bp, 8 predicted proteins | sample 2277091 | NCBI WGS metagenome assembly SDBS01 (sample SAMN10404972, study PRJNA504765) | marine sediment metagenome | isolation source: marine sediment core GS10_PC15, 163 cmbsf | place: Arctic Ocean: Southern Knipovich Ridge | collected 2010 | reverse complement strand
GCGATAAAGTCTTCTTCATCCCGATACGGCTTGAGTGTCATACCACAGTCGTTGAACGTGAGTTGATGTCGAAGAACGTCACCCTTTTCAGAGAACAGTCCCCGCAGGTCCTCCACTACGTCCTCGTTCTTTGCCAAGAGGCGGGCCTGAATGACTTCGTCCACGTTGGCACTTGATAGAGACAGGCGGGTTTGGAACCGGGCTTGAATCTTGGAGAAATCGTTCTTTGCCGCCGACCGAAGTTCCCCCAACACTTTGTCGATTTCTTCCTGGGAGGTGACCACGATCCACGCTCGACCTTCGCAAGCCGTCCCCAGGTCTTCGGCAATGGTTTGCAGGTTGAGCATCAGGTGGCCATCTGTGCCGATGAACTGGCCGATTTCATCGACCAGAAAGATAAGCCGATGGTCGGGGCCCTTGATGTCGAGGTATTCCCGGACCCATTTACAGAAGTTCTCGACGGTCAGGGAGAAATTGGTTTCGGCGTTATCGATCCACTTGGCGACGGACTCCTGGCTTTGCCCTAACGTTTTGGAAAGGGCTTCGACCACCTGATCCTGGTTGAATTCGTAGGCGTCTCGTTCCTCTTTCCAATCGGCCCTGGTAGCCTCCTGGTAGGCGGCATGGAACTCGGTCAGCTTGCCTTTGCTATCCAGGTAGCGTTCCATGTGGGCAATGTGGGGATGGTCCCCATCGTAGCCCTGTCTTTCATTCAGCACTTTGAGGAAGACCGCCAAGATGGCTTCACGCCCGGCATGGGCGTCAGCTTTGCTGTCGATGTTGAATAGGATAACATCCGTGTTGGACGCTACGGCCCGTTTGATGTCACCAAGCAGCATGGCGTCTCCGACTTTTGTTTCGAAGAACTCCACAGCCCGCTTGGTTTCGCCGTCGTGTGTATGCGGTTCATTGTCCAACAGATGGGACAGCACCTTCAGGAAGTGCGACTTGCCGGAACCGAAGAAGCCAGAAATCCAGACGCCCATCTTGCCGGTGATGGCCGGGTCGTGTTTGTTGTCGATGGTTTCCAGATAGGCCGACAGGAATCTGCGGAAATGCCGGTCGAGTTCCTTGGTGATGACGAACTCGTCTAGCTCTTGCCAGACCGATGACTCGTCTAACTGGTGTACTTTCACCACACCATTGATCGGGCGGAAAATGTCTCTCTCAAAAAGATTCTTTATCAACATGTTCGGCCTCGTTTATGGGACCAGCTTAAAAGCTCGGTAGTAGTTGTTGTTCTTGATTCGTTCAAAAGGCTTCAGGGTTTGCCCGTCGTAACGGCCGGGGTAGAACATCACCAGCGGCGTTTCCCCCATGACGGGATGCAGGTTGCTTAGCAAGGAATGCGTCCGCACAAGCGGCCAAACGCTGCCGACTCCCGAGACGAGTACCAAATCCTGCTTCTCCGGTTGGACAGCATCCACGAAGAGTTGCGCCAACTTCTCCGCCTTCAGTGGACTGCGCAGGGCTTTTTCCAGGGCCTCGTCACCCTTTTCCTTCTGCATCTGGAAACAACGGTCCAGCAGGTTTCGTTCCTTGAGGTGATCAATGATCAGATCGAAAAGGCTGACGTGCTTGACCTGAAGGTCGGGCTTCTGTTTGGGAATGTGCTCAAGCAAGAACTGAATATGGCCTCGGATGAGGAGTTCTTCCTCGGGCGGATAGTCGAAAATGTAGAATGCGATCTCGTTGCCAAGCCCCTTGCCGCTGAGGAAGTCATCAGAGGTGATCTTTGGCAATATCTCGTTAAGTCGCTCTGTCAGGCGGTTGCTCATGGTGCTACCTGGATGCAGCGGAGGACGTATTGTTCTTTGTGCTTCTCCAGGTAGTCGATTACCTGGGATGCAATGTGGACGGTTTGAAGTTTCTTTGTGCGTGTGTTTTCGATGTAGCCAGCCTGGGCCAGGATTTGGAAGACCGATGACCGGAGCCGTTTCCTGGTCGATTCGTTCCAGACGGGCATCTCGGGGTCACGCCCTCGGCAATCGTCAAGGAACTGGCCCCAAAGCTGGCTGGTCAGGGCCTTGCCGAAAATGCGGTATTGCTCCCGGAGGACCAGATCAAGGAAGTCGCCCAGCAGGGCGCTGTGCTTGACGGCAGCGGCCAGGACGGCATGAGTGGCAACGTCGCCCGATCCATCCCGGATGAGTTGCCAGAGATCGGAATCCATCAGTTCCAGGCGGCGGCGGATCAGTCGGGTAAGCCGTTTGGCTGTGGCCGGTGATCGGGTTTGGAGCACATTCTGGTCGATGATGGCGATTTCCCAGTCTTTCCCATTGACACCACGGAGCAGAAGGTCAGCGATGACCCTGCTTTCTGTCACTTTGAGTGACCCGGCCGTGATGTCGGCTTTGTATCGCACCGGATGTCTGCTCCCGTGGGCAGGTAAAATGGATCAGAAAACAGGAATTCTACCCCCTGCGGGGTGTGTATGCAAGTATTCCCGCCGCCTACTCCTGAGGGGATTTATGACTGTTACGATTAGGCAAGGTGGTCATGCTGTCCCTACGACCGGAGAACATCGTTCCATGTGCGAATACTCCGGCGAGCGATTATGGATTATGCCTGCCATCATGCCACAAGTCCCCCGCGTGCTCTAGCAAGATTTCTCGTAGCTGATCGCCGTGTCGGGAAATGCCTCGTTCAACAGGTCGATTGCCTGGAGCGTCCGATTCCCCCATTGATTCGTGAACACATAGGTGCGGTTATCGGGCGAGATGATTTCCACCTGCTCGCGCAGTAGCCGTTGCAGGTCGCCACGCTCGTTGATGCCAGCGCTTGCGAACTTCGTCTGTTCTATCGGGCGGATTGTTTTGTCGGTCAATTCGTAGATCGCCATCATATATCCCCTCTGCTGCTGGCCCTTCGACTTGGGCCCCACTTTCAGTTTGGCGACGCGTGGCCCCGCCGCCTTTTCCAGACGGATCATAGCATCGCTCATTCATTGCCGTCTGGATTGGGAAGTCAGCCCGCAGTCCATTGCCAGCAGCCCAGCATACCGCCCCCTCTCAGGGGTTGCAAGCAAGTGGGCGGCCGGATAGCCATAACTGGCCGATTTCGGGTATTGATCAGTCGGAACAGGCAAGCGAGGAAGGATTGCGGCGGGACGGCCGGGCAGCTACGGGCAGTTCACGGGCGCGTTCAGCAGACTACGGGAAGAGGCGGAAGAGTTCCGCCAGTCAATGCCGTCGGATGAATAACGTGTCGGTCGCAGGCCGGTTTGGATCAACGCGGTGCAATACAAGTCGCAACAGGTCCAGGCAGCCAGGCCACCAATCCCCCGATCACCAAGGCCACGATGGCGTAGACCGCCACGACGTTCTCTTCTGGGATCATCTTCCTGGGATTCTCCCCCTGGGGCCAACTGTCCGGCCGACGGAAAAAGTTTCCAGCGGTAGCACCGGGGTAGCACCGCTTATTTTGCCAGGTAAAGCCACAAAAAAAGCCTTCCATAACTCGTTGCTATGAAAGGCTTTGCGTGTGCCCCCTGGAGGACTCGAACCTCCAACCCTCTGATTAAGAGTCAGATGCTCTGCCAGTTGAGCTAAGGGGGCTTCGATGGCAAAGCTCCAATCATACGCAGTTGCCGGGGTTACGCAAGGGCCCAAGACGCGATTTTGGCCGCTCGGGTCAGAAAGAATCGCCGGAATCCCCTTTGCGGAGGGGCTAGCGAGGCGGTTCCATGCCCAGTTGACGCATCTTGCGGTAGAGGTTCGAGCGATGCAGACCCAGGCTTTCGGCGGCCCGGCTTACGTTGCCCTCGGCTCGCTCGATTGCCTGTAAGATGTATTCCGCTTGGAAGCGGACCGTGGCGTCGCCCAGCGGTTGGCCAAAATCGCCCGACATGGGAAGCTGACCCTTCGGCGAGAGGATGAACGCCAGATCGTCCGCCTCGATCGTTTCTCCGGAAGCGAGATACGCCAATCGTTCCATCAGATTGCGCAGCTCGCGAACATTGCCCGGCCAGGGGTGTTCGATCAGTCGCTTTCGGGCGGGCTCGGTCAGTTGCGGCATCTTGCGTCGGGCCTTGATGCAAAAATCTCGCAGGAAATACTCCGCCAGCAGAACGACATCGCCGGCCCGTTCGCGCAGCGGCGGCAACTCGAGCGTGACCACGTTGAGTCGGAAATAGAGATCTTCTCGGAACCGCTTCTCGCGAACCATCTCGGCCAGATTCTGATTCGTCGCGGCCAGAACCCGCGCGTCGGCATGAATGGGAACCGAGCCGCCGACTCGCACCAACGCCTTCTCTTCCAACACGCGCAGCAACTTGGCTTGGCAGGCCAGACTCAGATCGCCGATCTCGTCCAGAAAAAGGGTCCCCCCGGCCGCCAACTCGAACTTACCGGCCCGGGCCTCTCGGGCGTCGGTGAACGCGCCCTTTTCGTGGCCAAACAGCTCGCTCTCGGCCAAGGTCTCTGGAATGGCTGCGCAGTTCACAGCAATGAACGGCTGCCCGCTTCGGCGACTGAGGTAATGGACCGATTGGGAAACGACTTCCTTGCCCGTACCGTTTTCTCCCAGGATGAGCACGGCCAGATCCGTGTCGGCGACCCGATGGATGATCGATCGCAGGGCCTCGATGGCCGGGCTTTTCCCGATCAACTGAACACGCTGGGCCGCCTGTTGCGTGATTTGGCGATTGGTCGAGAGCAGTTGCTGACGATCCTGGGCGTTTTCCAAGGCGACGGCCGCATGGGACGCCAGTTCGACCAGGGCCGCCTCGTCCTCGTCGCTGAAACTACCGGATCGCTTGTTGAGAATCTCGAAAGCCCCGAACAACTCTCCCTTGCGACCGCGCAAAGGTACGCACAGCAGATTCTTCGTCTCATATTTCAGTTGGGTGTCGACCTGGCGATCGATTTGGTTGGGCTCGACCGCGGCGTCGACACGTCGAGGTTGGCCCGTTTGAATGACTTGGCCCACCACGCCGCGGTCGTCGGGGATCCGCAACTCGCCCTCTTCGATCCCCAAGGCGGGCCGCCCGACCAGGATGTGATTCTTGCGATCCCAAACGAAGATGCTGGCCCGATCCGCCTCGAGTAACCGCGTGGCCGCCTCGGCCATCTGGGTCAACAGCGGCTCAACCTCTTGGGTCTGGTTCCATTGGTTTGCAATTTCGAGGATCGCTTCCAGCCGTCGGATCCGTCGCCGACGGTGGCGAGCTTGCCACACGGTCGCAAGAGCCTCGCTAAGGATCGGGGCCAAATTGTCGGCAATCGAGAGCATGTCGTCCGACTTGGCCGAATCGGACCGATGCAGCACGAGGACTTCACTCGCGACGTTCTGGTCTTCTAACGGCGCGGCGACCCAATCGTCCTGGGCCAGCGGCGATTCCCGATCGAGCACATCGGCGAGCAGATCGATCGGCAGCGGTCGGCGACCGCCCGATTCTCCCTGGATGGTCCAACGCCCTTCGGCAGCCGCCGCGACCGCCGCATAATCACCCCCGGCAGCCTCAGCCATGTCAGGCAACACGTCCAAGAGATAAGGTCCCACATCGTCGGCTTGGCCGGCTTGCCAGAGCAGTTTCACAGCCACGGGAAAGAGGTCCGATCGATCGTGCAACGCACCCGGGATCGGCCGCCTGGATTGGGCGGGCGTTGGAGGAATCATCACTAGAAACTCGTTGTTTGAAGCCGATCTGACAGCAGAAAGGAAGTCGCTATGACATCACTTCCGGTTTGAGTGTATCACAGTGATTCGTGGTTGGCAAGTTGGATCCCGATGATTGTCTCATTTTGACATCATAATGCATAAAACGGGCGATTAGGAGGTGCTTGGACGAAGCGGCTGCCCAGCGGGCGGTGGGGCTGATTGTGGCGATTGTGGGGCTGGGCGGGGGCGTTCTGGCGTGTGTGATACGCTTGGATTTCCGGCTGATGTGATCGGAGTTCAACTACAATGGTTCACCGTGAACTGGGATCTTTCCGGTTTGGACTTATCGACGTTGGGGGGTAGTGGTTGTGTAGTTTTTGGCCGAAGGTACTTTTCTCGCACTCTGCTGGCCGTTCGGGCGCGACCGACGGTCACGGCTTTATAGGGGCTACATGAAACCGTCGAGGACTTCTTGTGGCGCGGGGCCATAGGTGGCCGGCTCCATGGTGCAGGTGGCGCGGCCTTGGGTTAGGCTGCGCATCGCGCTGGAGTAACCGAACAAGTTGGCCAAGGGGGCGTGGGCCTCGATCACATGGTTGCGGCCTCGGGTTTCGTTGCGGTTGATGATCGCCCGACGCTGTTGCAGGTCGCTGACGATCTCGCCCAGGTTGTCCTCGGGCGTGGTGACTTCCAAGTGCATGATCGGTTCCAGAAGCACCACGCCGCCGGCCCGCAAGGCCTTGTCGAAGGCGTCGGCGGCCGCCATGCGGAAGGCCATTTCGGTGGACTCGGTCGGATGCACCTCGCCGCCAAGGATGGTGATTTTTACATGCATCAGCGGGAAGCCCAACAGGCCACCGCCTTGGCCCTGTTCGCTGAGCACTTCATTGACGGCCGAGAAGAACGGGTCGGGTAGTTCGTCGGTCGGGAAGCCGAAGACGGTCACCGGCGTGGCGCCCTCGGTGAACGGTTCGATGCGGATGGTCACCTTGGCCGAGAGGTTTTGCCCGCCGATGGTGCGGTGACACTCGCCGGTCGCCTCGACGGCCGATTGGATCGTTTCGCGGTAGCTTACCCGGGGATTGTGGACTTTCACGTCAAGGTTGTAATCTCGCAGCAGGCGGTGCTTGATGACTTCCAAGTGCAACTCACCCATGCCGCTGATGAGAGTTTGGCCCGTCTCTTCGCTCTCTTTGGCCATGAAGGTGGGGTCCTGTCGCCTCATCATATCGAGCACTTCGCCGAGTTTTTTTCGCTCGGTGGCCGTTTCCGGCTCGATGGCCATCGAGATGACCGTCTCGGGGAAGGTGATCGATTCCAGCAGGATCGGTTTCTGGGTATCACAGAGCGTGTCGCCGGTGACCGAGTGCCGCAGGCCGATCACGCCGACGATTTCGCCGGCAGTGACCTCGTCGATCTGCTTGCGGCGGTCGGACTGAATCCGCCAGAGTTGGGGCACGTTTTCCTTCTTGTCCTTGCCCGGGTTGAGGACGCGAGAGTTGGCCTTCAGCCGGCCCGAGTAGACGCGCACGTAGTGCAGGTCGCCGTGCTTGTCGGCCTGGATCTTGAAGACCAGGCCGCAAAACGGCTCGGTCGGGTCGGGCTTGCGCTTGATTTTGGCGTCTTTCTTCTTAGGATCGGCGCCTTCGACCGGCGGCATGTCCAACGGGCTGGGTAGATAATGGGCCACGGCGTCGAGCAACGGCTGCACCCCGATCCCGTCCAAAGCGGAGCCGCACAGCACGGGCACCACGAAATTGTGCAGCGTGGCGTCGCGAAGCACCTTGCGAATCAAGGCCTTGGGGACCGGCCTCTCTTCCAGGAGCAACTCGATCAACTGGTCGCTGTGATGAGAGAGTTCTTCGAGCAACTGGCCTCGCCACATTTCGGCTTCCTCGACCATATCGTCGGGGATCTCGCCGGTGAGGATATCGGCCCCTTCACTTTCGCCGGTGAAGGTCAACAGTTTCATTTCAATCAGGTCGATCACGCCGCGAAAGGCCTCGGGCAGGTGCGGCGGTCCGGCGCCCAGCGGCAGATTCACGGGCAAGGGACTGGCGCCGAGCCGGTCGTCGATCAGCCGATCGCGGATCTCGTCGAGCGTGGCGTAGAAATCGGCCCCCTCGCGATCCATTTTGTTGACAAACGCGATTCGCGGCACGTGGTACTTGTCGGCCTGGCGCCAGACGGTCTCGCTTTGCGCCTCGACGCCTTCGCGTGCACTGAACACCACCACGCCGCCATCGAGCACTCGCAGGCTTCGTTCCACCTCGGCGGTGAAGTCGACGTGGCCCGGCGTGTCGATCAGGTTGATCGTGATGTCTTTCCAGGGCAAGGTCACGCAGGCCGAGAGGATTGTGATTCCGCGTTCTTGCTCCTCGGGATCGAAGTCGGTGACCGTGGTGCCCTTGTCGACCTGCCCCACGCGATGGCTGAACCCGCTGTAGAAGAGCATCCGCTCAGTGACGGTGGTCTTTCCGGCGTCGATATGGGCAATCACGCCGATGTTGCGAAGTTTGGTAAGATCGTCGGCCATGGTGGGATCCGAGGGCAGGAATCATGGGGCAGGAACTCAAGCCAAATTGCAATTCCGTTCGCGCAAGAGAACGCCGCACCGACTTGGGGGGGAGTGCCGGCACGGCGAACCTTAATGATCGATTTTACCAGGCGAAATGGGCAAACGCTTTGTTGGCCTCGGCCATGCGATGCACGTTTTCGCGACGGGTCATGGAGGCGCCCTCACGGTTGTAAGCAGCCATCAACTCGTTGGCCAGCTTCTCGTGAATGGGTTTACCCTTCTTCTCACGGCACGCCAGGAGGATCCAGCGAATGGCCAACGATTGCTGTCGGGCCTTATTCACTTGCATGGGCACCTGGTACGAGGCGCCGCCGACTCGCTTCGAGCGAACCTCGATATTGGGTTTGACGTTTTCGACAGCCTGGGTGAAGAGGTCGATCGGCTCGACGTCGGGAAACTTCTTTCCGGCCACTTCCAAGGCGTCGTAAAAGACGCGTTGGGCCGTGCTCTTCTTGCCGTCCCACATCAAACAGTTAATGAACTTGCTCGCCAAGAGCGACCCGTGCCTCGGATCGCCGACAAGTTGTTTCTTACTGGAAGTAATACGACCCATTGTCCTGCTTCTGTCTACGAGTTGATGTTTTGGTTATAGTTAGCTCTTTTTCGCGCCGTATCGACTGCGCGATTGCTTACGATCTTCTACGCCCAAGGCATCCATTGTTCCGCGAATCACCTGATAACGGACCCCCGGCAGGTCACGCACGCGGCCGCCGCGGACCAAGACGATCGAGTGTTCCTGGAGGCTGTGCCCCTCGCCGGGGATGTAGACGGTGACTTCCTTGCCGTTGGAAAGCCTTACGCGGCAAATCTTCCGCAAAGCCGAATTCGGCTTCTTCGGGGTCATCGTCTTAACCTGCAGGCAGACACCCCGTTTTTGCGGACAGCGGTCCAAAACGGGCGCCTTGCTGAATTTTCTCGGCGTTCTCCGCTTCTTGCGGACGAGTTGATTGATAGTAGGCATAGGTTATCTCGGGTGAGGGATTGACTCTTCTTGTTTTGGGTAACCTCTTATTCTGCCATATATCGGTCGCCGGTCAAGGGGGCCAACAGGATCCATAGCAGATATTTGGGGGGATTGCTCGTGCGGACTACGGCTGCGGATCCTCCGGGATTGTCGGGGGTTCTTCCGCCGTATCGAGCAATTCGTCCAGCGTTGCGGCTGGAAGCCTCGTTTCTGCGGCGGCCTGGACCGGTTCGGCGCCAGCCTCGGTTTCCGCGCCGTTGCCCTCGGTGGCGGCCGATTCTTCCTGGGCCCCGTCCAATAGGGGGAAGTGTCGTGAGAGGATGTCCTCTTTTTCGGCCTTCAGTTCGTCCAGTGCCTGCGGGCGGATACGGACTTCCGATTTCTGATAGGTGCGGAAACCGGTCCCGGCGGGGACCAGATGCCCGAGGATCACGTTCTCCTTCAGACCCACCAGATTGTCGATCTTCCCGGCCAAGGCGGCCTCGGTGAGCACTTTGGTGGTCTCCTGGAAGCTGGCGGCCGAGATGAAGCTGGAGCTTTGCACGGCAGCCTTGGTGATTCCCAAGAGTTGGGTGGCGGCGGTGGCCGGTTCGGGCTTCCCGCCCTTGGCCAAGTCGCCCCCGAGGGCCTCGATCTGGGCGTTCACCTGTTCCAGCGCGGCGATGGGCACAATGGCCTCTTCATTGAAATCACTGTCGCCCTTCTCGGTGATCTTCACGCACAGGTCCAAATCGTCGTTTGCTTTGCGGAACTCGAACTTATCCATCACCATACCCGGCAAGAGGCCCGTGTCACCAATCGAGGTGACACACACCTTCCGCAACATCTGGGAGACGATGATCTCGATGTGCTTGTCGTTGATCTCGACGCGTTGGCTCCGGTAGACGTTTTGGATTTCACGGGTGAGGTAATGCTGAACGGCCTCTTCGCCGGAGATGCGGAGGATGTCGTGCGGGACCAACGGCCCGTCGACCAGGGCTTCTCCGGCACGCACGAAGTTTCCGGCATGTACGCGAAGGTGTTTTCCGTGGGAGACGAGGTGCTCGCGTTCGATGCCCGTCTCGCTGCGGACGATAATGGTACGCTTGCCGCGGCGTTTCTCACCCAGGAGTTCGACCGTCCCGTCGATCTCGGCGATAACGGCCGGATCCTTCGGTTTTCGGGCCTCGAAGATTTCGGTCACTCGCGGCAGACCGCCCGTGATGTCTTGGGTTCCGGAAACTTCACGCGGTGTCTTGGCCAGCAAGGTACCGGCGACGATGTCGGTACCCTCGGCGACTTCGATATGTGCCCTTTCGGGCATGTAGTAGAAGTCGAGGATCTTTCCGCTGGAGTCTTCCAAGACGATTTGCGGATGCAGATCGCCCTTGTGTTCCATGATAAGTTGGCGAACGTGACCGCTGGGGTCTTTCTCCAGCCGCATGGTTTCGCCTTCGATGACATCTTCGTAGCGGACCTTTCCACTGACCTCGGCCAGGATGGGTATACTGTGCGGATCCCACTGGCAGAGAACGACGCCGGCTTCGATCTCTTCGTTCTCTTCAACGGTGAGGTTGGCTCCGGCGGGGATTTCGTATTTCTCCATCTCGCGTCCCTTGGAATCGACGATCAGGAGTTCGCCATTTCGGGTCAACACGACCTGCTGGCCAGCGTCGTTGCGGACGACTTTCAGGCGTGTGAACTTGATCTGGCCGGATTTTTTGGCTCGGATGTCGCTTTCTTCGATCGCCCGGGCTGCCGTGCCGCCGATGTGGAACGTCCGCATCGTCAATTGGGTTCCCGGCTCGCCGATGCTCTGGGCCCCGATGATTCCCACCGCTAACCCTTGTTCAACTTGAGCACTGGTCGAGAGATCCATGCCGTAGCACTTAGCGCAAACGCCAAGGGATGCCTCGCAGGTCATCGGGCTGCGAACCTGAATCTTCTCCAAGCCCATCTCTTCGATTCGGCGGGCGGTTTCCGTGGTGATCAGGTCGTTTTCGTGGATGATCACTTCGTCGGTAATGGGATTGACGATGTTGGTTCGGCTGGCGCGACCTCGAACCGAGTCGGCCAGACTGACTTCAACCTTCTCACCGCGATAGATCACCCCCTTGGTGATTCCCTGGGTCGTACCGCAGTCTTCCATGGTAACCACGACGTTCTGGGCCACATCGGCCAGTTTTCGGGTCAGGTAACCCGAGTCGGCTGTTTTCAAAGCCGTATCGGCCAGTCCCTTTCGGGCGCCGTGGGTGGAACTGAAGTACTCCAGCACGCTGAGGCCTTCACGGAAGTTTGCTTTGATCGGCGTCTCGATAATCTTTCCGGACGGCTTGGCCATCAAGCCACGCATGCCGGCCAACTGACGAATCTGTTCCACGCCGCCACGGGCGCCGGAGTGGGCCATCAGGAAGATCGGGTTGATGTAGCCTGGGAAACGCTTGTCGTCTTCCAGTTCCTGCATCATTTCGGTGGTGATCCGTTCGCGGGCGTGGGTCCAGGCGTCCAGCACCTGGTTGTACCGTTCGCCCTCGGTGATGATGCCGCGCTGATAGAGCTTTTGGATCTTCAGCACCGCTTTCTCGGCGTTGGAGATGATCTTCGTTTTGCTCGGCGGGGTGATCAGGTCGTCGGTGGCGAACGACAGGCCGCTGAGCGTACTCTGCCGGAACCCCAACTGGTTCATGTCGTCCAGCAGTTCGATCGTCGCCCGACGTCCCAGTATTTCGTAGCAGTCGGAAATGACCGTGGCGAGGTCGGAAGACCGTAGCGTATCGTTATAGAACGGCATACCTTTCGGGAGCATGTCGTTGAACGCGACACGCCCGACGGTGGTTTCGACGAGTTGGGATTCGGCCGACTTTTCGGTATCAGCGAGTGTTTCTCCCTTGACAGCCTGACCCGGCCCCAGTCTGACCTTGATGCTCGCATGGAGGCTCACGACACCCAGCGACGCGGCCAACTGCACCTCGTCGGTCGAGGTGAAGACCATGCCGTCTCCCTTGCGGTCCGCCATATTCATGGTCATGTAGTAGCAACCCATCACCACGTCCTGCGACGGACTGATGATCGGCGAGCCGTTGGCCGGGCTGAAGATGTTGTTGGTCGAGAGCAACAACGTGTGGGCTTCGACCTGGGCTTCGATCGACAGCGGCAAGTGGACGGCCATCTGGTCGCCGTCGAAGTCGGCATTGAATCCCTTGCAGACCAGCGGGTGGAGCTTGATGGCATTGCCTTCCACCAAGATCGGTTCAAAGGCCTGGATACCCATGCGGTGAAGTGTGGGAGCCCGATTCAACATGACGGGATGGTTCTGGATGACATCTTCCAGGATGTCCCAGACTTCCTCGTCCTTGCGCTCGAGCATCTTCTTGGCGCTTTTGATCGTATCGGCGTGGCCCAGTTCCTTCAGACGCCGAATGATGAACGGCTGATAGAGTTCCAGGGCGATCTTTTTTGGTATGCCGGTCTGGTGAAGCTTCAACGCGGGACCGACGACGATCACGCTTCGGGCCGAATAGTCGACGCGTTTGCCCAGCAGGTTCTCGCGGAAACGGCCCTGCTTACCCTTGATCATGTCGGTCAGCGATTTCAGCGGTCGGTTGCTGGAACCGAGCACCGGCCGCTTGCAACGGTTGTTGTCGAACAGCGCGTCGACCGATTGCTGCAGCATCCGCTTCTCGTTGCGGATAATCACTTCGGGTGCATTGAGATCGACCAGCTTCTTGAGCCGGTTGTTGCGGTTGATGATTCGGCGATAGAGGTCGTTCA
>SDBS01005054.1_pt1 | contig 12895 bp, 3 predicted proteins | sample 2277091 | NCBI WGS metagenome assembly SDBS01 (sample SAMN10404972, study PRJNA504765) | marine sediment metagenome | isolation source: marine sediment core GS10_PC15, 163 cmbsf | place: Arctic Ocean: Southern Knipovich Ridge | collected 2010 | reverse complement strand
GTCCGGCGATGACCTCCGCCGCCCCCCCGCCCTCGGAAATCTGCGCTCTTTCGGCGAAGAGGCGGCCCAACTCGGCCAGTATGTCCGGCTGGGCGGCGAAAAGGTATTTATCCAGGTAATACTTGCTTCGCTTGCCGCTTCGAAGGAGGAAATCTCCTTCCAGATACGCCGCCTCCTTGATCCGCCCAGCCAGTTGCGCCTTGTCCATCTGCCGTCTCCTTGCCGCAATATCGCCTTGCAAAAGGGACTGTTACCACGCCCGTAGCCGCCGGTCAATACGGCAGGTCCGCTGCCCTCGCCGCGAGGTTTTCCGCTCATTGGCTGAGACGTTCCTTGACCTGTGTCCATTCGAGAGTAAAATAGCGGTAGCATCTGAGCTTACGGAGAGGCGTCTGCGCTGTGGTTCGGCCCTTATGCCCAAAGTGCCGGGATGCTGAATCACTCCGCGCATGCGATGGACGGATCGGCAACCTAACAAGCAGGGACGCTCTACGGACGATACAGTCTGCGCTCGGCTGAGCTTGCGGGCGGATCGGTTCTTACGCCGGCTGCGTTTTCTTGGAGCTTCGCAATGCGTACGAGGCACTGTGCTGATGGACCTGAGGTTCTGATCGACGGAAATGCTCACCTCCCCCTAGCTGCGATGGAGATGCTCGAGCCACGCCTGCTGCTCAGCCAGATGGTCCTCCAAGTGCCCATCGACCCGCCGATGGTCTGGAGCATCCAGACGGTTGACAGCCTTGACGATGTCGGCAAGTATTCCTCGCTTGCTCTGGACAGCGCGGGCAAACCACGCATCAGTTACCAGGACCAGACGAATCGTGACCTGAAATTCGCCGCCTGGAACGGCTCATCGTGGGAGATCGAGACGGTTGATAGCTTCGGCCAGGTCGGCAAGCATACGTCCCTGGCGCTGGACGGCGCCGGCAGCCCGAGCATCAGCTACTATGACCACACGAATCACGACCTCAAGTTTGCCGCCTGGGACGGCTCGTCGTGGGATATCGAGGTCGTTGATAGCGACGGTAACGTTGGCTCGTATACTTCTCTGGCAGTCGACGATCTCGGCCGGCCGCGTATCAGCTACCTTGACCACACAAACCATGACCTGAAGTTCGCTGCTTGGAACGGCTCGTCGTGGGACATCCAAACCGTTGACAACGTCGGCGACGTTGGCAAGTACACCTCGTTGAAACTCGACAGCGCCGGCAACCCGCATATCAGTTACCACTCCTTTTCATTCGGTGACCTGAAACTAGCCGCCTGGAACGGCTCGTCGTGGGACATCCAAACAGTTGACGGCGAAGGTTGGGTCGGTGCCGGGACGTCCCTGGCGTTGGACGCCGCCGACAATCCGCAGATCGGCTACCATTATCGCGCCTTCGTACAGGGTGACCTGAAGTTCGCCGCCTGGAACGGCTCGTCGTGGGGCTTCCAAACCGCTGACAGCCCCGGCGGCGTTGGAAAGTATTGCTCGCTAGCCCTGGACGATGCCGGCAACGCGCAGATCAGCTACTACGACTATACGAATGATAACCTGAAATTCGCCGCCTGGGACGGCTCGTCGTGGGATCTCGACGTCGTGGATACCGCCGGCGACGTCGGCAAGTACACTTCCCTGGCGCTGAACGCTGCCCACAGCCCGTACATCAGCTACTATGACGCAACCAACGGTGACCTGAAGATCGCTTTTCTATCCACGGGGCTGGACCTGGTCATCAGCGGTTCCGGACCTTCGCTGATCGCCGTGCAACCGGAGGATGAAGTCCAGGTCCCGGTGGAGGTATACAACACGGACGGCCAGAGCGCCTTCGACTTCGAGGTGGCGTTGTATCTCTCAAGCGATGCGGCGGTCGATGAGGCCGATCAGTACGTGGGCGGCTACGGCGTGAGCGAGGTGCTACCGGATTCGGCATATAGCGACACGATCAGCTTCGACGCACCGGGCTCGCCCGGCCGGTACTACCTGGCCGCCCTGGCCGACCCATGGGGTGAGGTCCAGGGCGAGACCAACACGTCGAATAACTGGGGACCGCTCGTAGAGCTGGTCGTCGGTGACGTGGTCATCGAGGGCGCCGTTTACGATTATCTTACGGATGGGCCGCTGGAAGGCATCGGCATCGACGTCTTCCAGGGCTCGCAGGCCGACTCGGCGGGGCCCCATGCCTGGGACTATACCGGCCAGACCGTTTGGACGGACTCAGCCGGCGTCTACAAGGTTTTCGAACTGCCGGACAGGCTCTATCGCCTGCACGTCTGGGAGGGCCAGGAATCCGGCGACAAGCACTATGTCGGAGGCAATCTCTACGACGTGCCGGTAATCTCGGGAACGACCACCTCCGGGATGGACTTCCACCTCCACGAGGCTGGGTACATCTACGGATACGTCTTTGATGAATGGGACAGCCCGATCGCCGGAGCCCGCGTGGTCGTGGCCGCTCAGTACACCGAGGAGGGTCAGTTCGATTGGCACGAGGGCTATACGGACGCGAGCGGCTACTACGAGATTTACCTGGCCCCGGCGAGCGATGAAATATATCCCATTAAGGTCGTCTACGCGCCCGGGCCTGTCCTAAGCGCGCCAGGCGGCGAGATGATCGTCGCCGCTGCGAGCCTCAACTCCCTCCCGCCCGTCGGCTACGGCGCCCAGATCGGCGCTGGCCTCTACGCTGCCGATATCAGCGGCACGGAAGGGCCGACCTTCCGGCTCTCCGAAGGCGGCATGCTGACCGGGCGCGTCACCAACGACCAGGGCGACCCGCTGGCGGACGTGCCTGGAGCCGAGCTGGTGGCCTACATAGAGGGCGGCACTATTTGGCAGGCCGAGTGGACCGACTCCAATGGCGAGTTCCACCTTCCGAGCGTCCCGGCCGGCGTGGACGTGTACGTCGGCACTTCCAATTGGGGCTGGCGGCACTTCCAACTCGGCGGCGTGAAATATGCCTGGGGCGAGCGCCTGATCGGCCCGTTCAACCTAACGCCGGGAGAAGTTTTCGACGTGGGGACGCTGGTGGTGCCCGAAGCGGCGGCCGTCAGCGGCGTCGTCACCGATCCGGACGGCTATCCGATCCCCGACGTGGAGATCGGCGCGTTCGGCTGGGACATTTACGGCGGGAGCATCTGGCTGGACGAGGAAGACGTCGCGATCACGGACGAATTGGGTCAGTACAACTTCGACTGGCTGCCGGCGGGGCGGCTGACAGTCGTGGCTTACGCCGACGATTACTTGACGTACCGCAGCGATATCGAGTTCGATTTGGACCCGGGCGAACAGTCGGTACACAACTTCACGATGATCCCGGCGTCCCAAGGCGCGCTCGTTGCGGGTGCCTTACTGAACTTCGACCAGGCCGCACCAATAAACGACGCCGGCGTTGTGCTGCCGTATAGCCTGATCGACTACGACGACTACGGCCGCGTCGACGGATTGGGCGTGGCGGCCTACGATCCCTACATTCCGTGGACCACTGCCGACCTGCTGATGGCGCCCAGAAGATGGACGGGCGAGGCCGATGTCGAAGACGGCTACGGCGATTATTTCACCGCGAGCGTCCAGACGCCAGGAACCTTCGAGATCGCCGTACCGGCCGGGGATCAGGTGATTCTGGCCTTTCGCAGCGGCCCGACGCCGGTTGGCGGCTGGTGCGTCAACATAAGCGATACGAGCCTCCTGTCATCGCTGTCCGCCGGCGAGATACGAACGGGCCAGAACCTGCTGATCCCCTTGGGCACAGGGGCGGTGTACGGGACAGTTTATTTCCCCGAAGGCCATCCGGGCAACGTCTCGGAGGACTCGGTGTCCATCTTCCTCCGTGAAGTGGGCTCGGCGCCCGATGACATGGGCAACGCCATGGGCTCGCCGGGACCGTCCGATGAATACGTGCTCCAGGATCTTCCGCCCGGGAACTATTACCTCTATGCCGTCGCGGCGGAGGTGGTGCCGTTTCTATCGGAGATGTTTACGCTGGGCGAGGGCGGTGAGGCTGAAATAGATATCACGTTCGAATACCCGCTGGCAGAGCTGCAGGTAACCGATACCGCCGGCGATCCGACCGATCTGTTGGTGGAGTTTGCCGACACCGAGATTGGCCAGTTCGGCGACCTCCAGACCTTCATGCTGTACAGCAGCGGCAACATTCCGCTGGAGCTGACCGACTTTACGGTCGGCGGGGACAACCCAGGCGACTTTGTCGTAACTGTTTCCGATAACTTCGGCGATCCGGTCCCCAGCGACCCCCTCCACATCATCCCACCTGGAGAGCTCTATACGATCCAGGTCGAGTTTGTCCCGAGTGAACTCGGATTGCGCTGGGCCGAAATCACTTTCAATACCAACGAATTCAGCGGCGCGGGACAGTTTGTCGCGCTGGGCATGCTCGGTGTGGGCACTCAGGCGGACCTCGCCTTCGCCGCGATGCAGCAGACTTCGATTCTGACGGAGGTTTCGGCGGGCGTAGTTGTGCCGGTTGAGGTTCTGAACATCGGCACGGCTGCGGCTGACGGCGTGACTGTGGAGCTTTACCTTTCGTCCGACGGTCAGGTCAATGCCGGTGATAGTCTCGAGGATTCCTTCACGCTGGCGAGTCTGGTGGCTGGCGGGTCGCACTCACAGGGCATGAGCTTCACGGCCCCTGGCCTGCCCGGCACGTACTACCTGGCGGCCGTAGTGGATCGTCTGGACGGCGTCTGGGAGTCCAACGAATCGAACAACTGGTCGGGCATTGTGGAGCTACACGTCACGCAGCCGGACCTGACGTTTGCTGCGATGCAGCAGACTTCGATTCTGACGGAGGTTTCGGCGGGCGTAGTTGTGCCGGTTGAAGTTCTGAACATCGGCACGGCTGCGGCTGACGGCGTGACTGTGGAGCTTTACCTCTCGTCCGACGGTCAGGTCAATGCTAGTGATAGTCTCGAGGATTCCTTCACACTGGCGAGCCTGGTGGCCGGCGGGTCGCATTCACAGGGCATGAGCTTGACGGCCCCTGGCCTGCCGGGGACGTACTACCTGGCGGCCGTGGTTGATCGTCTGGACGGCGTTTGGGAGTCCAACGAGGGCAATAACTGGTCTGGCATTGTCGAGCTTCACGTCACGCAGCCGGACCTGACCTTCGCCGCGATGCAGCAGACTTCGATTCTGACGGAGGTTTCGGCGGGCGTGGTTGTGCCGGTTGAAGTTCTGAACATCGGCACGGCTGCGGCTGACGGCGTGACTGTGGAGCTTTACCTTTCGTCCGACGGTCAGGTCAATGCTAGTGATAGTCTCGAGGATTCCTTCACGCTGGCGAGTCTGGTGGCAGGCGGGTCGCATTCACAGGGCATGAGCTTAACGGCCCCTGGCCTGCCCGGGACGTACTACCTGGCGGCCGTGGTTGACCGTCTGGATGGCGTTTGGGAGTCGAACGAGTCGAACAACTGGTCGGGCATTGTGGAGCTTCACGTCACGCAAGCGGACCTTGACTTCGCACCGCCGCAGCATACCACTATCCAGGCCGAGATCCTCTCTATGGTCTTCGTGCCGATTGAGGTGCGGAACGTCGGCGACGCGGCCGCGAATAACGTCACCGTCGAGCTGTATTTCTCGCCGGACAGCACGGTTGATGTCAGCGATACGCTGAAAGACTCGTTCAGCTTGACGGTGCTTTCAGCCGGCGGGTCCCATTCGCAGGACATGGCCTTTGTTGTTCCGGGTAAGGCGGGTACCTACTACGTCGCCGCGGTGGCCGACCGCCTCGACGTCGTGGCCGAATCCAACGAGTTCAACAACATCTCGGCCGTCATCACACTGGAGGTCCTTGCCCCGCAGGCGGTGGAGTATTTCGCCTTTTCCGATTACTTCCCGCTGGAGATCGGGCTGAGTAAGGCATACGTGATGTCGCAAATCAATCCTGGCAGCGCAAAGCCAGCCTACAGCCTCATACGCACCGTTGTGCGGGGCGGCGTCGCGGAGGGCGGTGGCGCCGCGGTTGAGGGCGACCATTACGAGATCCGAAGGATCTACAGCGCAAGCCACGCTAACAGCACTTTCTACACCAGCGCCGTTGGCGGACTGTATCTGCGTGGCCAGCAGCAACTGTTTGGCCGAACGTTGCGGACATCGCAGTTCGATGACCCCTTCATGATGTGTCCGGCTGAGATGTATGTGAGCCAGTTCCTTGAAAGTGCGGGCGATTGGAGCGGCCTGAACCCCAACGGCGCGCCGTGGACCGGCTGGTACAGCCAGCAGCTCGAGGTGGTGGGCTTTGAGCAGGTCATCGTCCCGGCAGGGACGTTCAACGCCCTCAAACTCACGTTCAATATCAGCGCGACGCAGCAGACGGCCGGCAAACCAACTGAGCACATTTACGATAACTACTCGGCCTGGTTGGCCGAGGGCATCGGCGTGGTCAGAGAGGCAGGTCAGTGGCGGCGGCAGAGTGGTGCGGGGAACCTGCGAATCTGGACTTTCGAATATCAAATGGCGATGCAAGGCGTTGGCGCCGGCGATAAGCCCGATCTCGCGGCCCTCTTTGACAGCCGCTTCGTTATGCCTTCGGTGGGCGTGCCGGGCCAAAAGTTTAGGGTGCCGGTGGCTGTCTGGAACGTCGGCAGCGCAGCGGCGAAGGGCAACATTGCCGTAGACATCTACGCCTCGGCCGACCAGACGCTGGACGCCGGCGACGTTCGCGTGGGCCGTACGGCAAACGCCAGAGTCAACCTGGCCAACGGCAAGTACCGCATCGTTAACGTGCTGGTGAATATCCCCGCCCAGATCGATCCGGGCGTGTATTACCTCATCGCACACGTGGATGCCGACGATGCGATCCCCGAAGATCTCGAGGAGAACAACTTTGCCAGCACGGACACGCCCTCATTGTGGACGTACGCCTTCGGCAGCGTCGGCGGAAAGCGCAACGTGCGGCTGACGGTTCTGGACGGCAACGGCACGCCGATTACGTTCAGGCTTCGGGGCAGCGGCTACGGCGAGGTCATCCGCGACGGGACCGGCCACCTGAACGTCACCTACTATCTGACAAATGCATCTTCGACGGCCTCGTTCAGCACACCGCGCCGAACCGAGGGCGTCATAAACGACATCACGGTGGTTGACGGCTCGCTGCGGGCCCTGCTGGGCAGGACGATCGACCTGATCGGCGACGTGAACTGCGCCGACGGTTGGCTGGGCAAGATCGTTCTCGACGACGTGCTCGACGATCACACGATCACCATCGGCCCCCCCGCCCGCCGACGCTCCACGGTGACCCTGAGCTTCGACAGCGTAGGCGATCTGAGCATCTTTTCAGCCACGCCCATCAACCGTCTGACGGCCCTGGAGTGGCTGAACGAAAACGAAACGCCCGATCAGATCGTAGCGCCGTGGCTGGGCAACCTTCGCATCAAGGGCCGGAGGGCAAACCTGCGACGGGGCATTGTTGGTTCAGCGGGCCACTTCGGGGCGGACCTGACGCTCAGCGGTACGGGTGACAGGAGACCTACGCTGCGAACGGTAAGGATCGCCGGCGATCTTTACGATGCCGAGTGGAACATCGTCGGCAGGATGGGCCCGATGAAGGTCGGCGGCATTGTGGAAAACACGACCGTACGCACAACAGGCAATATGGGGCCCTTGAGGCTGGGCAGGGTCCGCAATAGCGACTTCCTGGCCGGCGCAGCCAACGGCGTGCGACACGCCAGCAGCGCCGCTGAGTTCGTAAATACCGGCGCACGCATCCAGGCGGTGATCATTACGGGAAATAAGCTGCCCGCTGTCGGCGGTAATCGTTACTGGTTTGAAAACAGCAACTTCTCGGCGGCCAGCATAGGCAGGGTCTCGCTGTTGAACCTCCAGGCCGACAACGGAGGCCAGGAGTTTGGCTTGTTTGCACTGGCCAAGGACCTCGGCGGCCGGGAGATCACGTTCGTCCGCTACCGCGATACCGTCCTCGGAGGGCGGTGGAACATCTGGCGGCCGGCCGACGGCGAACTGAATATACTACCCGACTTCACCGCACAGGTGCTGGAGCTTTAGTTCGCAGGGGGGACGCTTGGGAGGCTGCTTATCCCGATCGCGTTGGATCCGCGCGGCCGCGGTAAGCTCTTGCCCGCTCGCTGGCGCTCGCGGCTCGTCACATCGAGGTTCCTTGCCGATAAAGACGGCAAAGCCCTTTGACGAACCTGGCGGCGAAAAATCCTCCTAAGGTCTTTCGCTAGGGCCTCCAAGCGGCTATCGTGATTGGCTCCATGACGGCCACGCCGCACAAGACTGCACGGGAGCTAAGCTCGGTTCGCGATATGATCGAGAGCATTTGGATTGCGATCGTGCTGGCCTTTGTGCTGCGTGCTTTTATGATTGAGGCCTTTGCGATTCCCACCGGTTCGATGGCCCCGCGGCTGATGGGCGAGCACTGGCAGCTGGTTTGCCCCTCCTGCGGATACGAGTACGCCTACGGGCTGGGCCGGTCGGCCCAGATGTCCTCGGCCTTCAGCCGCAAAGTCCGTCACCAGCCGGTCGGGGCGACTTGTCCCAACTGCCGCTACCCCTTCAGGGGCCGGCCGGACTTCACACGCGGCGGTGACCGGGTATTGGTCTTGAAATACCTCTACCGCTTCAGGGAGCCCGAGCCCTGGGACGTAGTGGTCTTTCGCAACCCGCAGAACAACCGGGAGAACTACATCAAGCGGCTGATAGGCCTGCCCGGCGAGACGATCGAGATCGTCCATGGAGACATCTTCGTCCGCGGCGGCGGCCAATGGAAGATTCGCCGCAAGCCACAGCGGGCCCAGCAGGCCATGTGGCAGGTGGTCTTCGACAACGACTATCGCCCCGATATGAAGCTGATTGAAGGGATCAACCGCCAGCGTTCGTTAGAGCAGCGAATTACCCCGGCGCGGTGGGAGCCCGGCAGGGGCGGCGCCAAATGGGACTTGAGCGGTGTCGACGGACGGCGGTTTGCCTTTCGCGGCAGCGGCGAGCCCGCCGAGATCGCCTTCCACGCCGCTCGGGACGCCTTCCTGCCTCACTACGGCTATAACCGGCCTAGCGAAGACTCCGAAAGGGTCGGCGACAATGACATTTGCAGCGACCTGAAGCTTTCGTTCGTCTTGATCCCCAAGGGAGCTGACTTGGAGGTGGGGCTATCTCTCGACAGCTTTGCCCACCGCTTCGAGGGTCGCCTGCGCAGTGACGGTACGGTAACACTGCTGCACGATCCGCCGGACGAAATCCGAGGCAACTGGGTCGAGTGGGGCCGGGCGAAAATCCAGCCGCTGCAGATCGGCGAAAGTTGCCAGGTGGCTCTAACGCACGTGGATTACCGAGTGACGCTCTGGGTGAACGGCCGGCCGGTGCTGGCCAGCAGCGACCAGCAGTATTCGCCCAACTACCAGGAGATCAGGGCGCGGCTGAGCGAGGCGGCTTCGCGGTCGATACCGATTCCCCAGGTGAAGGTTTGGGCAGTAGGCGGACCGTGCGATCTGCTGCACGTTAAGCTCTATCGCGACGCCTTCTACACCCGCGCCAAGCTCAGTAAGATTCAATCCGGGCCGCTGGGCGATTACGCGAGAAAACTGCCCATCTCCGGGGATTCAAGAGGCTGGGGGACAACGGGTCGGCCAATCACGCTCGGTGAAGATCAGTTTTTCGTTCTGGGCGACAATAGCCCGCAGAGCTTGGATGGTCGGGCGTGGAGGGATGCGGCTCCGACGTTGCGGCTGTGGCAGAAGGATGGAAAGATTCTCAAGTGCTACGCCCCCGGCGCCGAGCCGGCCTACCAACTCGGCACGGTGCCTCGATATGCGATGATTGGCAAGGCGTTTTTCGTCTACTGGCCGGGCGCCTTCCGTGTGCCGGGATTACCGGGCTTGCCGATCCTGCCGAATGTGGGTAGGATGCGGCTGATTCGGTAGCCCGTGCCAGCATTATGAGGCGACGAAACGCATCAGGATAGACGGATAAGCAAGCCTCTTAGTGTGAACTTATGCACATTTGTCGATTGGTGGTATGGCGGAGGGGCGTCTTTGCCTGCGGCGCTGGAGTGGGCTAACGGCGCATGGCGGCTGGCGGAGCGCTTGGCCGGCAGGCTTGCGAGTGTCTGCACGTAAGGTTTTTCGTATTGGATGGTTAGGGCGACCGAGCCAGCCGTGCTAGCCAAGCGAACCTCTTGGCCGACAAGACAGGCGAGGCCGCAGTCGGCTCGCTCGGTTAGGCCGCGGCCAATGACTGAAACGAAGTTATACACAAGTTATCCACGAAGACGCGAGAGAACAGCCAATGATACTGCTTGAGGTGAAAGACCTTGTAAAGCGCTACAGCGGGCGAGCCGTGGTGGACCACGTCTCATTCACGGTCAACCAGGGCGAGATCATGGGCCTGCTGGGGCGCAACGGCGCCGGGAAGACCACCACCTTCCGAATGGTCATCGGCATGATCACGCCGAATCACGGCAGGGTCATATTCGACGGCGTCGATGTGACCGAAATGCCCATGTATAAGCGGGCACGGCGTGGCGTGGGCTACCTCTCTCAGGAGCCGAGCATCTTCCAGCGCCTCACCGTCCGGCAGAACCTCATGGCCATCCTTGAGACAATGCACCTCAACAGGCACATGCGCAAGCAGCGCTGCAGCGAGCTGCTGGACCAGTTCGGGCTCGAGCGCCTGGCCAGCCAGCTCGCCCGGACACTTTCCGGCGGCGAGAGGCGCAAGCTGGAGATCGCCCGGGCATTGGTGACCAACCCGACGATGATCCTGCTGGACGAGCCGTTCAGCGGCGTGGACCCAATAGCGGTGGAAGACCTCCAGAAGCAGATTTGCGGCCTGCGGGATCGTGGCATCAGTATCCTGCTGACCGACCACAACGTCCGCGAAACGCTCAACGTCACCGACCGTTCCTACATCATCGACAACGGCAAGGTGCTTCGGCAGGGCACGCCACGCGAACTGATCAACGACGATCTGGTTCGCAAGGCGTATCTGGGTCATACCTTCCGTGGCGACGAGTTCGACAAGACCACCCGGGCAGTCCGCGGAAAGGCGCCGGCCGCGAGGCCGTAGGGGCCCGCTGAATCTCAATTGGCAATTGGAAGCGCCTCCCATGGCGACAAAGCAGCGAATGACCTTCCGGCGGTATGGCAGTTCTTACCATCTGCTCATCGAGACGGCCGAGGACCTCGCCCAGGCGGCCGAGCTCGACGAGGCCCACTGGATCGCCACCAACGCCCCGGTAAAGACGATCAACTGCGACGAGACGTTCCTTAAGCTGCTGGATCTCGACGGCGGCGGCCGCCTGACCAGCCGCGAGGTCAAGACCGCGATTCGCTGGCTGCTGGAGGTCCTTAGTGACCGTCAGGGGGTAAGCGATCGCAGCTCTGTGCTGCGCCTCGATGCGATCAACAGCTCCTGCGAGGCCGGCAGGCGAGTCCACGCCGCCGCCCGCAAGATCCTTAGCAGGTCTGCCGGCCGCGATGGGGATGAAATCGCGTTGGAGACCGTCCGTCAAGTGAAGGCCCAGGTGGAGGCCAGCCCGGTCAGCGAGGCCGGTGTCGTGCTGCCCGAAGCCGCCGAAGACGAGCAGGTGCAACAGTTTATCGCCGATGTGATCGCGGCTACCGGCGGGGCGGCACACCCCGGCGGCGACCAGGGCGTCGGAGGCCGGCAGTTGGAGGAGTTTCTCACCGCCGCCGCGGCGCAACTGGACTGGAAGCGGCGGGGCGCGCTTCCGGCCAGCCAGGCCAGGACGGACATCTGCCCGCTGGGCGAGCAGACCGCGGTGGCGCACGCGACTGTCAGTGCCCTTCGCGGCAAGATCGATCAATACTTCGCCCAGTGCGAGGCCGCGGCGCTGGACCAGCGCTTCATCCAGCGGATGGGCTGGACGGAGGCCGAGCTGAAGGACCTCGATTTCGACGATCCGACGGTCATCGAGGAGGTCCTCAATAAAGCGCCGATCGCCAGGGCGAATGCCCAGCGCGAGCTTCGCTTCGACGAGCCGATCAATCCGTACTACGCTGAATCGCTGGCCCAATTCGGCAAGCAGGTCCTCGAGCCGGTGCTCGGGCGAAGCGGCCCGACGATGTCGGCCGGCGACTGGCAGAAGATCAAGGCCGTATTCGCCGCCCATCAAGCCTGGCTCGACGCCAAGCCGTCTTCGAACGTCGAGGCCCTCGGCGCGGAGAAACTGCGGGCCTATCTGGACGGCCCGTTTGCCGATGCGGTGCGGGGCTTGATTGACGACAGCGCCCAGGCCGCGCTGGAGCTGGACAATATCCGCCTCGTCGAAAAGCTCATCCTCTACCAGGGGAACCTGATCGACCTGGCCAACAACTTCGTCAGCTTTCCCCATCTCTACGACCCGCATCGGCGGGCGATGTTCGAGGTGGGCACGCTGGTGATGGACGGCCGGCGGTTCAGCCTGGCCGTGAAGGTCGAGGACCGCGCCCGGCACGCAGACGTAGCCAAGAGCTCCAACATGTACGTGCTCTACGTTGAAGTTGCCGGAGCGGGCGATTCGAGCTACGAGGTGGCCGTGCCGGTAACCGCCGGCGGGGCGGGCAACCTTTGTATCGGCAAGCGGGGCGTCTTTTACGACCTACTCTCCAGGGAGTGCGACGCCAGGGTCGTCCAGATCATCGAAAACCCGATCTCCACCCGCGAGGCCTTGCTCTCGCCGTTCAGGCGGCTGGGGCGGCTGGTGACCGGGAAGATCGAATCGTTCGCCGCTGGAGCGGAGAAGAAGCTCGAGGCGCGCACTTCGACCGCGGTCAGCCAGGCCGCCCCGGCCGGGCGGACTTCGGGCCTGGCAGCCGGCGGGATGCTGATGGGCGCCGGCGTGGCCGTCGCCGCCCTGGGCTCGGCCGTGGCGTACGTTACCAAGACGCTGGCGGGCCTCAGCGGCTGGACGGTCGGCATCGCGATACTGGGGGC
>SDBS01005053.1_pt1 | contig 12897 bp, 11 predicted proteins | sample 2277091 | NCBI WGS metagenome assembly SDBS01 (sample SAMN10404972, study PRJNA504765) | marine sediment metagenome | isolation source: marine sediment core GS10_PC15, 163 cmbsf | place: Arctic Ocean: Southern Knipovich Ridge | collected 2010 | reverse complement strand
GAACCTCGTACATGGCGACCCACACCCGCGATCACCTCGACCGCGCTCTCGAGATCTTCCGCAAGGTCGGCCGGGAGATGGGGGTCATCCCGTGACGGTGAGGCCAATCCGCGGGCGGTCTGATCGAGCCCGGTTCATCGATTTCCCCTGGAAGATCTACCGCGGCGATCACAACTGGGTGCCCCCCCTCAAAGCGTCGGTTCGCGAGTTGATCGACGTCGATCGTCACCCCTTCTACGATCAAGGAAAAGCAGCCGAACTGGAGCTCTTCCTCGCATGGGAGGGCCCGGACGTGGTTGGCAGAGTAGCCGCCATTCACAATCATACTCACAATCGGGTGCACGACGAGAACGTGGTTTTTTTCGGTTTTTTCGAGACAATTGATCGACCGGATGTGGTGCGGGCGCTTCTGGCTGCAGTCGAGAAATGGGCTGCCGATTGCGGGGCGACTGCGGTTCGCGGACCCATGAATCCGTCTACCAACTACGAATGCGGTCTTCTGGTCGAGGGCTTTGCACGGCCTCCCGTGCTGATGATGACGTACAACCCGCCGTCGTACTCGCGTTTGATCGAAGGTGCAGGTTACAGCAAGGCCAAGGATCTCCACGCCTACATCTCACCTGTGCATGGGGCGAGCCTTTCCCGTCTCCAGCGTCTCGCCGATCGCACGCGAAGGCGGAACCCGGGTCTCGAAACCCGCGGCGCCAATCTCGACGATTTTGCGCGTGAGGTAGGGCTCGTTCAGGAGATCTACAACTCGGCGTGGGAGAAAAATTGGGGCTTCGTGCCGATGTCGGACGCCGAGATCGAGTGGATGGCGAAGGAGCTCAAGCCGCTGGTGCAGCCCGACCTTCTTCGATTCGCCATATACGACGGGGAACCGGTGGCCTTTCTGCTCACGATCCCGGACTGGAACCCCGTGCTTGCGGATCTTGACGGGTCGCCCTGGCGCCATCCTCTGCGCACCATCCGACATCTCATCAAGAGCAAACCCGAGACCATGGAGGGACTCCGGGTCATCACCCTGGGAGTCAAGGCTGACCATCGAAAACGAGGCATCGAAAGTATCCTGCTCGGAGAGGGTTTGGAAAAGAGCCTGGAGATCGGCTACTCATGGTGCGAGTACTCCTGGATCCTCGAGGACAACGAGCTCACCAAGAGGGCGGTGCGGCTAATGGACGGTGAGCTGTACAAGGTGTATAGGATCTACGAGAAGCAAATCTCGTAATTTGAAATATTCACCTACCCGGTTCAGATTTCGAATTTCGAATTTCGAATTTCGAATTTTCGGAAGCGCTTCGGGAAACGGTCCGTGTTCACCGGAGGTGCCTGGCATCCCGATTCGCCGCGAATCGGCGTGCCTGGCATCCTCTCGCGGCAGCGCTCTGAAAAACGGGTCTCCTCGAAGTCAGGAGCGCCTCACCGGAACGCGGCAGCGAAAACTAAACACTGAAAACTGAGCCTCTTGCAAAAATCCCCATAAAGGCGCTTTGTCGACGAAAGGACAATTCGGCTGGGAGGGGATAAACCCCTCCCCTACGCGTGTTTTCGTAGGGGCGGGGTTTATCCCCGCCCATTCGGACTCTGAGTTTTGCAAGAGGCTCAGCTAATGGCTAATTGCTAACAGCTTTTCTATTGGCACAGCGGTTTGCCGCGCTCTTTCGGGTTGCCCGTGGCCTTGAGGAAGCGTTTGGTCAGGTCGCGCACGATCTTGCGGATCTGACGATCCCCGTTGTTGCCCGGCGGCAGAGGAATCTGTGCGGCGGCGAGCGCCTGGTGACCGCCGCCGAAGCCCCGCCGACCGCCGAGGTTACGGGCGATATGACCGGCGTTCCGGTCGCGATTGGTGGTTCGCAGGCTGAGGTGGAGCCAGCCGTCGATCACGGCAAGGCACATCGTCCAGTCGACCTCTTCTGCTCGCAGCAACAGGTCGGCCGCCTCCGCCACCATCTCCGGCGAGTCGAGGCGGCCGAGGTAGGAAACGATACGGTTGCCGTAGACCTTTGCGTGGTCAAGGGCGATGCGGAGCTTCGAAAAATAGGCTCGCGGCAGCGGCGCCTGCACGATCCTGCCGAGAGCGCGGGCGTTGGCGGTTGGGTACAGATGGAGGAACGCTTCGAGATCGGCCTTCGTGCTCTCGCGGCCGAGGTCCTGGGTATCGGAACGGATCCCGTAGACCATCGCGGTGGCAAGTGAAGTCGGCACCTCCACCTTGGCGGTTCTGAGGTACTCGTAGAGAATCGTCGATGTCGCACCATACCGACTGCGGATGTCGTGGAATCTGGCGGAGCGCGTTTGCGGGCGGATAGGGTGATGATCGATGACGATGTCAAGTCGGATTTTTGGGTTAAATTTGACGTTTCCGGCGCCGGGTTGAGCATCGACCATCGCCAGCCGGTCGAATCGGTCGAGGTCGAGATCGTCGAGATTGCGAGTCTTGAGGCCGAGATAGCGGAGGAGCGCCAGGTTCTCGGCCCGCCACACGGCGCCGGTGTGTCCCACCGAGCAGGCAATGCCATGGAGCTCATTGGCAAGTTCTCTCAACGCGGCGGCGGCGGCGATGGCATCAGGATCCGGTGTGTTCTGGACGATGATGAGCATGCTGCGCGCACCGTCGAGAACAGATGACAGCCGTTCCAACCGTATCTTGGGGGTCAGTCGCCGGCCCATTAGACGCTTCCGCCGTCAGTGGGGTGGAGTAGTTTGTTTCGATGCACCAATGGCTCCGGCGAGCGAGTATAGCGCCTCCCATGGGCCCAGATTTCGGATTTCGGATTTCGGATTTCGGATTTCGGATTTTTCGGCGCGGTGAAGGGCCACCCGAAGTCCGGAAGCGTGTTGCCCGCGTTCGGGTGTGGTTCCTGGCTACGCGCTTCCGACGGTTAGGGGGTTCGTTCTTCGGCGCGGTGCCGCGGGAGGATGCCAGGCACGCCGATTCGCGGCGAATCGGGATGCCAGGCACCTCCGGTGGACGAGGACCGTTTCTCGAGGCGTTTCCGAAAATCCGAAATCCGAAATCCGAAATCCGAAATCCGAAATCCCGCAGCGGTGGGCTGAGGTTAGAATAACTCCGCGGAGGATTTTGACTTTGATGATCCGTCGTGTCTGGTTCCTGATGCTCGCGTGCGTGGTGGCTCTGTTGGTGGTCGGTGTTCTCGGGCTGGCTCACCTCAGGGTGCGTGCGGCCTCGAGCCGCCTTCCTGAACGCGGTTCATTCATCGACATCGTGCCGGGCTGCCCGGCTCGGGTCGAGATTCTGCTCGATGGGAGGGGCATCCCCCACGTGACGACCGGCAGTGAGACTGCCCTGTGGTTCTCCCAGGGTTATCTTCACGCCCGCGATCGGTTCTTTCAAATGGAGATTGCGCGGCGGTTGGCGGCCGGCCGTCTGGCAGAGGTTTTCGGAGAGGCGGCTCTCGATAGTGACCGGAAGATGAGGATGCTGCGTATCTCTGCGTCCGCCCGTCGCCAGGCCGCGATGCTGACTGTGGGCGAGCGACGGGAGCTGGAGACCTACGCGGCGGGCGTGAACTCCACCCTCTCCAGGTTCGGGAGGTGGATAGCGCCCGAAATCTGGCTTCTGGGTGTCGAACCGGAACCGTGGCGGATCGAGGATTCGCTGGCCATCGGCGTCCTGATGCAGCTCGACCTCAGCTGGGCGATGGGGGAGGAGCTGCAACGGGGGTTGGAGCTGGCCCGCCTTGGAAGGGATCGGGCCGTTGAGCTCTGGGGATGGACCCCGCGCCAGGCGCGTGCCTGGATCCCGCCGGGAGACGGCGTCAAACATCCCTTTCGCGACCACGAGCCGATCACGGCGCCGATGGGCGGTATCGGCTCAAACTGTTGGGCTCTGGCGCCGGAGCGCTGTGTCTCCGGGCGGCCGCTGCTCGCCAATGATGCTCATCTCGGCGTCCAGATGCCCGGGACCTTCTACGCCATTCACCTGAGCGGGCCCCATACCCACGTCGCCGGCGCATCGATCGCGGGATTTCCCGGAGTCGTCATGGGCCATACCGAAGGCGTTGCGTGGGGACTGACCCTCTCGCTGCTCGATGATCAAGACCTCTTCCTCCTCACCCTCGACGACTCCGGCACCCGTGAGCTCGTGGACGGTCGTTGGCAGCCGTTACGGACCGTCACCGAGAACATCGAGGTGCGGTGGCAGCCGGCTCCGGTGCTGCTCAAGATCCGCCTTTCGGTGCACGGACCCCTTGTGCGCGAGCAGCGCGACGAGTCGATTGCGCTCGCCTGGACGGGTCTGCACGGGCCGAGCTTTTTGCCGGCAATTCTGAGAACCGACCGAGCGAACACGGTTGAGGAGGCCGCCGCGGCCTGGGAGCACGTGATCGGTCCCACCATGAATTTGTTGGCGGCCGACACCGATGGGCACATCCTCCATCAGGTGGTGGGCCGTGTGCCTGAACGGGCAAGGGGTGCGGGCCGCCTTCCGGCGCCGGGTGCGGACTCGCGCTGGGCGTGGGCAGGTTTTCGACCGATGTCGGCCAACCCGCGCCGGCTGGATCCGCCCGATGGGTTTCTGGCCTCGGCGAACCACGATGTCTTCGGAGAGGGCGACTACCCCGAGCGCGGCCGCTTGCCGGCCGACTTTGCGCCCCCGTGGCGGTACCGGCGCATCCGATCGGCCCTTATCGCCCGGACCGATTGGACGGTCGATTCATGTGTCGAGCTGCAGGGAGACGTGGTGTCGGGTCGCGCGATCGCGTTGCTCAAGCTGCTTCGTCCTGATCTCGAGGCGCTGGGCGGCGTGACGGCCGACGAGCTGATGGCGTGGGATGCGAGGATGGATGTCGATTCCAGCGCGGCTCTCCTCTTTTCCAGGCTGTTGATGGAGCTCGGACAGGCGATTGGTGCGGACGACGCGGCTCGCGACGGCCTTTCACAAACACCGATCGGGCCCGAGGAGGTGCTCCTCCTGCTGGCGGGAGGGCTCGACGAGAGGTGGTGGGACGATGTCAGGACCGCCGAGGCAGAAAATAGACGTCTGATATTGGATCGGGTCCTCGATCGGCTCGACGAGCTCCACCATGGGGAGCAATGGGGAGAGGTCCATCAGGTGGTTTTTGAACACCCCCTGGCGTGGATACCGTGGGTCGGCCGATTGATGGGCGGTTCATGGAGCCGAGGGCCCTTCCCGGTCGCGGGCGACAACGTGACGATTAACGCCATGCACTGGAGCGGGGGACGCCCGTTCGAAGTCACCACCATACCCGCCATGCGCTTCGTCGCCGATGTCGGCAACTGGGATGAGACGGTCCTCGTGCTACCGGTGGGTGAGAGCGGCAGGCCCTGGTCGTCCCACTACTCGGACCAGATCCAAACATGGCTGGAGGTCGGGGGGCGACGCTTTGCGTTCAGCCGTGAGGCGGTCGAGGCATCGGCCGTGGCCCGACTGGAACTGGTTCCCGGGACTGCGAAACACGCGCCGCCGGGTGGATCCCGGTGAACGAGGACCGCGCGGGCGTGCCCGAATCGATGGGGGGGAAAATCTGCCTGTCCCTGGTGACCTGCGGACCGCAGCTCGAGGTGGCGCTCGAAAACAACACGCAGCGCGTCACGTCCCTGGTGCGTCTTGGCGGCGTGGCGCCGCGCTCGACCCTCGTCCTAGCGGCCGCAGATCTGCTGATTGAGGACGCCGGGCTCTCCCCAGACGCCGTCAGCACGATCGTGGTCTCCCGCGGTCCGGGTTCGTTCACCGGCATCCGGTCGGGGTTGGCGACCGCCGCCGGATTGGTGGCAGCGACCGGCGCCCAATGCCTGGCGTACGACTCACTCCTGATGTTGGCTGCCCGTTGCGGGGAGTTGGACATTGTCTGGAGCGCCCAACCGGGGCGCCGGGGGGAGGTTTACGCTCGCAGCTACGAGATCGTCGAGGAGCGGCCGCCGCAGGCGCTCGGCGGAATCGAGATTGTAGCCGTGGACTGCGCCGCCGAACGCGGGCCGTGGGTCGCGGCCGAGGCCCTCGACCTCGGTGGGGCCGAACGCGCCCCCACTGCTCGGAGCTCGGCCGAGGCGCTCCTGCGCCTGGTCGCGTTGGGTGTCACGGCGGATCCCCCGGAGCCGCTCTACGTGGAGGGCCCACCGATCCACCTGCGTGACCACGGTTCCTGAAATGTCAGCCTGCATTTCTCACCAGCTTCCAGCTACGGCCGGCGATGCACCACACCCAGCGGTGTTTTCTCGCTTCGGGGTGCTCGACGTACTGTCAGTACGACTCCGCGCCCCTCAGCTCGAAAACGCCGCTGGGCGCGGCACCTCGCTGCCCTCGCCATGAAACCCGGTGAGAAATGCAGGCTGGACCGGATGTCGGTTCGTCTACCGCAGCTTGGTGATGCGCGGGCGCTGGCCGAGGCCGAGCTCGAGTGTTTCTCGGACCCCTGGCCGCCTCAGTTCTTCATATCCGAGATCCTGGCCGACGGGCGGTTCAATCGCCTTCTCGTCGATCCCGCGGGCCGCATGGTCGCCTATCTCTTCTGCGCCTGGCAGTACCTCGATCTGCACGTGCTCAAGGTAGCTACGATGGCGCAATTCAGGCGATACGGCCTCGCGAGACGGCTGATGATGCTGGCGGAGAACCACGCCGTGGAGATGGGTGGTGAGTCGCTGACCTTGGAGGTCCGGTCGAGCAACGGGGCGGCGATCACGATGTACGAGGTGCTCGGGTATGACCACGCCGGTATCGGCGCCGGGTACTACCAGAATGGGGAGGACGCGGTGATGATGAGAAAGAGGATGTCCTAGGAATTTCGGATTTCGGATTTCGGATTTCGGATTTGGCCATCCGGCACCCTCGAGGTTAGCCTGCACATCTCACCGGGTTTCGTAGCGAGGCCGACGAAGCGCAAGTCTCCGCTAGGTTTGTCACGAATTGGGCGATGCAGTCGAAGTTGTGCTGCGCCGAGGAGAACGATGTGCGACAAGCATGGCGGGACGCCGTGATCTGCCGTCCGTTGAAGACACCCGGTGGGATATGCGGGTCAGGGGGAGGGTGGGCGGGAAATCCGAAATCCGAAATCCGAAATTTCGTCAGCCCTTCCCGACCATCTCCTCCGGTCGCACGAGCTCGTCGAACCGCTCGCCGGTCAGTAGGCCGAGCTCGATCGCGGCTTCCCGGAGGGTGAGGCCATCTTTGTGGGCCTTCTTGGCGACCTTGGCGGCGTTGTCGTAGCCGATCTCCGGGTTGAGGGCTGTGACCAACATCAGGCTGCGGTCGAGGAGCTCGGCGATGCGATCGCGATTCGGCTCGATGCCCACCACGCACTTGTCGGCGAAGCTTCGGCAGACGTCGCCGAGGAGGCGAATCGATTGCAGGAGGTTGTAAATCATCATCGGTTTGAAGACGTTGAGCTCGAGCTGGCCGTTGGAACCGCCGACGGTGATGGCGACATCGTTGCCGATGACTTGCGCCGCGACCATGGTCAACGCTTCGACCTGGGTCGGATTGACCTTGCCAGGCATAATTGACGAACCAGGTTCGTTTGCCGGCAGGGTGATCTCGCCGAGGCCGGTGCGCGGCCCGGAACCGAGGAGGCGAATGTCGTTGCCGATCTTCATCAGCGACACGGCGCTGGTCTTGAGGGTGCCGCTGGTCTGCACCACGGCGTCGTGGGCGGCCAACGCCTCGAAGAAGTTCGGCGCGGAAACGAAGGGAAGACCGGTGATCGCAGCAATAGCTGCGGCGGCGCGGGTTGCGAACTCCGGGTGGGTGTTGAGGCCGGTGCCAACGGCGGTGCCGCCGAGGGCGAGCTCGTACAGATCCGGCAGCGTCGAGGAGATGCGTTCGATGTTCTTGCCGACCTGGTGCGCGTAGGCCGAGAACTCCTGACCGAGGGTCAGCGGGACCGCGTCCATCAGATGGGTGCGGCCGATCTTGACGATACCCGCAAACTCGTCGGCCTTGCCGGCCAAGACGTCTTCGAGGTGGCGCATCGAGGGCAGGAGGTCGTGGACGATGCGTTCGGCGGCGGAGATATGCATCGCGGTGGGGAATGTGTCGTTGGAGGACTGGCCCCGGTTGACGTGGTCGTTCGGGTGGACCGGGTCCTTCGACCCGATCTCGCCGCCCGCGAGCTCGATGGCACGGTTGGCGATCACCTCGTTGGCGTTCATATTGGTCTGGGTCCCGCTCCCGGTCTGCCACACGACAAGAGGGAAGTGCTCGTCGAGGCGCCCGTCGATGACCTCCTGTGAGGCCCGCCCGATGAGCTCGCTGATGGCCTCGGGGAGTACGCCCAGATCGGCGTTGGTGCGCGCCGCGGCAAGCTTGAGGATGCCGAGGGCGCGAATGATCTCTCTCGGCATGCGCTCGTCACCGATTCGAAAATTGGCCAGCGAACGTGCGGTCTGGCTCCCCCAGTAACGATCGGCGGGGACCTCGACCTGACCCATGGTGTCGTGCTCGATTCGCATTTTCACGATCGGCCCTCCTGCAACAAGCTCTCTCAAAGATAACTCCCCGCCGGGCTATGTTGTTCCATCTTGGAACAGAATTTGAAAGAACTCGGGCTCAAGTTGAAAGATGTCGTCATGGGCCTGTTGGGAGAAATGCTCGTCGAGCGCGGGGCTATTTCGATCGAGCAACTGAACACCGGGTGTGTTCAAGGTCCAAGGCCCAGCCTTCATGCCTGTGCGCCCTGTGCCCTGTGCCCTGCTCCTCAGACGGGTTCGACCTCGGATCGATTCCTGCCGCCGTTCTTCGCCCGATAGAGAGCGTGGTCCGCGGTCTTGAGGATGACCGAGAGATCGACGTCTTCGATGTCGTTGACTACCGCGGCACCGAGGCTGATCGTCACCTCGAACTCGCCGCTGCCGGCAGGCACAGGCCCCGACTCGCAGGCTTGGCGTGCCCTCTCCATGACATCGATCGCGGTCTGCTCGTCTGCCGGGTAGAGAATGATCAGGAACTCGTCGCCTCCGATCCGCCCGAGGATGTCGGCCGTGCGGAGGGTGGATGAGACGCGACGGGTCACCTCGGTGAGTGCCTCGTCTCCCGCCAGGTGCCCGATACGGTCGTTGATGCGCTTGAAGTCGTCGATGTCGATTATCACCGCGGCGAGCGGTTTTTCCTCCCGTTGCGCTCGGGCCATGTCCCGTTTCAGGAGCTCGAAGATCGAACGCCGGTTCCAGAGCCCGGTGAGGTTGTCCCGGGTCGCCTCGGTCTTGAGGGCGTCTCTGGCCTCACGGAGTTCCGCGGTGATGTCGAGCAGCTCCTGGTAGATCCGGCCCTTTTCGAGGGTTATGGCCAATTGGCCCGCGATCTGCAGAAAGAGTTCCTGATGGGCCTCTGAGTAGGTGTTCGTCTTGATGCTCGAAAAAAAGAGGAACCCGACCGGCTGTCCTTTTGCCACCAGGGGGCACGTGAGGCTCGACCTCATACCCTCCTCGACGATGCGCCGGGTTGAATCCGAGTTGGGATGCTTTTCGAGGTAGTCCTCGAGATCGTTGAGGATGCGCGGGCGACCGGTGCTGATAATGCCTTCGAGGCTGCTCCCGGCAAGGACCGCACTAAAGCCCACCGGCAGCTTGATCTCCATTGCCTCGGAGTGAGCCCAGTAGGCGCGCACGACGGTATTGCCCTCCTCGAGCAGCGCGAGTCCGATCCGATCGTAGGGGATCAGGGAGAAGAAGCTCCGATATACGTGTTCCAAAACCTCTTTGATCAGCAATCCCTCGTTGACCCGCTGCGTGATCTCCGCCAGCATTGTCGACTGCTCGGACTGCGCCTTCAGCGTTTGGGCGAGCGCCTGCAGAGCCTCCCCGAGCTCGGAGACCTCGTCGGGTGCTCCGATGGGGATACTGACGTCGAACTGCCCGCGGCGAAGCGCCTCCGCGGCCTGTCGATAAACGGCAACCCTGGCGTCGTTCAATCTTCCTCCGGTGGTCGGCCCCCCGAGCTTGGGGCGGCGCACAGATCCCAGTGTAACCGGCCGCTTCGCAGTCATTGGAATATTCACGAGAATGTAGCAACCATCGGCCGCGCACTGTTGCGAACCTACACACCAACTATGGCAGGGCACACTGGCGGCCCCTCAGGCAGGCGTATAATCCGTGAGTTGGAGGTGCGCATGGGTGACGCTGGAAGCTACACGGAGACCTTCGTTGAAATGATCCGGAGGGCCTCGACCGAGCTGCCCGCCGACATCGTCGCGGCGATCGAGGACGGGCGCGATGCTGAGGAGAGCCAGGGTCTTGCCTCGATCGCATTGGGCACGATTCTCAACAACATCGAGCTCGCCCGCGAAAGCTCGGCGCCGATCTGCCAGGACACCGGCACCCCCGTGGTCTGGATTCACCACCCGCCTGGGGTGAGCACCCGGGGGTTGAGGGACGACTTCGAAACAGCGGTGCGTGAGGCGACCGCCCGCAAGTACCTTCGTCCGAATGCGGTCGACACCCTCACCGGATCCAACACCGGCGATGGGTCGGGGAGGGGCATCCCTTTTCTCCACTTCGAGGAGTGGGATGTGCCCAGGATCGAGGCGCGAATGATCCTCAAGGGCGGCGGCTCGGAAAATGTCGGCGCCCAGTACAAGCTGCCCGACGGCAAGCTCGGCGCGGGACGTGACCTCGAGGGGGTCCGGCGCGTGGTGCTCGATGCGGTGGTAGCGGCTCAGGGCATGGGCTGCGCGCCCGGCGTGCTCGGAGTCTGCATCGGAGGCGATCGGGTTTCGGCCTTCGAGGAGTCGAAGCGCCAGCTCCTGCGGCCGCTCAAGGACACCAGCCCGGTGCCGGAGCTGGCCCAGCTCGAGGAGCGTTTGCTGCGCGAGGGCAACGAGCTCGGGATCGGGCCGATGGGATTCGGCGGCAAGACGACGCTGCTGGCGGTCAAGATCGGTGTCCTCGACCGGCTGCCTGCATGTTACTTCGTGACCATCTCATACATGTGCTGGGCCGATCGCAAGGCCGCAGTGAGCATCGACGAGGGAGGAGATGTGACATGGCTGAGCTGAAGCTTCCGGTCAGCGAGGAGACGGTCCGGGGCCTCGAGGTCGGGGACTTCGTCGAGCTCAGCGGACGCATGATCACCGGCCGCGATGCGGCCCACAAGTGGCTGATCGATGAGTTCCGCGAAGAGGTGGCGCCGTTCATGAAGGACTCGGTCATCTATCACTGCGGCCCGGTTGTGGCGGAGAACGACGACGACACCTATGACTTCGTCGCCGCCGGCCCGACAACGTCGATCCGCGAGGAGCCCTACCAGGCGGACGTGATCGGCCGCTACGGGCTGCGCGGGGTGATCGGCAAGGGCGGCATGGGCGCCAAGACCCTCGCGGGGCTGGACGAGCATGGCGCCGTCTACCTCCACGCCGTCGGTGGCGCCGCCCAGGTGCTGGCGCGGGCCATTCCCCGCGTAGAGCGGGTCTTCATGCTCGAAGAGTTCGGGGTTCCCGAGGCCCTGTGGGTGATTGACGTCGAACGCTTCCCGGTGGTGGTGACCATGGACTCGCACGGTGGTTCGCTCCACGTCGAGGTCGAGGAGCGTTCGCAGGCCAAGCTGAGGGAGCTGCTGGGATTCGCCGTTTAGCCTGCATGGCTCACCACATCTCGTGCCATCTCGCGGGCCTCGCGACGCGACGTGGTGAGAAATGCGGGTCGCCGCGAGCAACGAGGGGGCGGCGGCGCGGCTTCAGCCTCGTCGAGGCCGTCGCGGCGCTCGCAATTTTTGGTTTCGCGGTCGTCGTGGCCTCCAGCTTCCTCGACGTCCAGATGAGCGCCGCGAGACGGCTCGAGGCGCGGGCCGATCTGGTGCGAGCCGCCGAAACCCTGCTCGAAAGCGTGCGCGGCGGAGTGAGGCCGCTGACATCGGGCGACGTCGATCTCACGGACGAGTTCCAACCCATGTCGTCGATCCGGGTTCGGACCACGCTCCAGGTGATTCAGCGCCCGCTGCCGGATCTCTATGAGGTGCGGGTCGAAGCGCGGGCGATGGTGCGCTCCGAGGAGATGGTGGTGTCGATCACCACCCAGGTTTGGCGGCCATGAGCAACTCCCGCGGGACCACGTTGGTCGAGCTTCTCGTGGTGTTGGCGCTCCTCAGCATCATGGTCCTGGTGACGGCGGATCTGGTGGTCCACTCCGTAAAGTTGTTGGGCGCGACCGGCCGCTCGGTGCGCAACCCCATTCTGGTTCACGTCACGAACCGACTGCGCAACGATGTCCAGGAGGCGGCCGCCGTGGTGATTCCGGACACACTGTGGTCCGAGGACCCGCTCGTGCTCTCGACTCGAGCGGGAGGCCTGGTGCGCCTCGGCGTCGAGGATGGCAATCTCGTGCGCCGCAACGTGGCGCCCGGGAGCGGCACCGTTGAAGAACGGGTGTTACTGCGCGGCGTTACCTCGTGGTGGTGGCGGTCGCCGGTGCCGGGCGTGGTCGACATCAATATCGGATACCTGGTCAACCCGGCGCCCGAACGCCGGGTCTCCCGCGACCCGGTCTACGGCCTCGAGAGACGGATGGAGAATCTCCGATTCGCCATTCGAGCCAGTGGGGGAGGACGGCAGTGGTAACCCGCCACTTCGAGCAGGGATCGGCCCTGGTCTTCGCGCTGGCCGCGCTGACCTTGATCGCGATCACGATCGGCGCCGTCTCCGCCGAAATCCAGTCGCGCGGCGCCGGAGTCGTCCTCGAGGAGCGGGTGGTGCGGGTGACCGCCCTGTCCGACGCTGCGATGGCCGAGACCCTCGCCGAGCTCGCCGAGAACGGCGTCGCATTCCCCGGGGTGACCGAACGGCGTTTCGAGGGCGGCGCCATCTCGAGCTCGGTCCGGCCGTTGGGCGCGTGGGAGGTGGAGGTGACCGCCGTTGGCCGCCGCGACGACTGGCAGGCGGTAGTTACTGCCCGCGTGTTCGTCAAGTCCGGCGCCCGCATCCTGTGGTGGCA
>SDBS01005052.1_pt1 | contig 12898 bp, 6 predicted proteins | sample 2277091 | NCBI WGS metagenome assembly SDBS01 (sample SAMN10404972, study PRJNA504765) | marine sediment metagenome | isolation source: marine sediment core GS10_PC15, 163 cmbsf | place: Arctic Ocean: Southern Knipovich Ridge | collected 2010 | reverse complement strand
GCCGTCCAGGGCAGCCTGGGGCCGCCCGCCGGCCAGCGCTTCAGCAGCCCGGTTTCGGTCGAGATGTTGTCGCGATTGGGTCCGTGGAACTGCGGCCACTCCCGCGCCTTCCCCGCGTCGAAGATCCGCCGTGGCGCGACCGCCGGAGCAGCCACCATGAAAACAATCGCGAAAAACCGGGTAGTCATCGCGCAGAACCTCATGTGTCGGGGTCTCCTTCCGGTTGTGCCGGATGGAGTCTCATGATGGTAGCCGGTCGCCCGGCCCTGAACAAACTTTTCCCACCCGCCAGACGCACGGTGGGCAGGCGTGGCGGGTCGGTTCCTTGGCAATTGGGTTTATCGTGACCGAAACGCCGGTTTCACCAAGCAATGAATGGCTGGCCTTCCCCGTCCAGCGGTGGCAAAATGACGATTATCGCTGGTCAGCGAGGAAACATTGGTATGAAAAAGTTATTGTTGATTGTGCTTGTTCCGGCAGCACTTGGTCTTGGTGTGGGCAACGCCAAAGCTGAGGATGTGAAGATTCATGAAGCCGACGTCTGCGTTTACGGCGGGACGGCCAGCGGGATCGCTGCGGGTTTAGCTGCGGTCAAACGCGGCAAGAGCGTGATCATGATCGAGCCGTTCCGTCATCTTGGCGGCATCGCCGGGGGTGGGATTCGCATCAAGCAGGACTGCCTGTACTACGACGACATCGGCGGGATCGCCAGGGAACTCCACGACGCCGACATGGCCCTGGGCGGTTCATCTCACATGAATCAGTGGAAAATCCGCCTGATGCTCAAAAAGAAATGCGGCGATGCGGGCATAAAATATTTCACCGAGCATCGTCTGGACAGCCCGGATGACGTCGTGAAGAACGGCACGACCATCGAGAAAATCTACCTCAACTACGCCCCGGTGATGGACGAAGGCGTACCCGCTCCCAAGCCGGAGAAGAAAAAGGTCTTCGCCGTCAAAGCCAAGGTCTTCATCGACGCCAGCTACGAGGGCGACCTGATGGCCTTCGCGAAATGCGACTCTATCACCGGTAGAGAGGCCAGGTCGAAATACAACGAATCGCTCGGTGGCCAGCGGGGCCTGAAGTATTTCGACGTCGACCCATACGTCATTCCCGGCGACCCCAAGAGCGGCGTGCTGCCGATGATTACCACCGAACCGTACAAGCCCGGCGAAGCGTCGAAGTATATGATCGCGTACAACTTCCGCCTGCAATGGGTTGGCAAGGGTGGCACGCCGATCAAACCTTTGGGGCGTGAGGTCGACAAGAAGAAATACGCCCTGGCGATCCGGGCATTGGAGAAGCACGGCAAGAATAGGCGTTACGTTCATTGGCCTCACAATAATTATGCCCGCGCATCGATGATTTCATCAGGCCCGCCGTCGCGACAGTTGGAATATCCCGACGGCGGCTGGGCGACGCGAAGCAAGATCTGGCGCGAGTGGATCGACCACGTTAAGACCATGAGCATACTCGTGGGCCTCAAAGAGCCACGACTCCGCGCCGGCGAGTATCCCGACAACAACGACTTCCCCGACCAGCTTTACACCCGCATGGGCAGGCGAATGATCGGCGAGTACGTCATGACCCAGCAGGACCTCATGCACCAGACGGTCATCAAAGATTCCATAGGGCTGGCCTATTATGCGGTCGACATTTACCCGCCCAGGCTCATCGCCCACGACGGCAAGGTCGCGTCCGAGGGCGAGGTCTTCATGCGGGTCAGCCCCGGCCCTTACCAGATTCCGTATCGTGCACTCACGCCCAAAAAGGACAAGTGCGACAACCTGCTCGTCTCGGTGTGCATGTCGGCATCGCACGTTGCGATGGCTTCGATTCGCATGGAGTCTTCTTACGTAGTCATGGGCGAAGCAGCCGGCGTCGCAGCGGCTCACGCCGTCAAGTCCGGCAAGAACGTCCACGATGTTGACGTCGCGGCGATCCAGGCTGACATGAAGAAGGCTGGCGTCGTCATCGAGTGGAACGGCAAAGGCTATGGCCCCAGAAGCAAAAAGACCTGGAGCGCAAAAGCGATATGGTGGCAGCTGCATCCCGAGGAATACAAGAAGATCCCCATCCGCCTCGACCCAGGCTGGACAAAAGAAAAAGCCTCTACAAGTAAGACGGGCAGATCGTGGGCATCGCAGGAAGAATGGAATAGAGACAAAGGCGCCTGGAAATGGCTGTTCCCGCACATTGACACGAACAATGATGGCAAGATTTCGGCCGAGGAGTATCAGGCGTTCCAGGAATACAAGAAGAAGGATCCTAAATGGCAAACCACCCTGCGCGCAAAATCGCAGGAGACGCAGCCTACGACTGAAAAGAAATAGTATCTGCGTCTACATCAATCGGGAGAAAAACATGATAACGAGACGACAACTTGTACGTGGCGCTGCGGGGGCGCTTGCGGCTGGACTGTTGGCTTCGGGAGATTGGACCTTTGCGGGCGCTGTTAAGGCCCCGACTCTTCGCGACAAGGTTTTCGGCTGTATCGCCGGATCTCGCCTGGGTTCGTCCTTTGGCGCACCGGTTGAAGGATGGTCCGCCGCGAGGATCAAGGCGAAGTACGGAGTGCTTGACCGATTTCTGCCGTACGAACACTACGGGAAGGGGTGGAAGCGTCCGCCGGGGACGACGGAGGATGGGATTGAGCGCCAGAAACTCATGTGTCTGGCGATCATCGAGAAGCAGGATCGCATTACGGTCGAAGACCTCGCGAAGAAGTGGGTCGAGATCCTGGATGTCAAGCTGATGGAGCGTGTCACCGAGGGCTTCGACCGGAAACTCGTGACCAAGGCCAGATCCGGCAAAGTTCCGGCGGGGCTGCTGGGAAGCGAGGTCCCGATCAACCTCAACACGCTGGCCCGTTCTTTCCATGCAATCCCCGTCATCAACGCCTGTGATGTCGATGGCGTGATCCATGACGTCCACGACGTGGGGCGTGCATATCAGCCTCTGGGCAGCCTGGCTTTTCCCTGGGGCGCCGCCTACAACGCGGGGGTCGCCCACGCAATGAGGCCCGACGCCACGGTTAAATCCGTGATCGACACGGTTCGCAAGTACGCCAGTGCGGAGGTCCGAAAGGAAATCGATCACATCCTGAACATCGCGGCGAAACACACCGATCCGCTGGACATGCGAACTGAAGTGAACGCCGTATACACGGACGAAAAAAGTCCGTACCGCGCCTCGCTACGGATGAAATCCTATCGGATCTCCTCAATCATGGAGACGGTCTGCCGGGCCCTGGCTATCTTCTCGGTCACGAAAGGAAACGTCAAGCAGGGCATCATCGCGGCGGCCAATTTCGGTCGTGATACGGATTGCCTCGCCGCTACGGTCGGTGGGCTGTCCGGGGCGCTAACCGGTTCGACGACCATACCGCAGAAATGGGTTGAACTTGTCGACGCCGCCACCGCGAAGATGCCGTTCACATGCTCGAAACTGACCATCGGCAAGACCGTTGACGGAATGTACGGCGCACTGAAGAAGAAAATCTCCAGGATGCGGAAACATGCCGGTTTCATGGAATCGCAGTTTTCCGCCGGTCGGGAATAATCGTCCGGGCACCCGGGCCGTCTCCTCCGTGCATGACAGTGCGATCTGGCCAAGCCCCATGAGCCCCGAGGGGCCTGGCGTCGGCTGATCCTATTCAAAACAGACAACACTGCCGTCCATCATTGAGATGAACAGTCTGCCCTCGGCCGCGGCCATGCCGTCGAACACCGGGCAGCCGTCCAGCTTCAGTTCGTGGAGTTTGCGGCCGTCTTCGGCGGACACCACGTAGAGCAGGGCCCCTTTGCCGCCTTTCAGTGCGGCTACCTGTTCGGCCGCCTTTGCGATCACCTGGGCATCGAAGGGCTTGCTGAAGATCTCTTCCTCGTCCACGACATCCGGCGGGCCGGCGACGAATAGCGTCTTATCGGCCAGCACCATGGCCCTTGCCTGCAGAGGCGGCTCTTTTTGCCGCCACTTGAAGACATTGGTGGAGATCTCCTTCAGCTTGTACTGGCCGTACAACCTGCGGTCGAAGGTAATCCCATGTCCGTGTTTGCTTTCCTGTTTCCTGTTTGCCGCCGCCACGCGTTTTATGGATTCCTGCGTCACCTCCCGGTCGGCCGCAAAGAGCTGGTATTCCAGCGCACTCGACCAGACGTACAGGTTGGGTTTTCGCCCGTAGCCGAATACCGTGTCCTTGTTGAAGACCAGCATTCGCCCGGCCGGCGCGAAACGCCCGGCGCGGAACCAGCCGTTATGGCCCGTGCCGTAGCCATGCCCGAACACCCAGTAGGCACGGTGGAACCAGGAATCGTCCAGGAACCCGCTGGAGCAGACCAGGTGCGCCTCTTCGCCGCCCTGGTCGGTGGCCCCGGAGGCACGGATATCGGTCCGCTTCCCGTCCAGGCCGATGCTCTGCGAACGCATGTAGAGCCGCTTGCCGTCGCTGGACAGGATATCCGGCAGGGCGACCGGCATGTCGAGACCGCGCGCCGTAGTATGCAGCGGCTTGCCGCTTCCAGGAATCGTGTCGTCCATGATCTCTTCAATCTGCTTCCGGCCGGTCAGCACGTCGAGCTTGAGCAAGTGCAGGCCGCCGTCGAGGAACATGGATCGGCCCGCGACACAGTACAGGGAGCCGTCCCGCACGAGGACCGCACCGCTGACCGGCCAGGTGGATTCCAACTGGTCGTACGAAACGATGCGGCGCTGCTCGGCGACCGCCCGATAGCGCCATACCAATGCGCCGTCGGAAGCTTGCAGACAGTAGATCCAGCCGTCCCTGCATCCGAAGACGCAAAGCCCGCCGCCACGTGACATCTTGACTATCGTGGGGGGCGTGTCCACGCGGCCGCCGGCCGTGTACGTCCAGAGCGTCTTGCCCGTCTTGCTGTCCAGCGCATAAACCGTGTGTGCGTCGACCGCCGCGACGAAAACCTTGCCCCCGGCAATGACCGGCGGTGTCAGCTTACTTGCCCTGAGTCCGCCGCGGCGGATCGACGGGCCGGTGATTCTGACCTTCCATGCCTGCTTCACCTTGGCGGACACTGATGTCGTCGTCGACCCCGACCGCATATTATCGCCGCGGTAGGTCGACCATGAATCCTTGCCGGCTTTCGCCGGCCGACCTCTGTCCTTCGCATATGCCGGCCCCTTTACCAACCTTGGGGAGGCTGACTTCCGCTCCGGCCGCTCGCCAACCACAGCGTTGAAACCATTCAACTTCGACTCGATGTAGCAGGCGCATGGATGGGGCGGCGCATAGGTCATGCCGTTGGCGGGCATGTAGCCGTAAAGGCAGGCGCCCCGAACCCACGGGTTGGGCTGCCACTTGCCGGTCTTGACATCGATATACTCGATACCGGTGCGGGCCATGATCAGGTACTGGTCCGTGGCCCTGCCGCGATGGCAGCGATGATGGAACCAGTCACTCTTTCCGGGCGGGAAGACCCGCTCGACTTTACCGCTTACCGGATCGCGGCCGATGTATGTCCATCTCGGTTTCTTTGCCAGTTTGAGCGCTTCGGCATGATTGGGGGCCCCTTTGCGGACGCGGCCCCCGGATGTTGACCAGACCAGGCCGTCGGCCACCAGCAGGTCAAACGTGGACTGGTGCCCGGTTCCCCCATGGGAACCGGCCCAAAGCGTCTTGCCGTCTTTGATCGAGATCGAGATGACCTCGCCCGGTCCGGCGGAGAAGAGAACCACGTCCTTATAGATCACCAGGTTCGGCGCCGATTTCACGAAGACATTGACCTTCATATCGTCCTTAGAGGTCCAGGATTCCTTTCCGGATCGGCGATCCAGGCAGACCACCTTCAGGCCGTTGTGATAGATCACGCTCTGCTCGTTCACGGCCAATGTAATCGGAGCGACCGTCGTTTCCTTCGTCCACGACACCTTGCCCGAGGTGGTGTCCACGGCGACGATCTTCTTCGGATCCTTCTGCTCCCATTTCCAGGGACGCGTACGGTTGGAGCGGCCGGTCTCCGTCCAGCAGCGCACGGTCTTCAGCTGCCACTGCCCTTTGGGTGGCGCCACCGCATGGGCCGTTACAAAGAGATGATTTCCGGAAACAAGGATCTCCTCGGTATGCTCCGTATCCGCAAAGGTCTTGAGCGTTTCGCCGGTGGCCGCGTCGAGCATACTGACCGGGGCGTGCAGGCCAAGCGTTACGTAGACCTTGTCGCCAACGGCCACCAGCCGCCGGGGCAGTTGGGCGGGGCCGGCCTTGGCGGGCCAGATGTTCGTGTGCCACTTGCCAATGGAGCGTTTCCACAGCAGCGTGCCGCTAAAGGCGTCCCGCGCCACCAGGCGCCACTCGGACGGATACTGTATAGACGCCTTCGGACCCTCGTCCAGAATAGAGAAGATCCTGCCGCTGGTGGTTACCACCGCGCTGACGCTGCTCATGTGATCGTGATGCCGCGACCACCGCGGCCCGCTGACCCACTGCAAACTCGTGGGGGTCTTGACCTTCTTGTCATGCGATACCGCATTGTTCTTCGCGTCGTAGAGGTAATGGGTCCATTCGTCGATGTCGTCCGGGACAGGCTTGACAGTCTTGGTCCCTTTGACCATTGCCACGCCCCCGGGCGCCAGCACTCTATCGATCTCTTTGGCCGGAACCTGAGCACTTGCACCTGCGACCACTACCAGGTTGACCAGGCCGTCCGCATACGGCAGCGTCTTGCCGTCAAACAACACGGCACTCACTCGGCCGTAGTTGCCGCCACTGCGGATAGCCTGGCGTGCCTTGACAACCTTCGCCGGGTCCGTATCGAGCGCCTGGACCAGAAACTGCTCGCCCCGGGCAAGTTCACCGATCAGCTTCGCCTCATCACACCCGACCACAACGACCAGCCCGCCCTTGACGCCGCTGTCGTCAAGCAAGCCGGCCTGCACATGTCCGGCAGCGAGGATAGCTGCAAGTACCAGTACTCTTCTCGTTGTTCTTCTCATTGTTTTTTCTTTCCCTTCTTCTTCCTCTCAATGAGCCCGGATTTCCGGGTTCCGGTTGCGTTCCTGGATACAATAGAGCATCGTTCGGCCTCATAAACAAAGGCTTTCTTCAACGCCGGCTCGGACGCCGCAGGCGCGATGTGTCCCGATGCTGGAGTCCCGACGCAGGTCGGAACGGAAGTCCCGAAGTGACTTCGGGGTACATCGGGAGGACGAAGGCGGGTTCAAAGTGCGTGAACCAGTACACTACTTGGCTACCGGCACGTACTTCACACGGTACAGGGTTCTCTTCTCGCCCGTCTTCTTGACGGCTAGATATTCCAGAACGCCGTTCGCATGGAAGGTTGTGCCGCCCCTGAGGATCTGGTCATACTCCGGCCCCGCTCGGCCATCCACGACTACAAGCTCCTTCTTGCCCTTTTTGGCCACGTACGCCACTCGCTTGCCATCCGGGCTGAAGCCGGGGCCCCAGTTCAACCCGCCATACTGTGGGACAGGTTTCCCGTCCACGACCGCGAGCCACTTGTTGGCCTTTTGGGCCGAGTACGCCACGCGCTTCCCATCGGAGCTGAAGACAGGGCTTCCCTCGCCGATCTCGTCATACTCCGGCCCGGGCTTGCCGTCCACAACCACAAGCTCCTTCTTGCCCTTGCCGGCCACGTATGCCAGGCGCTTCCCGTCCGGGCTGAAGCGCAAGGTGTCTGGGTCGATCCAGCCATACTGGGGCCTCGGCTTGTCGCCTGCCTCGCCGGAGTGCCCGGGGGACAAAGGCGGGTCGACGACCACAAACCCCTTGCCACCCTTGTGGGCCGCGTAGGCCACTCGCTTGCTGTCCGGGCTGAAGATGAAGATGGGGGTTCCCCTGCAGATGAAGTCGTACTCTGGCCCCGGCTTCCCGTCGATGACCACAAGTTGCTTATCGCCCTCTTGGGCCTCGTGGACGAAGCGCTTCCCATCCGGGCTGAATCGCAAGGTCCGTGGCCAGATGTAGCTATAGTTCGGCCCCGGCTTCCCGTCCACGACCACAACCCATTTAGTGCCCTTTTGGGCCGAGTACGCCAATCGCTTCCCATCCGGACTGAAGCAGATGTGGCTGTCGAATTGGGGGCCGACGCCGATCGCGTCAAACTCTGGCCCGGGCTTGCCGTCGACGACCACAAGCCACTTGTTGGCCTTTTCGGCTTCGGCCGAGTACGCCACGCGCTTGCCGTCCGGGCTGAAGCGCAAGGTGTCTGGCTCGATCCAGTCATGTAGGGGCCCGGCCTTGCCGTCCACGACTGCAAGCTCCTTCCCGCCCTTTTCGGCCACGTACGCCAGGCGCTTCCCATCCGGGCTGAAGATGGGACCGAAGATGCCGATGCCGTCATACTCCGGCCCGGGCTTCCCATCCACGACCACAAGCCACTTCTTGCCCTTCTTGGCCGCGTATGCCAATCGCTTCCCATCGGGGGTGAAGATGAGGTCGTCGATGCCGTCAAACTCCGGCCCGCCCTTGCCATCTACGAACACAAGCCACTTCTCGCCCTTCTTGGCCCGGTACGCCACGCGCTTCCCATCCGGGCTGAAGATGGGGCCCCATTTGATGATGGGGTCAAACTGCGCCCCCGGCTTGCCGCCTGCCTCGCCGGAGCCTTTTGGCGAAGGCGGGTCCACGACCACAAGCCACCTGTCGCCCTTTTTGGCCGAGTACGCGATGCGCTTCCCGTCCGGGCTGAAGCGCAAGGTCTGTGGGTTGACGTAGTCATACTCCGGGCCGGGCTTGCCGTCCACGACCACAAGTTCCTGATCGCCCACGCTTGTCACATAAGCGACATGCCAACCATCTTTGGTGAACCTGGACACCGGTGACTGGACCTTGTCATGAAAGGGGCCCAATGGTTGCTCCTGGATCTTATAGATCTCATAGGCACTCAGCGACGAGGCGGACGTCTCGGAGTAGCGCTTTTCGCAAGCGAAGGTTCCGCCCAACAGAACCATCAACGCCATGCTGACCGTCACACGTCGCATATGTGTTTCCTCTTATGCAAGAGTACCCCCGGGAGAATACGAGTTAACGAGTTAACAAGTCAACCAGCCGCCAGCCAACTGTATTCTACGCCCCTGAGGCCGGGGGTTTCCGTGCCTGCTGGATTTTCTTCAGCGGCTTGACGAAGACGGAGAAAAGGGGGGACAGGAAAAGGGGGGACAGTGGGGCTGTTGAAAAACCCCAAAGCGTTCTCTGATTGGCGTACTGATTCTCCACGCCTGCCTACCTGGCGCCAGGCAGACAGGAATTACACTAATTGTACGAATTTGGATGGGTCTGATGCCGTTTGCCTTCGTGTAATTCGTGACATTCGTGGACTCGTAGACTTTTTCAACAACCCCACTGTCCCTAGTTTTGGTCCGGACAATCATAAGCTCCTTCCCGGTTCCGTCAAGCGGGCCTCTGGGGCGCGACACAACGACCCCAGGGATTTTGATCCCTGGGCGTGGGGAGGGCGAACAATCCGCTTTAATCCTGTATGCGCTTTACCTGCCCAAGAGCGTATAAATGACCGGCCGTCCGCAAATAGATTTTACTTTCGGCAACTGCGGGAGTGGCAAAGATCTTTTCCTTGAACGTGTTTCTCGCCAGGACCTTCAGTTTGTCATCTACCTGGATAATTGTGACAACGCCGCGAACGGAGGCGGCGACAATCTTGTCGCCCGCGACAATCGGTGAAGCGGTGTATTGCCCCGTGGCTCCGATCCTTTCCCTGAAAAGCTCTTTGCCGGTCGAAGCCTTCAGGCAAGTCAGCCAACCGCCGTCCCGAAGGAGGTAAAGTTTGCCCTGACAGTAGAGGATCGAGGGAGTCTCGGGAATACCTCGTTGAATCTCCCAGACGATGTGCGATTTACGGGCATTCTTTGTCGCACCGGGGCGAACGGCCACCATGAGGGGCTGGCTATTGGAGTTAAAGCCCGCCATTGTCTGCATCCATTCCTTCTCGCTGATGATCCGGTTCTTGTCTTTGTCGAAAAACCTCATCAGGCCGTCCATGTCTCCTACCGGTAAGCCGTAGCCGGGATTATCTCTGGCCAACTCCGGACGCTGCGGGATGGTAAAGCCCTTGGTCATCTCGTCGCGCTGGATCTGATTGTCCTTATTACGGTCAAAGTGCTCGATTGTGACTTTCCAGGTTCCGGCGGGGTCTGTTTTCTTGTCGCCGCGTCCGGCAAGGGCCGCAGCGCTGACAAACAGGAGCCCTTCGCCGGTTACCGGGGTACCGATCGTTTCCACCGAAAACCCGCCGGCCCACCATATCTCATCGCCGGTGGACGGCTTGTAGGAAGTCAGCCGCTTGTAGCCCAGAACGATAAGCTCGTCCACGCCGTCATGACGCCAGATCATGGGCGTTGACCAGCCTGCCCTGAACAATGATCTCGCCTGCTCCCATGCTGTCTTGCCCGTATCTCGATTTACCGCAAGCACGCGGGATTTGCCGCCATTCTCATCCAGGACCATGATCACTTTGTCTTTGTACAGTATCGGTGAGGTCGCCACGCCGAAATGGTTATCAGGTGTGTTGATCTTACGGTCCCAGACCTTGCTGCCCTTGTGGTCATAACAGAGCAGCCCGTAGGTTCCGAAATAGGCGTAAACATGTTTTTCGTCTGCTGCGGGGGTGGGGGCTGCAGGCCCGTTCATCGGATGGAGCCTTGGCTTCCTTGCGGCCTGGATAACCTGACGCCACAGGATCTTGCCATCTTCACGATCGATGCATAACGTGATAAGTTTCCTCTTATTGGGGGATTCATAGCCTGTGAGAAAGATGCGGTCATCCCAAATGACCGGCGACGACTTTCCCGCGGGGATAGCGGTTTTCCACAGAACGTTCGAATCCGGACCGAAATGAACAGGAATGCGGTCCGCTTTGGCGGTTCCCTGCCCATTGTGGCCGCGAAATCGATTCCAGTTGATCTTTCCCTGCCGGCCCTGCGCTATCAGGTTGAACGAAATGATGATAACCGCGCAGATTCCGGCGCGAGCCTTGGTGTTGTGCTTATGTGCGAATTTCATGGCGAGCTTGACCGGGCGGCCTGGTCCGGCGACAGGGCGCGGCTGTGGATCTTGACGTCTTTCAGGCGGCCCGTCCAGTACCGGTGGTCGTCGCGCTCATCGCCGAACAACAACGTCTGCTTGGAGTCCCAGTTGCTGAAGTCGCCCTGGATCCTGCCGGTCTTCATCGCCAGCTTGCCGTCGACATAGCAGCTCAACTGGCCCGGCCGGTAGGTGATGACCACGCGTTGGGCCCTGTCGGTCCGAAGCTTGCAGAGCTTCGGCTCGACCTTCGAGCCGTTCGTGCCGTTCCTGGTGGTCCGCAGGCGGAGGACCAGGTTGGCGCCCTCCTGGCCGACGGTGAAGTTCCGCGCCAGACCGGTCGAGGACAGCGTGATGATCCTGGCAGGTCCGCTCTGGGTGAGGTTGCCCGGCGTTATTGTCGCCTCAACGGTCAGTTCGTTGGTGCGTTTGCAGGCCTCGTAGACGGCCTTGCCCGCCGTCGAGATCACCGCCCCTCGCGTGAAGATCATCTCGCCCCGATAGACCCTGGCCGCCTCGCGCGGCTTGAGCCCGGTGCCGGTCGAACCGCGCCCCAGGCTGAACACGAGTCCTGTTCCTCCGGCCGACGGCGCGGTGGCGTCCGCGCCGGCTGCCCCGCCCGGCAGCTTCAGGCCCAGCTTCTTTATCCGATCTTGGAGACTCTGCAGGGCCAACCGGCCTCCCACGGCCATCACGTCTTTGGCCTTGTGGAGCGACAGGAACTGGAGGTAGTAGCGAACCGCGCGGCCCGCGGCGTTGGCCTTGCTCGTCGGCGTGGTTCCCTTAACGATGAGCTGATCGTACCACTGGGCCAGGGCCAGGCAATCGGCCTCTTTCAGCTCCGCCAGGGGTTTTGCCGCGAGCGGCACGAACTTCCGCAGCGATTCATCACAGTTGTCGCTGAGGTATTTGGCCGCTTCGGCAGGTGAGTCCAGGGCAAGCAGGTACGTGTGGATCAGGCTCACGCGAGCCGCCTTGTCGCCGGGATTGGCCGCGAGCTTCGCCTTCAGACGATCTATGTCGCTTTGAACCTTCAGGAGATGAACCGCAGCGATCAACTTCTGTGAGATATACTCCCGCTCGGGAAGCTTCAAGTACTTGGCAACCGTCAGGGCCCCCCGGTAAAGGGCGACCGCTTCGGTCATATTATGCTGCTTGGACTTCTCATCACCCGCCTTGAGCAGCATTGTTACCAGCGACTGCCCATGCTGCCGCTTGTCCTTGCCCGTAGCCAACGTATAGCGCAGGCGATAGATCACCGTTCGCTTCTGGGCCCAGGTCGCGGCACGTTTGGCGTCGATCTTGTCCAGCATGTCCAGGGCCTCGACGGCAGAACCGAGCCCGCCCGCAGCCTTGATGCCGTATTCGTACGCCGCCTCACAAAACGCCACCTGGACCTTCGGATCGTCCTGGAGGCTCTTGGCTGCCGCGAGCAGGTTTGCGGCCGCATCCGCGTGCCCCTTGGTGGATTTCACGACGCGTTGGATGAGCTTCTGGGTGAGGCTGGGCTGGGTCTGCGGCGTGGGCGCTATCGCCCCGCAGGCCACAATCGCAAGCACCAACGCGGCCAAACGTGATCTATCTTGTCGTTTCATGGCGTCACCTTTGCAGCCGGTCCTATGCTAACCGGTCGCCGGGCTCTGAACAAACTTTTCCCGCGTTACGGACCTCTCCATTGCCATAACACTTTACGCCCCGCCGAGGTATCCGAAGTTCCACAAATCTCGATTTGGAGTTTTCACACGACTTTATGGATGGCTATAATCAGTTGGTATGCCGGCAGTGGTTGGCGGCACGCCGGCCTACGTGGGCGATCCAGGAAACCGCAAACTTCGCCCGTGCTGGGTATATTACGGACTGTCTCGAAGT
>SDBS01005051.1_pt1 | contig 12899 bp, 17 predicted proteins | sample 2277091 | NCBI WGS metagenome assembly SDBS01 (sample SAMN10404972, study PRJNA504765) | marine sediment metagenome | isolation source: marine sediment core GS10_PC15, 163 cmbsf | place: Arctic Ocean: Southern Knipovich Ridge | collected 2010 | reverse complement strand
CCACTCGGTTCATCTTGAACTCGGCCTTGAGGGTAGTCTCGCTCTCGTTCTCGAAGGTGCTCACCTGATCGACCGTCTGCCAGTCGCCGCCAGCCACCCGGATATGCGGCTTGAAGTCGCGTATAAACTCCACGGTGATCTTGTCCACCAGCGGATCGTGTTCCGGAGCATGCCGATCGAACCCAATCCAGAAGCGTTTAAATGTGTGTAGCCTTGCCATGTCAGTTCTCCAAGGGCTTGAAGGTGGTTGCGTCCAGGATTGCAAGGCCCAGGAAAACGGCCGTAGCATGCTCCATCGAGGCACCCTTGCTCTTCTCCCAGCCGGGCAACATAGCGATGGCATCACCGTTCTCAGCCTCCATACTGAGCAAGGCGTTCAAGTCTCGATGGGCGAAGCTACGCAGGCCCGCTACGGTCGGGTTCAGACCGACCTCGTTGATCTTGGCGGGATCATCAAAGGGGTCCAGCCCCTCGGCCCTGTCCAGATCGGCCGGGCTGATAACCTTCCAGCCGAGGGACTCGCCCAGGTCCCTGGCCCTGTCGAACGCCGGGAAGTTGAAGTGTGTGTAGCCCCGCATCGGACCCGCTACGTAGGCTATACAACTCAGACGTTGCAGTACCGCTAGAGGGGCCTCGCAGTCTATCCCGTCATCTTCATCGGCTATATCGTAGGGCCGGGAGACTTCATCTGTCGGTGGGGCTGGGAGACTCTTCGGCTCGGACGGCGGGGCCGGAAGGCACTTCGGCGGCGGCATACCGGCCTCTGTAGCTATCTGCACCATAGTCTCATCACCGGCCGCAAATTTCGTATCAGCGAACGCCTCCCTAACCTTGGTCATGTACTCATCGTGCTTTCCAGCTTCTTCAGGGGTCAGGTTCCTCCAAGGAATCGGCCAATCTGCATAATGGGGCATGTCATCGATCTGCGGACTCATTCGCCCGGCTTTGATTTCTTCCTCGTAGTGGATGATCGCCCCGAGATTCCACCGGGCCTGGGCCAAGTGGTCCTCATCTGTGTCGCCCCGCTTCCACTGTTCAATGTGACGTTGGGCCGAAGCAAGGCACTCACTGATCGGCATACCTTTCTCCCAGTTCCGGGTATCGTACTTCTCTGCCCCAAGAGCAAAGATCATTCCCTCTCGCATCTGAGCGTGGGGGGAAATCAGGTCCGGACGTGGCTTCAACTTTCCACGATCCCGCTGGGCTCCACTAGGGAACGTACGCCGCTCGCCGCTGTCATTCAGTCTCGGTTCGTTCATCATCGATCCTCTCTGTTTCTTCCTTAGTCTGTGGCCATACAACCTGTTCGTAGTGGCGTCTGTACCGTTCTCGGTCAGTAGTACGATCTCCCGATCCCTTACCACCTTCCCATTGTCCGTGTCTCACTATGATCCCCCCGGTTTAAGGTACCGATTGATCGCGTCCTCGGTCAGACAGATTCCCAGGTAGAAAGCTCGCTGTTCTCCAGCTACTCGCTGGCGTGTTTTCCGTACTGAGATGATCTGGTTAAGTAGCTTCTGTCCGAAGACACTGTGAGTATTGGAAGCCAGTCCATGTCCTACTGCCCATATACACCACACGTCATACACCTGTCGTGCGGAAACGCTGGCGTTCTTGTCAATCTCACAGCATTCGTCTACGAAATCAATCACAGGGCTGAGTATGGCAGAAAAGTCCCGTCTGATCGGCTGAACAATCTTGGGATCGGTGAAACTTCCCACGGCTCGTAGCCGACGTAAGCCCTCAAGAGCCCAGAGCATTATACCGGGAGCCTCTGTTTGTAGCTTCTCTAATAGATGGGTGTCTTCTCTACCAATGAAAGACACTGGGAAGTCTAGCAGGCACAGCCTGCGTTCCAGAGCCCGGCAGTTATCTGGTAAACGGGGGAGTTCGTTCGCGGCAAGCGTAAAACGACATTGAAGTTGTACGTTCAGGGCGTCCATGAATTTCCGATTAACCGACATCGTATCCTCGCCTACTATGTTCTTTAACACTTCAAGAGCCTGCGTGGCGTCAGTCCGGCGAGATAGGTGGGCGTCGGGCATGATCGCCGCCAACTTTCCGATGAGCGACTGCAAGCCAAAGTCACTTCCCAATTGTTTAAACGAAATGGATGCAAATTGGCCAGGACCGAGCAGGTGTTGGAGAATTCTAAGCACCGTGCCCTTACCTGTGCCTGGTTTTCCCACGAGTAGCATAAACTTAGCAAGGCTCATATCCGGCACCAAATTGTACCCAAACCATTCTTGTAGCAGAGCGACTCGCTCTTCGTCGTCATCGAACACTTCCTGCAAGAATGTTTGCCACCGGGGACACCGAGCTTGAGTGTCAAAGGCGAAGGGCAGGGATGTACGGGAAAAGAACAGTGACGTTAGCGGATGGAGTTCGGTAGCATTGGAGTCTTCCAGATCAAGCATCCCATTCTGGAATACCACTAGGTTCTCTGGGAGGGGCGTGTTCCTGCCATCTCTCCAGAAGGGCGGGCTGTATGGTACGTAGCACTTGTTTAGAGCAGCATCCAGGATATCAGATACCTTCGCCCTGGTTGCCTCGTACGGTTCGATCTTACACTTCCCTGATACAAACCGCTTCACAAGTTTATCCGCTACGAAATGGTAGATTTCTGCCCTCAATGCCTCTTCCTCTATGGGAACGTAACAGTACCCGTTATGAGTCAGCCATTCTCTATGGGACTTACATAGTATGCACGTCTTGCTATCTGTGTGCATTGTTCGTAGCCATTCGGCAGCGATAAAATCGGAAGCTTTTGTCTCCAAAATGTTCCCGTCCGATTCGCTATCGCCATCCTGTATCGCCTGAAGTAGCCCCTCTTGTGTGAGGCCGTGCTTCGACACCCAGGCCCGTAGGTCCTTGACGCCATCGGGCGGCATGACCTTGACGATCTCCGACACTTCAGAACGCAGGACCTCGAACGTCTTTTGCATCCCGGCAACACCGGCCCCAGCATCATTCTCACCTATGACGGCCACGTGCCGTCCGACCAGTAGATCGGCCAGGAAATCTGTGTGCTGATCGTTCGATCTACCGATAGCTACGAAGCCCAAGTCCATAGCGGCAGCTACGTCCGTAGCCCCCTCTACAACTACCACTGGGAGACTGGAAGAGGGAAGCGGGGACCCGTTGGATCGCTGCACAATAAAGGAGCCAGGGACAATCTCGTGTATGTATCCGCCCGCACGGTCTTCATGCACTGCGTTTTTCGACTGTCGCATACAGCGAACAAACCGAGGTTCCTTCCCGGAGTTATCGACGCCGCACCAGTCGGGCTTTCCGCAGATGGGGCATGGATCGGTCTCTGTGGTTCGACGCCACTGTTGGCGGCTCGGATCATAGCCTTCGTGTATCTGGGTGGCTTCATACGTCAGCCCTCTTTTTGATCCCTTTACACAGAATTTCTCACCGTTCAGAAATCGACGGACTATTCCGATGATCTTTCCGTCAGCGTCACGTTCCGGAAATGTCCAGCAGGACTCGGTGATCGTCCAGCCGATACCCAAACGATACAGAGATTCACGACTAACGCCAAGCTGCCCAGCTAACACATCCACCATGCCGGGCAGGGCATTGTCGCGAAACATCTCTTGCTGCTCTGCAAAGTTTGGCATCAACTTTCTCCCTCCGCCGCCCTGTGGGGTATATATACCCCCACAGGGCGTAGGGTTCCGGCTGGCCTTAGAACTTGCTGTGTTCGATCACGTCAAACACGGCATCACGAATCTTTGCCCACTGTTCCGGGGTTATGTCCTCTTCACTGGTAGCGTTAGGGACAATCTTGTCCGATGCCGTCATCCAGGCTTCCGTAAGGGCATCTTCCGTGACACTATCGGCCTTCAATTCAGTGAGCTTCTCCCAAGCCTCATTCATCGTGCAGGTCGAAGGCAGGCCACCGCCCACTGCTGAGGGGGTGTCGGGCTTCTTGTTCTTAGAACCGGGGGGTCTACCCGGTTTCTTTTTCGCAGCCGGGGGCGTGGCCGTATCTGCCTCTTCCGCAGGCGGGTCCGCAGGGGCCTCGGGCTCTGTCTCGGGCTCAGTCTTCGGCGGTGCCTTCGGCGGGGCAGCGGGCTTGGCCGACTTCGGTGCGGCGGCGGGCTGGCCCATCTGTCCCTTAAACTTGGCATCCAACTGCTTGAGGCTCTTTGCGTCCAGCTTCTTGATCGAGCGGCCCGGCTCGGCATCGTGGGCATCGATCCAGTTCACCTGAAGACTCTGCTTGCCTTCGTACTCGTGGTCTTCGACACGGAATTGGACTACGGTGTTCGCCCACTCTCCGCTATCCAGAGCGGCGAAGCTGCCACCGTCCCAGTCGAAAGCCTTCTGCACCTGCTCGAAGTTCAGGCAGGGTTTACCATCGCCGCCGAATAACACGAGGAATGCCGTGATCTCTTGGCCATAGTCCCAAGCTGCCCATCGCCCGGGCTCGCCAACCCCGTCCTCAAAATATTCAGTCGCCAGCAGCTTCACAACAAACTGTGGGAATCCGTTCGTCGTAGTGCTGACTGCCCAGTCCGTAGGGCGTCCTCGAAATGTTCCGGCTCTGTCAATAAGCATCTGTCGTCTCCCGCTTACCGTACGACGACGGCAAGTATGTCCTGTTCGTTAATGAGTCCGACCTTCGTATCGTCCACATTGATCGGCATCATTTGCTTGGCTTTGACGATTACGGTATCGCCACGTTTCAGATCGTCCAGCTTTCCTCTCTGTCCGTTCTCCAGATAACGACCGGGACCCATATCACGTACGATCGCGTACGTAATGCCCTCTTCCACTACCGCAGGGGGCAGTGCAATTCCCCCCTTGGTTACGGTGTCTTCTTTCGGGAGTGCCTCTACCAAAACGAGGTTCCCACGCGGTTTAATTACTCCGTCCATTCGGGTTCTCCCTATGTATGCAAGTCGGAGATGCTGTGTAACTGCTGACGTTCTATCATCCATTCATTATGTCGTGTTCTCTGTCGAGCCCAGTGTGCCTTCTGCTGCCGGGTGGCACCGTGGCAACGCTTGAGCTTCACACCAGATCGGCACGGACAGAGCATATTGCGATACTTCCCATGCCCATCTGTCAGGGCCATCTGGTCCCAACGTCTTCGCCGTCCAGGCCGTCGCCGCCAAGGCATGAACCAGGACAGTACGTGGGCCAACGCCGTATGAGCCCGGCTCAGGGTCTTACCTACGCCCGACAGGAAGTTGTCCACAATCCTACTCATGTATCCCTCTCTATCGGCGTGAACTTAATGACGCCACACTGTACTAACAGGTCCACAAAACGGGAACTAGCTTCCATGCTTTCAAATATATTATCGAACATCCGATCGATTTCGTCCGAGTTAATCTCTAAGAATGCTTCGAGGCCCAGCAATAATGCGGCCTTCTCCGCTTTCGTCCAGACCTTATTCGCCACCGTAGTTCTCCGAGAACAGCAGCCGCCAGATCGAATCGTCCGCAGTGTTATCGAACGCTACCACAGCGTCCGTGAGGGTGCGGGTCTTCGCGAAGAAGTAGGGCTTAGGCATTGTGAAGATGGCCCGGTCTGTGCTACCCGTCGCCTTGCCAACCTTGGCATCCACCGGCCCCTCTACGAACGTGTTAAGGTAGCCGATGCGGAATACCTGATCGGCCCACTCGCACACATGCAGACGTATAGAAGTCTTCTCCGAGAATGGATGACACAGCTTCGGCCCGTCCTCCAGGAAATCCAGCCCGCTAGGATTGGCTCGCTTGATCGCCATGTTCTGACAAATCAAACCAGCATTGACGCCACGCCGAACGAGCCCGTCCAGGTCCTGGAGTATCAGTCTCATGGTGTCGAATAAGTGTGTGTATCCTTTGCCGTAGCCGTACCCCTCGATCTGTGTGACCGTCTGACCCTTCTCGTGCTTGATGGTATGGAACATGAAGGGCTCGGCCAGCGACTCCAACACTGTGAGTGTGTCAATGATACAGGAAGAGCCCGATGGCCAGAGACTGGCTTGGTTCAGAGCGTCCCGCACATCCTCGAACGTCTCGATTCCCTCCACGTGGTTTACCGGCTTCCCAGTGATGGGGTTCCTGATCTTCCGCCCGCCGTCGTCCAGGCCGAGGAAGATCGCATTGGGCATCATGGAGAAGAGCGTCGTCTTCCCCACGCCGGACCCGCCGTAGCCGACGACCTTCTCACCCTGACCGGCTCCAGTCCAGGGAGCAACAGAGAATGTCTTCGCTGTCCTGGCTGGCTTGGTAGGCGGTGCCTTCGGTGGTGCTGATGGGGGTCTCTTGGGTGGTGGTGTCATTAGTCTTACTCCATCACTCAATTACGCAATCGATGTTTGTCTTGTATACATTCGAGACTCGGATGTCGGTCATTTTTTCCCATTCACAGCGTTGAACCGCCTTATTAACGGCTTTCTGGAGTGTGGATTCGCTCACCAGCATGCATCGTTCCTGCGTGTGGGGTTCGATACTCATGTCCCTAGCTGTCACATGAACTTCCCAGAATGTTCCATACATCACTCTTCCTCCGTTACACTGGTCTCAATCTTGAAAATACGGCGGAACCCCGGCGGGGTTGTCTTGCCGTCGAACACGTCTTGGTGATGGTAGCAGATCGAGCGATAGGGGCAGTAGAAGGTGGCCTCACACTGGCTTTCATCTATCCACCAGTGACTGTCCCGCTCCATCGCCCTCATCGTCTTGTAAATATGGTACATCTGCCACTGATGGGCTGTGAGCTCATCGTCAGTTCTGGCGATCTCTCTCCGGGCAAAGTGCCTATCGGGATTCTCACAGATGTCAGTCAGCAGACGGGCACCATACATATCGGGTGTCTCACGAATGGCAAAGGTGCCTTCCTTCTTGCCGGGGTACATCTCGGCGGGCTCTCCGTCCACCCATGCCACATGATCGGTATACACCACGGCGAACTCTGCATCGTAGTAGATACCATCCTCCATGAGTACCTTTGTCTCAGCCTGAGTCAGCTTGGCAGGCTTGATCCCCGGCCGACGCCAAGCATCCCAGAGTACCCCAGCGATCTCGGGTTCGCCGTCTGCCTGCTGGATATCCCGAGCGGCACAGAGGTAGTGGCTGACTTGCGTGTTGAGGTTTAAACGCTCCCAGTATGACGACTCGGAACTGATATCCTTGGTCGTGCTCTTGTACTCGCCCAGCACAAAGCGATTACGGTACCGAAACATACGATCGATGCGGCCCACGTTCCTGACATGGGGCAAAGCCCGGCCGGTCTTGGGGTGACGTAGTGGCAGATCGAACGCAAGTTCACGCTTGATCGTGTCGATCTCATCATCGGCATACTTCCACAGCCATCCAGCCAGGGCGTTAGCCAGGGTGGCCCGCTCTATGGCCCAGTCCACCCGGTCGATATTGTTTGGTACGGTGTCGTAGTGGGCATTGAGCCACGCCACGCCCCGGTTCAGGGGCTCGTCCTCCGGCACGAAGCCCCGGCCCGCACAGATCGGACACTCAGGATCGGCCAGGAACTTCAATCCCTCTCTCGCGGCGAAGCATATACACGGGTCTTCGGGCTTGAGGGTGGCGACCTCCAGCAGCTTGTGCCAGTTGGTACCTACCCGCTGGCCCTCGGTATCCTCGATGGTCCGTAGGCCCTCGACATAGGCCAGTCTGAACCGCGTCGGGCACGCCTTGAACGCCCCGATGCACGAGGCCGACATTCTCCAGGTTCGTTTCATTCCGGGTCCTCCGTTGTAGTATACACCATGATTCCGGGTTTGTCAAATAATACGTCTTGGTTCCAGCAACTTTTCTGCGAGTTCATCGGCCGATGTGACCACGAAGTACGGGGTGCCCCGGTCCTTACAAGCTCGCTGGAACTCTAATTGGGCTCTGGATAATTTACCCCTACCGTCTCGCCGCTTGCACTCAATCTCGATGTGTACCAGTTCTTTTCCACATATCAACGTCTGACATGGAAGTCCCGGCGGGGGGCGATAGCATGTTCTACGTAGCAGGCACCAGATATCAGCCGCACCCTTCCGGCCGAAGCCAATATGCCCGCCGCCCTCGAACTCGACCGCCCCGGTGTTACGCCGCTCGACATAGACGACGCTATCCTGAGCGGCCAGGAACAGGAGACATTCCTTGAGCACCGCTGCCTCTCGGTCATTGGCCGGGGTACTATTCCTGGGTTTCTTCGGGGGTGTCAGCTTGCTCGATCCCGGTTCCCATACTAACCCATCATCCGCCATTATACTTCTCCCATGTGAAGTCGTACCCACGTTGCCAGTCCCCAGCTTGTTCAGAGTCCAACTTGTACGGGCAAGTACGGAACATGCCTTCGATTCTAGCATCACGTGCCGCCCGGCTACCCTCGGCGAACGCACCCATCCGGCGGCATCGCTGACGGATAGCATTCCGGTCGATCGCCACTCGTTTAGCTCGTCGGGTCTGCCACGTCATCTAGTCTGTACCTCCGTCTGAACTTACCTTCTCTTGTCAGTAGTGCCGCCATCTGCACGGCCACATCCGTTGCTCTAAAGTATCGGCCACACCCGAAGCGGGTGGTCTTAGCCCCGGCTCTTATCAATCGCATACGTAGCCGGTCTACTGTGATCCTAGTCCCGGCCACAGCATCGGGCAACGGGAAGAATTCGTTCCGATGAGACGCCAACGGCAAGGCCAGGAGACGCTCGATATCTTCTGGTGGCAGGGGGGCTGGCTTGTCCGGTCCAAAGTACCGTTCACAAGCAGGGTGCTCAGACGGATGTACGTTGGAGGTCATCGCCACCGCCCGCCAGAAAGCCAGAGCAGCCATGATCTGGTTCTCTTCCTGCTCAGTCATCCTGCGTCCACCATCGGTAGTCCAGCTTCAGCCTCGTCTTCATGGCCAACATCATATCTCGATACCAGGATGTACGGTGGGCGTCTGATCCATAAGCGTCGATGAAGCCATAGACGTATCCGGTCGAATATCCTGAGGCACAGTATCCGCGTATCTTCACGTCCAGACAATAAGAGGGATCGGGCTGGGGTGCGGTGGCCTCCAAGCCGTCGTGGACGCCGTGAACATAGCCGCTGCATTTCGACGGCGACCACTTGGCGAACTTCTTTCGTACACGTTTAAACAGTGCTTCGTCAACTTCTTGTCTGGTCATGTCTTACCATACCTTTCGCAAATACGTCCTTCGGCCTCCAGGGGCAGGCCCTGAGCCCAATCCACTGGGGCACATAGGGCTGATAGCATAGCGGAGAGAGTGCTCTCGGCTTCGGCCTCCGCAGCCACAGCTATGATCTCATCATGTACGTGCAGGCCAATCTTGATACCTTGGGTTTCTAAGTCCAGCATAGCCCCGGCCAGCAGGTCCCTGCTCATCGCCTGCACTACATTCTCCGTCAAGTATCCACCCCACACGTACGTCCACTTGTGCTCTTTGTGGTTGTACACCTTGATCTGTTCGTTGTACCCAGTGCCCGTCACCCTGGCCTCGGGGTATTGCAGGTCCCGACCACAGGGGAGGGTTATCGTAGTGCAGTCGTCCTCATTGCGGAAGTGTAGCCCACGGTCCAGGTCACAGTGCTGGCCGGGGTATCGGGTCACAAACTTAAATGCCTGCTCTATGTCCCGCCAGAACTTGGTGATCTTCCGGTTCGTGTCCCGGTAGTGATCGACGATGGCATGGGCCATGCTTGCTGTGAGAGCCACACCATAGGTATTCTTGGCATAGTCCAGGCAACGTTCCCATCCCATACCGTATCCGCAACCGAGCACACCGACCTTACCCAAACTACGCTGCGTCTTGAGCCACTTGGCCACGGGCGGGGGATCGGTCTCCCTCGCCTTCCGCACCGGCTTACCCAGGACCTCGGAGGCGAATCGACAATAAATCTGTTCGTTGTTAGCGAACGCTTTAATCAGGTCCCACTGCCCGGCGATCCAGGCCAGAACACGGGCCTCGATCTGTGAGGCATCAGCCACTACGAGCTTCATGCCGGGCGGGGCTATGATGATCTGCCTGATACGCTGCATCAGGGGATCGGGATTCCTGGCCGATAAGTTTTGAAGATTAATCTTCTCGCCGCCGGTCCATCGGCCGGTGTGGGCCAGATGGTAATGTAGGGGTACTCGTATCAGGCCACCCGCAGCACGGGCCTGGGCCACTATCTTGTTGATACGTTTGATATGCAGGGGCCAAGACCTTATACCCTGACGAGCAGCAATCAGGTCCCGCACACGCTGAGACGGATGCTTCTTGAGTTCCAGTAGAGCAGCATCCGTCTTAGCCAGAGCGGGAATCTTACCACTAGGATTACTCTTCGTCACTGCACCTTGCTTCATGGGCACAGGCTCGTCACCAAGGGCCTCGTCCAACAGAGAAACGAAACTAATATCGCCACTCAAGTCCTTGCGAGTGTGGCCCACTCGATCGGCCCCCTTGTCTATCTCGGCGTCCATGTCCTCCGACAGTTGTTCCGCCGCCTCGAAATCTATTCCGAGGCAGGGCTCCCAGTATAGCATATGAGTCTGGTGCATCACAGCGAGTTCGAACGCTGGGCGGCTCAACTGTGGAAGTAGCAGTTTAAACACGCTCCACTGCTGTTCCGCATCGTTACGAGCGTAGGCACCCATCGCGGCCTGTTGCTCCGTGGTCATATACTTCCTACCGAACGCCGGGGGGCCTGATCCTCGGCCCCTGTCCCAGTGCAAGCCCTCGAACTGCATCGTGTCGCCCTTGGCTGGGAGACCATACCGTTCACACAGGGCCGCGAGTGAGTTCTTCACCCGGCAGTTAATGTGACTGGCGAGGTCCAGGGTATCGATGGAATAGGGGGGCAGAATTCCATACTTCCTGCATAAAATGGTCCCGTCGAATCGACCGTTATGCCACGTGACCGTACAGCGTTCCAGGTTCTTCCCGTACTGGGACTGGAGCCACGCTATCTCCCCAAAGACATCGGGCCAGAACACCGCTTCCGGTTCTGCCCCAGGGCGGTCGCCGCTTCTTAGAAGCACAGCTACACCCAGTTCCTCGAACCTATCGTCCTCGATGTACTCAACGGTAGACATCTTCTTGAGGGAATAGTCCTTCGAGAAGTAGGTCTCCCAATCCAAGACGACGACATCTATGGGATACCCAGCGTCCTTGAGGACATCGATCCAGGCTGTGTCCGAGTCAGTCACTGATGAGTCCCCAACGCTGTTGGTCGTCTCTCTGGTCTCTGAAGGCTGTTCTTAGCTGTTGGGCGACTTGATCCGCATACATATTATTCTCTGTCGCCCGCAAGTACACGGAAAATCCCTCACAACACAGTCCCGTATCATACAAGGCCGTCATACACTCGACGCTATGAAGTGAGTACCGACTTAGCCGGTGCTCAGAGGCGGACCCGCCTGCAAATGTCCAGGAATGGTTGTCGGCGAAAGTGTGTACGGAATGCAGGACACGACGAGCAACATCTTTGGCAACAGCGACATCGCTCGTCAGGGAATCGCCCCTCCCCGTGACTTGTAGCACTACCGGGTACCCTCTGTACGTCACACCAGTCGGCACGTACACGGTCTCGGGCTTCTTGAGTTCCTCCAGGGTGTCTCTGATATCGTTCTCCACGAGATCACCAATCGACCGAATCATGCTGACTATCATGTTATTTGCCAGCGTCGGTATCGGTACGTGATCGCTGCCGTTGATGGTCCCGAACGTCGTTGTCTCTGTGGATACGATGATAGGGCCACCGCTCAGTGAGACATCTATGTAGATTACGACTAGTCCGGATAGCGTCTGGGGAGAGAAATGCTGCTCGGCCCCCATGTCACAGAGTTCCTGTAGGAACTCCCGCACATACGGGGACATCAAATACGATCGGCCTTCGTACTGACTGTTCAGGTGGACAGTGATCTTCACTCGGGTTTTCTCGTCACTCATCGTGCTTCCCTCCGGCCAATTGTACAATTGACACTTGACAGTTGAATTGGATTACCTTCCCGTCTTTGGTGTGGAAGAAGGCAGCGTACCCGCCGCCACTACGGACGTTCGAGTCTCGTGCCCGTGTCAGATCGTCAACGAAGCGATTCAGTTCTTGCGGATCAGCCGCATCGATCACAAGGGCTTCATCCAGTGGGCGAATCTTGTTACCGAACATCTTCCGCAGGTAAATACGCCAGCATGCCTCACACGGAGCCTTCGGGGCATCGCCCCCCGCATATCGGAGATGGCGAGAGCACTTACCCTCGATAACCTTAGCTTTTGCCACGAAGGGCGGGGGGCCTGCTGGGGGGCCTGCTGCTTTGGTCTCTGATGGCATTGGCTACGTTCCTTTCCTGTGCTGCTCGATTGAACAGTGAGTATCCGGTGTTCGTCCCGCCGAGTAACTCACACGAGTCGATACCGAATTCACCGTAGTCTTCTAACCTCTGAAGGAGCCTGCCGAGGCCGATGGTCTCACTGGTTCGAACCAACTCCCAGTATCGTATCAGAGCCAGCCCAATCTCGTGGAATACCACAGCCCTGGGCTTTGCCGTCCTGGTCTCTGCATATCGGATGAACGGCAGAATGGTACCAACACAAGACGGCCCCTGCTCATGCCAAGCCTTGCCCGGCTCGACCAACTCCATCAGACGATCTAGCAGGGCTATATCGGGCCGAGTCGCCATCTGCCGCCGAAGACCGTTTATCGCCCGGCGTAACTTAGTTGCAATTACGGTGCTGTCTACGTCCTGTATCATAATCGGCCTCCCTTTCCACTGTAGTCTACAACACCGTTGGCGGCGGTGCCACTTTTTTCGGACGGATTAGGATTTTTCTTTGCGGGGACGTGCGGATCGCGGCCGGTGCAGAGCGGGCGGTTACATTTGATACACACCCACCTAGCAGCCTTGGTGTAGTTGGTACGAATCATAGTTCCATCGCAGTGCATACAGTTCATATCAGTCTC
>SDBS01005050.1_pt1 | contig 12900 bp, 3 predicted proteins | sample 2277091 | NCBI WGS metagenome assembly SDBS01 (sample SAMN10404972, study PRJNA504765) | marine sediment metagenome | isolation source: marine sediment core GS10_PC15, 163 cmbsf | place: Arctic Ocean: Southern Knipovich Ridge | collected 2010 | reverse complement strand
ATCCTTTTCGACCTGACGCCACCATCCCTTGAAGGCATTTAGCCCCGGTCCTGTCCCGAAAAACCCGCCGACAGGAACCCAAACTCGCTGTTTGCCGTCAAAGCTTATGCTGATCACTGTCGAGCGCATGGTTTGTCTAATGTCATCGCCGGTGACTTTGACTCTAAGGGAAGAAATCGCGCCGCTGCCATCAACATCTGTAGTAATGCTTTGGCCGGAGCTAAGTACTGTTTTGCCGCCCTTGATCTTTCGTTCGACATCAAGCCGATTTTTTTTTGGCAGAAGCAGTTGACTCTGTACCTTGTCGATCAACTCAGCGTTAGCCTTTAGATCGGCCATGGTAAAAGTCTTCATATCGGTACCCTTTGGGTACTGTAGATAATTGATGTTGTAGTACAGGCAGTCCGCGAATTTGCCGGTCTTTTCCTTGTTTGCTCCATCGTAAGTTATCTTGCAATGCTTGTTAAAGGGAATAGGCAAATACAGGTTGCGTCCGTTTGACCTTACGGCGTTTAGGGGCGGGCCTGCAATGCCATCCGGCCCAATGAGTTTGTCTCCCGTTGCCTGGAGGACGGGTTCATCCGAACCATCGAGATAAACCCTGATGGTTCCATCGTATTTGTATTGGGTTATCCACCACCTTACTACCACGCCAGGGCCGTCGACATCCATCATTATCCATTCTTCTCTGCCGTCTATCTTCTCACTTCCGATAAAATACGACGAGTCATCATTAGCGAACCAATCGGAATTGCCAGGGGTCTTGGCACGTCGGTTGTAACTGCTGACCTGCTTGCACAGGAATTCAGGCTCGGGGAATTCGGCGATCTTACAGCGATCCAACATGTCCTCAAGAAGACTGCCAAGATCGATCTGGCCGGCATTGCACACGTTTGTAAAAGCCAAAATAAATCCTAAAATAATGCCTACAAAAACTTTTCGCATGATTCGTCCTTTCTCAATTGGATCTCGAACTATTGCATATTTTAACCTGATGATCAGGCAAGGTTCATTTTTCGCTGTTTGTCTGGGTGATGCCGGGCAAAACAAGTTTATAGCTTTTGCCGTCATCGATGCTTTTGTGTATGCCTTGGCGATTGCATACATAAAGCGTATTCGCCTGGTTTTTGTCAGGAAGAACACATGTTATTCCTTCGTTCAAATTTGAAGCCGTGGCGTCGGCCGGCAGCATAGACCATTTAAATGTTGTCCGTTCCGGTGCGCAATAAACCGGGCTTGGAACATTTGTTGAAATCGGAGCAGCATAGGTTGTTGCCCGGGTTCTAAAATCGCTCTTTCGGAGTTCTTTTACAAATTGGCGGCACCCTAAAGCAGTGAATAATTTGTCCGATGGCATTTCATAGCGGCGCTGGCAGAACATATTGCCACGCTGATAAGTGTAAAATATGCCACGGGTTGTTGCGAAAGTGGCGAAATTGCTGTGTGTACCAAAGGCTATATTGGTTATGCCAAAATCTTCGAGATCGCAAGGCATGGTTTGTTTGATTTCACCATTGGCGTCAATAATATTCCAGTAAACTCGGCCATCAGCATTGAGCGATGAAGCCGGCTCAGGCAGCCCTAATGTTTCGAATTCGCTGTCAGCAAATGTGCCTGTTATTAGCAGGTCCTGTTTTTTGGAAGGTATGATCTTTTTGGATTCAAAGGTTGCCGGGGTAAATGCTAAACAAGTCACACGTTCATTTGCATAGTCGTAATATTCCCACGTAACCCCGGAATCATAACTTAAAAACATCCCTTTGGTTTCACCTGCAGCAGCGACCAGCTTTGGATTAACCGATGAAAATGAAATTACCTCGCCAAAGCTGACTGTTGGCCCCTGGCCGTCAAAATCAATTTCAGTCGAGACCAGTTTCCATGACTTGCCGCTATCGGTACTTCTATACAGCCCGCTCTTGAGCTTGCCATCGACGAGGCATCCTCCGCCACGCAATATGACAGAATTATCAGTCGGATGAATAGCAATAGATCGAACCGAAAGCGCTTCAGGCCCTTTCAAGCCGGTATCTATGGATTGCCAGTTGTTGCCGCCGTCGGTTGATTGAAGAATCCCTTTGCCAATAGTTCTCGCATAGAGAGTATTGTCCCCACTTGCCTGGACAACTGCGGCCACCTGGCCAAATTGAGGCAAATCCTTTTTGGCAATCCGCTGACGAGGTTCTGCTTCAGGAGCTACCAGCTTCAAAGTTACATTATCAAATGAGCCGCTAAACAAGCTTCGACTCTTGCCCGGAACAGATCGGAATAATACGCCAACATAAGCATCTTTCTTATAACTTTTCATGATGTGTTCGTTTGCTTTATGCCAGGTTTTTCCGTCGGTGGAGGTGTAGGACTCGAAGCAGATGCCGCGGCGAATAATTTTTAGCCAACGATGGCTTGCAGGCTGCAATGAATTGTCAAGATAAGTGCCCGCAAGGTCGGGGAAATCAGCAGAGCCTTTTACCGTGCCATTAGCCAGACAATAGACGCCAAAGCGTTTGCCGTCGAAAGGCCGCCTGAGCCCTTCTTGAACATGAATCCCAAGCCAGTTGGCACGATGAATACCATTTTCATCGGTGCTCAGATCAATGTCGGCGACCCGAACGGTAATTTCAAAATCTCCGGATATTTTTTTGTTCCCGAAACAAAAGCCGTCGCCTCTAAAAGCAATCGTACCGTCTTGCGACCGAACAGCAAGCGGAAATACACTTTCGCCCATAGTACTGAAATTCCATTGGCCTTCAGTTTTATTTCTGGTTTCTACAACCATAACATCGGAATCAACGGAATTCTTATTATCATACCAAAGTCTGGCCCAGTAATTATTAGTACCCTGAGGAAGCAGATTGCTAAAAGTCAGGGCGCTCTTGTCATCACTATAAGCGGTTCCCAGCAAAGAATGACCGCAAAAGAATTGCACCTTATTTATGCGATGCCCTCTGCTATCGATTATGGGTTTGATATTAACTAAATTATCCTCCATGGCCGTCTCGAAAGCCTTCTCCGGCATTGCAATCGATGGGGTATCTGAATCATCTTCACATACAAAATCGCCGGCTATCATTTTTTTAGTTTTGAATCCCGGCCCTTCCCAGCTCAGTAGAATCTTGGGAGCTAAGTATTTGTTCGGGCCTTTGAAGTATAACAATTCGAAGGCATGTAATCCTTTGTTTAGAGTAACTGGATATTGACTAACTGAGGTGCCATGGATGCCATCATTGTCAGCTATTATCTTACCATAGATTTTTAGCATGGCTCCATCACATGAGCCTAATTCCAAAACATATAAGCCGGTTTCACGAGCTGTGATAAAACCCCGATATCGCATCGCATATAGATTTTCGCGATCTTCTTTAATAGTGTCATCAGTAGTACTGACGATGCCCTGCTTAATTATTTTCAAGGCAGCGAAATCGGGCAATTGTTCCCATGACTTACCTTCAGGTGCTTCATAATAAGTATATTTCAATCCTGGGCGAAGCTTGGAAGGATTCTTCGCAGCAGCAGGAATCGTGTGCTTCACAGGAATCGTCAACGAGGTTTCCTGGTCGAAGATATCAGTAAGCGTAAGCTTTACGCTCTTAGCAGTTCGATCTACATCAAGACGCCTGGCATAAACATGAGGAGCAACATCCATGGATGTCTTCAAGAGATTGCCTTTGTCGTCAAATACTTCGAGCTTATAACCAAGTTGAGGCGAAGCACTTGTTGGAATACTCCACTTAACTGCTACCTGGTTTCCATAAGTCCAGGCTTTGGCGTATTTGATTACGGGCTGATCAAGAGCAGGCTCGTCAGGCTGAACCGTAGTAAAATTAACGGTTCCGCTGTCGCTTGCATAATCAGGACATGATCGATCATACCGCAGAACAGTATCGTTTTCGATAAGCTTGAAAAATTGGGGACTATTAGTCGGAATGGTATCTGACTTGAGCCATTTGCCATTGAGACGACAATAACCTAACCTGCGTTCAAAAGCACGGTGAACCGACTCCGGAGCCAAAGACTCTACGAACCCGCCATTGCCGCTTACGCCCGTTGCATGTATATCCAGGCTTACAAGGCTATGGGTGTACCATATATTATTATCAACATCCTTGACCCACCAGCCAACATAGGTTTTCTTATCAGCTCCCTCGGCCGGCGGAAAGATTCGCAAAACATTACGATACCAGATATTAGGCTTCAAAAACGATGGCCTCCCGTTTACACCACCTTTGGCGCCTTCAGCTCCATAGCCGTGCCGATAGAACTCTTTACCCTCGTGAATATTGGTTATATTGCCCCAAAAGGAATGAAACATCCCAGGCAATTGTTCGGCTCCTTTGGTGGCCAACCCGCCATAAAAAGTTGGCGTGACCTTAAGTTTGGGGACGAACGAGACATACCAATAGCAAAAATAAGTGCCCTGATCCCAGAAGGGCCAGCGCATATCCTTCATGACAATGTCGGAGCCTTCAGCTACATTAGGATTGATCCCCGTAGCCAATGCATTGCTCGGCACCAACATCACAATGCTGATTGCAGCCAATATCATCAAAATGGAGATTTGTCTCACAGCCGTTCTGGTAATCATCTTGTGCCTCTTTCTTCAGTTTTCGTTATTGTTTGCTCTGACGTCGGTATACAGCAACAGTAATTCCCGTTAACTCCCGAAGCAGACTATCGAGCCGTCCACGGCCGCCATGTACAGTCGGCCCTGGGTGGCCGCCATACCATCCCACACAGGTGGTGATTCGAGCGTCCGGCGGCTGCTTTCCGATCCGTCGGAAATGGAATAAGTTCGGAGCAATCCGCCCCGCTCGCCCCGGTAGACAGCCAGGATGTTTTCCTCCGGCAGCCCGGCCAGGACCAGGGTATCCCCGGCGCGAATCATGGCCCGGGAATGGATATCGACTTCGAGTGACCAACTCTTTTCGGGGGCTTGGCTTACAGGGCCAAAGTCCCGGATGTCCGGCTTGTTGTCGGACAGCGGACTGTTTGGCCTGGCAAAGAGGAGCGGCTTGATTCCACGAACGATAAACTTGTCCCGATAGCCCCGCCACACGCACCAGGCATTTTCATTGTCAAACGCGAGCAATACGCCATAGGGTACGCTAAAGCCGACGCCCTTAAAACCATTTCGCCGGTTGGCCAGCCACGAGTAGGAGACCGGTATACCCGCCATGTCAAACGTTCCGAGCATCCAGTGCGAACGATGGCTTTCGTTACCGTCGAGCAAACTGGACGTCGAGAAAAGATGGCGGCCTTTTTCCGGGCGCCGCTTGAGATCTTTCGTCAGACGTATCTGCTTGATATACAGCGAACGGCCGTCGCTGACCAGAACATCGCTGATTGCCCCGCCATCCATCGAAAAGCTGTCGCTGCGGTCTTCGGCGACGACAGTCTTCCACTCCCGCTTGTTCTGCCCGGTCTGCTCGGGCTTACGCGCCAGGTCGGCCGCGGTCTCCTTTTTGGCAATGCTTCGTTTATAGTCCGGGTGAACGCTTTCCAGCGTTGTTTCGTGGAGCACTTCACCCGTGCTCGGATCGAGTCCATACACGCTAATCCCGCCGTCGAGGTACGTCGAACGTCCGGCGGAAAAATAGGCCACGTCGCCCAGGACCAGGATACTCCCATGCACCGGCCAGACCGGTTTGCCCGTGTCCGCGTCGAGGGCGTGAACGGTATGGTTGTCGATCGACGAGACAAAGACCTTGCCCGAGCCGACAGTCAGCGCCGAGAGCCTGCCGCCGACTTCCGCCTTCCAGTTTTTCTTTAAGGACGATGGAATCGACGCCGTTGTCGAGCCGCTGCGTGTCACGTCGGCCCGCAACGTCGGCCAGGACGATTTGTCTTCAGCCTGATTATCCGCACCGGTTTTCGCATTGATCACCTCTTCGTAAACGGGACCTTTCTCGAACCGGGATTTTGGCGATGCCGGCTTGTGCATCTGTTCCTGCCCGCCGGCCAGTGCATAGAAACCATAAAGCTGAGCTTCCGGGTAACATCCACAGGAATGCGGCGGGACGTACATCAGCCCGTTGGCCGGCAGGACACCGTACTGACAGGTCCCGCGTACCCAGTTGTTTCGCGAATGATCATCTCCTTCGAGGTCATAAAACTCCATCCCGCGATAGCCGCCGATGACAAACCGGTCGGTTGCCTTGTTGCGATAGCAGCGGTGGTGGTGGCCGATGGTTGCCAATTCGGTGGCAGGGTTCCTGGCGACTACTTGACCCGTATGCAGATCGAGGCCCTCGGTAAATCTCTGGCCGGTCCAGACTACTCCGTTGATGACTAATACGTCAACGGGCGAACCCAAAGTCGGCCGGCATGGGGCCTCCCAGAGTTTCTTGCCGGTCTCGGCCGAAAAAGCCATCAACTCCGGCTGATCGGCGGAGAGGACCACATCGTCGGCGACAACGAGCGTCGGGGCATAGTAGTTTACGACTAACGGTCGGGTCTTGCGCTGGGCAGTCCAGAGGACGCTGCCGTTTTTGAGGCTCAGGCAGAACAGCTCTTCCAGACCCTGGAAAAAGACCCGGTCGCCCGCGGCCGCGAGTGTCTGCGGCTGCACGCTGTCGGGTTGTCGCTTCACTTCCCACAGGAGTTTTCCATCGGTCGGATCGAAGGCCAGAATGTCATTGTCGACTCCCTCGCCCTCCTTGCCGCGCTGCGTGAACCGCGAGGCTTCGACGCTCCGCTTGACCAGCAGCAGGACGCCGTTATGAAAAATGAGATCGTCGGCATTTTCGCTCGGATCGAGGGGCCGAAGCGTCTTGCCCGTGCGGGCATTGAGGATCTGCACCGGACCGCCCCGCCCGAGCGTGACGAAGACCATCTCGTCGGTCGCTACCAGCCGCCGGGGAAGATCGACCGGTCCGTCACGGTCCTTCTTCATGTGCCATACCCACGAGCCAACCGGGCGTTTCCAGAGCAAAACGCCGCTGAACGCATCTCGGGCAAGAAGGTGCCACTGCGGCTCGACGTGGATGTTCGCGACTGGTCCCTCGTCGAGGATGCAAAAGATGCGTCCGCCGCTGGTGACCATGGCGCTCATGCTCGCCAGCGTGTGGTGGTAGCGCATCCAGAGCGGATCGGCCATCCATCGCAAATGCCGCGGCGGGCCGATCTTCCTGTCATGCGCGACGGCGTTGTTGTCCGGGCCGTGCAGGAAATGCGACCACTGGTCGATATCTTCCGGGACCGGTTTGCGGTAGCCGTCCCACTCGTCCGACTCTTTGAGTGTAACGACCGTCCCGCGCGGCGACAGAATGCGATCTATTTCCTTTTTGGTCAATCCAATCTTCGCATCGCGTATCACGAAAAGATTCACCAGGCTGTCCACAAAAGGAAGTGCCCCGCCATCGCTGATCGCGGCAACCGTGATCCTGCCCCTGTATCCTTTCTCGTGCAGTTGGGCCCGGGCCTTGTCGACCCTGTCGGCATCCGCATCGAGCCCATGCACCAGATACGGCCCGGCGTCGGCGATTTCCGAGAGCATGGCGACATCTTCGAGCCCAACGACGACAACCAGCCCTCCGGCAACGTCCGCCTTTTTCAGAACTTTGTGCATGTCGAATCCGGCCGAGGCCAAGCCAGGGATCAAAACGAAAAGCGAGATCACTGTCAGGCAGGTCTTTTTCGACATAATAAATGCTTTCTGTACGGTCTTCGTTGTGACAGTTCCTCCATTCTCACTCTTCAAATGTTATCTTCCACTCCACCGTCTTTGTTGCAGACGGTACGATTCGAACCGTGGCGGTCTCCTTCTGACTGGCAAACTCGACGTTCTCGCCGCTGGCTTCGGCGTTTTCGAGCCGGAAACCTTCCGGGAGATGGATGGTCATGACGTACGGATCGCCAACGACCACTGCGCTTTTGCCGGATAGGACATTGCCGCCGCCGTCCCAACCCTCGTCGAGCAGGCTGACTCCGCCCTGGGAGATGTGCCGCGTGGTCGAGAGGACCCACGGATGCCGGCGCGCCTGGCGAATGGCGAATACCTGCAGGCCGTTGGTCACCCCTTGTGCCGGTGCGGTGAAAGACCCCTTCGCCTTGCCGAGAAACTGCTTGCTCCAGAATTCATAGACCAGGTAGTCTTCTTCATCAGACAAGCCTATATCGGAAAATCTGACCTCTTCTTCCTCCAGCTTGTCTCTATTCCAACGAAGAGATTGTTTTCTCCAGTTAAATCTTGCAAGTACTGACCAGTTTTCAAAAGGTTTGTCAATTTCCATCATCCACCAGGTTGCTTCTTTCCCGCGGTGAGGAGGATGAAGCATTTGAGGGTGTCGCATATTAATACGAGGTTCAGGCAGGCGTTCCATGTTGTCTATTGTATTATTCAAGACCCTGTCGCTTTCAATCGTATTGTAGTCGTATAACTGGCCTGGAACGGTAAAAAGGACCGGCGCGCTTCTCTTGATGCCCTCCAGGTTCTGATCATTATTATATACTTCAGCTTTATCACTGAGCATTAACATTCCTCCTGCCATGGATATGATGCAGGGCCGCACAATTGTGTCGGGGTCCGGCCCTTCCGGTTTCCTGTCCACGCATTCCATGAACCAGGGGAAAGTTGTGGTCAACCATTCTGGTTTTATATCACAATGATCCGGATCATTTCTCCAGACAACTCCATTCCATGAGTTGAAATACTGGAATTCAGCCGGGCCAAACCCATCGCGACCCAGCCTGCAGCCGTTAATGATTCCAATGAGTTCCGGTTTAACGCTCCAGCATCCTAAAATAAATATATCATCTCCCAATTCTTCGCGGGCAGCTATATTTAACCTGCGTAATGCCTCACCCGGAGTCGATTTAAGTTTCTTGAAATGTTCAGGAAATGCACGATAGCCCCATTGTAATAAATCGCCCTGACCATCTATCTTCACATATTCCCAACCCTGCTCTTTAAGTCCCTTGTAAGTGGGCCTGATCATTCTGTCCAGGGCGTCTTCATTGAATGAGTTTAATGTGTAAGTATTTCCATTAAGCAAACTGCCGTCCGGTTTCTGCATGAACCAGTCAGGATGCTCTTTTGCCATTTTGTCGTTAACAGGGTCGCCCTTGCGAAAGACAATCCATGTGTGCACACCTGGTTTCATACCCATCTCTTTAGACTTGCTCACTACATATTCCGGTCCTCCGGGGAATTTCTCATTCCAACTCAAAACTCCTTCAGGGCCACCTCCTGTTGCAAAGCAGGCATCTATTTGCATGTATTCATACCCAAAATCACGAAGGTTTTTTCTTTTCCACAGATTAAGGACCTTGTCGAAGATTTTCTGGTTAAAATCGCCTTTATAAGCCCACCATGTGCAATACCCTGCAATTGAGCCTTTCCACACTCTATATGTCCACGGTTCAAAGTATGGCAAATTCTTGTGCTTCTGATAGAACCGGGGGCGAAAGACGAGTTCGATTATCGCGCCGCGGCTCTCCCATGAGAAGGTGATCTGCTGCTCTTCGACAAGTTTGGGTTGGATGCGCGTTGCCCCGTCGGCCGGGCCGATCAAGACCCAGTCCCAGCAGCGATCGTAGACGGCGTTGTTCCGCAGATTGCGACTCAGCCCGACGCTGTTGCGGACATACGGGAAACGTTTGTGAGCTTCAGAAAGCGTCTCGGCAGGGAACGCCTCTTCGCTGCCGACGACCGTGCCCTGCAAGACCAGCTTCACGCCTTCTTGTGGCTTGGCCAGAACGAACTTCAGCCGTTGCTCCACTTTGTCGCCACGTGTTTCCGCCGGTTCGAACTTGACGGCAGCACCCTGGACTTTTTGTCCGTCTGCGTCTTCGGCGCCGATGGTTGCATCGAGAATCACTGTGCCGTGATACCGCAGCAACAGCCTTCCGTCCCGGGCATTCCACTGAGCGCTGGCGGGAGCGTTGGGCGGCGGGGCAACGTCCTGTGGGGAAGCGGCCGCAGCGACGCCGGCCAGAGCAACAACCAGACTGAGTGTGAATATCGATCTCAAAAGCATCATCTTCTCCTTTGAACTAAGAACCAAAGATTTAAAACGCTACCTGGGCCAACCGATCAAATCGCCGGCCAGAACAAAGACCGACTAACTGTGCATGGCATCAGTCCTCGATCAAAGTGATGTCCTCAGGTGGCTTTTTGTATTCCTTCTTCGCGATATACGACCTGGCATCGTCCACCATCTGCTGCGTGATCTTGTAGTCATATTTGCGGTAATCATTCACCGTGATATCTCCCACCCAGAAAAACCCCCACTTGTCAAAGAAGTCCGTCAGATCCAGCCTGGCCACATCGGAGCAGATCTTTACGAACTCAAACTGGTTGCGAATCGAATCGTTTCCGCGACCTGCATCGGGACGGCGACGCATCTCCTCCATCACGTCGGCATAAAAGTCGGGCCTGCCGTTTCGTGCAAAATAAAGATGTAGCTGCCAAAAAGGAACCAGGCGGTCGAATACATTCCTGACAGCCAGAAACGACTTCCTGGGGCGCGCCTCGATAATGTTCTTGCGCGCCGAAGCATAATTCTTCTGGGCCTTGAGGCGACTCTTGTTGCCCATGCCGGTGACCGTATACATCGAGAAGATGTTATTGCTCACCTCCGTCATGCCCCCCCAGGTTATCTGCCGCATTTGGAGCGCGTGCCCCACCTCGTGGCAAAAACCCCAACAGGGGTCACCGACAATCACTACCTTAGGATCGGCTACCATGCGCATGGTGCCTTTGTTGCCCAGGTACGCCACGCCATCGCCATCACGGAACATGTAATAATTGAAGTTCACGCGTGCCAGGATGCGATTTTTGGGCACCTTCTTGTACTTCACCAACCCCATTAACGTGTAATGATGATTGAGCAGCGCGTCATAGTTATTGATCAACTCGACGCCCTTGCCGCGGGTGTACACGTTAAACCACTCCACCGGATAGGCGACCTGGATATGCTTGCCGCGAGCATCCATGATGGGGCTCACCGCCTGGTCCAGCAGACGGTTCCAATCAGCGTTCGTATGCTTGGAGATATCAAAGAAGCCATTTACTTTGCCCGTTGGAAAGTGAACAGGGACCTTTGGCGCCTTTTCGGCATGGTCGTCAAAATAGCTCACGTACACATTTCCGCCCTTTTTCACGCCAATCACGTTGGCGCCCTCTTTGAGCGCGATTCGCTGCTTATGCAGGCCCCATCCGTTAGGATCTTTTGAGGGTTTAATTCCTTTGGCCGGCTTGCGCATCCAGTCCGGAATCAGCAGCGAAAGTTCCCTGCCGCCGGTATTCCCCACAAACACCACGTGTTCACCCGGTTCCAGACAGATACCGGTAATGTTTTCGTAACGGCTGAAGCCATTGCCCAGCTTCAGGACATTGCCCAATTCGCGAGGCGAAGGATATGCCTCGTAGCCGGCGGCTCGGTATGTCTTGTCATACGTTGCGTTCAGCATCCCGGCAGCCACCGTCTTGAGCAAATCACTCTTAAAGCCATCCAGGTCTTTCAACTGCACGCTCGTCTTCAACTGCCTGCAACTGGGATCGGTGAAGAACGCCATGTCGGCCTTTAGCGACTCCATATCGTTCGCGGTGCCACAAGGAATCAGCGACCTTTTGGCAAACGTCATCCTCCACTCCACGGTCTTCGTTGCCGAGGGCACGATTCGAACGGTGGCGGTCTCTTTCTGATTCTCGAAATCTACCTTCTCGCCGCTGACCTCGCAGCTTTCGAGCCGAAAACCCTCCGGGAGATGGACGGTCATCACATACGGATCGCCGATGACTACGGAACTCTTGCCGGAGAGCACCCTGTGGTCGCCGTCCCAACGCTCGTCGAGCAGGCTGACTCCGCCCTGGGAGATGTGACGGGTCGTAGAAAGGACCCACGGGTGCGGGCGAGCCTCGCGGATGGCGAAAACATCCATTCCGGTATTCTCGTCCATCGCGCCGGCGGTGAACGAACCCTTGAATTTCCCGAGGAACTTCTGGTTCCAGAACTCGCAGACCAGGTACTCGCGGTCCGCTTCGAGCCCCAGGTCCGCGAACTTGACCTCCTGTTGCTGCGCGCCCTTGAAATGATACACATGCTTGTCCTTCTCTTTCTCCCCCCACTGGATCCGCGCCAGCACCGACCAGTGGTCGAAGGGGCGGTCAATTTCCTGCAGCCACCACTCAACCGGACGACGCTCGCAACTGTAGAGCTGCCCGGGCACGGTGAAGAGTACGGGCGCGCTGCGCTTCATGCCCTCGATGTTCCGGTCATCCTGGTAGACATCCAACTTGTCGCTGAGCATGAGCACGCCGCCCGCCATGGCGCAAATCGCGGGCCGGATGATGGTTCGAGCCGGCACAGGCGCCTCCATGGCGAAGACCGGCATCATGGCATCCGTGTCCATGAGCCATTCCCCCAGAACATCACAATGGTCGGGATCGTTCCGCCAGACGACGCCTTCCATGAAGTTGTACTGGGCCAGGGTACGCGGCTGGAAGCCGTCGTTGCTCAGCCGGCCGCCGTCCACCAACCCGATCACATACTTGGCGTTCCCGACGGTGTGGCAAGCGAGTATGTAGACATCCGGTCCCAATTCTTCGCGGGCAACAATGTCCCACTTGCGAAGCGACTGCTCCGGAGTAGTGGGATTCTTCTCGAAGAACTCGGCGCATTCGGCGTTCTGGTATGCACGAAGCAGGTCCCCGGTCCCGTCGATCTTCACGTAGTCCCACCCCTGCTTCTTGAGTTCGCTATAGAGTTTGCGAACCATGTTGTCGACCGCTTCGGCATTGGTGGTGTTGAGCACATAGAACCCGCGGTGGGTGAAGAGCGAGCCATCGGATTTATGCACGAACCAGTCCGGATGCTCTTTCGCGATGTCGGCGACGTGCGGATCGCCGGGGCGATGGATGCGGTGCACCCAGATGCCGGGTTTCATTCCGGCGTCGCGGATGGC
>SDBS01005049.1_pt1 | contig 12901 bp, 10 predicted proteins | sample 2277091 | NCBI WGS metagenome assembly SDBS01 (sample SAMN10404972, study PRJNA504765) | marine sediment metagenome | isolation source: marine sediment core GS10_PC15, 163 cmbsf | place: Arctic Ocean: Southern Knipovich Ridge | collected 2010 | reverse complement strand
TCAGCCGTGCTGATCCGCTCCATGCCGGTGACCGTAACGGTCAAAAGCTCGCCGGCGGTCAGACGCTGGCGGACGACCTGAACGTTCTGGGGCGGCCCGGACGAGCCGACGGCCATCGCCACGCCCGCCCGGTCCAACGCGCGCAGGAGCGGGCCGGCCCCGTCCATCTCGGGGAAGTCCGTCTCCAGTACTTCCCGGTAGAATTGCTCCTTCCGCTCATCCCATTCCTGGATGTCGGCCTCGCGGGCGGCGTTGGGCCAGAGGTGGTTTATGATGTCGCGGCTTGTCCGGCCGAACGTCTCGGCGAACTGGCTTTCGGTCATCTCCAGACCGTGGAGCCTGCCGAGGCGCCGCCACGATACGAAATGCGCGCGGTAGCTGTCCACCAGCACCCCGTCCATGTCGAATATGACTGCGTATTTTGTCATTTGATGCTTCCGGCTAGGTGGGGCACGATATCAGCTTGGGCGCTGGGGGGCAAGTTTGCCTGGTGCGGGGCGGCGCGGGGCAATTCGGTCAGCCGGCGCTTGCGGCACGGGCTGGCCGTGAATAAGCTGTCTGTACGTGCGAAGAGGAAGTGGCAAAACCCGGATGAGATTCGCGGCCCCGCATGTGTTGCACGCATTGGCGGTCCTGGCGGCTATGGTCAGCCCGGCCGGGTGCAGCCGAAGCATCTGGATAGCTCAATATCCGCCGTTCTACGATCCGCGGCTGAAAACCGTTGCCGTGATGCCGTTCGACAGCAGGAGCACCCGCCCAGAGGCCGGAGCAGCCATCGCCGAGAGGATCGCGAAGGTCCTGCGGGCGAACGGCACTTACTCTGTGATATCGGGCGAGGAGCTTCAGGCCCTGATGACCTCTCTCAAGGTACGCATCCTGCCGGATGATAAACCGCGAGAAGTTGCCCGCAAGCTTGCGGCGGCAGGCAACATCCAGGCCGTGCTTGTGGGAAAGGTCCTCAATCTTCAGACGGAGTCCAAGGCCGTGGCCATGGCGGAGGGCGGGAGCAGCGATGAAGATCGGTACGGCTTTGAAAGCCCGCGGAGAGCTTTCGGTGACGATGATGAGCGAGTCGCCAAGACCCGCCGTACTACCCGCAACAGCGGGCGAATTGCCGCCGACGTCTTCTTTTTGGGCATAGGCGACTGCTCCAGCATCTATGCCGCCATGCCCGGTGCGGTCGCAGCGTTTTCTGCTCTGGCCGATGAGTCCAAGTTGAACAGGGAGCAATGTCTCGAGAAGGCCTACGACCTTCTGGGCGCGAAGCTGGCGGCCGCTTTCGCGTGTGTGCCCAAGCGGATCAAGATTCCCCGGCGTGGAGTCCTTGCGACGGCAAGGAAGGGCCCAAGCGGGGACCTGAGATTGACAAGCAGGTTCACCCCCGGCGAGCAGTTGCACGTGCTGGTCCGCCTGCCGGAGGTGTGCAGCTACAACCGGCTGCGCGTTGAGATTGCCCGGCCGGCCAACCCGTTACGCCTTGCGGGCCACAGCTTCACCTGGTCGCGCGACAGGCCCATATATTCATGGGTGTTCGACCTCAGCCTGCTGGCCCACACGGCAGGCGCGGGCGAATACGTTGTGAACCTCTATTGCCTGGACAAGCTTGCCCTGTCCCGCGGCTTCAGGATCAGCAAGTAGGGGGCGGGTGGCGGGGGCGATCTTTCATTACCGGCGAAGGTGATCATTTCCGACGTGGGCGTAACGGCTTTTAGGCCAACGGGTTGCAGCTCATTTCCTACATTGCGAGCGTGAGGGCTTGCAGGATGCTCAGGCAGGTCTGGAATCGCGTGGCTTTTGGGTAACGAGTAAATCCGCTTTTTGTCGATGGGATAAGTGTAGAAAACCAACGCTACCGGGAGTTGGAAAGGAATCCGTATGTACAAACGATGGATCGTAGCGGTAGTTCTGGCGGCAGGCTTGGCTTCAGCGACCGCAAAGGCGGATGAGGCCGAGATGGCCAAGAAGCTAAAGACGCTCGAGGATCGCCTTACCGCACAGGAAAAGCGCATCGCGGCCCAGGACACGCAGATCGCCAAGCTGAAACTTGACCAGAGCAACCAGAAGCTCAGCGCCGCGTACAAGGCCGAGATCAAGCAGCTCGTCAAGGATATGAACGCTGACGCGGCCAAGCATTCGGGGCTGCCGCAATGGTTGGACGATCTGGAGTTCTTCGGCGACTTTCGCCTGCGGTTCCAACACAGCAGCGTGAACACACTTCGGGCGATCGGCAGCGGCTTGCGGGACAAGCCGCGCAACCGTTTCCGCGGGCGTCTGCGCGTGGGGCTTAAGAAGTACTGGCTGGAAAAGCAACTGGAAGTCGGCTTCCGCCTGGCTACAGGCTCCAACACCCCTACGTCCACCAACCAGACATTCGATGACTACTTCGACAAGAAGGCGGTCTGGGTCGATTTGATGTGGGCTAAGTACCAGCCAAAGGCGATACCCGGCTTCGTGATCATCGGCGGCAAGATGAAGAACCCCCTCGTGCACACCAGCATGATGTGGGACAGCGACGTGAACCCCGAAGGTATCTGGGTCCAGTACAAGCACGGGAAGATTGCCAGTTTTCAGCCTTTCGTGAACGTGGGTTACTGGACCGTTGATGATTACCAGAACTGGGCTGCGGGTGGAACTCACTCGGACGGGGGCAATACGCGTCGCAGCCCGGACATGTGGACGTACCAGGCCGGCTTCGACTGGAAGATAAGGAAGGACGTGAAGTACACGCTTGCCGCCGCTTACTACCAGTCTGACGGCTACGATATCGGCAGCGGCGCTGGCTGGGGCTACGGCGGCAATACCATCGATCCCGTTGATGGGGTCGTTGCGGGTGGGTCCCCTCAAATCTATAACGTTATAAACAAGGTCGGTTGGAAGATGTTCAAGCTGCCGTGGGCCGCCTACGTCGACTTTGCTCAGAACGTCAACGAGAACGACCGGACCTGGCGCGGTAGCGAGGACCTGGCATACGCTGTCGGCCTGAAGGTGGGCCAGAACAAGAAGAAGGGCGACTGGTCGGTGGGATACCACTACAGATACATTCAGGCCAATGCCATCTTCGGCGCATGGGCCGATGCCGACTTCGGCGGGGCCAACAGCAAGGGACACGTCTGGGGCGCCAAGTACAACCTGACGGACTTCCTCACCGTCGGGACAACGGTGCTTTACACCGAGCCGATCACGACCGATAGGTGGGGCCAGATGGTTTCACGAGATAACGACACGCTGACGATTCAGGCCGACCTGGTCTGGAAGTTCTAGCGCGGTTGATAATTGCGAGCCGGGCGCATATAGTTGTATGGGTCGGGGCACGGAGCCGGGCCGTGTGGCGTGAGCGGGGTGTAGCTAGAGGTTTTAGCACCTAGGAGTATATAAGTCATGGCTCTATCCAGGCGCGATCTACTCATACGTGCCGGGGGAGTGGGCGCTGCGGCTGCGGCCGCGGCAACGACACTTCCCGGCTGTGCGGGAAGCACCAAGACCAACAAGCCGGGAGAGGGGCCCCGCTATGGCATGGTGATAGACCTGCGGCGATGCTTCGGCTGCCACGCCTGTTCCATCGCGTGCAAGGCCGAGCAGGACGTCCCGCTGGGCTTCTTCAAGAGCTGGGTGATGGTCAGCGAGAAGGGCAGTTATCCTGCCGCCAGGCGGAACTTTCTGCCGGTCCTGTGCAATCATTGCGACAGCCCGCCGTGTGTAGCCGCCTGCCCGACGCAGGCCACCAAGCTGCGCAGGGACGGGATTGTCGACCTGGATGAAGAGGTCTGTATGGGGTGCAAGTACTGCATACAGGCCTGCCCGTACGGCGTCAGATATATGGACCCGGTGGCCAAGACGGTGCGGAAGTGTGACTTCTGCCTGCACCGCGTTCAGCAGGGGATGTTGCCGGCCTGCGTGAACACCTGCAACGCGCGTGCCCGGGTTTTCGGTGACCTGAACGACCCGGGCAGTGCGGTGAGCCGCCTGCTGGCCTCCGAGTCGGTGGCGGTCCTTCGCCCGACGATGGCCACGGATCCGCGTGTCTTCTACATCGGCCTGGACCCGGATGCCTACACCCCGGTCAAGAATCAGATGGACTATTAGAACGACCCGATCGCAGAAGGAATCACAATGCTTGGGACAATTACATACAACACGCCTCACCTGGTACATTGGGACTGGCGAATCGCGGTGGACCTGTTCCTGGGCGGCATCGGGGTGGGGGCGTTCCTGTGGGCGGTGCTGAACAGCCTGTGGGGCAAGGGCAAGTACCCCACGGTCAGCAAGGTCGGCGCGATTCTTTCGCCGATACTCGTGATCCTCGGACTCTTGTTCATGATGACTGAGACGGGGCGGCCTGTTCGCATCTGGCGGACGATCGGCGGTTTTAATGTCTCGTCTCCGTTGTCGTGGGAGGGGATGTTACAGGGCCTTCTGGTCGGCATCACGGTCCTCCACGCCTTCCTCTGGATAAGACCCACGCCGGCGAAGCTCCGCAATTTCGTGGGCATCGTCGGCATTCCAGTGGCGCTGCTGGTCGGTGCGTTTCACGGTCGGCTGCTGAGCGCTCTGGTGGCGCGTCCTCTGTGGAACACCAACCTGGTGATCATTATTGCGATGCTCAGCTTCGTAACCACCGGCATGGCCGCTGTTCTGCTGGTGGTTTGCCTGCTTGGCAAGAAGACGACCGGCCAGGATGCTGAAGGCCGGGTCTCTCGCGGCGCCTGCACAATCCTGTCGGCGGCTTTAGCTCTCCAGGTGGTCGCATTGATTGCCTGGTGGGTCAGGCTGTCCAACGGAACGGCCGATGCCCGCGACGCCCTTGCCACCTTCAGTGCGGCATACGGTGGGGCGTTCTGGTGGGTCACCATCGGCGTGGGCCTTGTTGTGCCGCTTATTGTTCAGTTGGTGGCGGCCGCGGTCCGCTCGAAGGAATCCCCCGCAATCAACACTCCGCTGACGGTGCTGGCCTCGATTCTTATCCTTCTGGGTGGGCTCGTATTCCGCTATGTCCTTGTTATCGGTGGGCAGCTTTCATGATGAATCCTCCGAAGGAGTCTGATGCGATGACTAATGAGATGAAGTCCCGTCGCCAAGCCGGCTGCAATGAAGCAGACAGGCTCGATCGTCGGGCGGCCGTTAAAGCCGGGCTTCTGGCAGCGGTCGGTTTGGGGGCAGGGGCACAGTTCAGCGGCCTGACCCGCGTTGCCCGCGCCGGTGAAACATCGGATACGCCCAAGGCCCGCAAAGCGACGGGAACGCCCGACCCGGTGGTAGGCGAATTCGTACGGGCGGACGTGCACGGCTACCGGGCCAGGAGTGGCGGCGAGCTTGTGGGTGTCGCTTCCACTTGCATGCAATGCATTGCGGCATGCGGAATTATCGGATACCGGCAGAACGGGCGCATCGCCAAGATCGAAGGCAATCCGCATTGCCCGAACAATCGGGGAATGACCTGCGCAAAATCCCAGGCGGGAGTGAACCAGGTCTACGATCCCGACCGCATAATCTACCCCCTGGTACGTGCCGGCAAACGCGGCGAGGGCAAGTGGAAGCGAATCCCCATGAAGGAGGCCCTGGACCTGGTAGCCTTCGGCGGGACGATTGCCGGGAGCAAGGTTGAGGGCCTCAAGAGCATCTACGAGAACAAGCCGGAAGAGTTCATGTTCCACTACGGGCGCAGCCGCATCAAAGGCGCCCAGAACCATTTTCAGCAGACCGCCTTTGGCTCCGGGACGCAGGGGAACCATACCTCGATCTGCGAAACGGCCAAGTGGCTCGGCAACGAGCTGACGATGGGCAAGCACTATGACGTCAACGACGTGGCGCATTCCAAGTACATTTTGATCTTCGGCGCGAACGTTCTGGAGGCGCATACGGCGCACTCCTACTTTGCCCAAAGGCTGATCGAGGCCAAGGCCGCCGGCGCGAAAATCATCACGTTCGACGTGCGGCTGTCCAACACTGCGGCCAAGAGCAGCGAGTGGATTCCGATCCGGCCCGGCACGGACCTTGCCGTCATTCTGGCCATGACGAATGTCATCCTCAACGAGAAGCCCGGCGGCAAGGAATTGTATGATGAGCAGTTCGTCAAGAAGTGGACGAACGTAACGATCCAAGAGCTGCGAGAGCACTATGCTCGCTACACGCCCCAGTGGGCGGAGGGCGAATCGACCGTCCCAGCCGAAACGATCCGCCGGATCGCCCTGGAATACGGGGCGGCCAAGCCGGCGACTATCGTGACGTATCGCGGGTTCGTGGGGCACTATAACGGCGCGCAGGCGGAGTGGGCCGCAAAGACGCTCGACGCCGTTGCGGGCAATTTCGGCGTCAAGGGAGGGACAAACGCGAAGGTTGCCGGCAAGAGCAAAGACGCCTACGCGGAACACGCCAAGAAGAATAAGGAAGCCACGCGCAAGGCCAAGAAGCTCAAGCTCGCCGACGGTGAGAACGTTCATCTGCCGACCCACCATTCCTGCCAGTGGATCTACGAAATGATCGCCGACGGGTCGCACGGGCGGCCAAAGCTGTACATGACCTACGTCTGGAACGGGGCCTACACCACCGGTGACTGCCAGCGCAACCGGGAGATTCTTTGTGACGAGCAGTACATTCCGTTCATCGTAGCCGTTGACGTGGCCATGAGCGAGACGGCCGAGTGTGCGGACCTGATTCTGCCGGACGCAACGTACCTGGAGCGGTGGACGGTGGAGTCGGCCGCGTCGTTCGCGATGTTTCCGTTCCTGCAGATACGCCAGCCCGTCGCGCCGCCGCTCGGTGAGGCGATGGACATGCAGGACATCTTCATTGCCCTTGCCCACCGCATTGGCGGCGCCATGGCGACACTTCACCCGTATAAGAACGCCGAAGAGTACGTCAGGGCGTGCATCGAGCTCCAGGCCAAGGACAATGTCAAGCAGGGCAAGACCTTCTATACGTCCGAAGGCAAGGCGCTCGCGAAGGACCCCTGGGAGTACTTCAAGAAGTACGGCGTGCTCCTCCAGGCGACCGGGCCCAGCTACGGTCCCCATGAGAAGAAGATAAAGGCCGACGGGAAGGTTGTGGATGAGAAAACCGGCGTCGTTTGGGATCCGAAAAAGGCCCACGTCAGCCAAGAGGACGTGGATGCCAAGGGATATACCGGCTCCAAGAATGCCTACAAGGGATATGTCGGCCAGATGATCGACGGGGTGGCCTACAAGGGGTTCACGCCGGATAAGATCAACAAGTCGGGGCGATTTGAGATTCGCAGCGAGTTCATGAAGCCGGCCGTGGACAAGATCATGGCGGATATCAAGGACTTCCTGCGACCTGATGAAGCCTGGGTCGCCGAGGATCTTGCCGCGGCGATGCCCAGTTGGGTCCCGGTTCCCGAGCACCGCAAGCGCGGGCCGGACCAACTGATCATGACCAGCTTCAAGGTGAACGTGCAGATACATTCTCGAAGCCAGAACTGCAAGTGGCTCCAGGAGATCTATCACAACAACCCGGCGTGGATCAATCCGGCCACCGCGCGGCGCATCCTCGGAAAGGGCGTGAAGGAAGGTGATGTCATCCGCATTCGCCTCGACATGGCCGAGCTGCCCTGGCGCAAGGGCAAGGGCCTTGCGAAGGCCCGTGAGATCACCGCGAGGATCCATCTAACGGAAGGGATCCACCCGGACGTCATCGCGGTGAGCTATCATTGCGGTCACTGGGCTTACGGCCGGTACGCCTCCGGGAAAATCGTTGCCGAAGACCGCAGCGATGGGGAGAACCGTTGGTGGCAACGCGGCGGCAGGGCGGACCAGGATCCGAAGCTGTGGAACGATTGGCGGGGCGTGCATCCGAACTGGATTATTCCCAACATTCCGGCCAGGGTCAGCGGACAGTTCCGCTCGAACGATACGGTCGTCAGTATTTCGAAGGCATAGAGGTTCAGTGCAGCGAGCCAACACAATCCCGGCAGCCTTGCGCCTGTTTGGGTCTGTTTTTCAGCGAGAGGCCGACCGGCGCCTGCTCGAGCAGATTGAGGCGCGCAGGGGAGAGTTGTCGGCTGTGCTTGAAGGAGACCCGCTTGATGGGCTGGACATGGACGATCCGGATGGGGCGGTGGAGACTCTTGCGGCGGAATACTGCCGAGTTTTCATAGGCCCCCGCGGTCATCTGCACCCGGTGGAATCGGTGGTGCTGGGCGAGGGGAGATTCTGGGGTCCGTCAACGGAAAAGGTGGCGGAGTTCTACAAGGCAGCCGGGTTGGCCCCCGCTGAGGATTCCCGGATGTTGCCGGACCACATTTCAATGGAATTAGACTGTCTGGCCCAGTTGGAGGAAGGTGACCGCCATGATGAGGCGGTTGCGTTTGCGCGGGGGCATATCGTTCGCTGGCTGCCGGCCCTGACGCAGCATGTGCAGCATGTTGCCACGACCGCCTTTTATCAGGTATGGTCAAGGGGCTTGCAGGCGATGCTGACGGAGCTATACGATGAATGCCAAGGCTGATTCTGATACGTCGCCGGAGGCGACCTATGAACTGCCGCTTCCGGGCCAACAGGAAGCGGCCCGCGAGCAGGCCGAGCCGGAGCCGCACGATTCTCTGCCCGGGACGCTGCTGGTCAGGAATATCCAGTGGATCTGTTGGCTCCGCTGGCTGGTGACGGCTGTTCTGGTTGCCATCGGCGTCGCGGCTTGGGTGCCCGCCCTGGCGGGATGGCTCAATATGCGGGAGCAGATTATCTGGCCGTTCGTTCTTGCCGGGATACTCACGGTGGAGAACACAGCATTTCTGATCCATTACAGGCATCTTGCCGACTCCTCGCCGCGCGAGGTGCGGCTGAGCCTGTGGGGGCAAATTGTCGTGGACCTGCTCGTCCTGACGGGTGTCGTCCATTACACCGGGAGCATGGAGACATACGTCCATTTCGCATACCTGTTTCACATCGTGCTGGCATGCATCTTCTTTCCTCGTCGCAGCAGCATTGCCGTAACGCTTATAGCATGCATTCTTTACGGCACTTGCGTGGTTCTGGAGGAGGCGGGCGTCTGGCCGCTGGCCTTCATCTTCGCCGGCAATTCCTTTCGTGAAAGCATGGCGATGACTCTGGGGCTGAAGACGCTGAACTTTCTGTCGACCCTTGGAATGCTGCTTGTGGTGTGGTACCTTGCATCTCGCCTGTCTGCCATGGTACGCCGTCGCGACAGGGAACTGGGCGTGATGAACCAGCGTCTGGTGCGGGCACGCGAGGAGCGAATGCGACACATGCTGCGGACCACGCACGAGCTGAAGGCGCCGTTCGCGGCGATTCAGGCAAATACCCAGCTTCTGCTCAACGGCTACTGCGGAGAATTCGGCGACGATGTGCGCCAGGTCGTCCAGAAGATATCCAACAGGAGCCATAGACTGGCCCACGAAATCCAGGAAATGCTGCAACTGGCAAATCTGCGTTCTCAGGGTCAGCGGCCGCCGGATCGGACAACTTTTGACCTGGCGGAGGTTGTCAGATGGTGCATTGCCCAGGTTCGGCCCAGGGCCGAGGAGCGAAAGATAAGACTCAGCGAATCCATCGAGCCCGTCCGCACCACCTGCGTGGAGGAGCACCTGAAGATGTTGTTTGCGAATTTGCTGAGCAACGCGGTGGCCTATTCGTACGAGAAGGGCCAGGTGCACATCACGTGCGGTCGCGACCCCCAAGGCGGCGGCGTGGTGACCATCGAAGATCACGGAATGGGCGTCGAGCCTGAAAAGCTGCCGCGCATCTTCGATGAGTACTACCGCACCACCGAGGCCGCCCGGCACAACAAGGAATCTTCCGGGCTGGGCCTGGCGATAGTGCGACACATAGTGCAGAGACACGCCCTTGGCCTGCGCGTGCAAAGCCGCGTGGGTAAGGGCACGAAATTCGAGGTTACGTTACCGGCGGCCGGTACGGCGCCTGCCACACCGGCCGGTATTGAGGAGCCCGGATATGGCCTACATTCTGATAGTTGAAGACGATGAGGACTTTGCAGCGACCACTGCGAAGGTGCTGGAAACATCCGGCCATGAGACCCGGATTGAGTTGGACACGGACCGCGCCATGACCAGCATGGAGAAGAAGCGCCCCGATCTTGTGGTTCTGGACGTGATGTTTCCGGAAGATTCCGCCGCGGGCTTTGAATTGGCCCGGGCCATACGTCAGTCCAAAGAGAAGCTCGGGGACATTCCCGTTCTGATGCTGACGGCGGTAAATGCCAAGTTCCCGTTGGGCTTCGGTTCCGGCGACATTGACGACAAGTGGCTGCCCGTATCGGACTTCCTGGAAAAGCCGGTGGACTTTGACGTGCTCAAGAACAAGGTTGACGCCTTGCTCCAGAAGGCAGGGACCGGGGACGATCAGTCCGGCTAAGAGGTGCGAGATACACGCGCCGCATGCGTGCGAGCGTGAGCAGCGGTTTGTTGGCGTTGGTTTTGGTTGCGGCCGTATCGTATGGAGGTTATGGCTGACATAGAACGGTAGTTCAACGGCGAAACGGTTCTCCGACCCGACGAACCTGTGGCCGGGACGCCCGCGAGCGAGATGGTTGCTTGCGGCGGCGCCACCAGGCTATGGTTGTCGGGCGATAGGGTTTGGATGGAAACGTCCCTGCCTCCCGTGCTTGGAAAGGAGATGCCCTTTGATTACGGTAGAAAAAGCCCTTCATATCATTCTGGCCAATGTGCGGCCATTGAAAGCGGGAAGCATACCTCTAAAAGAAGCGCTGGGTTGTTGTCTTGCCAAGGACATACTTGCCGAGCGACTCATGCCGCCGACCGACCGTTCCGCGATGGACGGGTATGCGGTGCGCGCGGCGGACCTGGCGAAGTGCCCGCGTGAGCTTCGCCTGGTTGGTGAGGTGTCAGCGGGCAGCGCAAAACGCCCGAAGGTCAGGGCGGGAACGTGCGTGAGGATTCTGACCGGGGCGAGCGTTCCGCCCGGGGCTGACGCTGTTGTGATGCTGGAGGAAACAGATGAGAAGGACGGCCTGGTAAACTTTCTCGCGACGACCAGTGTTGGCTCCAACATTCGCATACAAGGCGAGGAGGTCAGCAAAGGCGCGGTTGTCTTGCGCAAGGGGACAGTCCTGGATGCCGCCAAGATCGGCCTGTGCGCATCGGTTGGAAAGGCGGCGGTGAGAGTATATGGGCGTCCCGCTGTGGCCATACTGTGCACGGGCCAAGAGCTGCGAGGGCCCGGTGATAGGGTCGGGCCCCACCATCTGCGCGACTCCAACGGCCCGGCGCTGCGGGCGGCGCTTAACGGCGCGGGGATCGGCCGAACTGCCTGTCAGATCGTCCCGGACGACCCCAGAATACTCACCGCAAGGCTGAAGGCCGCTGCGGCCAGGTACAACGTGGTCATCCTCACCGGGGGTGTCTCGGTCGGAAAGTATGACTTCGTTCCAGAGGCGGTTGGAAGAATCGGGGCAACGGTCCTCTTTCACGGGGTTGCGATGAAGCCGGGCAGACCCCAGCTTTATGCCGCGCTGAGCCGCAATCGTCACATTTTCGGCCTGCCGGGCAATCCCATGAGCGTCCTGACAGGCTTTCACGAGCTTGTGCTTCCGGCAATTCGTCGAATGTCGGGATTCGATGCAAAGTCCTGTCATTTTACGCTCAAACTTCCGCTGGCCAGATCGGTTCGCGGCAAAGCCACCCGCGCGGAGTTTGTCCCCGCCATGCTCGTTTCGAACACCAACGGCTTGCGGGTGAGCCCTATCGAAACACACGGGTCGGCGGACCTTGCCGCCGGGGCACAAGCCGACGGCGTCTTCATGGTGCCGCAAAAAGTCCGAAAGATCGCCGCCGGCGGGCTCGTGGACTTCACGCCATGGAGGGCGATCACGTGATAAGCCCTCCGCAAGAGCAGCCGATCTCCCTGCGAATCTCCGTTACAGACCGCTGCCAGTTGCGTTGCGTGTACTGCATGCCGCCCGGCGGCGTGCCCAAACGCAGCCGTGAGGACATACTCAGCTTCGAGGAGATTGTTCGTTTTGTCCGCGCAGTGAAGTCCCATTATGGGCTGTCCAAGGTCCACATTACGGGCGGTGAGCCGTCTGTTCGTCCGAATATCGTCGATCTGATCGAAAGGCTGGCGCGCGAAGGCATCTCCGACATTGCCCTGACAACGAACGGCCACCTCTTGTGTGGAACGGCGCTGGCCCTGAAGAACGCCGGGCTCAAACGCGTAAACATCAGTTGGGACAGCCTGACCCCCAAGACCTATGCCCGCCTGACGCGCGGCGGCGACCTTGAACGTGCCTTGGAAGGCCTCGATGCCGCACTGTGCAGCGGCTTGAGTCCGATTAAGCTCAACATGATTGTCATAAGAGGTTTCAACAGCGGCGAGGTGGTCAAGATTGCTCGCTTCGGATTGGATCGTGGATGTGAAGTCCGCTTCCTGGAGCTCATGCCCATTGGCCCGGCCGCGGAACATTTTGACAAGTGGTTTGTCTCCTCAGACCAGGTCAGGGCGAAGCTTTCAAAAGCATTTGACCTCTGCGAAGCACCGGCCCGGCCCGGTCACTCCAGCCGAAGGTTCGTCGCCAAGGACAGGCAAGGCCGACAGGGAGTTATCGGGTTCATATCTTCAATCTCGGGGCCGTTTTGTGCCGGCTGCCGCCGCTTGCGATTGACGGCTTCCGGCCAACTGGTCGGTTGCCTGGGCATAGGAACGGGTGTGGATATCCGGCCTCTCCTGCGTGGGACTGGGCCCGCGGACGGGCGACGCCTGGTCGAGGCTATCCAGGAAGCTCTCTCCCTGAAGCGAAATGGGCAAGCCTTCGTTACCAGGAACTTGATGACTCTGACCGGAGGGTAGCAGAATGAAAGGCAGCAACATGGGCAGCGATAATGGGTTCAGCCACCTTTCGCAGGATGGGCGGGCCAGAATGGTTGACGTTGGTGATAAAGGTATCACTCGCCGCA
>SDBS01005048.1_pt1 | contig 12903 bp, 12 predicted proteins | sample 2277091 | NCBI WGS metagenome assembly SDBS01 (sample SAMN10404972, study PRJNA504765) | marine sediment metagenome | isolation source: marine sediment core GS10_PC15, 163 cmbsf | place: Arctic Ocean: Southern Knipovich Ridge | collected 2010 | reverse complement strand
GAATGCCGAGCTGGAGCTCGGCGGCTCCAGGGACGTCTCGTATGTCCGCCACTACCCGGGTTGCGTCGGATCCCATGGGGGCGGCTCGTATGTCCGCCCCTACCCAGGGATTGTGTCGTGTCCTTGTAGGGGCGGCATACATGCCGCCCCCCTCGGTGCCGAGGTCCGGTTTGTGGTGCGGCCGTCTCGGCTGCAGGATTCGGTTGCCACGGCGTAGCCCGAAGGGCAAAGCCGAAAGCCGGAGGGGCGGGTGGAAATTGAGAAATGAGAATTGAGAATTGAGAATTCCGCCCCGTGAAGTAAGATCCCGGGCGTGGTGAAGACTGATTTCCTCACGTTCGAGCCCCTTCCGGAAAGGGTCGTCCTCAAGAGTTTTGAAGAGGATGTTCGCTCGTGAGTCGGCTCGAACCTCCGTTTTCGGCTGATCATCGGTTGCTCGCCGATGCGCTCGTCGATGACGACGCACTGCGCGAGCTGCTGCACCGTCAACCGTCCGAAGCGACCTTCGAGCTGATCGCCTGCAATCGGCTCGCACCGTTGATCGCGCGGCGTGCGGCAGGCCTCGATGCACCCGACGAGCTATCCACCAAGCTCCGCAAGGCGCTTCTCTCTGCCAGGGTCCGTTGGACTCTCTACGATCACGAGCTCCGCAACATTGGTCGAGTGCTCGCCGAGCACGATATCGAATGGTTGCCGTTGAAGGGCGGCGACCTCGCCTTTCGAGTCTACGAGCGCCCCGACGACCGTGTCGCCTCCGATCTCGACGTGCTGGTGCCTGAAGCTCAGTTCATGCAAGCACTCGACACGCTGCTTGACGACGGCTGGAAAACTCTTCAGCAGCACGACCCGCTGGTCCTTCGATACGTCATTGAAGAGGGGCACAACTGGCCGATCGGGCGCGGCCCGGTACCCCTCGAGCTGCACCTCCGACTGTGGGGGCGGGTCCCGGCTCGCATGGCCGGGGAGATGCTCGAGGCGGCAGCACCGGCGCCCGATCTCGGGCCCACCGGTCGATGCGCCAGACTCGAGCATGCGTTCGTCGTTGCCGGTGTCCACTCGTGGATGGTGCTTCGTCCGCGCCCGATCGCGACCTGGTGGGACCTCGACCGAATCGCCGCCAGCGCTGGAGCCGCCCTCACCGACAAGGTCATCGCAGCCGCTCGCAGGTGGGGTCTGCAGCTCCAAGTCGGTATGGCGTCCGCGGTGGCGGCAGCGCTGTGGCACAACGGCACGCTGTTGGCCATCGCCGCCGGCCTGCTACCACCCCGCCCACTGCCCGAACGCGCCGTGCTACGCCGCTTATACGCACGCGGCGTCGATGCCGTCGATGATCGTCTGGTCGTGCTTGCGCGCCTCCTCTCCGGACGCCCGAGCCGGCTTGGCTGGCTGTCGGTGTGGCGCAGATTGCGACCACATCCCGGCATCCGTGCGTTGGCAGCCTCACGTCGGATGGCGGAAAGACCCCGGGTGCCTTGACATCGTACAGTGGCACCAATATTGTGGTCGATGCAGTCATTTCTCCAAATTCCTGCCTGTCACACACCTTGAGCTGAGACAGGCCGGGAAAGGCGAGAAAGGAGTCCGCAATGAGCGCTGGCAGGATTTGGTGCCCGACTCTTCTGAGAAATGCGTTGCGGGTGGTCAGAGTGACAATGGGGTGTGCACTCATTGTGCTGATGAGTCCCGCGGTTGCGAGCGCGCAATGCAGCGCGGACGAGTTTTGCGTTCACTACGACACCAGCAGCTCCAACGACACGGGGACGACATCGTCGACCACGATTAGCTGGAGCCACAACATGGCGGACGGCATTCACCGTGCGATCGTAGTTGGTGTGTCGATCCGGAAGACAGGAAGCGGCGATATTCCGACAGTCTCGTCGGTCACATTCGACGGCGAAAACCTGAGCCTGCTCGACGACGCCACCTCGGAAGACGCCGGCAAACGGGCCGAGATCTGGGGCCTGGCTGGGGATGGATCGGGCGGCGTCTCGACCGGCAGCAACACAATCTCCATTACCCTCTCCGGCAGCGCCGAGATCGTCGGGGGTGCGGTCACGTTCACCGGCGTCGACCCGAACAGCCCATTCAGTGCGACCAGCCAGCGAAACACGAGTGATCGGGCGAGCAGCTTTCTGGACGCCGCCGGTACCTCGAGTATATGCATCGACGTTGGTGCCATCGAAGGTGACATCGACGCGACCGTGAGGCTTTCCGGCCAAATAGAGAGGTGGAACCGTTCCACCGGAGGCGGCTCGAGCAATCTCTTTGGATTCGGCAGCACTCGTCCGGGCCAAGGAGGCGATGTCACGTCCCTGAGCTGGGACCTCGATGTATCAGACCCACCAGGAACATCTTGGGTGACCGCAGCATCGGAGGTTATTCCCTACGACTCCACCTCCATTCGCCTCGCTTCCTTCACCGCCGAGGCGCACGACGGCCGCGGCGTGGCCCTGCGCTGGCGAACCGGTGGTGAGCAGGGGACGCTCGGCTTCCGCCTCTACCGCGAGGGCGCGGACGGGAATCTGGTGCCCGTCAACCGCGAGATGATCGCCGGATCGACGTTGATCTCCAGGGTGACGCTCGAGGCCGGCTACTCCTACGCCTGGTGGGATGGCGCCGGCGCCGCCGGTGATCGCTTCTGGCTCGAAGAGGTCGAAGTGACCGGCGGGCGGCGTCAGTACGGTCCGTTCATGGCCCGCGCAGCAAACAAACCCCTCCTCAACCAGGCATCGTCGCCGACGCTGAGCCGCGCGGCCGGGCCGACGGGAATCACCACGGCCAAACCCGTGCCGGCGAACGCATTCACCCACAAGTCGGGGACCGAAGGGGACCTCGAGCAGCAGCTCGCGCTGGCGGCAGATCCGACCGCCATCAAGATTGGCGTTCGCGAACGCGGCTGGTATCGAGTCGACCAGGACAATCTGGTTGCGGCCGGCCTCGACCCAAACGTCGATCCCGACAGCCTCCAGCTCTTCACCTCCGGCCGGGAGATTCCGATCCGTGTCACCGGCGCCAAGAACGGACGTTTTGATCCGCGCGACGCGATCGAGTTCTACGGTCTCGGCGTCGACGAGGTCTCGACCGACACCCGGGTCTACTGGCTCGTCGCCGGTGAAGAGCCCGGCCGGCGGATCTCCTCCAACTCGAGCGGCAGCGTCGGCACCGATCTCGCGACCGTGCCCTACACCGTGGAGCTGCGCGAGCGCCTGGTCTACGTCGCCTCGTTTGCCAACGGAGACGAGAACAACTTCTTCGGGGCGGTGTTGATCGGCGAGCCTGTCGAACGCACCCTGACCGCTCGAGCGCTCGACCTCGACGCGACCACACCAGCAAGCCTGGAGCTCGTGCTGCGCGGCTTCTCCGAGGGCCAACACGCCGTGCGTGTCGAGCTCAACGACGTCTACCTGGCGACGCTCACCGGCGCTGACCAGGAGGAGTTGCACGAGGTGGTCGATCTTCCACCGGGTGCCCTGCGCGAGGGCGACAACGTGCTTCGCCTGATCCCTGGTGCGGACGGCGACATTTGCCTTGTCGACGTGATCCGCATGCAATACCCTCGGCAGTCGATCGCCGACAACGACGAGCTTCTGGCTTCCGTGCCCGACTCCATTGACAGCTTCGTCGTGGCCGGCTTCACCCAGCCCCAGGTCCGTGTCCTCGACGTCAGCGACCCATTCGATGCGACCGATCTTTCCGTTGGCTCTTGGCGACGCGACGGGGGGCGCCGATTGGGCAGTGGCACGAAAGCCGAGCTGGAGTCGCCACCAACCAAGGACCACCCCACACCCACCTTCAAGGCGAGATTCTCGCTGCCGCATGGCACGCAGCGCACGATCCACGCAATCGGTCCCAGTCGCGTGCTGCAACCGGCCTGGTTGCAGGCAAATGCGGCGTCTTCGTGGAGCTCGTCCGAGGACGGGGCTGACGTGCTCTTCGTCGCGGCACGCGAGCTGATGCCGGCCCTGCAGCCTCTGGTCGATCTTCGCGAGTCGCAGGGATACACGGTGGCGGTCGTCGCGGTCGAGGACGCGTACGACGAGTACAGCTTCGGGATCAAGAGGGCTACGGCCATCCGCGACCTCGTGCGTGATGCTCTCACCCGGTGGCGCGAGGCGCCGGAGTTCCTCATCCTGGTTGGTGACGCAAGCTACGACCCCAGGGACTTCCTCGGCCTTGGCAACCCCGACCTGGTGCCGACCAAGTTCGTGGCGACCGATGCCTTCGAGGCGGTCTCGGACGACTGGTTCGGCGACGTCGACGGCGACCTGCTTGCTGACCTGGTCGTCGGCAGACTTCCGGTTAAAACGGCCACCGGGCTGGAGGCCCTGGTCGCCAAGACGATCGCCTACGAGCAGGATGGCTCGGCCTGGTCACAGGCGATGTACGTCTCTGACGACGACATGGGCCAGCAGTTTGAGTTGTCAAACCACCTCCTCATAAGCCTGCTGCCCTCGCTCGGCGCCGACCAGATCGTGGTACGGGAGCTCGGCGACGAGGACGCGCGGACGGCGATTCTGGCGGGTCTGAACCAGGGCGTGGACCTGGTCAGCTACGTCGGCCATGGCTCGGTCCAGTCGTGGTCCGGGGACATCCTCGCGGTTGAGGTGCTCGACCAGCTCTCTCCTGAGGCGAAACCCGCTGTCTTTACCATGATGAACTGCATGAACGGCTACTTCTTCGACGCCGCGCTGGACAGCCTCGCAGAGGCACTTCTCGCCGCCGACGCTGGAGCGGTCGCCGTGTTTGCGCCCACCGGCATCACCGGCTACGCCCCGCAAGAGCCGATGATGGCCGCCCTTTTCGAGATGTTGGAAACCAATACCGAGGGCATGACCTTTGGTGAGGCCGTGGCCGTGGCCAAACAGGCTGCGGGCTCCGACGATGTGCGTCGAACCTGGGTCGTTCTCGGCGACCCCATGATCCATGTCCGGTGATCGGCAGCGGCAGCGAGGGTGAAGGAGCAACGAAAATGGACCACATCTACCTGACATCACGCCCGAAGCGTCGTGATGATGGTTTGATTGTGCGCGAGGTGGAGGGAGAGGTCATTGTCTACGACCTCGAGCGCCACGAGGCCCACTGCCTCAACCCCGAGGCCGCTCGGCTCTGGAACGCGTGCGACGGCAACCGCGAGGGGCGGGAAATTCTCCGCCACGTGTACGGTGATCGGCCCGAGCAAGGCCACGAGGCCGCATTCCTGGTCGGCCTCCAGCAGCTCCGAGAGAAACATCTGCTGGACGACGAGCATGCAGACTCCACACTCGGGCCCGAGGCGCACGTCAGCAGACGTGAGCTTCTCGCCCGTTACGGCAAAGTCGCAGCGGTGACCGTTGCGCTGCCGGTGGTGTGGTCGATCGTGTCGCCGACGCTCGCAGAAGCGGCGTCATGCCTCGCCTCGGGGGTCTCCTGCGGCAGCTCCTCGGAGTGCTGCAGCGGGCTCTGCCTGCCCAACGAAAAGTGCGCCTGAGCCGGTATTAGAGTTCGGTAGCTCAAGAACACCGATCGGCGGGCCTGAGGGCCCGCCGCGTATTTTTCCTGTGCGATGCCGACTTTTTCCTAGCTGCGGTCCCTCATCACCCGCTCGAGCAACCGCAGAGCGCGCGGGGCCGCGTCCTCGGATTCGCCCCGAGTCACCCGATAGGCCGGCGCCGCACGCGCCACGCCCTCGAGCGCCTCGAGCGCCGCTTCGGGCTTCCTTCGCGCGGGCAGCGTGTTCGCCAGCAGGTCGAGCACCGCGTGACCGGGTGTCAACCGCCGCGGTCGCCAGGTCGCACCGTCACGATAGCGTGCAAAGAGGACCAGCCCAGGTGGAATCGAGGTCTCTCCGACTCCGGCCGGCCCCAGCTCCTCGGCCGTCACCGGATGCCCGCAGTGGGTGTCCTCGTCCCGAATCGAGATCGGCCGCGCATAGGGATGCACGAGCCCGTCAGCAGAGAGCACCGCAAACTCGTCCGAGTATAGCTGCGCGCCTGCGCCAACCAGACCGGCCACCAGCCTCGACTTGCCAACGAAGCTCTTACCGGGGAGCAGAATCGCGTTTCCCTGCCACCCCACAACGCCGGCATGGACGAAGACCCGATCGCGCGCAAATTCACCAACCAACATCTGCAGCGATGAACGGAGGCTGTCGATGGCCGCGTCGATGCCGGTGACACGTGCCACCGGCGTCGCGTCCGAGTACACGAGGCAGACTCTCTCTTCGGCACGACCCCGCCTGGGACCACCGATGAGCATCGAAAACAAATGATCGACCTCGCAGCGATCAGTGATCTGAGCGCTGTACGGTAATGCCTCCCGCACGCGATCGACGAGGCCAAATTCACTGAGCCGCACCCCGAGCCGAAGCCCGTAGGCCTCGAATGACACCCCTTCCGCCCACCCGAGGCGGTTGAGCTTGCGCATTCAATCCGACCAGTCGCGATATCGCGGCGTCGTCCCCTTTCCCCGCGTGAAATCCTGGGCAGCCACAGCCTCCAATCACCTCCTCTCGGTTCGCCGTCTGATTGTATCGCTGCAACCTCGACTTCCCTCAGCGCCAGTGCCAGATCAGAGAATTTGACGATTCTGTGGTCGCCTCGATTGGAGCGAGGCTACCAGGTGCCGCGACAGCCCAAGGGCGTCAGCAGCTCGGAATGCCGCCGGCTCACCCAAGCCGGAATTCTCAATTCTCAATTCTCAATTCTTAATTCCCATCCACCTTGCCCGAATTTTGGCATTGGGGGGCGCGCTCTGAAGGGCGCGCCTGGGAGAAGTTCCCCAGGACTCGAAATTTTGTCATGGACGTGGATGCCGCTAGCTCTTCAGGGAGTTTTGAGTTCTTAGTTTTGAGTTTTGAGTTGCCACCACCTCACACCCATGAGATTTCAGGTTTCGGAATTTCCGCCCTCCCCCTGCGATGAGGATGAACGGAGGGTGGTTCAGCGGAGGTGCTTGTCGAGGTTGGTTTCGACGCGCGCCCGATCGGCGTTGCTGAGGCGTCCGAGGCGACGAAGGATGACGCGGTTGTCGAGGGTGAAGAGCTTCAGGCGAGCCGTGCACTGGCGGGGCAGGCCGGCATCATCAATATCGTCAATGCTGCAGTCGCCCGGCCATGGATGATGTCCGCGAGTGGTGATCATCGCCAATACCGTGTGGCCGGATCTGTTGAAGGTAGCGTTGCTGAGCACGAGGGCCGGTCGGCGTTTGCTGCCCGTCTTCTCCGAGAATAGGAACGGCACGACGATGACGTCCCAGCGATCACAGATCACGAAACGCCTCGTCATCTTCTTCCGACCCCCATTCCTCGAGGGTTTCCGAGACTGCGAGGTGGTAGGCGGCGTCGAAAGCCTCGACCCGACGAATGATCACGGCATCGTCTTCAAAGATCTCATAGGTGACGAAGTCGCCCGGCTCGAGGCCGAGGGACTCTCGGACCGCCTTCGGGATGGTGACCTGACCCTTGGAGGACAGCTTGCTGTGCATGGTGACCTCTATGATTCTTTACTCTTTACTTCTTGAATGTAAGGCGACGAAGAAGATGTGTCAAGGGTGGGTGGAGCGCAGAGGGTAACTGCCTGCCACCTGGATCAATTCTCAGTTCTCAATTCTCAATTCTCAATTCCCGCCCTCCAGCCCTCTGCGATGAGGGTGAGCGGAGGGTGGTTCAGTCCTTGCCATCCGTGGCAACAATCTGTCGCCGCTTTGCGGCTTTCCCGATTTGGAGGGAGCCATCAATCGTGGCGCTCACGCCCCTGGCGATGGATATGCCGCCGCTTCCGGCTTCCGGCTCCGCTTTCAGCTACGCCGTGACAGGTCGCACTCCGCGTTACGCCGAGAGGAGTCGTGGCTTCTGACGCGGCGTCGGGTGCTGGCTCTCGATACCGAATGCGTAACCTGAAAATGATGTGGGTCACCGGGTTATTGAGCGCCGAAGGCGCGACAGATATTAAGCCTGGGGCGTGAGCCCCAGGAATAGGACAGACCAATACCATCAAGCGCCGAAGGTGCGACAGACCATTCCCTGGGGTGTGAACCCCAGGAACCGTTCAGGCCAGCTCGGAAGCCGAAAAGAAGAAGCCCACCCTTTCGGGAATTTCGAATTTCGAACTTGTCACGGCGTAACGCGAATCGTGGAGCTGGAAGCCGGAAGGGCGCGAGTAACTCAAACCTCAAAACTAAAAACTCAAAACTGATCGGGGGTGGGAATTGAGAATTGAGAATTAAGAACTGAGAATTCAACATTCCCCTCCGTTGGTCCGTGAAGTAAGATTCGGGGCGTGGTGAAGACTGATCTCCTCACGTTCGAGGCCTTCCCGGAACGGGTTGTTCTCGAGGGTTTTGCGGAAGAGGTTCTGCGCGGGCTCGGTCTTTTCATGGCGCGGGTCAGGGAGGGTAGGGCGAGTGATGCTGCCTACCGCGTGGTGGCCGGTGGAGGCGGGAGGCCTCGGAGGCCGGCGGCGGGTGTGGCGCCGCGCCGGCGCCGCCCCTGGCGCCGTCACCTTCGTGGGGATGGTGAGGACCTCGTGGTGATGCCGGGGGGTCGCGTCCGCCTCGCGCCGGGGCGGGCCGAGGCGGTGATTGAGTGGGCAGGCGCCGGCGCCGCCATCGACGGGTTCGTGGCGACCACGCTGCTCGAGACGGCGCTGATTCATGCACTGGCGATGGGCGGGTATGTCGTCAACCACGCCGCGGCGCTGGAGGTCGACGGAGCGGCGTTGCTGGTGGCGGGCCCAAGCCGCGCCGGAAAGTCGACGCTGAGCGCGGCGGTGCTGGCCGCGGGCGGGGCGGTGGTCTCGGACGACTCGGTGATCTTGGGGTTCGACGACGAAGGAGCGCCGGCAGCCGGGGCGCTGCGCCGTGACCTGTGGTTGCGCGATGGGAGCGTGGAGCTCCTGCCGGAGACGCTGCAGGCCCGCCTGTTGGAGGCTTCCTCGTTCGGGGAACGGCGGTGGGGGCTCGAGCGGGCGGCGTTCTCGCGGCTTTTCCGAACCAGGGTGCGGCCACAGGCGATCGTGCTGCTGCACCGCGACCGGAGGGTGAATGGATATGCGCTGCGCCGGGTCAGCTCCGCCGAGGGTCTCGCCGGCCTCATCCTGGCCTCGTCGCCGCTATTCCTCTCGGGTCGATACCCGGTGGAGCAGGGGAGGTGCATGCCGGCGCTGCTCGCCCTGGTCAACACCGTGCCGTGCTTCGAGGTACGGATGGGGAGGGCGCTGGTCGACGATCCCGTGGCAACCATACGGCGTCTCGTCGAGGACGTGCGCTCGTGATCAGGAAGGGATGAGGCTTAGCTATGGGTGCGATTTTCGCGATCCTGGGCGAGGGGGGCGATCCGGAGCTGGCTGAGCGCCTGCAGCGGATGCTCGCCCGCTCGCCGCACCGCGGGGCGCCCGAGTTCCTGGTCGAGGGGCCGCTCGCCATTGGCATCCAGAACATGGGTTTGGATGCCTCGCTGGCCGATGCCGGCAACTGGCTGGTGGCCGTTCACGGCTACATCGGCAACTGGGCCGAGCTGGCCGCAGAGCGCGGGTGGCGGTTCCCCGATGGAGCGTCCAACGCTGCCAAGATCGCCGTTGCCTTCGAGGACCTTGGAGATCGCCTCTTCGCCCGATTGCGCGGGGAGTGGGCGGTGGTGATCTGGGATCGGCGGGAGCAGACTCTGCTTGCGGCACGGGACGTGATCGGATGTCGCCCTCTATTCATGCATCGGCACGGTGCTCGCCTCTTCCTGGCAACCGAGATCCGTCAGGTGATGGTCGGCTCCGACGTTGAGGCGCGGTGCAATCCTGCTGCGGCGGCGGACGTGCACCTCGTGCGGTTTCCCGAGGCCGGACGAACCGTGTTCCAGGATGTCGAGCGGGTTGCCGGAGGTGTGGCGAGGGTCTTTCGCGGTGACGGAGGGAGTTCGAAGTCGAAGGATGTCGATTTCTGGAGCCCCCCGCCGGTGGACCGGAGCAAGCGCGACCCCCAAGATCTCGTCGTGGAGGTCAGAGGACTTCTGGACACGGCCGTGAAACGAGCGGCACCGAATACTGGAGCCGGGGTATCCCTCAGCGGCGGAATGGACTCGTCGAGCGTCTGGGGGACGCTCGCCGCGCTCGTGGGTTCGGATGCACTCCGGTCTGGGAAGTTCAGGCCGTATTCGAATGTCTATCCAGGGCTGCCGTGCGACGAGACTCCATTCATCCGTTCGATCCTCGAGTCGACGAAAGTCGAAGGTGTACTCGTCGACACGTCGGTCGTGGCGGCGAGTGAATACCTGGACATTCTCTGCCGGCGTCTGGACCACCCGCACCTGCCGAATGCGCTGCCCGTGGAGCTGGTGTGTGAGGCCGCGGCTGCCAATTCTCACTCTGTGCTCATGACCGGGCTGGGCGGCGACGAGTGGCTGGGGGGGTCGCTCGACTACATCCGCGAGCTCTTCTACTCGGGAAGGGTGATCACGGCGTTGCACGACCTGGGGGGCGTTCGTCTGCCGGCTCGGCTGGGCGGTTTTCGTCGCAGGATTTCCTGGCTCTCGCCGGGGTTGGGTCTTGCCGCGCGCTTCGGTGTGCGAGGTGCTGCGACAGGCCCGCGGCAGGCCGTGATCTGCGCCAAACACCGCGGAAACCAGGGTCCGGTTCGAGGCAGCTGGCAGGCGCGTGTCGCAGGCGGAGGGGACTCACGGTCAAGAGAGAGGTTGGTGAAGTGCCTGGACCGGCTGGCCGCGGGGTTTGTCCTCGAGACCATCGAGCAACAGGCGGCGCGGCACGGCGTGGAAATTCGCCACCCGCTGATGGACCTCGATATCGTCGAGTTCGGGTTTGCAGTCGAGCCACGGGCACTGATCGCCGGTCGCTGCCACAAGTGGTTGTTGCGACGTGCGATGGACGATCGGCTCCCGACAGATGTTACCGGGCGAATCGAGACGACGGTGTTCAGGTCTCTCTTTACCCGCGAGGAGGGTCTCCTGGAGCGGCTTCCACCGGGGTGTGACTGGCGGCTGGCTCGGCTCGAGGTTGCGGACGCCGAGGCGATTGACTCCCATCTGACCGGGGCATATAGTGGAGATGCGATGTCAGAGATGATATGCCTTTTGTGGCTTGAATCGTTCATTCGCTGGAACTTCCAATTGGGTCGTCGGGTGGATTCCTAGAAGGGCGTCTGAGGAGAACTACTATGGACGGAGAATTTCCTCCCCGACAAGATGTGTCCTCTCAGACCGCCGACGATCAGAACGGTCAGAGCCCACGACGGCCGTACGAGAAGCCTCGCCTCGAATCTCACGATTTTTCGAATGCGATCCTCGGAAATGCAACCCCGAACTTAGAGGACGGCATCTCTGGATCCTATCGCCCGTGAGTGACCCGCACATTTCCTCCTGAATGCGGCGGATCCCTCGACTCAGCTACTGCCTTAGATGAGCGATTCTCACCGGCGATCTGCACCAAGCTCTTGCGCCAGCTCCGACGTCGAGAAGAAGAAGTTCACCTCGATCGCAGCGTTCTCGGGCGAGTCGGAGCCGTGGATGGCGTTGCGCTCGATGGACTCGCCGAAGAGGGCGCGGATAGTGCCCTCGTCGGCGTCGGCGGGGTTGGTGGCGCCCATCACCTGCCGCAGACGGGTGACGGCATCTTCACGCTCCAGTACCAGCGGCCACACGGGACCGGAGGTCATGTAGGCGACGAGGTCGTTGTAGAAGGGGCGCTCGACGTGCACCGCGTAGAAGGCGCGGGCCTGGGCCTCGGTAAGGTGCACGAACCGGCCGGCGAGGATGCGGAAGCCCTCGTTTTCGAGATGGGCGATGATTTTGCCGGTGTTGCCGTTCTCCACGGAGTCGGGTTTGATGATGGTCAGGGTGCGTTGGGTCATGGTTCCTCCTGAGGACGCCTCCGCTCTCGGACGGGGCTCGGCGGATGATACACGAATTTGAATTCGGAATTCGGAATTCGGAATTCGGAATGCCCAAATCGGAATTCTCAATTCTCAGTTCTCAATTCTCAATTCCCACCGGTCCGCCCAAGCCAAGAATTTCGGACTTGTCACGGCGTAGCGCCTAGCGCGAAGCTGGATTTCGGATTTGCCGCCCACCCTAGCGGGATATATCCCACCCCTACACCATGCTTGGTAATCATCCTGTAGGGGCGGCATACATGCCGCCCTCTCGATCTTTCTTGATGCGCGAACACTTGACAATGTATCCCATTTGGGCTACATTGTGTATGGGAGGTTCGAGATGGGTAAGACCGCTCAGATCCGAGCACGAGTGGACCCGGACTTGAAAATCCGGGCCGAGGGAATCCTGCAGATGGTTGGCATGACACCCACTGAGGCGATTCGTCTGTTCTACCGGCAGGTGGTCTTGATGAAGGGGCTGCCTTTCGAGGTTCGAATTCCGAACGCGACGACCCTTGCAACGATGGACCGCACCGACCGCGGGGAAGACCTTCGGTCCTTCGAGAATGCTGACGAGATGTTCGACGCCCTTGACCCGTGATGCGGCGCCCAGCCTTCACCGGGCAGTTTGAGCGCGACATACGGCTCATGGAGCGTCGGGGGAAGGACACGCGCAAGCTCCGGGAAGTGATGTCCACGATTCTTCGAGGCGAATTGCTGCCGGTGAAAATGCGCGACCATCAGCTCAAGGGCGTCTGGCGGGAGCGGCGCGAATGTCACGTCGAACCGGACTGGTTGCTCATTTATCTCTTGCAGGGGGACGACACAGTTGTCTTCGAACGCACCGGTCGGCACACTGATCTCTTCGACTGAGTCCGAATTTTAACAGGGCCAAATGCCGAGCTGGAGTTCGGCGTTCCCAGGGGTTCCCAGGGAGGGGTGTCCGAACCTGGGACCGCCGAGCTCCAGCTCGGCATTGGTCCTCTCTCTGGGACCGCCGAGCTCCAGCTCGGCAAATGCCTCGCGCTTGAGCGCGGCAATATTTTTCCT
>SDBS01005047.1_pt1 | contig 12909 bp, 5 predicted proteins | sample 2277091 | NCBI WGS metagenome assembly SDBS01 (sample SAMN10404972, study PRJNA504765) | marine sediment metagenome | isolation source: marine sediment core GS10_PC15, 163 cmbsf | place: Arctic Ocean: Southern Knipovich Ridge | collected 2010 | reverse complement strand
GTCTAATTTATTTTATTTTTGAACCTGGTGTTATATCCTTATCTGGGATTAACATAGATACATTTTTTCCATCATCTGCGGCAAGTAACATACCTTCACTTAGAATTCCTCTAAGCTTTCTTGGTTCTAAGTTAGCTAATATCACGATTTTTTTGCCTATTAGATCTTTAGGATTATAGAATTCTGCTAAACCTGCAACTATCGTTCTTTTTTCAGTTCCAAGGTCGATAGATAATTTTAATAATTTATCTGCTTTAGGTACTTTTTCTACATTCTCGACTAATGCAACTCTTATATCTAATTTTGAAAACTCATCATAAGAAATCATTTCAGATTCACCTTTTCCTTCCTTTTTATTTCTAATTTGTTTAAAATTTTCTTGTAATTCATCAATATCTAACTTTTGGAAGAGAGGCTTTGGGATTTTAATTTTAAGTCCTCCCTTAACGCTACTCTCATTAATTGTATTCCAATCAGGTTTATCGGATATATTTAAAAAATCTAATATTTTATCTGAAGTTTCTGGAATAAATGGTGCTAATAGAATACCTAGAGCGTAAACTACTTGAGCACAAATATTAAAAACATGTCCAGCTTTTTCTTTACTTTCTTTTATCAAATGCCAAGGGGCTTTATCATTAAGATATATATTTCCCTCTTTAGCAAAAGTCACAATTTCTCTTAATGCTTTTCGAAGGTTAAACTCTTCTAGTAAAACTCCTATTTCTTTACCAATATTATTTAATTTAGAAATAAATTTTTTATCTACTGCATCATACTCAATTTTTTTTGGAATTGTTCCATTAAATTGTTTATTAATAAAAGTCAGTGTCCTATGAATGAAATTACCTATGTTATCATTTAATGCTTTAAGATTATTATCAAATTCAGACCACAAAAAGGAAGTATCGCTTTTTTCCGGCCTATTATATATCAAATTGAACCTCCAGTAATCTAACGGAGCTAATTCTAATGCTTCATCTATCCATATACCAATCCCTCTAGATTTTGAGAATTTATCATTCTCATACATTAAAAACTCGGTTGATGAGACATTATAGGGAAGTACTAAATTTTCTTTCTTTTCTTTATTTTCATTATAAGCTAAAAGTAATCCCGGAAAAACAATCAAATGAAATATAATATTATCTTTTCCAATAAAATATACTGTTTTTGTATTGGGATCATTCCAAAAATAATCGAACTTTTCTGGTTTTTCCACAATTTTTTCTGCCCATTCTTTTACAGCAGAAACATACCCTAAAACAGCCTCGAACCAAACATATATCGTTTTTTCTTCTGCACCTTTGAACTTAGCTGGAATACCCCATTCTAAATCTCTCGTTATTGCTCTTTCTGGAAGGCCTTCAGAAATACTATTTAGACACACTTGCCTAGCATTTTGGGGGACAATTTTATTATTTTTAATTAGTTCGGCGAGACGGTCTTGTAATTTAGGAAAATCCATATACCAATGTTTAGTATTTCGAATCTCGGGTGTTTGTCCGCAAATAGCACATCTCGGTTTAATTAATTCAAGAGGAGTTAACAATTTTTGGCAATTATCACATTGATCTCCTCTCGCTTTATCATCTTTACAATGAGGACATATTCCTTCCAAGAACCTATCAGGCAGATACAATTTATCATGTGGACAATAGTGAGATTCAATTTCTTTTTCAAATACGTACCCATTTTTTTGGACATCAAGATAAAAGTCTTGAACAAATTTAATATGAGTGGGATTATGAGTATGAGTATAATTATCATATGAGATGTTCCATTGTAAGAATAATTTTTTAATAATATTATGATTTTCCATTGCTAATTTTTCAGCAGGTATATTTTGACTTTTTGCCGCAACAGCAACAGGTGTTCCATGAGCATCTGAGCCAGAAACAAATACAACGTCGTCTCCCTTTAATCTAAGATATCTTGCAAATACATCCGCGGATAATACACTGCCAATCATATTACCTAGATGGGGTATCGCATTGACATAAGGCCACGCACTAGTAACCACCCATTTATTTTTTATCTTGATATCATTTGTTATTATTACCACCTTCTCTTGATTATCTAATAATAAGAAGAATGCAAATCTTAAATATTTTAGAGATAATTAGGTTTTTTCTATATTTTTACCTTAATAATCAAGGAATTTTTTATTGTCTAACTTAATTTGAATTATTAGTAAGGATTTGAGATCCACAGAATCTACATGCTCTAATTTCATTAAACATTTTTTGAAGGCATGGTTCATGATAATACGAGCCACATTTTTCACATCTAAATACATTAAAATCTCCAGAAAAAATATTATGGCAATAGGAGCATGATGCATCAATTTCATTTATACTCTCTTCAGGTATTTGCACCATTTTAGTCTGGTTAGTATCAGGGTGTAGAATTTTAACTGTTTTGGCCTTTTCTTTTATATCTTTTACTATTTTATCTATTGACATCGATTTAGGTAATTTTAATAAGAAAAAACAGAAAGGACATCTAAACATATTATCCTTATGTTCTGAATTTTTAGCCCATAGGGCGGCACAAGAGATATGCATAGCACGATCACAATTAGGACAATATCTGCCTTCTGAATAGAAATCAGCTCCAGTTGGGGCTTTTATTGAGTGGCAAATTTGACATTTATCTTGCTCTTTTCCACCATTCCTCATCATTAAGCGCATCTCCATAACTGAGGGTCTTCTTAAAGACAATGCAATCTCATTCATAAGAGGTGGTTTTTTCTCAATTTTCTTGGAAGTAGAATAATCCATTGTTTCTTTTACCATTTTTTTTGAGGCAAATGATTTTCCAGCATTAATCATTGCCTTTAAGTTATTGAAGTAACCATATTCTCCACCTGTTAATTGAGCAATTTTTTTTAATATATTTTCCTTTCCATCTTGTGGTTTTCCCAATTGACAGGTGTCAATATACACTCCTAGCCCCTTAGAGACCTCTATTAATTTATTTATTTTAATTTGATCCAAGTATAACTTATTATCACTTATTATTAGAATTCTTTGAACTTTTCCACCAATTTTACGCATTTCTTGAATAATAAATTGTAATGAAAAGGCTATAGCACTATGTACCTTTCCTTTCCCTGATATTTTTACTTTTTTTAATGAGCTTATTAATGATGTCTCATCAGATGAAAAAGAGCTTAGTTTTCTAGTTTCGGATCCAAATGAAATAATTGAGATTCTATCTTTAGGATCAATAATAGCTTTTGATTGGATAAAATTTTTAGCGGTTTGTAATGCAATAGTAAGTCGATTTGGAGTAAGATCCGTTCTAAGCATTGACCTTGAACTATCTATGAGAAGTATTGTATCTTCAATTTTTATATCCTGCAATTTTCTTCTCGTTATTTTTGTTTAGATAATAATTTTTATTTATTTTAAAAAATTATAAGCAAAAAGCGTATAAACTTTTATAGCATTAATAAAATCTTCTATTTCGATGAATTCATCTATAGAATGGGCTAGTGATACGCTCCCTGGTCCAAATTGTGCAGTTTGTAAGCAATAGCCATCATTTCGATAGTAATGAGCGTCAGTTGCTCCAGGAGCCAGAAAATAAAAAGATTTTTGGTTATAGATTTTTTCAATAATGGCCTTAAAGTCCTTTAATGGTTGAGAATTTTCATAGTCTTTCCAAAATGATGACGCTCCTTCAGCAAATATCTCCATATATACATAAATTTCATCTGGTTTAGCGATGTTTCCACTTTTTACTTCATATCCGATATGATTTACTAAATCTGTTAAACCACTCAAGACCATCTCAGCAGTTTGTCCGGGTAATAATCTAAAATCTATTATAGCTTCACAATGATCGGGAATAACATTTTCCTTTATACCCCCGCTTATCATATTTAGACTTTTAGTGAATTTTGTTAGGGATTCTAAAATATTCTGTAATAGTGGTTGCTCATTATAAATACGATTGAAAATCTCCTCGTTAGGAAAAGCAGAACTAATCATATTTTTTAATTTTGCTTCTGGAATTGGCGGTTCTATTTTCGGAATAAAATTTTCAAGTTTATCTAAATTTTGTATTAATTCACTCATCATAGTTATAGCATTTTTTCCCATTTGAGGAACCATCGAATGTGCTGAAATCCCATTTGTGACTAATTTTATTAATAAATGCCCTTTTTCTCCCACAACGACAGCTTTTGGTAGTGGTTTTAGGCCACTTGGTTCACCATTGATAATAAAATCACATTTTATTGATCTTGGTTTCAAAATATTATCTCTGCTCCATCCCGTACCTAGTTTTCCGCCAGTCTCCTCATCCGCAACTGCATTTAATAAAAGATTACCTGAGAGTTTTAATTTTAGTTTGCTTAAAATTTTCAAGGCAATAACCATAGCAGCTAAGGCTCCCTTCATATCTACCGTGCCTCTTCCAAAAATATACTTATTTCTTTTAACAAATGCAGAAAGCGGAGGATATTTCCAATCACCTTCAAGACCGGGAGGTACTACATCCATATGTGCATTAAATAAGAGATTTTTTACATCATAATTATCGCCTAAGGAAGCGATTAAATTGGCTCGATTTTCACCGAAAGGAAAAATTTCACAATCGATATTCACATTCTTTAAGAACTTTTCAATAAGTAATGCAACATTTTTTTCATTTCCAGGAGGATTGTATGAATCTGCTTGTATTAATTCTCTTAGGAATTCAATATATTCATCTTTATTATTTTCAATTTCATTTATAATCAATTCTTCACTCATAATTCCAACACAACTAATCATAAATCATAGCTAAAAAATCAAAAAATCAATAATAACCGTAAAATAAATCTATTTAATAAATTCAATAAACTTTCAAATTTCTATATCTGTTATCTTCTTAATAATTTGTTTTTTATATCCTTATTTTTATAATATAAGATAACAGCAATGGGTATTATTATAGGAAAGAGATAAAAGAACAATAAATTCATTGCCGATATTCGTACTTCATATTCAAATTGTTTTTTTACAATACTATCTTCAGACTCATCTTCAATTTCTATTAAAACCGTCTTAGTCCCGAACTCATATGGATTGTAAAATCGTTCGAACTCATACTCGATCCTATTTTCACCAGGAGATAATTCATCCAAATCAGTACTTACCTTTTCATCATTAATAATAAGTGTAAATTCCTCAGAAGAATCCAGATTATTTTGAATAATTATTATTATATGAGGATTTACACCTTGAGTAACATCTTCAGAAAATTCCAAGCTAATAATTTCAAATTTTGGAATAATCTCAACAGTTAATATTTTAGTGTAAAAAATTGTTTCTCCTACAGAAATACTCATTTCAACCTCAATTGAATCTTCAGGAATCCAAGATGCCGAAAATACATCATAAAAGACCGTTTTAATTTGATTTTCGGTTAAAAATGCCGGCAATTTGACATCATAAATGTAGTTACCTGAAAAACTGACATTAAAAGATTGAGTTGCATTTGGGAAGAAATTTATTAAGCTCATTGAAATTTGGATATGATCTCCAGCGACAATTTTATTACGATATATCAAATTAGAAAAGGTAAGAGCATTTACAATTTCAATTTCTTTTATAACTTCCAAATATAATATACTGCCATTCTTAAATTTGAATGAGAGATTCCTTTTTCCGGGGGTGGCATCGTCTTTAATAGTTAAGTTAAAGGAGACATTAGTTAATATATAACGGGTAAAATTCACATTAAAAATTGTACGATTTTCAATCCCGAAACCATCTAATGAGACATCTAATGTGATATTATTATTACGCGTATTATTAACAGGCAAAGTAATATTAACAGTTCGACCTTGATACAAATCAACGTCATCTAAACCTTGTATTGGATGGCTTTCTAAGCCCGAAATTATATTAAATGATTTACTAATATTTGCAATTCCAAAATATGTGGTATTTACAAAAATGGTTATGGTATAACTGTTGTTTATAGGAAGACTTTCTGTTATTGGATATAAGAGAGTTGTTGTATTGTCATTAATATCATTAGTTTTAATTTCAATGACAGTACCATTGGGATATTTAAATTGATATTCGATATTCGCGCCTGTAATATTATTATATCTTGTAAGATTGGAGCCAGTAGAATGACTTATTGTTTTTTCGAAAGCATAATCACATGTTATATTAAGAACGTCCTGATCTATTATAAAATCAGGAACCTGACTTGAAGTATTAAAAGTAGCATCTAAAACAGTACTATAGTAGAGCTCAACAGCTTTCAAATATGCTTCTATTAGCATAAGATTGGAAGAAAAATTCTTGTTATTGTTGATTACTGTACCAATTGAAGTTCTATAAGCATTATCTGAACTATCGTAAAATTGATTTTCAGAAGTATTATACAGATCCATTGCTCTATTATAAAATGTAATATTTCCTGTTGCTTCAAATAATTTTAAACACGCTTGCATCATAAGAGAATTAGCTTCAAGATCGATTCTATTATCATAAGCATCAGCTGTAGGATTCCAATCTTTTAATCTGGCATATTGGTAAGCTTCTCTAGGCCCATCCCATAAATTTTCAAGTATTTCATATAATCTTGTGGCATTTGTATAATATTTCGAATTAATATCCATGCTTTCATTTTCTATCCAGAAATCAATTAAGGCGATTATCCCTAAGGCATTTGTATTTAATAATTTATTATCATAAGATCCACCCGGATTAGTCCAATCATCGTTAGCTCTGTCATAAAAGCCCAACTCCTGATTGTCCCACATTTTATCAATCAGAATTGACATCGTTTCATTCGCTAAATTATATGCAGGAGCAGCAATTGTGGGTACGTTATATCTATGAATTAATAAATTTGCCAATATCGAATAAAGATTGCTTTTTACGTCTTTATCACCACTAGAAGAATTAAATTCTAAAAAACCACTATTAGTCTCATCCCTAAATACCGGTGAACTGATTAAGTCAAAAATCTCATTTAAATGCGGGACAGATTCAGGATCAATCCCTCCTTCACTATTTTCAAGTAAGAGAAATATAGGCATTAAGTTATCAACTAAATATCTAGTATCATCCGTGACAGCTTTGCTGATTCCATCAATGGACCTAATAAATCCGTATTCGAATGCACTCCTATTACCTTCAAACCATAAGGGAGTTGATTTTAAATCAGCATATATTTCTCTTGTATCTCCCTCATTATAATTTTCTTTCATTAATGATTTATATAAAAGTAAGTTATCTTCTGAATATACCTCCTTACTAAATTCATCTCTAAAATAAGTAGGAATGATATTGGAATCAGAATCATATAAAACTAAATCTGTTTTAAAATAATCTTTAAAATAGTTTCTAATATCACTGAAATTTGTTGTGAATGGATCTTGAAGGAGTGGAATACTTCCTGATGTTTCAAGAGAAAGATCCTCCTTTTTCGTTTGCTCAGTAATCCTTTCAGTTTTTAAATAAAGATCATTATTTAAATTCTTATCAATATGGAAAAAACTTAATAGGAATATTAAAATTAAAAAGAAACATAAAATATTTCTAATTCTATTTCTCCTTTCCCTTTTATTACTTCTTTTTACTAAGAGATTAAAACTCATCTAAACTTCTTATTAACTATTAAATTATTATTTAACTAAAGTGATATTTTTAAAAAATCTTACTAATTCTGCAAAATTAGAATTCTATAAAAGTTTGAGTTTTCAATTAAAAAATTTTACTCAGTATTTTTTTACTAACTTCATCAACCTTTATTCGAACTTGTTTCATTGAATCCCGATCTCTTAGAGTTACCGTGTCATCGGAGAGAGAGTCATAATCAATGGTAATACAAAATGGTGTTCCTAACTCATCTTGTCTACGGTATCGTTTACCAATTGAGCCACTAGAATCGTAAAAGGAATTAATTCGAGCATCAAGTAATACCTGATGAACTTTCTTAGCTAAATTTACTACATATGGAGGTACTACATCCATATGTGCATTAAATAAAAGACTTTTTACATTATAATTATAGCTTAAGGAAGCAATTAAATTTGCACGATTTTCTTCAAAAGGAAAAATTTCACAATTGATATTCTCCTCCTTTAAGTACTTCTCAATAATTAAGGCCACATTTTTTTCATTTCCAGGTGGATTATATGACTCTGCTTTGATTAAATCTCTTAGGAATTCGCTATATTCATCTTTATTTTTTTAAATTTCATTCAAAAGCAATTCTTCACTCATATTTTCACGTCATCAATCTGTATTTCATATAAATTTGATTTCTAAAATAAATATTTTTTAGTATAATGTAAATCTTTTAAAAAAATTAAAAAATTTGGGAAATTTTAATATTTTTAGATTATTTTATATCAAAATTAAAATGTATTTATTACGGTTTTTTTCCTTTGAGTCAGAGTAAAAAAAATATTAGAAGTATTTTATTGATAGGTTTATTCATTACTTTGATATTTATATCGAATTTACCTACTTCAAATCATTTTAATTACTTATCTGATAACGCGGAAAATTCTCTACCACATAAAATAGATGATGAGAATCTTCCTCTTACTTCAAGTCTTAATCTAACGGATTTTATTACTGGAGAGGGTGTAAATCAAACTGTTAGAGCTTATATGGATAACGAATCAAGAGCGGTTAACAATCAAAATGGCATGTTTGAAATTAGTGCTCCAGCAAGTAATACAAATCTTAGCAAGGGTGATTTTAAATTTAATTTTCAGAATAATTTTACAGCTGATTATATAGTAGAAGATGATAATGCATTATATCCCTCAGGGGGAATAGATTCATATTTCGAAAAGTATCAATTCAATTCAGTTTATTCAAATCTAACTATTAATGAAGGTAATGATCAAGGGGGTATTTTTGGTGATGTAGTTGATGGTAACGGGGGTACTTTTTGGAACATAACCTCTTCTGCAAGTGGTATAGTTAATGTTACAATTTTAGCAAATTTTTCTGGTGTTAGTGGTAATGATTTGGAATTTGACTGGAAAAATATCATTGGGTTAATATTAAACTTCACCTTTGAAATAGACGAGGATGTCGACTTGACAGTATATATGAAAGATTCGTTTCAAGGTGTATTCAAAAATATTACAAATACTCTTAGAATAAATCATTCTTTGGGGGTTCAAGATATCGACAAACTAATTGTAAATGAGAACTTAAATTTTATTAATACATCAGACTGTACTCTCATTCAATTTGTATTTGAAAATTTTACTACAACTAATGGTTTTGAAGTATCTTTTATTGATTTTGATCTCAATTCGTTTATGGTCTTAGAATTACCAATAACAGATACTAATAATTTAGCTTTAGAATTTGACCTAAGAGGAGCAAACTCGACTATTAATGGATGTTATCTCTGGATAAGAACTTTGGATATTACCAAAGCCGCAAGTACGGTATTGAATATATCTCTATATCGAGCAAATGCTACGATGGATAGGACAGATTTAAGTAATAATAATCTTATAAATCCGGATATTGCAGGAGGATATATCGACTCAACAGAGATTGTTGGATATATTGGTGATGAGCTTACTTACTTTGAATTTGATTCAAGTCAAACAAATAATTTAGAAAGATTCAATTATTTTATAATTATTGCATCTGATCAGCCAGATAATGATATTTACAGTTTGGTGACTCTTCCTCGTGGTCCATACGGAGATGGTGGTGAGGATTTTGATCACCAATTGAAAAATGGAACAGTAGGAAGTGATACTTGGGATCTTGCCTCTTCTGCAGGGTTGTTCTTGGATGCAAGTCAATTTAAATTAAATGTTACGAGAGGTTATATGCCTTCTGATTTTAACAATTCATTAGAAATCCAGAATAAATTTATACTAGATTATTCTCTCACATATTCTAATGAACCTATTCTTACATGGGGATTAGGATATTGGACCAATAATTTTACTAATCCGATTGGGAGTAATCCAAACTTTGAAATATATCTTACATGGAATATCACAACCATTAAAGATTTTAAGTTTGATGTGAATTATACAGTTGCAGCGTATAGAACGGAAAATGCAACAACTATGTACTATGCAAAGTATGATCAAGAAGATCCTCAATGGATTTTTAATTATACTTTAGATTTGGACGATTCGATATATACTAATTGGAATTTTACTAAAATAATGTTTATCTATCAAGATTATTTTTCAGCTCAAAATTTAACAATTCCAGATTTTACTCAAGTTCTTAATCAGACTGGAGCTGTAAGAGAGACCCCATTTAGAGAAGGAGAAGATTCTGTTTTTACTAAGAATCCTATATACAAAAAAGTTGTTGTTTCTACTAACATAATTAATGTATCTGAAAAATCTAAATATAATGGAACTTATTCTCTTGATTTAACTAGTTATAATACTATTTTAGACAATAACATGCACAGTTATATAAATTATAAGGGTACTTTGTGGGAAACACAAGGATTCATGTATGGAGATAATATTTCTATCCATCTTGATATTCAAGATCATAATGGCTTAGCACCTCCAAGTGCAAATGGTTTCGCGAATATCTCGTTGTTTTATCCAAACGGAACATTGTTAAGTTATATATATTCACCAAGCGGTAATTCTTCAATAGATGGGACTAAACTCATGTATGATTTTAATAATAATACAATTTTAGATTTAACAAAAATCATTCCATTGGCGAGCGATATTTCAGCAACAGACCATTATTCTTTAGGGTACTTTTGGACAAATGGATCTGAAATTGGTTGTAACAGAATTCCCATTTATATTGATGCTTATGACATTAATTTTAAAAATCTTACATTTATTAGAGATAAAGGTGAAAATCTTCTTAGTGGTGATGTAGATAACTCTGTTATCCTACCTTATACTTTATTTGCGGCTTCTATTAATGAAACCCTGCCAACAAATAACCCTAATTTTTATTCAGTTAGCAATTTAAATGTTAATCAAATGTTTACCTATGAACAATGGGGAAGTGAAATCCCAGTTACCATTTTAATGAAATCATTCCAACAAAATGAAACGGTTTTAAATCCTGAAGAAGATATTAGTTTTAAAGTATCAATCCAAAATAGATTCTTTGCTTCTTTAGATATTAAATTTTCTGTAAAATTAGTTTCACTTGCTAATGAAGAATGGATAATAGATGAAGATGAATCTGATACGAAAAACTTAGAACTATTTGGTGCCCAAGGAGATACTAAAGACTTTAATGTTACCCTAAGCATTCCAGAATATAATACTGATTTAACATGGGAGGGTCAAAATGCTCCAATTAGACAAGGTGGAGTTAAAACAATAATTAGTTTATACATTGAAGATAATTTAGTAGGGACTTTCGAAAGTAATGATTACTCCCTGATTGTCAATTCTACTGAAGATCTATTTGAAGGTGACATCATTGCTTTAAAACAGCTTCCTTTTTCTGATACGTTTACAGGACATTATTTTGAAAGAGATGAATGTCTATATTTACCAAATCAATCTACATTTATATATAATGTATTTGATGAAAATTATGTGAGTATTTATACCCAAACAGTTAAAAAATTTGACTTAAATCTTGATAGTAATTTTACTAATATACTTTTTCCTTCAGAAATAAAGCAAGGAGATATATTTAACATTACTTCAACTTTAGAGACAGAATTAGGAGAAATGTTACCTAATAAACTCGTTTATTTACAGTATGAAAGCAATGGTATATGGAGAAATACTTCTACTCCACAAAATACTAGTGCTAATGGAGAAACTAATTTTGAAGTAAAAACATTAAATCTTAATATCTTAGGAACAACTCCCTTTAAGTTAAGTTGGATTGGTGATGATGATTATTTAAATAAATCTAGTATTTTTCAAGTACCAATAGAAGTAAGTTTAAATAAATTATCACTTTCCAGTAAGGATGATGAATCCTTTCTTTATAATAACCGAAAATCAATTATAGAATTAAAAATTCATAATACAGGAAATTCAACTCTAAGGATTGATATAGATGATATAGATGTTGACGTAGAGAAAGGTTATGATTATGAAATCATTGGAAAAGATATAATTATCTTAAAACCAGGTGATTCTGAAACAATCCAAATTGAAATTGAAGTTGGGAATGTAGGATTCGAAGAAGAGGTGGAATTTCATGTTGAAATTAAGGCAGTCAACATCCTAACCAATAAGATTATCATCGTAACTAAAACTATTGAGCTTGATATTATTGACACTCCTTTGACTGATTATATTTTTGAGTATTTTCTATTCATCACAATAGCCATTTTGGCAATGATGTTATTTATTGCTTATTATTATTCGAGGCATATCAAGAAAAAGATTGATTTATCAGCTAAAGAAGTGTCAGAGAAAAGGCCACGAAGAGGAAAATATGTAAAAGTTTCAGAATTAAAAGCAGTAAGGGACGAAAAACTCGAAGAAACCACTGAAGAGATTGAAGAAATAAAACCTAAAAAAGAAACTATTGAAGAAGAGGTTTTAGAAAAAGAGAAAAAGACTGTCGATTTAGATACATTATTAGAAGAGGAAGATCTTAAAAAAGAGAAAGTTTCAAAAAAAATCTCTAAACATACTGAAAAAAAGGAAAAACTTCCTAAACAAAAAGCTAAAGAAAAAAAAGAAAAAGTAAAAAAAATTATAGAGAAACCAGCTAAACTTAAAAAAGTTAAAAAGAAAGAGAAAAAAATTCAAAAATCTGAGAAAAAACTCGAAGCAGAAGAGAAAAAACTAAAAAAAAATGAACCCAAAAAGGCAGAACCTAAAAAAGTTGAACCAAAAAAAACAAATGACCTGGATACATTATTAGAAGAAAAAGGATTAACAAAAGATAAAAAACCAAACAAAGACCCAAAGAAAGACTCTAAAGACGAAGGTAAAAA
>SDBS01005046.1_pt1 | contig 12910 bp, 36 predicted proteins | sample 2277091 | NCBI WGS metagenome assembly SDBS01 (sample SAMN10404972, study PRJNA504765) | marine sediment metagenome | isolation source: marine sediment core GS10_PC15, 163 cmbsf | place: Arctic Ocean: Southern Knipovich Ridge | collected 2010 | reverse complement strand
AAATCTATAAACACCAGCATCAACGTCAAATATTCCAAAATCTCCAGCAATAAGACTATGAGAAGTAGTTCCAGTATATAATCCCCAAGTTCCAACAGGAGACTTAACATTTAAACCTGCATACTCTGCATTTGTTGCTGTCGTTTGAATAGTAGCAAGTGTTACTGCATTATCTTCTAAATCAAGCAATGTATCAAGACTACTCGTCCCAATGCCAACCCCATCAAAAAATCCATAATTTGCTGTAAAATTATAAGGACTTATATTTATGTCTTGATTCGCATTTGTTCCAGATAGATTTAAATAAGTTGTATCTCCTGTTGTAGTTTTCCAATTAGAAATATTTAATTGAAAGCTATCATAAAAATCTGTAAAACTAAAATCTCCACCACCTGCTCCACCAGAACAAGTCCTCCATTTCCAAGTTCCATTTCCTAATAATCCATAAACACAATTACCAACAGGGACATCTACCATCATATTTGTAAAGTTTTGTTCAAAATTTGTATCACGATTATCTATTAAAGAATTACCAACAATTCTCGTGTTTTCAGAATAAACTAATGGAATTGTAACTAATAAAATTAGTATAAATAAAATATTTTTGAATTCCATCTTTAGTTTTACTAGTAAATCATAATATTTAAGTAACCTTTATTAAAACCACCCCTTATCTTTTTTACCTAAATCTATAAAACCTTTATGTTCTAATAACTTCATCATATTTCTTACTTGTTTTTTATTATTTAAAGGACATGTTTTTTTAAAAATAATCCTATTCATATCTTTTACAATTACTGTAATTAATTCTCCATCTTGATATATTCTAAATCCTTTATTTCCCATTTTAGAATATTGGCTTCCCTAATAAAGCTGATATTAAATATATAACAACAACACCTGCAATAATATATATTATTACTTTTGGATTTCCCATTGCTTTCTTTGGTTTTATTCCTGCTGCTACTTCTTCTGCTTTCTTAATTATAAATCTTTGTGCATAGGTATTTGTTCCTTCCCTATCTGATTTTTCTGTTAATTCTTTTAAATTAAATGGTTCTTGTTCTTTATGTATAGGACTAACACTCCATACAGGAATTATCATAAAAGGAAACTTCTTGTAATACCAAATATGATTTCCTTGTGCCATGTGGTAGGTATCTGTTTCTGGAACATAAACTTCTCCATTATTAACTTGTAACTTCTTTAAATCTGCTTGTCCTGTTTCCTTTAATAAAATAGCATTTACAAATCCTTTCTTTAAAACAGAGGGAGATAATTTTAATTTTATAAATTGTTTATCTTTTGATTTCTTCTTTTTCCTTTGAGCCTCAACTAATTCTTCAATAACTTTTTTAGCAACCACCTCACTTAATCCTGCTTTTTCCATTTTTTCTTATCCCCCATAGTTTTTCTTTCAGTAGAAAGTTGTCTTTTTTGAGTAATTAATGCTTGTATTAATGCTGCATTTTTACTTAAACTTGTTGATAATAAAACTTCTCCTTTTGCTTTGAAATATCTTGAAATAATATCATAACCTATTTCTTTCATCAATAAAGAAACATGTTGTGATGTTCTAACAGCATATAATTCATAATTATCAAGATTACCAACTTTAGATGAATCCCCCATCTCTAATATTCTTTTAAAGATTCCAAATATTGATGCTTTTTCTTCTTGTTGTGGATAATCTAAATGTGCTTGTGCTTGTGCTTGTGCTATTGCATAAGCCTGTTCTTCTTGTGATAGTTCTTCAAATTCTTCTTCGTATTCTACCATTTTCTTTTAACTTCTCCTATACCTGCTGATATTTCTTCTCCTTTATTTCCTCTTGATTCAAAAAAACTTCTTATCTCATCCCATGCTTCTTTTAATGTTTTCTTTCTTGCTCCTGCATATATCACTAAAAAAAAGATAAAGATAATTGCTCCTGATAGTAATGTATCGAATAAGCTCATTTTTTATAATATCTCCTCACCTTTTTCCAATGTTTTTTACAATATAACCCATCCTCATTACCAAAATAACCTGTATGCTCACACCCTTCATAATCACATTGTTCTTTCATTCCCTTTGAAACCTATGTCCTTTTTTTTGATAACCAACAAATGTAAATCCATGTTTTCTTAAATCTTCTTTCAAATAATCTTTTATTTCTATTTCTGTATTAAAACTTCTAATCTTTTCTTTAAATCTTTCAATTGTTATTTTTCTCATTTCTCCTTTATCTTTATCTTTTAAATCTGGAAACTCTCTTAATATTCCTCCAATCTCTAATTTCAAACCATCAATAGGGGTATATTTGTAATACCCTCCCTGTTGTTTGGCAAAGAGTAAGTTTTTACCCATTACCCTTATTGCTGTTAATTCTGTTTGTTTCTGAAAAATACAATCAATCATTTGGTCATAAATTCTTTTAAAGTTTCTATGTCGTTCATTATTTTAACCAAAGCACCATGTATAGTAAATTGTTCTTCTGTTTTACTATTGAAGATGATAGGTTCGGATGCTGTTGATACTTGTCCCACCTTAAATATTGGTTCTTCCTTTTCTTCTTCTTTTGGTTCTGGCATATTCTCTAATTCTTTTTTCTTTTTATTAATTTCTTCTTCTAGCTCTTGTATTTCTTCTTTTTTCTTAAACATTTTATCTCCTCCATTGTTTTATTTTTTTCCTAATTGCTTTTATTAAATTAAAACTATCACCATCATTAAATTCTGATTCAATTATTTCTATTGCAGCTCTAATTACAATATACATTCCAGAACCAAAATGAGTTGTCCAAATAATATTTCTTAAAGCATCATCAAAATAATCTATATTTAAAATATAAATACTTAAAGCCATAATAAAAAATCCTGCAATAGCAGTAAGACCATAATCTTTTTTTGTAAATCCTATATATAAGATAAGCCAACCTAGAAATAGAAAAAATATTACTTCAAGCAATAACATCACCTCCTAAATAGAAGGAAAAAGAAAAATTCTTTTTTTGTTTCTTTTGTTTCAACATTAAATCATCTCCTCACACACCCAGCAATCCAGCTTGTCTTAAACCAATTGCAGCAACACCAATAGCAGAACTCATAATTGCTAATGCGAAGAACAATGTAGTTAATCCTAGCAAGGTTGATGCAGCACCTGTAACATTACCACCTTGAGCAGCAACAACTTGGTCAGCAACAGTAGGGATAAGATTTACACCTACAAGAATAACAATAAAACCACCTATTAAGTTTCCTAACATTCTTTTTTTCCAACCCTCCTCAAGATGATATTCAAAAATATCATATTAGTTTCTATAATCTCATTATATATAAGTAACCTCTACTCAAAACCTACTAGTAAAATATTATTATCAAAATAAAGGTTACTTATATATTATTAATTAATTATATATTTTATGAACGCGTATAACAATAGGTGTTTAATCTGTAATTCCGAATATTTTCCTAACAAATATACATTTACTAAAAAACAATGGTCTAAGAAACTAAAAGATAGTCAAGGTATATGTCTTATGTGTGAATCTAGTGTTAGAATTGATAAATTAACACTAGACCATATCTATCCTGTATCAAAAGCGTTGAAAGATTACAATAAAACTCAAATTAAAAGAGTTTATACAATAAATGATGTTCAACCTTTATGTAAGCGTTGTAATTGTAGTAAAAATAATAAAATTTTGGGACAAAAGACAAAAAATTGTCTTTTTCAGTTAAAAATGCCGTATTTTATACCTACGTCCCTTGAAATGCGACAACGACGGCGACATTATATAATATAAATATCTTATCACGGGGGTGTGAGATGGAAGAAAAAAAAGAAAGTAAGTTTAATATGAGTCAGCTAATCCTTCTTAGGTTAAACAACATGCAGACTCTAGCATCTGATTATTATAGGAGGGGTCTAATTGATAAATGGTATTTTGAATGGAGGAATATTAAGTTACAAATCATTGGAAAGCTTAATGAAACTGAAAGAACAAATCTTACAACACTAGAAACAAAAGTAAATAAACAAATTAGTAAAAGTCAAAAGGTCAAAGTCATTGAAAGCTATGTTATTGCTTTGCAAGAATTAATAGAAAATAAAAAGATTGGATTGATTGATTCTGATGACTCAACAGTATTTACGTAAAAATGTTAGTTCAATGGAAAGATAAAGGTGGATTTTATATGAGTGCAGCATTAATTACTAATCTAAATAATTATGTCAAAGGTGTAATGAATAAGAATACAAGTGCTGTTTTTCTATGTGATGGTAGAAGTGGTTTAGGTAAAACAACAATATCTTTTCAAACATCATGCCATCTAGCTAATGAGATAGCCAAATATAAATCTAAAAAACAAAATCAAATTGTCGAACCCAAATTTGATTTAGATAGTGTATGTTGGACTCCAGATGTTTTTATTGGGAAATTAAAGAAGGCAACCTGTGGTGATATAATAATTATGGATGAGAGTATGATATTAAGTAATCGAAGTGCAATGTCGCATTTCAATAAAGCAGTAGTTATCATGATGAGTTTAATTAGGTCTAAACAAATATTTGTTATATTCAATGTGAACTCAATATTTGATTTAGATAAAAACTTAGTATTACATAGAGCTGATATGCTGCTACACTTATATGCAGAAGATGATAGGTTTGCATCTAGAGGAAGATATTTAGTTATACCTTCTGCACATGGTAAATTAAAAAATCTATATATAACAGGAAAGAAGTATTATAATTATAGTAAAGCAAGAATCGCCTTTAGAGATAAGTATACTAAGTTCTTTCCATTTGATGAAAAAGAATATGAAAAAAGAAAACAAGATGCAATACAACAATACTTTATGGATGAAAAACCAACTCATTTAAAAGCTACATATTCTAGAGATAATCTTGTTAAATATTTGTATCATAAATGTGGTGAAACATCTGAAAAAATATCTGAAATTGGAGGAGTTTCTTCAAGAACTATTCAAAGGATATTAAAAGAATGATATATATTTATATAAGAACATCAACACAAGACCAGAATCCACAGAACCAATTAGATGATTGTATGTCTATTAATTCTTATGGTGAGTTTAAAGTTATTGAAGATAAACAAAGTGCATGGAAAGATAATATAGAAAGGATTGGATTTAATAATCTTAAACGATTAATCAAAACCAAACGTGTTTCCCATTTAATTGTGTGGGACTTGGATAGATTATATAGAAATAGAAAAAGACTTATTGAATTCTTTAACTATTGTAAATACTATCAATGTAAGGTTCATTCATTTAGGCAACAATGGTTAGAGGAACTACACAAAGCCCCACAACCATTCAATGATATTATGTTTGATTTAATGTTAAACATTATGGGTTGGTTAGCAGAAGAAGAATCTGGTAAGAAATCAGAAAGGGTTAAAGCTGCAATAAGAATCAAAGGAAATAAAACATACTCATACAAAGGAAACAAATGGGGTAGAAAACAATTGTCTACATTCAAGAAGAAAAAGATTAAAGAATTAAGGGGGAGTGGTTTAAGTATTGGTGATATTTCTAAAGAGTTAAATATATCTAAAGGGGTTGTTCATAAATACTTACCCTAAATTCTAGTATAAAAAAGCTTATTTTTGGGCGTTCTTTTATCAGTCAATTTATGAACTAATGATGTGGGAGTAGATTTATTTATTTACCATTGAAATATCTTTCTTAATATTTTAATAATCCATTTAATAATACTATCAATGGTCTTTTCTGTTTCTTTTTTCATTTCGCCTTTCTAAAATAAAGCATATATAAAAGGTGATAATGCACTACTTTGTCCGAATATTATTAGTGCTCCAACAAAGAGTAACATTATAATTATAGGTGCTAACCACCATGCTTTTCTAACTTTCATAAATAACCATAACTCTTTAATTATATTATTGTTCTTCATTTTTTTCTTCCAAATACAATAAAGTATCCACCCTCTTTATGTGTTTTCAATAACCATGTTATCTGGTAATATATTCTTTCGATTAATATTGGTCTTCTCTCTTTGTTCCATACACCAGCAATTTCTAAATCATAATTACTTAAAGTAGGAACACATTGATAATATTCTATGTTGTTTTTCTTAAACCATCTCAAAACTTCTCCGAGATTATGTGTTGTTTCGTGTGGATGTAAATATTGGTCGTTCCACCATCCTCTTGCTCTTTCTTTATCTTCTACATCTCCTATTTGTAGTTTAATAAAATAGTCTTTGATTCTTTTGTTATTCTTGAATATTGTTTTTGCTAAAAATATTCTCACTTTCAAAGGTATTCTTCCTGTCTTATTATATAATCCTATTGCTATGTAACCCTTATCTTTTAATAAAGGTAATATATTCTTGAATCCTTGATATGCGTTTTCTGTATGATGTAGAACCCCTAGACATAATAAATAATCAAATCTCTCTTTTATTTTAATTGGTTTCATAATATCAACTTCTTTTAATTTAAGATTGTTAAGTTTAAGTTTTCTCTTTAATGCTTTAGCTTTTCTTAATGATGAACTTGAAAAGTCTATACCTAGAACTTCTTTGTTTAATGATAAGTAAGCAGACAGTTGACTGGTTCCACAACCTACATCTATAACAGAACCCTTCCTTATACTTCTATCTAATATTCTTGGAAACTCCCAAGAGTAAACATCTAAATCTTCTTTATCGTTAAATCTATCTAGTTCATAATCTGGGAAGGGGGTTTTATTATAGAACTGTTTTACTTTTTCCATATTAACGTTTTGTTAACTCTTGCGAATGGAAGTGAGGTATACCCTCACAGCTCTTAGGCATTCTTGTCACCATTTTCGCACTACACATAAGTGTCATTTTATTAATTAAATATAAATTGGTTCATATACGATTAGGTTAATCTCTTTATTTTCTGAATTTGTGTGCATATCTATTTCCATTTTTGTTTCTTATCCAAACGTCTTATTTATACTAATTCTTCCATTCTTATCCATTCTCTCACATTTTATGATTCTTCTTCTTGGTGTAAAAAAATATTTATCTTTTATATGTTCTTTATAATATTCGTTATCAGTATAAATTAATTCTCCCCTAATTCCTTCTTCCATATGAATCCCATATTTATAACTTTCATATTGGTATTCTGCATTTTGGATTATGTAAATACATTTTGATACTAATTTTATTTTCCAATATCCTTTATTTTTGTTTCTCATATTTATTATGCGAACGTCCCCTTTTTGTTTATTCAATACCATTTTACTTCGTATAACTTGGCTTATCAGTATCTTTTTTTATGTATATACGAACTCTTGCGAGGCTGAAGGGATTGAACGTTACCCCACCTTCGAATTAATCAATAACGCAACGTTAATTGACCTTTCGCAGTTCGTATAGACTATCCTTTGATTAACCATATCGCTATAGTAGTTATCGTTACTCCCAACATAAATCCACCCCAATATTCTATTCCCATCTTCATACGCATAAACTATGTTATCGGAACTTTTCTAATATTTTATTAACATCATCTAAAGTATAGACAATGGTATTTTGCATTATTCCACCAATTATAATACTTGCATCCTTATTTATAACATCATACTTTTCATTTATTTCATTTGCTGTTAAATTTCTCATCTTTCATCCCCCAGATTTTGTTGATATCAAATTTTAATTCTTCTATTAGACTTCCAATATCATTTCTCATTAATAATTTTGGGTGTCTTGTAATCCACTCATCAATAATATCTTCAATTTTCTTTCGTAAACGTTTCTTTTCCATAAAAACTTCATTATCTCTCTTTGCGAGTTCTTTTGCAACATTATATACTCCTTTTTTTATTCTCTCCTGCTCTCGTTGGTTGCATATGTTAATACCTTCTTTATATGCTTCCCTAACATCTGAATATCCATAAGGGCTATCTTCTCCTTGTTGGTCGCAAAAGTATTCATCAAACCATTTATCAAATTCTTCTTTTTGGTTAAGCTTTTTTTTAAAAAGATTATCTTCATCAGTTTTCGCTTTCATATTTCATCTCCCGATAAACATCTTTTACTTCTTCTAAACAAAATCTTTGATTATATCCAAATTTCTTTTCAAGTTTTTTTATTAAATCTTCATCAGAACATTTCCTTAAACTATTCTTTAAATAAAAACCCATTTTCACTTACACCTCATTTGTTTTTCTATGTAAACAATTCTTTTCATGTATCTTCTTTTTATAATCTTTATATGACATTAAATAAAACATAGGAGCAAATATATCATATTCTCCTTCACTATAATATTTATAACTTGCTACATTTTTACACCCACATTCTTGCTTTTCCATTTTATATCTCGTTTATGCCTAGTTTATACGTTTTGATGTCTTTTTTATTTTTATTTTTTGTTTGTTTATTCTTTGGAAGTAATTTAAATCTTCCATTTCTTTTATTATTCTATTCCATAAGTGTCTTGGTATTCCAAAATATCTTAACTTATTCTTAAACTCCGTTCTATCGATTGTTCCATCTATTGTTCCTACTTTCTCACAGATTATATCACACATATAATCATATACTATTGGCTTCTTCAATCTCTTTTTTCCCTAATATTGACCTTAATAATGATTCATTAAAACCTTGTTTAATACACATTCCTTGTTTTTCTAATTCTTCTGTGCATTCCCAAGTTTGATTTACAATATTATAATTGCTACAAAATAATTGTGGGTTTTCAATTAAGTTAAAACAAGCATTTGTATCATGTTTGTATGCCATAACTCCAAAGAATATCATGCTAAAGAATATTATTACCATTAAAAGCATAGACATATTTCTTATTCCAATTAAGTTTTTCCAATCTAGATTGTTTTTATATGGTTTTGTTATATCTTTCTTTATTGGATATATGATTTCCTTTCCTGTCCAATAAACTCCTTCTTTTAATTTTATTAAAGTTTTATTTTTATATTGTATTTCTTCCATTCCTAGCACCTCAACCCTAAATATAATAATGTTAACATATTTGTTATAATTGCAAACAGATAGATTATAGTTATCCAATAAAAACCTCTTGTATATATCTTTGCTAAAAATTCTTTTTTAAATATTTCATAATCAATACTTTGCTTATACATCCAATAAGCTATATAATTAATTATAAATAATTTTCCTATTACAAATAACCAAGTTAAGTTGTTTTCAAATAATACTTTTACAAAAGGATTTGCTTCTTGATTAACTCCAAAATAATTTACTAATATAACTGTTAATATTAAATCTAAAGTATTTAAAATAATAAATGAAATTAAGATTGTTTTTTTAATCTTCACTTTATCTTTCTCCAATATACTTTTCTTCCTTCCCCTAAATAACTTCTAGAGAATACCAAACCCACACTTATTGCAAGTATGACTAGCAAACTTAATGGAAAATAATCTATTTTATCATTTACTAATTTTATTAAAGATAAACCTCCACATACTAAAAATGAGAATCCTAGAATTACAAACTTTATATTTGGTTCTTTATCCCATTCTACAACCTTTTTAAACTTTTCATCCTTCATCTTCCCCTCCACATTTTTTATAAAATTTACAATGAGAACATATAGGAGATACTTTACTATACTCCTCTGTTCCAAAACATCTTCGTTTGTTTGTTATCATATTATCTTTCCTTTTTCTTCTACTCTTTTAGCTATGAAATATGAAACTACAGGACATACAATAAACATTATAATCGCCATCATCCATAAATTCATTTTCATAATACTCATCCAATATTTAAATAAAAAATACATAGAAACCCATCCTATAATTGTTAAGATACTAACAGCTTCTATGTTCTCAATTTCTAAACCTAATATATCGACATCACTCATTATTTTGCCCCCTCAATCTTAACATTATATGAAAATTGATTAATGTTTTTGAAACGAATAGACCAATTAGGTGGTAATTGAATGTAAACAGAACCATCCTTATCAAAATATATATTACAATTCTTTGAATCAATTAATTCATAGTAATGCCATCTCTTAACTGTTAGTTTAATACCTTTATTTTCTAGAGATTCTCTTAAAGTATAAAACTCATCAATGTTTTTACATTCCCTAATATTTCTCCTTATTTCTTTAATTTCCATTTTATGCGAACTATTTTACTTTTCAAAATATTCAACTTCATAAAAACCTAATTGTTTAGGATTATATTTAGTCTTTAGTTCAACAAGTATTTCTTCCATATCATCCTTACCTTTTTCTAACACCATTTCAACTTTCATTGCTCTCATTTTCATATTCCTCCTCAATCTTCTTAATCTTTAATTTCATCTAAAATCCTTTTATCATCTTCTTTCTTTAATCTATTAACTTCTTTAATAATTATATCTGATTGTTTTTTAGGTATTGCTTTACACATAGCTATCATAAAAAACTTACCCATATCTGCTCTTGCTTTAATATGATTTAATTGTAGTTGTAATATTCTAAAATAACCTAATATGTCTTTAAAATTTGGATTCCCAATATGAGAATTATTATAAATTGATTTATCCAAATAGTCTGCTAATTCACTTTCAGACATTTTCATTAAATTTTCTTTTTCCATTCTAAACCTCCTTGTTTTATTTCAATATCCATTTTACTTAACATTTTGTTTACTTATATATTATTCAATAGTTATACAATTCTATATAACTATCCTCTTATAACTATGCGACATTTTATATCCTCCCTTTCGCCTTATGTTTAGATTGCGAAATGTTTTGTTTATTTCCTTTATTGATTTTATTGTTTTGTTTCGCTTTTTTTAGTTGTTTTAAATGATTTTCAAATTCTAATGCTATTTTTTTTAAAATTATAGTTTCTCTATTCCCATGTAATCTTCCTAAAATATAAGAGATACATATAAAGATAAATCCAATAATTCCCATTCCTAAAAAAACACTATCACAAGCCATTTTAAATCCATCCTTTGATTAATGGAATACCAACAAATACCATAAATAAAACTAATAGTCCTAATATTGTTGCTAATCCTCCAATCCAATTTATTCTCATTCTTTTGCTAACTCCTCTTTTACTTTATCCAATTCTGTAAAAGAATATCTCATAGAAAAATAAACTATAGAACTTCCTAACCCCATTGTAACAACAACAAACCAAAATATAACATTTGAATTTTGAATTGTTGGAAGAAAAGTTACATTGTGAATTATCAATGAAAAGCATATGAATAATAATGTTAATATTTTTGCAGTTGCTAAACAAAATCCTTCAAAAATCTTCATTTTAAATTAACCTCCAATACTTTTAATTGAGTAAAATTAGCATAGTGATAAACTATCATCATTCCTAAAGCACCACATGAAAAGAATAACCAATCCCTATCTAACATTCCTATAATAAAAATCCATAGTGCTATAACTAAAGGTATTGCAATAAACATTCCTTTTGGGAACTTAAATTTCTTTAAACAAAGTTTTATTATTGGGTTTGCTTCTAATAAAATATAATCCTTATCTGGAAATAGTTTAATAAATTGTTTTAGATATTTATAACTTAAAAATAAGTCTAACATTGATAGTAGTAGGATTATTGCTTTAATCATTTTTTCTCCTTATAAGTTTGTGATGTAACCAATCCCTAATTAAAATAAACATAAATACTAACATTAAGATAATAAGATATGATATGAATCCATTTAAAATTAAACCCCAACTAAAACCTTCAACATTTATTCTTAACCAAACTGCTATAATACTAATTAAAAAAGCAACACTACAAATGATTACAATCTCATCCTCTTTCATTCTAAAGTCACCACCTCTTTTGCTATGTGTATTTCTTCTAGTTTATAAAATGGAAATCCTGAATCTTCTGTTATTATTTTATGCATCTTATGTGTTTCTTTATCCCAACAATAAACACCACTAATTGTTCCTGTAGAATATCTCTCCATCCCTCTATCTTCACAAAAATCTTTTACTGCATTCCTTTCATCAATATTTGCCTTAAAACAAAAAGGGATCATAATTAAAGCACAGATACACCACATTATCACAATAATACTCATCAAATTTCCTTTCTTATTCATCTTCAACTACCCCCAGCATTTCCATTGGAAAATTATCTTCTTCTTTGTATTGTTCTAATGTTTCTTGATTTAATCCAAAGTTTTCTGATCTAATATTTTTAAAAGTTTGATGTTGTTGATACTTTTCTATAAATGCAGATATATTCATTACTCCTGAAAAGAATAATAATATTACTAAAAATAATTGCCATAGACTAAAAGTTACAAATAACAATATTGCTAATGCTATTGATCCCCCAAAACATCCAATTAAAATAAACAATAAAGAAAACATATCTGATTTAAGTCTTTGTTCTGGGGTTACTTCCATAATCCCTTGTTTCCATCTATTCATGAATTCTTTTGGTTTCATTCTTTCCTCCTAATTATAATTAATATTTCTATCTTTAAGATAACAAACCCTACATAATCTGCATCCTTTTGAAATCTCCTTTTTACACCTTTGGCATTTATCCAACATAGTCTGGTATCTCCTTTGGTCTTTTTGGTGATGGGAATTCTGGTTTCTTATATTGAGATTCTAGTATTTTGGTGATGTTTACAACTGAATGAGATTGCTCCTTTAAAAGCTCCATAATCACGTTTACAGACCCCTTTACTTCTGATGGAAGATAACTATCCTTATCTCTATAATCGTTTAAAACGTGCTTCATTTTACCCATATCTTGTTTAGAAGTTTCAGGGTGTGTATTCTCCATTTCATCTGAATTAAAACTCTTATCAATAGTAAACCATAATTTCCCATCATCTGTTGTGTAAACATGTAACTTAATCTTCTTATCATTACACTCACCTGCCATTTCATTATTAACTTCTGCATAGTGAGAATTAACTAATTT
>SDBS01005045.1_pt1 | contig 12911 bp, 10 predicted proteins | sample 2277091 | NCBI WGS metagenome assembly SDBS01 (sample SAMN10404972, study PRJNA504765) | marine sediment metagenome | isolation source: marine sediment core GS10_PC15, 163 cmbsf | place: Arctic Ocean: Southern Knipovich Ridge | collected 2010 | reverse complement strand
GATATATCTCGACCGGAAGCAACGTTATATGTTTCACCGGGCTCCCCATTTTCTAACAGGTCATTGAAAGCTCGAACCACATCCCGAACATCTATAAAATCACGGCTTGGTGCAATATTTCCGACATTCAACCGATCTCTTAATCCGGCTTTAACTTCTATTAATTGTTTAACGAATGCCATCGGTACGAGAAAATCAGATTGGTAGGGACCAATAATATTAAAAATGCATGCGTTTATAACTTGAAGTCCGCAACTTGTCCACATTGACGCGCCTAAGTACTGCTGAGTGAGTTTACTCAAGGCATAAGACGTCACCGGTCGGGGTTCCTGTTTTTCGGTAACCGGCAATTCCTCAGGTCGAATCATTCCATAAACCGATGCAGAACTTGCCTGGACAACTCGTATTTTAGCAGAACGACCCATTTCGAGTAACGCTTTAAAAAGGTTTTCGGTGCCGATTACATTCACTCGTAGATGATCCGTCAGTTCCGCCTTACCGATTAGACCCGCAAGATGAATAACTTCGTCAGGGGAACACAATGAGACCAATTTACGTACGGCTTCAAAATCGCAAAGGTCTGCTTGAATGTAATTGTCCGGGATAAAAGAAGGATCAGGAGTCTCGATACCAGTCGTCCATAGCTCTATGTCTGGGTAATTTTTTAACAAGTGATGAATAGCGCATTTGCCCAAGAAACCAGAAGCTCCGGTTAATAGTAGTCGTTTTTTCATGATAGGTTATTCCGCAAATATTTTTTCTTGTCCCTTTCAAATTCTTCGACCGCTTTTTCATAATCATCCGGCCGTCCGATATCAAGCCATTCACAATCGCTTTTAAAAGACAAGACAGATTTTCCAGCCTTCTTCAACCTCATTATTAAGGTGGGAATATCGAGGTAAACGTTTGGAGTTATGAATTCCAATACCGATTTGTGGAATATGTTGACGCCCATACTCACCATATATTCAAATCTCGGCTTTTCCTTATATGCTAGTAATTCTCCGTTGCTGCCAAGTTCAAGTACTCCAAAATCAATCTTTACTTCTCGCGGGAAAACGCCGATTGTCGCCACGGCATCGGATTTAATATGTTGATTAACAATTGCTCGATAATCTATTGTAGTGAGCAAATCGCCGTTCATCACCAAAAAATGTTCGGAAACATCCTCAACAAGTGAAAGTGAGCCAGCGGTTCCCATCGGCTTATCTTCCGTGCAGTAACAAATATCAAGACCTATCTGCGATCCATCCCCAAAAAAGGTCTTTATTAAATTGGCCAGGTGGTTGACTGATAGGGTGATTTTTTGGAAATCGAATGATTTTAGTTGCCGAAGAACGATTTCCAATATTGGTATCTCTCCGATGGGCATCAATGGCTTGGGAAAAACTGTTGTGTAAGGTTTTAACCGTGTACCTTTACCGCCTGCAAGAATTACGACTCTTATATCATTCATGTAAAATTGCTCCTGCTTCAGACTGTTTTTCAGAGCTATACTGCATAGGTATCGGGCCGAAACATACTAATATTTTTCTTAACCCATTTAATAGTCTCAGCCAATCCTTGTTCCAACGAATATGCAGGCTGCCAGCCACAAACCTCTTTGGCAATGGTATTATCGCTGATCAACTTCATCACCTCGCTTTTTGCAGGTCTTACGCGAGAAGGGTCATGTTCAATAGGCATGTCTTCTTTTCCCAGTATTTTCAGAATCGTCTGAACTACTAACCCAATGGTGAAACCGGACCCAACACCAAGATTAACAGCTTGGCCCAGCACTTTGTCACAGATACCCACTTTTATAAATCCTTCTACTGTATCTTTAACAAACGTCATATCTCGAACAGGCTCAAGAGAGCCCAATACAAGTTTGTCCTGTAACAGTGCCTGACTAATAACGGTCGGGATTAATGCTCTGGCCGATTGACGTGGGCCAAAGGTATTAAACGGTCTAACCGTAACAACTGGAAGTTCAAAACTGTTGTAATATGCTTCAACCATTTTGTCAGCCGCTATTTTGCTGGCTGAATACGGTGATTGACCTTGCATGGGATGTTTTTCATCAATCGGTACATATTGAGCAGTTCCATATGTTTCACTTGTTGAAGTATGAACTATGCGAGGCGTTCGCTCATCGCGGCAAGCCTGCAAAATATTTACAGTGCCCTGGACATTAACGGAAACATAGTCATGCGGAGCCGCGTAGCTGTATGGAATGCCTATCAGGGCGGCAAGGTGAAAAACGTAATCGCAACCATGGACAGCTTTTCTAACAAAAAATGGATCACAAATATTACCTGAAACAACATCAAGGCTCTTTTGAGATTCTGCCGGAAGATCTGAAAGCATTCCCCAGTCGCCACGACCGTTGTATTTCACAAAGGCTCGAACATCAGCGCCTTTTTTCAAAAGCAATTCCGCTAGATGCGAACCTATAAAGCCACCAGAACCAGTTACTAACACTTTTTTGTTTTTCAAAAGCATTCTGATATTTCCTTTTTCAAGTGCTTGTAAATCTCTATAATTTGCAATGCATTATCAGGCGCTTCATAGTCCTTGAGATTTTCTTTCAAGCTCTGAAGGTTCAAAATAACTATTCTCACTTTTTCTTCAAATTCATTCATATCACGGGACTTGAAAACAACGCATGATTCAGGGCGGGGCACGGCATCACTCGCGACAACGGGTACCCCCAAGTGAAGAGCCTCCCTGATCGATACAGCATCGCCATCCGTGTTGGTTGGTCGAACAAAGATGTCACAGCCCTGTATAACGGTAGTAAGATCACTCAGTCCCTCGGTGATGAGTAGTATATGTTCTCCGACCCTATCATGGCAAACCTTAATTGCACTACTAACATCTTCCTGATCCCCACCGTTCACACTGAAAGCCATTCCAATATTCGGGTAGGAAATTCTTAACTGATCAATAAGCTCAACGAGCATATCAAGACCATAAATATCACAATCCTGGTAGCGCTGCCCGATCCACCCGACGGCAAATATTAAGGGACTGTGTCCTTCCATAAATGACTGCACATAATCGGGAGGGGGAGTTGAAAAATCCGTGTCAGAAGGTATAAACGCTGGGATCATTCTTACCTTACGAGGCGCAAGGCCCACACCCTGGAGACACCTCTGTTCAATTTCAGGATTACAGGCGATAACCATGTCCATCTGACGAAGAAGCCATCTTGTCAAACTGGAACGGATCGGATTTGCACAGTCCAGCGCTTCAGCAATGCTCCGACCATGAATACTCAAGACATACTTTCCGGGCCTAAAACACGCTGCAATAGCCAGCATCAAACGACTTAACCAATTGGGGCTGTATAAATGAACGATCTTGCAACGGTGTCTCAGTAAAAAAAATAGATACCACCTATACTTATGGCGGAAGACACTCAGCACTCTTGGAGGCTCCTGACTTTTTGTAACGGCATTAAAAAGCACAAACCTCAGCCCTTCGTCGTCCATACGCCTAATGAGTCGTTGGAGGTGAACATTGATTCCGCCAAATGGCGGTGGAAATGAACCAATCAATGCTATATCAGGCCAATTAGAATCATTCATGATTCCTCTACTTGAAATCCCCAAAAATTCAATGCCACCAATAAAACGATTACTAACATCATCCCAAAAGAGTCCACAGTGTTCTTTAACGCATATATTTAAGCACTGAATATACTATCAGGGCAAATGCAATGAACAAGATGGTAGCGAGATGCAAAAAACGATGTTGTTTTGAATTCAGAATGCCCACTGAAATTATGATCAACAGAAAGGGCATAAACATGAGCCTCCATCTGGGTTGAGCTGCCACAGAATAACCCAATAATATGGTCAGAGTGATAAATGGGATCAGAACCCAGACACTCTTTTTCAATTTCTTTTTTATGCAACAAAACAAACCGACCGGCAAAAAAGTCATTAAACCAAACCATACAAAAGAACATATCGTTAGCACTATTGCTTTTAAAGGAAATAAGTTTTTTCCACCAAAAAAAGCTATCCAAGGCGGGATGGGTTGAAGCAATACAATAATCGTTGATAAAGGCCACTGTATATAAACAGGTGCTCTCAATACTGCCAATCCAAAAGAATCCTTGCTTGCCCCCGCAATTCCATATTTAACAAGTCTATTTTTATAAACATCAACTGCATTATCGATTAATATACGTTGGGAAAATGCGTTTGGCATCGTAAGTTTCACTATTATCAGAATACAACCTATTATAAGGCCAGCAATTATTATCCTATAAACAAAGTTTTTGAGTCTAGTAAAATCTCGCAATGCTAAACACAGCCCGATAATAAAAACATTAACATAGGCAACAGCTGTTCTCAGATAACGTATGGCTAAAAAATTCAACAAAACAGCAAGAACGACTCGCCACCAACGAAACCTACCATAGACTATTTCTATTATTTGGTAATAAATAATGACCATTACACAGGAAATAAAAACATCTCTAAGAATGGTTGCCGAATAATACCAATAGTCCGGCAACCAAAACGCCAATGCACCCGCCAATGTTGCGACCCTTTCATCAAAAAGGCGCAATGCCATAGCATAAACATACGGGACTATAAGTGCGCCAGCCATACAAAGAACCAACCTAACATTAAAAACACTATCCGCACCGAACAAACTACTTAAAAAACGCGTAAAGCCAACAATTTGCAACCAAGCAAAATAGTTTTCGTATTGGAGAGGGTTCTCTTGTAATATAGACATATTTTGCCATACTTGAACCAGGCGCTCAGAGAACAACCAAAAATTCACCTCGTCACCACCTGAACTTCCATAGTTCCACCATGGAGCAAAAATCGTCTGGCTTAAAGCGATGTGAAGAATAGCTACAATAAAGATGCGCAAACCGAAAGTGACCCAAAATTCCCTTATCCTGGCAGTTGACATTCTGCCAGCTATATTTTCCACTACAAGCATTATTGTACCAAACGTACCGCATATGAAATAAATGATAAATGTCGATAGCAAGCTTCGCTCACTAATGCCAACAAACGCCAGTGCCATTATAGCCAGAAAAAAGGATAATAACAGTGTTGAATAGGAATCACGCCAATTACGTTTCGCACCCACCGTTAAGGGCATATTGGGAGGACAACTATTTGAAGCTGAGCTGAATGTTATCATAATAGGTCTCAATCATACGAACGCGCCATTTTGGCTCTTCATGGAATCGTCAAATAGATACAAAAGATCATCCCTGTTAAAGCGTTGCTCAGGGGGATACAAAGTCGCTTCATGTTTCAAAATAAATCGAACTGAGCCCACAGTAACAGGAACACCTACTACAACAGTGTAGGGGGGTACGTCCTTTGTCACAACAGCTCCGGCAGCAACAGTACACCCCCTACCCAACCGGACTCTCTTACAGATAACAGCCCTAGCGCCGACCCAAACATCGTCCTCAATAATCACTGTTTGATCATCTTCCAGACGCTTAATTTTCACATCAAACATGAACTGACCAATTATTGAAGTATTGTGGTCTCCACCTATAATAGTGACATTTGGCCCGAATATGACTTTATTTCCGATAATAATGCCCTTATAGGTTGCCAGTATTGTTACGCCAGGACCTATGAATACATCTTCGCCAATCTCTATGTTCTCAAAACCTCCGATGTGACTGTTTGGGTCAAATACCACATTACGGCCACATCGCCTGAATGCAGATCGCATGATCAGCATTTGCATTCTCCGCCTACCACGTCGAATCAGAAGCAGGCTTTTAGCTAACAAACGAAAAAGAATCATCTACTTCAGGCGCGTTTCGATTTTGTCAATCAGAACGAATTTCCTGAGGTTGACGATAATGCTAAGGCGCCCCATAATCCACCACCGCCACGGAGCAAACCTGATCGTAGAATAAAATTGCCATACCATAGCCTGTACCCGTACAGACAGAGACATCACTAATCCAAACACGCGATCTAAGAAGCCCTGCTTGTTGTATACTGCTTTCAAAGCTTGCACAAGCAGGCGTTCCTGTTTGACTCGCACCTGCCTTCCGATACTAGCACTCACTGCGTACATCCATTGCCTCTCAAATGCGGCCACGAAATCAGAAGGGCATATATCTCGGTAGGTGGTGCGCATCAGTCTACAAGCCAGCATTCCCTTTTTCAATAGGCCTTCCCAGTTTGTTGCAGAGCTGAATGCATTGCCTTTACCCACCACTCGCCAGCAGGTTAGAGGCTCTGGGATATAGCATGCGCCGTACTTTAAGGCAATTATCAACGCAGCAAACGTATCCGCAAAGGAGCCCAACTCGAGACAATACCCGCCTACACGCATCAGGGCATCACGTCGCTGAATCACTGTTGGGGTAGTAATCCATCGTCCATGCCATCTCAATTTTTTCAATACCTCTTGAGGTGAGAAAAAGCGAGGCAAAGCTGAGACAACGGGTATGGCACGAATACCTCTATCGTTTCCATTTTCATCAATTAATCGCCCTACAGTCGAACAAAGTCCGGCTTGCGGATATTTAGATAGTAAATCCATGGATTTTTCAAAAAATCCAGGAAGGATCATATCGTCAGCCGATCCTAAATATATGTATTCACCCGAAGCCTTTTCCAAAAGCCTATTTACTGTTTTCTCGGCACCCAGATTACGCTCATTATGCATGAGGCGCAGACGAGGTTCCTTAGCTTTAAAACTCTCGATTACTTCCACGCTATTATCAGTCGAGGCATCATCGATCACAATAATCTCCATCGGGCGATATGACTGCCTCAAGATGGCCCCAAGAGACTGCGGCAAAAATTGCGCGTGATTGTAATTAGGCATAAGCACAGACAAGGTCGGTTGATTCGACATATCCATTTCCAACATTTGTTATGAAGAATTTATAAATTATCAGCTGAGATTCGAGAGAGCCCTTTAACTAAACTCATGTTTCGAAGGTATTCGGCTACCTCAGCTACGGCTATTTCAGTCCCTGGTGCAGTCCAATGAGAATCGCTATTAAAAAACAGGCCTAATTGCTTGTTCTCCTGGAAAGCAGGAACAATATCAACTGCGTGTACGCCATCTTTCCTGAGCAACTTCGTTAAATTGCTAAAATAAAGGGCAGAAAATTCGTCAGCACATTCAGAATATATTAAACACTTATTTGGAATAAAAACAAGAAGATATGTATAACCCAAGGAATTTAAACATTGAGAGAACTTTGTAATTAAGTTTGCTTGCCTTTTAAGGGTATCCTGACTAAAGCCGTTCAAACGGAATATCGGCGGGCATATGTAGTTATTTTTCCTGCCCAACAATTTTGTCATATCAGCCAATTCATAAACTATAGCGCTTACAGCGTGAACAATCATGGCTCCTGGATAAAAGCGTCTTACACTCAACGGTTTTGCATCAATCTCCCTAAGGGGCACATACTCCCCAGGCTCATAAATATTGGCAAAATATCCTTCGCGAGAAACATTATGGCTAGCAATAACCTGAATGATCAGTTTTACCTGTGCAAGCTCTGGCTTTCCTAACAGGCTTCGTAATTCGACCGAAGGCCTCCCTCCATTGAAAACAGGCATGTTTAAATCCTTCGCCAACCGCCAGGGAAAGGTTTCAGCATCACTCAACCCTGAACCCCAGGTCTGCGAATCTCCACAAACAAGTATTTGATATTTCTTAGATTGATAGGGAACCGAACGGAAACCGTCAGCATCGCATGCAACATGTGTGTGATGCGCATCCTGAAAACGAAAAAAGTATTTTCGTGAAGCATCCCCCTTTTCAAAGCCGTCCCAAACAACTGGACGCTCTGGATGGGGATACACGATCTCATCAAAATATTCGAATGCCCGAAAATAGAAAATTGATGGTTTAAAACAATATATTGCATAGGGAACGGCCATGGAAAATACAACAGATGCTACAAGGCCAACAGAATAATTTCGAAATGCTTTTTTAGAATTGATAATAAATGAATTCATTTATGTTATCAAGAAACCCAAGACTAAGGACCGCCAAGGCTAAGACAAAGAGAAAATGGACGACCGTGGGCTGCCACCGGATTTTGCTACACAATACGTCATTATGGTCTCTAGGATACTCAAGAGCAGGTTTATAAAAAGCAAGATACTCTTGTGCATTTGGTAGAAACCAACAAATTATTAAAGATCCTCCTAACAGAAATAAAAAACTACCTAATTCTCTATTAGAGAACAATTGCACATTTGTCAGGCCGTTTTCAAACAAAGATCCCATTGTAACCCATGTCTTTCCATAGATTCGCATGATTTCGGGAAGCTTTTCAATCAGAGGAATTCTCATCATAGCCCGAAAAATCTCCCATGCCTCAGATAGACTTTGAGCCCTGAATAGCACCCAGGCGAAAACAACAAAAATGAGAGTCAAGATGCGTCTAACCCACTTTGAAAATCTTGATAGGTATAGCCGCCTTGATGAAGAAGCTGGAACAAAATGTCGCCAAAAGTGGTTGATGGCGAGATAAATACCATGAAGCGCGCCCCAGAAAACAAAAGTCCACCCTGCACCATGCCACAACCCTCCTAAGAGCATCGAAATCATAAGGTTTAGGTAGCGTCTGCTATTTCCCTTTCGATTTCCCCCCAAAGGAATATATAGATACTTTTTTATAAAGCGGGAAAGTGTGATATGCCAACGGCGCCAGAAGTCAATAATACTCGTGGCTTTATACGGTGAGTCAAAGTTCATTGGGTACCATATGTTAAACATCCTTGATAGACCAATGGCCATATTTGAATAGCCGCAAAAATCAAAGTATATCTGAAAAGTATAAGCAAGTGCACCAATCCACCCTTCATAAAAGGTCACAGAAAAACCTCGTGCAGCCGCACCGAATACAGTGTCGGAATAGACACACAGATTGTCTGCCAAGGCAATTTTCTCGAAAAGACCGATAAAGAACATGATAAGTCCAATCGAAACATTCTCATGACTGAATCTAAAAGTCTGGGTTTTTGCATACTGAGGAATCAACTCACGATGGTGAACAATAGGGCCGCAAAGGAGATGCGGAAAGAAAGCCACAAATGCACCATAGTCCAAAAATTTGTAACTCGGGGCCTCATTTCGATAGGCATCCACAAGATAAGCATTCTGCAGGAATGTATAGAAACTGAGACCAACAGGAAGAATTATATTATATAAAAGTAATGAAATACCTAACAACGCATTTATATTCGTTATAAAAAAATCGGCAAATTTAAAATGCCCAAGAACAGCTATATTGAAACCAACTCCCGCCGCAAGAAACCATTTTGCTGTCATTGATTTCGATCGACTTTTTCGCTTAAAGCATATTCCCAACCCGTAATTGATGCTAATTGATGCGAGCAACAGGCCAACGAAACGAACGTTCCACCAACCATAAAATATCAGCGAAGCAAAAAAGACCCAGAGGAGCGCGATTTTTGGCCTAGTCCTTCCAATAAGAAAATACCCTGCCAGAGTTATAGGCAAAAATGCGAAAATGAATAAATAGGAATTGAAAAGCAATTTACCATTATCCTCTCGAGATTGGAACTTCGAAGAACATCCTGCTATGATTATCTCGGGATGTAATATTCGGGAACACCAACGGATTTTCCCAGGATAGGAGGTCTAAGCGTAAGGGACATAGCGCCCAATTTAATCCTCCATTCCTTCAGAGGGAGGCAAATCCCGATTTAGGCTGTCTTTGGTTGTGCATTGTCTTGATTGTGAGATAGCAGGGGCGGCACATGGCAATGGAATTTAACTCCTGAGCTTTCTATCCTCAACTTGATATTTCCTGCAATGGCCGGGTGTAAGATGATATAAACATGGCTATCCTCTGGAACCTCACGGGGATGATAAATTGGCAGCCCCAAATGCGACTTGCCAATTCGGTTGGGATCCTCGTCAACAAAAAAACTTGCACAACCTTCTAATTCACCACAAAGCCATGTTGCGGCAATTGATGACCCAAAAATGCCAAATTGATTCGTTTTTGATAATTGCCTAACATGGTTCACAACTGATTTAAGCCATCGAATGTTCATTTGAGCGGAGGGATAAATATTTTTCGCTGCATCCGTGTAGATCTGGTTCGTTTGTTTCGCTTCTGTCTTGCGTGCAACCAGCGTAAGTTCTTTCGGGATCCAATCTGTACTGGCATATAAGACCTCGAACCCTTGTTCTTGCATTAATATTTGTGCCAAACTAGAGGTGTAGTGTATGCAATGATCTGCATTTAAAAGATCAAACGGGTTTTCAAAATAATTTGGAACCTCAACAACAAGTATGCCGCCTGGCAAAAGTTTCTGCCAGATGGCGGACAAAAAACCTTTAGGATCTGAGGTATGCTCCAGCACATGAATCATGGTTACCATATCAAAATGACCGGGAACCTGAGACGGAGAACAGGTAAAAAATGCTTCAACGGAGTTAAGTTTCTCAATAACAGACCGGTATTTATCGTTTAATTCAGTTCCCACCAAGGACCAAGAGGGCATAACCTCATTGAATGCTTTTAGGAAAGAACCGTTAGCACACCCTATATCAAGAAGCCGGCCTTTTTGTGGAACTTTTATCTTTGATTTTAATCGGTCCAATAGCAGTGCTGATCGCAAGGATGGTCGACCGGAAACCACATCGAAAACGGATTGCTCTGCTCCATTTCCCTGTCGGTAAATCGAGTAGGACTTATAGATCTGTTCTACTTCTTTCTTCCACGCTTCATCTGCGACCTTTTGTACACACCCGCAGTTCGGACAAACACACAGTTTTCCGCCTCTTCTCCACGGTCTCTCATCGGACGTAACACGCAATAACGACTCGTAACCTTTTACTAAATCAATACCGATACCTCCACACAACCTGCATCGGAGAACTTCCTTGGAAAACTCATTCATTGATATTGGCCATCCTTTTCCTTTTGTCATTTGAAAAGTAAGCGTGAAAGCAAACGATCTTTCTGGGGCGCGATATTCTTGATATCGCAGGCGGAAAACTCGGTCCAAAATGCATTTCCCGAAAGGACTTTCACAATTCCAACAGTGAGTCTATTACTTCCCAAACGCCTTTAGGCTTGATTCCCAACGCGTGCCTGAGCCTATTCGTATCCAACGCCGTATGTTTTGGAACCGCTTCAAGATCAATCCCCGATTCCTCCCATTTCCTCGGTTTAACCAAATCTAGATTGACGCCTATTCTGCTAGCAATGTAACGGGCAACCTCCGCATAGGTTACATCCTTCTCTGGGGAAACTTGAATAACCCCGGACAATCGTCGTTTGCCAACCTGATAAAGCACATCAACAGCTTGTCCAAGTGCCACCGGAGCCATCATCATGTTGGAAAACGGGTGTATTACTCTATTTCTCTTTAAATCGTTTATCCAGTTACAAATCAACGGCATGTTAGCTCCTACAACTTTGCTGAATCTCACTATGCCAACCAAATCACCAAGTTTTAAGAGTTGTTTATCGGCCTCCGCCTTCTGGCGACCATATTCAGTGATTGGGTTCATTGGTTCGTTGGACTTCCTAAAACCCACATTCCCATCAAACACCAGATTAGTTGATGGAACAACCACAAAGATCCGCTTTGAAACCAGCATGGTGGCCAATTTTACAGTGTTATGAACGTTTATCATCGAACTCTGAACCGGACTATTTTTACATTTTTCCTGAACGCTCATTGCTGCACAAATATACGCTGTTGAAATACTCTCAGGTATTCGCCACTCAGAGATGTCACCTTCAAGATCGAGAAAAATCCTGGAACCAGAGACACTTTTCGGTCGTCGAGTTGTCTCGATTAGCGTCTTTCCTTCGTACCTCAATTGCCTTGCCAGTTCTCCACCAATAATGCCATCGGAACCTACAACGAGAACGCTCCCTTTTTCGAATTCTCTTCTTTGCAGAATATTAAAAACACTTGCGTCTAGTAGTCGTTTATATTCTTTCACAGAGGCTAAGTTTTCTTCCTTAGGCGACCACTTAGCTTTAAGGGAATCTGACTGTTTAAAAGGGCCTTGTGTTGTTTCGAGGTAAATAAAATATTCGGATCTAATAAGCAATGTGTGATAAACCGGTTCACCAATGCGGTAATAAAATTGCTTTCCAGAAGCATAATCCCCCAGTTGTATAATCTCGGTAATGCTTCCATTATCGTCAAAAAAAATGGCGTCTGCTGACCCTTCGACTACATAAAGCGATTCGACTTTCTTAATGTGTTTATGTGGTCGGATGTAAGATTCTTTCATCAACAATACAAACATTTCGTGTACACAGTCATCTAAGCTCCTGTGAACGCATAACCGATTCCTTTTAAGGGCGGTATTGTGAACCTCCTGCCTCAGAAATTCAATTTCCTTGGAACCCACCTTGGTGAGAAGTTCATCAGAGAAAAAAACCCCGGTACTTGTTTGTCTAGTCTTCATTAGTTCTACTATGCATCCCTTTCAAGGTAGTACTTCTATCTGGGTAAAGCTCCGCGAAAGGCAAAAATAGGGTGTTTTGAGAGCTCTCAGACGTCCCAACAAAGAAATCGAACATTTGGATAATTCGAATGTTTTGAAATCATTAATTTCAAAAATCGCCTCACAATTTATGCCATTCGACCCGGCAGCGAATCAAGATAAGCGTCTGCCACGGCAGGCTGATTCCCCCAAACACGATTAAATAGGCGGCGGCCGCGCCAATCGGTCCAAACTGGCTACCCAGGTACCACACCATAAGCCCCATGAGCAGGGAGGTTACAATACTTAACACCATTAAGGGCTCCTGTTTGTGCGCGCGTAGATAAACTGTTTCGCAGTACCCCACTGCCATAAAGATGGTCGCCGCAAACAAAAGACCGGTTGGGAGGGGAGGGAGAAGACGCACGGCTAACGGGACATCCAACATGTTAAGACTATAGACT
>SDBS01005044.1_pt1 | contig 12912 bp, 23 predicted proteins | sample 2277091 | NCBI WGS metagenome assembly SDBS01 (sample SAMN10404972, study PRJNA504765) | marine sediment metagenome | isolation source: marine sediment core GS10_PC15, 163 cmbsf | place: Arctic Ocean: Southern Knipovich Ridge | collected 2010 | reverse complement strand
AAATAATCCCATATGACTGACTATCAAGCACTTATCTACCCCCCTCTGTTAACAACCTCATACTCAATGACTTAACCTTTTGGCCTCTTTTTATTCAACTGATCTCCGTATCTTGCAATACACATTCACTATAAACTACAGAGCATGAGCGCAAAAATGTATAAGAGTCTCCGGCGATATATTCGATCCGGATATTGGCATGAGTCATTACGTGAAAAACAGTCTCGGTTTGTTCGCCTGGTCGCGTTATTGCTTATTGAAGCGGACCGATTAGGTTACGAGGTCACTTTTGGAGACGCATTCGCGACGACGGGTCACATGACAGGCAGCTTACATTATAAAAGGTTGGCTATTGATTTGAATCTCTTCAAGGATGGCAAGTATCTTACTGAGACGTCTGATCACACTGAATTGGGTCTTTATTGGGAGTCTTTGGGTGGCTCCTGGGGTGGACGGTTTAAGGATGGCAACCACTATTCGTTAAAGCACAAGGGAAAGCGTTGATAACTATTTCCTGTTGTCAAACATACATAATCCATCTTCCCGTTTCTCAATTTCCCGTATCTTAGACCTTAATAAGTTTCACAAATCCCCGGTAATCATGACAACTAAGCAGAAGGATATTATTGTTAAGCGGCTGGATGGTAAACATTTGAGTCGTTTGTATCATTATCATGTCAAAGCGGTTCAACCCACTATGTATAGTCTAAAACATAGCTTACCTGACTGGCATGTATACTTACTCCCTGAAAATATCATTATAAGCGGGGTTGTTAACCTCATTGACATTGTTAAGGATCTTGATTCGTCTATTAGGGTTTATGTCTGCACTCAACATGGTGGCTCCATGTTATTCACATAATCCATGAACATCCGTGAATATGCAGAGCTAACCAGGGTTTTAAATGGCAGTCATTTGGGTGATCTTGCCGGTTTCAAGGTAGAGGCTTACCATGAATTTAATAAGCAGTGTGAGCGCCCTCAAAGCGTTTGGGACGTTATTCTTGTCCCGACGGTAAACCGTATTTTCCTCTTACAAGATATTGTCCGGGTCATTGATAAGTTAGATATCGACGTTGCGATATTTACCGATATCAATCGACCTGGTTGTATTATTTTCCACTAAATAAACTTATGAACATGAAACACATGGATGAAGAGTTAAGTTTGGAGCGGTTATTAACACGTTGTAAAGAGTTACCCCCTGATGAGAATATCCGCATATATTTTGATCCGGATACGCAGTACTTTATCATCAATTACGCTGATATTTTACCCTTTTGGTTACCCCGCCGCGCTATTAAGATTGGTAGGTGTCAGGCTGTATATACAGAGTCTGAGATAATGAAGATTATATCTTATGCAGTGAAGAAGCTCACTGAAGAACTAAAATCTTAGCCATGATCAACAAAGCAGCGCGCGAGGCCCGCTCATTAACTGAACGGCGTGAATATGCCAGGGCTTACTATCACAGTCGCTGGGCAAAAAACCGGGCTTATTACCAAGCCAACAAGGAAAAGATAAAGGCACGGTCTGCTGCCTGGCGGGTTGCCAACAGGGAGCAATATCTAATTCAGCAGGCTCGCTATGATTACACTAAGCGTTGGGTTACCAAGATCAAAAAACGCGCCCTATTGGATAAACAGCAGGGCAACAATGAATTATTACCCTTCAAGTGGTAGTCTACCCTCACTCACCGGTCTAAGTGCCTGTATACGTCTTAAATTATAACTAAAACAATAAACACATGAAAATCATTGATAGATTGATTCGAAACAGTAAGCCCTTTAAGGAGTTAGAGGTAAATGTTGATTTCCGTGTTCGTGAGGCGGTAATTGATGATTATTCAAACCTTTTGGACGAATATGCAATTCGGGTCGAAAAACTAATCGACCTCACAGAGCGTGTCCACAACACTATCCTATCAGCTAAGCACAACCAGGACAGTCATTAAATTATCATAATTAGTTTCACTTAAATTGTAAATATTATGCAAACGTACAAGGAAATGTATGAGAAGGCTCAGAAGGAGCACAGTCTTAAGCAGTTGACCCCGGTTTACCAGGAATGGAAAAAGCCGAATGATCGGATCATTGGGTCTTTCATCTCTATGGGTGAGGTTGAAAGTTCGGGTGGTGGTGGTCGTTATTTTCAATATGTATTCGCGACCGACGATGGCAATGTCAAGTTTCATATGGGTCGCGCGGCGGACAATGACGTTGGCGCTTCTTTAACACCTGGCGTGATCTATGCTATCACTTACCTGGGTAAGGAGGAGATCTCCGGTGGTCGTCGTGTGAACAAGTTCAATGTTGAGGAGCTGGGGTCTATGGGTAGTTTTGCTCCTGACCCTGTTATTGAGTCTTAACATGGCACAGCGCAGCACACGCAATAAGATTCGTTTACAGGGTGAGACGGCCCTTGTCAACTTGCGTATGGCACAGAAGAACCTGACACAAATCGGGGCCTTTGCGGATGGCCGATCAGACGTTATTAACGAGTTTTTACCCGTTATAATGGCCTCCCTGGAAACAGTGACCAACGCGGTTGACAGCCTCACTGAAAAGCTCTAACACTCTTTGTTTACCGGGTGACACGTTCTTATCCATATGGGTTTTCCTAGCAAGTTTTATCCTGTTTAATCCGTCACCCGGTATTTTTACCTAACATTTCTAACTATAAATTCAAAATATGCCATTAGCAAAATCAATTGGTCAGACTATTTTCAAATCTCTGGCTTCTGAGATGGGTAGCGCAGCTAGTATGATCCGGGTCGCAGCAAAATTAGGAGGTACTTACCGGCGTACGGAGATGCTGGCCGATATTCGCAAGTACACGGGTCGGGCAAAGCATGAAGTGGCTATCCTGGCTATGTCGGGTAATAAGGCTGTGCCTCTTGACTGGATGGTGGAAACAGACTTAAATATGCCTGGTGCTAACTATAGGGTCTTTGGTAAAGCCAAATTTTACGATTGGAATACGGGCACTGAGTTTGAACAAACGCTCTCTTTTTATCATACCGATTGGCTTGAAAAAGAAGATTATGCCAGTGAGTTTAAGGACTATTTCGGTGGGGGTTATACAGCGGATAATTTGGAGTTACTTGCATTCAATCAAACGGTTCTTGAACATAACGAGGGGAAAGAATATTAACTTATGCCTGTATTACATAAACAAGAAATCAAGGGGCACGCTCTCATGCCCTTAAAAGGTTCGCATATCCCTACTGTCTGGTTGTTTCTGGATACGGAGACCGAAGAAACTTTGAAGGGTGAAATTACCTATCATCACTTTCATGTCGGGTGGACCTGTCTGTTAAGGCGTGCCACTGAAAAACGTCCGGAAACGGAGGCCTGGACCTGGTTTCTGTCCGCCGGGGGTATTAATGGATATATTCAGGAAACCGCACTCAGGTATAAGCGTATTCAGGTTGTGGGGCATAACATATTTTTCGACCTGCAGGCGGCCGGTACATTTACCTTTTTAGCCGCGCAGGGATGGAAGCTGGATTTTTACTATGATCGCGGCCTCACTTATTTGTTAAAATGCAGCCTGGGTGAAGTTGTTATGACTTTGGTTTCTTCAACCAATTGGTTTGACCAATCTTTAAGATCCCTAGGTAAGGTTGTTGGATTGGAAAAGCTGGATATTGAGTTTGGGAAGGCCACGCCCGAAGAGTTAAAAACCTACTGTTTGAGAGATGTAGAAATACTGGTTGAGTTGTTTAAGTACTATTTCCGGTTTATCCAGGACAATGAAATGGGCAGCCTGGGGCTAACGAAGGCCTCCCAGGCCTTTCATGCTTTCAGATATCGTTTCACCGACGGCAATATTTTTATCCATCATCATGCTGAGGTTCATGCGTTGGAAAGGGCTGCTTATATGGGTGGACGTGTGGAGTGCTTTTTTATCGGTCACTGTCAGGGTGGACCGTTTGTATCGTTGGATGTCAATTCCATGTATCCGTTTGTCATGAAGGAATTCACTTACCCCGTTAAGTTGCTCCACGTGGAACAATCTCCCACCATTGATTTTATCAAAGAAGTGATAGTCTCATACGGTGTGATTGCCGAGGTGGAGTTAGAGACTGAGGTCCCCGCTTATGCCCTTAGGAAGAACCATAAGACACTATTTCCCATAGGTGGGTTTACTACCTTCCTTTGTACCGAAGGGCTGAAATACGCCTTTAAACACGGTCACGTGAAAAAGATCCACCAGGCCAGTATTTATAAGATGGCAGACATTTTTTCCGAGTATGTTGATTTCATACATGTCCTGAGGCAAAAGTATAAGAGAGAGAAAAACGCGGTAATGGCATTGCTTGCGAAATACATGCACAACTCGTTGTATGGTAAATTGGCACAGTTAGAGATTATCAATGAGAAAGAAGATATTGACAGTAGTGGGGAATATTCCCGCGAGGTTATCTTTAACCTGGTGACGGGTCACAACGTTATTATCACGCGTATGATGAACACACAGATTACCCAGCGTACGGGGGGTGAGGGCAAGAATTCCAATGTAGCTATTGCTGCTCATATCACTGAGAACGCGCGGTTTTACTTATGGGATCTCATGAACCAGGTAGGTCGGGAAAATGTATTGTACTGTGACACAGATAGTATGAAAATTCGTCGTTCGGATCTCAAACACGAAAAATCGCTATTGAGCAAAACCAAATTAGGGGCATTGAAGAACGAAGGGACCACGAATAAGTTATATATCGAGGGGTCAAAGAATTACCGAACAGAGAAAGGCAGGCGTATCAAGGGTATTCCGGAGTCGGCGAAAGAGATTATACCGGGCACCTTCTCCTATCGGTGGTTCGCCGGACAGGTCACACACCTCAAGAAAAACATCCCAGTCGGAGCGAGGGTAGAGACATTGACCCGCACATTGACTGCTGTTTACGACAAGGGTATTATCCACCCGGACGGGACAGTCAGCCCTTTGCGACTCTGATCTCATCACTAACCTTTTTGGCGGCATCGGCTTGTATTTTAATATTGCGAATAGCACTTTCGGCTTTATCGTTTTGCTTCTTTCTCAGGGCCGACATTTTACGTAGTCTATCGATTGGCGATTTCATGTTACATTGCGTTAATAAATAGTGTGATATGTTCAGTCTCGTAACCCAGGAGGGCCATCTCCGACTCAAACTTCTCCAATGTGATCAGGTTCTTTTTTAACCAGTCTGTCAGGTTGGTCCGTGTGGGTTGCCGGGGCGTGTAAACAGGTTTCTCTGTCAGATCGCGCTGATACCATGAGATGGCTGTTTGCGAAAATCCATGCCTCGCCATGTAAGTACGATATTGACCCTCGTTAATGATACCCTTAACTAAGAAGCCATCCAGGTCACTTTTTGAAGGAATAACAGAATATTTGTACAAATCCAGCATCCAGCTATCCATCAGGATTGTTATTTTCTCACCACGGAGGCCCATTCTGTTAAGTTGATCGCGCGCGCTGGCATCCGTTATTTGGTTAAGCAGGAATTGCTCCCTGAGGTTGTCTATTTGCTGATCCCTGAGTTTCTTATCCCGTTTATAGCTCTCCAGCTCCAGATAATAGTCAGCCAAATCTTCTGTATAATCCTGCTCTACCAGTAGGGCCTTGGCCTGTGAGTATGAAATCAGGTCCTCCCTAAAACTCTCCAGGATTGTTGAGCGTGTCAGTTGCGCGTCACCCTCGGTATTAAACCGGATTGTGAATTGAGCCATCTTAAGGGCTTTCTCACTGTCGTACCCCTGATCCATGTATGATCGTATAAGCTCTTCATCGGTCAGGACTCCCAGGTCGTGCATACGGCGTACGTCAACACGCGTGAACGGGTTGTAGGCTATCTGCGTTAGTTTATCGCGCCAAAAGGAAGGTATCTCAATGGCTCGAAAAAGCATATCCAGGGTGGCGTTATCTATGACACCCCGGTGGAGCATCTCAAATCCCTGCCCGATGGAAGGTTGGTCCCAATGCGCTATCCAATACTTACGCGCCCACTCTTCTGAAATACCTTGCTGGTTAAGCCATGTTATCTGATCACTGGGAAACTCTTCGTCGAGACCCAGGGTGGTATAAATATCCGGTTCGAACGCTTCTTTAGCCACCATCATAAACAAATCCTGCGGTCCGGGTAACATTTTCCATGTAAGGACAATTTCCCCGGTGCGCTGATCGGTGTAACCCAGCTCACGCATGCGCTCGTATAGTTTTGTCTCATCAATTATACCGCGTAAATATTGGGTGCGCAAAGTACCCTCATCCACGGTGCGATAGTATGACAAGATGATATTATCTATCTGTAGCTCACTGAACCCGTGCTTCTTAAGTTCGACCCGGTTTTCGGTCGCCCGCGTCGGGTCAATGATCATTGAGCGTATAAGATTATCAACGGGCGCCGGGTGTGGCGTCGTTTGACCCATTAGATCATATTGGCGGTTCAGGGAGTATATCTCCATGGTGGACTTTACTTCGGACATTTTTACTTGAAATATCGTTAGAAACGAAAGTATAGCGCCCCACGGAAAGTCGTATTGTGAGAGTGGTTTGATCGACTCCGCCGTGGCCTGATCGATAAGACCCTCCGTTACGAGCTCGTCGGCCCAGTTGTCCCAAACCTCTTTACGGGGGCCTTTGAACAAGATCAGTGAAGCGCCATATGCAGCCTGTGCCAGGCCCGGCATGGCCGTGACGAAAGACCCGCCGATCCGTGACGCGATCTTCATAATAAAGTTCTGATTGTTAATATCCGCCGCTTGTTTTTGTGTGCTATCTGCCATGATCAGTAAATTGAGTTATATCCGCCCACAAACCACGTCTCCTGCGGTTCGGCCACTATACCCATTAGTGCACCGCGTGCCGGACTCTCAATAGTCATAAACGGTAAAGCGGGGATGGGTGAACTCGCTGCCTGATCAATCAATGCAAAAGCTGACAGATCGGCGGACATTGCGTCGCGGTCTTCATTAGCCCATTGATTAAATTGCCTCGAAGATATATCATCAACCGCCCACTCTTCAGGATCCCGCATGTAAGGTGGCAAATTATCTATAGACAGAAGGTTAGTCCCGGGGTGCGCTAGCTTATCAGCCAGGGACATGAGCTTATTTCCCTGGAGTGTCATAACTGACCCCACTAATGCCAGTTGTCTTTCCGCTGCCAGCACGCGCGGCATGATCTCCGATTCGATAACCTCTTCGAAGCGCTCCAGACCGTCCCAAAGACCCTGTGGTATGTTATCCCGCACTACCTGGGGCATATCTTCCTGGATGGAAGAAAGCTCATGAGATACAAGTGTGAGACCCCACAGTGCGGATTTCGCCTTCGTAAGACCTTCGTCAATAGTAGCAAATAACTCCTTTCCCCAGTCGGATGATAGCTTTAATGTGGCACCCATTTCATTCTGGAATAATATCTCCAGAAGTTCACCGGGATTCTCTTTAATCATGTTGGTTGCCTCACTAATCCCTTCCAGGACATTACCTGTCTTTAACATCCACTCCGCCTGCATCCAATTGTAGTTCTTACCCATCAATCCACCCAACACACCCGTAAAACTTTGCGTCGCATGAATGATATGTAATAACCCATCGACGCCCCACCCTATTGCCTCTGATAAATCAGACACCCAACGGCGGAATTTCTCTCTGGCTTCATAAAACCAATCCCAGTAATTAGCCAGCAAATCATCCAGCTTCAAAGCCTTGATTAGGGTAACCACCTGAATGATCCACTTTATTATCTGCCAGATAAGTAATATAGCCGCCCAAATGGCAGCAAGTATTGCCTGCAAAGCGGGTGAAGCATGCCAGTATGCCCTCATGGTGTGATATTCAGCATCCTGGTAAAGGATTGATATTACCCTGATCAGATCGGCCTCTATCTTGGCAATTCGCAACCGGCTGACCGTCTCAATGGTGTAAATATCATAATCAAGGGCCTCATTAGCCTGATCAATCCTTACCCCGGTGTAAGATAATATTGAGTCAGTGAGACCCTTGACAGATTCTACAGTTCGTTCTATCTGAGTGGTATCGGCGAGCATGGCTTACTTCTTTTCTCCGAAACGCCTAAGAATCACTTCGCGTGCCTTGTAACCCCACGCGATTTTTTCCCTGAGGCGTGACGTATCAATCCCAAGCTCTTCCATCGCGTCCAAATCCTCCGTCGCGCGGTCCAACTCTTTGCGGATACCTTCGATATGTTCGACGGCCTCCGTTGTGAGATCGGCGAGCGGCTCAGATGGCTGCGGTCCTGTGCTAATCTTGGCCATTGTAACCGAATAGTTTATCCAGGAGGTTCAACACAAACTCATCGACCTCACTGTCCGGGTTATTAATAGCGTTAAACACCAATTCTCTGAGAATCTCCCTATAAACAATTTGAAGAATTACATACACTTTAAACATGTTTCTTGTTGTTAATGGTTTTTAAATGGTTATAAAATATTATTCAGAGTTAATGATCGTTAAATTACAATTTGAAAGCAATTCACAACAATCTACTCTGAATAATTCTTTTGATCTTAGCTCGGGTAACTACCTGACTAAGTCCAAAGAGGAAAGCACCTGCTGTGATCAAAATAAATCCCAGGTCAGCGCCGCGGATCGCCTGGTGAAAAATACCCAGGATTACGGTAAATATACAAAGAATCTGTAATACGATTGATAGACAATTCATGGTTATAGTGTGTATTTGATTCGTGCATAATGAAGTATGTCAGTTGTATCCATTGATACAACAGCAATAATATAGCTGTATAAACTGTTATCAATTACATCATTCGAAATACTTGTATCCTCGGTTTGAACAGTAGCTTGTCCCATTAATAAAACCGTCTGATCACTGTGAGCTATCTGATACAAGCTCCAGTACTCATCATTTAATCCGTCGGTGCCATCGACTAAACAAGCCGTTACAGTAGCCCCGTCGGGTAACATCACAGGAGCGTACACACTCATCCCGTCGCGATCACTTGTTAATATTCCAGCAACACCGTAATGGTGGTCGTCAACGTCCGGATTCGTGGGACGAAAATTCGTACCAGCCATACTATGGTACAGATCGCCGTCCAGGTTGCACGCCTGTTGTGCCTCCAAATTCGTATACTTAGCATGGTGTGCACTTGCATTTGCGTTGTGATCGAAAGCCCAGTTACTTGTCGGTGCCTTATTCACAACACCATCGGTCGGCGCCTCTTCAAGATACAAAGCCATGAAAGTCTGAAAATGATCCTCCCTGACTAATACCTGGTAATCGACACCGTCATAAATATAAAAATTGAAATCAGACCACCCCACACCAATTTCATCGCAGGTTAACCACATATTCGGATCATTATTTACCTTAGTCCAGTTAATAATGTAATTATCGGCGAACCGCTCCCAAAATGCCATGCCCTTGCAATTATTGATTTTATGATATCCCATGCTGAGGTCCCTGATCACTTTACCACTGGAATCCATTATGTCGTTAGTAGCAGCGCGGCTATTTGCATCGGTGTATTTTGCATGGTGTGCAGCCGCATCGGCCTTGTGATCATAAGCCCAATTACTCGTCGGGGCTTTTTCCAACTCCCCATCACTAGGTACATCTTCCAGGATCAGACTGGCATCAATCAACAGCTCACCCGAAGGATTGGCAAGTACTTTTACCCAATCTTCACCCGTCTCATCCCATCCGAATAAATATCCCGATCCCATTTCGTATATTTTTATGAGGTGGCCACCCTGAGTTTTCCCGCAGCCGTAACTGCTACTTTAATCCACGTTTCAGTGACCGCATCCCAGGCATATAAATAAGTGCTTGCCATATTTTATGTCTCAACTTGTTCTAAATATCCATAAACCAAAACTTGCACGTTAGTGGTGACAGTATCCTGGTTTTTTACTTGTATCTTAAATGTGTCACCACCAACGACAACAAGGGTGGCACCCTCCGGGAAATTGTCGTTTAACTCCATATCAAATTCACGCCCTAAATATTGAGCGCCGTTAATACGGATATACATAAGGTTAATGAAAGGGACATCGCAAAATATACGATAACCCTGTACATGCAGCTCATATCCGGCACCCACAGTGTATTCGCAAAAATCCCCGGTGGCACCCGCAACAATAGGTAAATTAGACCAATCGAAATATTGAGTCTGAACTAAACTATACCCGCTTTTAATAGGCACCACACCAGCTTGGTAATCCTGTCTACCCACAGCCATCTTAACCCCCTCCCGTTAGTTTCAATAACTCCTTTACCTGAGCCTCTTTTCCCTTCGCCTGGTCCTTCTGGACCTCCGCCATCTGTGCGGCAAAATCTTCCCAGCCAATCGTCGGAAGATACCGCGCCATGAATAACCGCGTTGACGCCAAACCAATCCGTATTTGGATATTATGATCCCAAAGTTCATCCTCATTCCACGTTACAATAGTTAATTCAAATGGCGCAGCCGACTTTAGATAAAGATCATCATACCTTAAAAGTCGACCGTCACCACTCAATGATTTGTCAGGAGAAGCGGGTAAAATCTGATACGAGCCATCGAAGATTTGAACATGGACAAGACCGACGCAACCCGGTGGGAAATCGACCTCCAGGAGCCATATAAGCCCCTTAGTGATCTTTAATTTGGTCCGGGTAGCACTCGCCTTACTTCCGCTATTAGCGGTCGTTATGGATGTGCTATAAATCATCTAATTATTCAGGCTCCCACATTAGTTGGATAAGAACCTCCGAGACATTTGAACCCTCTTCCATATACAAACCCCTTTTAGTTTGCAGATAAGGCTGGAAATTCATCGTTTCGGTAATCCCGCCGCCACCGCGTATCTGTAATATTTGTGGGTCAGTGGTAGATTCACCGTCGTAAAAAGTCACATCGGCCTTATTCGAATCACTGTCAGGAGTGACAATAATACTACCAACCCTTGCAGGATTGGGGCTGACCACCTGGCTGGTGGTCGCCCGTATCCATGTAAATTTCATGCTAGTAAGGTCTTAACTGTTGCAAGAAGAGATGGCCCTGTGCGGCCGCAGCACCTGTAATATCAGCACGTAAAGAACCAATACCACGGACATCGTAATAAGTTTCAGGCTGGTTGTGAATACCACAGGGCAACTTATAAACACAGTGAGGGACATAACCCCGAACAATCAATTGACTGTTTCCGGAAGTGGACGCGCTGATCATATTTAAGCGTCCGCCGTCACCATTGTAACAAACGTTACCACAGTCTAACCCCGTAGCCTTCCAGGGCTGTGAGATACCCACAACGCGTGTGGTCGGCAAGCAATAGAAATATTGTACGGTAGTTTTAACATCCACAATGGCCGTTTCAACAACCTCAGGGTATTCGGAAAGTAGGGTGCGGATAATCTCCTGCCCTGCCAGATCAAAAGGAATTTTTTTGTCCTGATCCTCAGAAATTTTGATATTGGCAACAGCGCTGTTCGGCTCTGTGCCAAGAAGGTAAGGACGGAAATAAATTCCTTCATAGGAAAAATCAGTAGGTAGATCAGTATACTCATGCGTATTGTTTGCCATGGTGTACTGTTTGATTTCCTTACTCATAAAGAAACCCTTTAGAGAAACAGGAGCCTCATCAAATAAGTTGGCCCAGGCAGTCATGTAAATATACGTCCCGGAGGCTGCCCACGCGTCAATGTCCAACGTAACCCGTAATTGTGGATTGGTGAACATCTTAGGATCGAATGCATACTCAGGGTCCCATAGATAGCGACCAAAATTGATGCCAACATATCGCGAAGGTCCCTGATCATGCAATAACGAGTTGTAATTGCTTCGCAGTTGACCACCGTTGTTATACCAATCCAGAGCTTCTGCTTCGTAACCATCCAAAGAAAACAACACGTCTGACCCGTCAATAATTTCAATCTTCTTGATAGACGACATAGCATGCAGGCGTGGTATACCTGTAGTTTTGGCAAACTCAAAACCCAGGACCATAGATGAAATGGGGTCCTGAATATTAATGTCAATAACCCTGGTCGTATCTGCTGAAAAGGTTTCCCTTGAATGAAACTTGTAATTTCTGTACTTCATAATGTTAAGATTTTAAGTTTCTTACAGGCTACCTTTTTAACTTAGCCATGTGACGGGTGAAAGTTACCATACGTTGGATGCTGTCCTCCAATGTAACATCGGGGAGCTTATTGACGGCAGCTTGTCCGGCGTCAATGTGTGGGAGTAATTTTTCGGCGAACGCAATGACTTTGCCCTCTGCCTCATCAATACCGGCAGCGACGCGTCCGACACCTTTGTTGATCATTTTGGACTTCCAGTCATCCAATGTAACACGGTTCAACCCGGCGGCCCATTTACCGCTATCAATGGATTTTAACACGTTGGCACGCATCTTATCCACCTTCTTGGCGGCCTTGGCTGTGGGAGCCTCTGTGACTCGCTCCACACCCAAACGCATATCTTCAGTAGCTGCTTTCAGCCGCCTGTTATGCTTTTCTTGAAATTCCTTAGGCGTTAATTTCGACATGATTATGTGATTAGTGAAAATAATGTAAAAGCCCAATATACAATTTATTTTTCGAATGTTTTCCCGCAATATTCGAATTAGTTAGCGTTCACTACACCCATACTAAATATATTCGGATCTTAATATCTTTATATATCACCCGGCGGGTCCGGGAAATATCAACCCGCGACATCCAAAACCCGTGAACGCAATGCCACAAACCTATATCGGAAGATGTTTAAAAACATGTTGGAGTCCATTTGAATTTCTCGCGGCACCAGACCGCCGTGGTTTGTCCAGGAGAGCGACTCGGTAAAAGACGGTCAAAAAGTTAATAACAGACAAAGCTGAAAAGTTAAAAGACTGACTGTCAAAACGTTGGTAGAAAAACCTGGATTTTCTGAGGGGTCCGATTTTGGAAGTCTCTGAG
>SDBS01005043.1_pt1 | contig 12915 bp, 9 predicted proteins | sample 2277091 | NCBI WGS metagenome assembly SDBS01 (sample SAMN10404972, study PRJNA504765) | marine sediment metagenome | isolation source: marine sediment core GS10_PC15, 163 cmbsf | place: Arctic Ocean: Southern Knipovich Ridge | collected 2010 | reverse complement strand
AGCCGCCTCAGCGCCTGGATGACCTGCTTGTCGGAGAAGCTCTCCAGGATTTCCCGGGGCTGCGACCAGACCTTCTGCCGGCCGCTGTCCGGTGCGGCGGGCAGATCCTCCTCGGGCCAGAGCGTCTCCCGCGCGACCTTGTCGCGCCGCAACTGATCGATCCGGGTGTTGCGGAGGATTCGCATCAGCCAGGCCTTGCAACTGGTGCCGGGCGTGAACGTATTGAATTTTTCAAAGGCCTTCAGGAAGGTGGTCTGGGCCAGGTCATCCGCCTGGGCTCGATTTCCGCACAGGGCAAGGGCCGCCCTGACGACGGCGCCCAGATGAGGCATTGCGACCTTCTCGAAGTCGTTTATCTCGGCCATTCAAGCCGTGGCAGTATCCTGCCACCCATAAGAACGATTCACCCGGCGGTTTCGTTCCCGGGATTCTACACGATTCCGCCAGGATATACAGAAACCCCTGGCCGCAGGACCGTAGAATCGCAATGGCACCCGTGGGGGGGGGGCAAATCCCATGATTGACACCCGCACTCGCTGGTGGGTATAGTTCCCGCACGCGGGGGGCCGCGGATTTGCGAAAAGGAACCTTACTTTCAGGAGTCAGACATGACGTTCAAGCAGTTTTTCTTCATCCCTGTGTTTATTTCCGTCCTCGCGGTGACGCTGGTGATGCTCGCCAAGCCTTCTCCGCTGGTGATCCCGTACTTGTGGACGTGGATCGCCTTCCAGGCGTGGGCGATGTACTTCATGGCCGGGTGCACGATCAAGGGCGGCGTGAAGACCTTCCTGGGCTACGCGGCCGGGGCGGTCGCGGCGATCGCCATCTTTGAGTTGATGGGCGTGATGATGTCAGACTGGATGGGCGTGCTGCTGAAGGGCGGGAAGCTGGGCTGGAACATGGGCGCGGCCCCGGCGCTGGCGATCGCGGTGTTCATCGTGGTGATTCCCGTCATCAGCAGCGAGCGAATCCCCTATCTGGACTTCGTCCCCGCATGGTTCGTCGGGGCGGGCGTGGTCTTCGGCATTCTGAGCATCAAAACCGTATGGCCCGAAGGCGCCGGCAAGTGGACCAAGTACGGCATCACGGTGACCCACCTCATGGTCTCCTGCCTGGTCGGGTTGATCTACGGCGTGGTGACGGTCTTCATCCGCACCAAGTACGAGGCGTGGATCAAGGCCAAGCAGCCCGGCGACTTGTCCGGCGTAGCCTCGGCGAAGACGGAGGCCGAGGCCGAAACCCCCGCCGACGGCTGATGCGGATCTCTTACAATAGTGGCGGCTGAGCGCGGGCGGCCAGGTCGGCCTTGGTGGGGAGTTTCTTCAGGTCGCCGGCCTTGAGGCGCAATCTCTATTTAAAGCCGAACGAATAGAGCTTGGCATTGTGAAGAGTAAACCTGAGCTTTACTGCTTTTCCTTTCAGTTGGGATAAACCACCGCCTGACTTCCATTTTGGCTCCAGGCGCAGATTGTCGTACCCGCGATAGGTCTTGGCCACGTCGCCCGAGAATCCGGGGATCGGTTTGCCAACTGCGTCGAGCAGTTCGACCTTCACATAGCCGGCCACCGCGTCGACGTTGACCTGTAGCTTATCGCCTTCGAGCTTGAACGGCTTGGTCACAACCGTGCCGGGTTTTTCTTTGGCTTGCAGGAAGAAAAACCCGTCCAGCCGCAGCTTGGCCAGGGCCAGTCGAGCATCCCACTTGTTGGATCCCCAGCGTTCGTTGGTCGCCAGATAATAAATCCAGTGCTCATCCTTGTGTGTGATGATGTTCGACGGCGGGCGCACGCAATCTTTGTCGAAACTTCCGGCCGGACCGCGAGGGATCAAGGGTTTGCGAGGATAAGCGGCGACGCTGAAATCGTAGTTAACCCCATCGCGCGACGGGGCCATGTAGAATTCCCACACGCCCCGTTCGTGGGGAGCGTGGTAATCCAGTTTGTCCTCGGGAACCTCCTTGTTGGACGCTGCCAGCACATCGGTCAGGCCGAACCATACGCCTTCGTAGTACCACATCGGGAAGGTGTGAATCTGGTAGACGGGCGTCTTCGTGCCCGGGATCAGGGCCTTGTTGGGGTCTCTCAGCGCAAAGGTGGTGAGCGTCTTCCATGCCGTCGGGTGGTTGATCAGGTCGTTGGCTTTCGAATGCTCCATGATGCGGACGCCACGGTGTTCACCGCGACCGCCACCTCCTGCGAAATCCTGGCGGCACTGGAGCAGATAGCGTTTCCTGAGGGGATCCCACATGATCTGATTGTTCGTGTCGGCGGCCCGGCCGGTGACGGGCAAACCCTTGTTGTAAAGATTCCAATGGATCCCGTCGGCTGAATATCCCAGGCGCGTCGTGGCGTCACTGCCGCCGTGCATGGGATAAAATGCGACTTTGTATTTCTCCGGCGAACCATACGGCAAGCTCGGATCGACCGTGACCGTGACGCCGTTAATTCCAGTCTCAGACAGGTCCATGGATTTCCTGCGCCGTAGTATGGGCACCGGCGCGTTCCAGTTGACCAGGTTGGTCTTGCCGTCCTTCGAAATCCTGGGCTTGGTCCAGTGGTAGCCGTCTTTCGATTCCGCATAGCACAGGCCGGAGTGTGGTTGATTGGAACCCATGTACCACATCTGGAAGATCTTCTTCTTGGTATTCCAGTACGGTGAGAAGAACCAACAGAAATGCGATTCCTGGACCCCCTCAACGCCCTGGCCGCCGTCCGGACCGTCGTGAACCTTGCCGGTCTGAAACTCCGTCGGCAAGGTCGGCTTCATAACAACGCCATACTTCTTAGCCTGCCCCACCTCGAGAGTAACGTTCTCCTTTTTCGCAACAACATAATCATCAACGAACAACTGCTTCCGCAAGCCAACGGGCACCGGCTTTCTTGACCGCCTTAGCTCGGAGAGCACCGGCGGTTCGCCCGCAGCTATCGAAGCTCCCAGAACGATTACTCCCATGATGCCGTAAGTCATGATCGCTTTCATGGCCCGCTTCCTTCTGTCTATTTCGCCGCCGACAAGTCGGCAATCCCGCCGGATCTATGGGCTACCGGACAAGCCATTTCGGCAGTTTGCCGTCGCCTGTCTTTTCGCCTTTCAGCACCCAGCTCAGATTGAAGCGCGCCACTTTTGATCCATCGCTTTCGAAATGGAGGTAGATCCAGCCTTCGCTCTTCGTTGCCGGGCGGCCCGCGTTGAGCGATGAATAGGCGAAGCTGCCTTCACGGACCAGTCGCTTAATGGGCCATGTCTTGCCGCCATCGAAACTGGCCCATATCGTCCCGTGATGGCGCCCACTTGGGCTTTCGATGTTGCTGAAGATGAGGATGTCCCGGCCGCGAATGGGCAGGCGCACCAGCCCGGCCATGAGGCCATAATCCCGGATTTGATCCCCGTCGGGCAGCACCTTGCAGATCGACAAATCTTTCCATGTTTTCCCACCGTCCTCGCTCCAGGCGGTCCACCGCCTGCGCGAGTTTTCTCCCTTCGGTGCCCAATGCCGGCGTGAATTGTAGTAGATCCGCCCGTCGGAAAGCTCTGCCAGCGTGGCTTCCCCGGTGCCCATGGCCGGGAACGGATCGCTGGTATGCCAGGTCTTGCCGCCATCGTCGCTGTAGACGGCGGTGGTGTAATGCCGCGGCCAGCGGGCCCGCTCGTTCTTGCCGGCGTAGTCGCGCGCGGGGCGGATGATCCGTCCGGCATACTTGCCATGCCGCAGCGTAATCCCGTGTTCGTTCATGCACATGGAAGGAACATTGCCGTTCTTGTCCGGCTTGATTTGGACCTTCATTTCCGACCATGTCTTGCCATGGTCCTTGCTGCGGTAGACGGTAAGTGGCGCCGGCGGGTGCTTGCTCTCAGTAAAGACCAGAATCTCTCCGTTTGTTTCGTTTACGATTGCTCCACCACTGTTAAGCCCCTTTCCAAGCTCGATCTCAGCTCCCCAACTCTTTCCACCATCTTCACTGCGACGTACCCTCACACTGCCCCATCCCCAAACGGCCAGTACCGTCCCATCCGTCGCTACAATCACATTCGGCAATCTCTGGCCCTTGAAGACCTGCTGAACATCAAGCTTCGGCTCACCCAGAAACGAGTCCAGCTTGCCTTCCGCCGAATTTCCCGCACCAGTAATCTTCCTATCTTTCCCCGGTGCTTTGGTGACTGCCGGTACGGCCGAAATTTGCGCCTTCGTCGGCAGTTTCTTCAGATCGCTTGCCTTCAGGCGCAGGTGCAGCGCCCGCTTCCAGCGGTGCGGGATGAACAGGTGAAGGTCCTCGCCGTCGGCAAACGCATCGAGATACGAACACTGGTGGTTGTACCAGTCGCTTTGCCGGCCGGGCGCCAGGGCGTTGGCAAAGACGAAACGCGGCTCGGACCAGGTTCGGCCTTGGTCCGCCGAGAGCGACACCCATATCTCGCTGCGGTCGGTCTGCTTGAAATGGCCGCCCGAGTGGCGGTTGTGGTGAAACGCGATGAGTGTCTTTCCGTCAGGGTGGTGAAACAGCATCGGTGGGGCGTCGGGGTGGACCAGCGCCGTCGGCTTTGGCTTGGACCACGTGCGGCCGTCGTCGTCGGAGCGGATTTCAAAAAGGTGTCCTTCGCAACTGCGGGCGAGTATCATCGCCTTGCCGCCGCCGAGGTTGATCGGGCGGGGCTCGTCCATGCGATCGAACTTTTCGAGATACCATCCGCCGGGCCGGGGCTTTGGATGCACAGTCCATGTCTTGCCCTTATCTTCGCTCCGCAGCACGTAGGCCCGCGTGCCGACGGGGCCCTTCGGCGTGCGTTTCCATCGGCCCTCGTGCGAGCCCAACAGCCACGTGCCGGCGTCGGTCTCGCACATCCGCATCACCGACATGCCCAGGAAATCGGGGTTGTTGGTCGGGCGGATGAGCGTCACCTTCGACCATGTCCGCCCGTCGTCGTCGGACCAGCGGAAGCCAATCGGGCAATTCTCATTACCTTCACGCTTCCCTTCGATGGGCTGGGTGCCGAATGCGTAGATCCGCTTCGTGCCGCGGGGGATCAGCGGGATGAACCCGTGCTGGGCGTAGTCGATGTCGAACGCTGCCTTCGGCCCCGTCCAGGTCTTGCCCTTGTCGGAAGAGCGATAGGCGATCATATTATTGACCTTCCCCTTATGGCCGCCGTAGTGCTGACCCTCGGGGAACATCAGCAGGTAGTCGCCGCCGGGTGTGATCGTCGCCCGCGTTTCGAAGAGGTTCCTCTTCGATTCATGCACTAATTGGCCGTCGACCGCCGGTGCGGTCACAAGCCCAATCCTGCGGCGGAGAACCAGAGGCTTCGGCGGCGAAGCGGGATCGAACGTCACGCCGCCGACCTGGATCGTCTTGGCCAGCGGATTCGCCGCGGCGATGCGCGTCGTGCAGCCAAGGCCAACAACGCACGTCAGGCACAGACAAGCTGATAAGAAATTACCGGCGATGGACCGTCCTTTGCTCTGGTTCATGGACTTTTTTCTCCCTTGGGCCTGTACTCTATCATCTTCTCTCGTGTCCATCATCCCGCAAACCCTTTTCAGCATGCTTCTTTGGAGTGTGGCGGCGTAGAATAGAGCCCTGAAGTGATGGGTTATGGGAGACAGTCATGGCAAATCGAATGCGTCGAGCGGCTGTGGGCACAATCCTGTGCGGAATACTGATGGTGCTGGCCGTCGTAGTGATGGCGGCTGCGAAGCCGGGGCCGGAGGCCAAGCCCCGCGGGCGGATCCTGATCGTAGCCGATGAGGCCGAGCCGATGAACGCACTGGCCGAGGTCCTCCGAGATCAGGGTAAGTATCAGACGAAGTACGTCGGGCAGAAGCTGCTGCCGCAGGACCTGGGCGATTACGCCGCCGTTTTCATGTACATCCACGGCCGCATGACCCGGCGAACCGAGAAGATCCTGATCGACTACGCCAACGGCGGCGGGCGGCTGATCATCCTCCATCACGGCATCGCGTCCGGCAGGATGGCCAACCCCGACTGGCTGCGCCTCACTGGGATTTACATGGCCCCGCGGAACGACCCGAAACACCCATGGAAGGTCGTCGGAAACACGACGCACACGCTGGTGAACCTCCAGCCGCGGCATTACATCACGTCGCACAAGGTGACCTACGGCCGGACGGTCGAGTATCAGTCGTCGGACTCGCCGTCGCGGCCGGGGAAGTTTCCCGCGCTGGACCTGAAGAACACCGAGGTGTTCCTCAACCAGCATTTCACGGATGGGCGTGAGAAGACGGTCCTGTTCGGCTTTCGCGTGGTGACCGCCGCGGGAGAAACGATCATGCAGGACCGCTCCGGGTGGTACAAGGCGGCCGGCAAGGGGTGGGTGTTCTACCTCCAGCCCGGCCACAGCGTCTCGGACTTCAAGAACCGCCCCTACTGCCAGATCATCCTGAATTGCCTGTCCTGGCAACCGCCCGCGGCGTGGCAAGCGGCCGGAATTCGTCTTCGTCTTAGCCTTCGCCGTCCTATGGAAACCCCCGCCGGGAATGGCTAGAATACAGATGATGGACCTCACGGGGACAGTTCGTTTCTTCAGGGCAAGGCAATGAAGCTTCTGCCTACGCCGAGGCTACGGCGGACAAGTCGCGGGAAACGGGTGGTTCTGGCGCTCTTGTTTGCAGTTGTCTTAGGCGGGTGCGACGCCGCATGGCCGGCCTACGAGCAGATAGAGCTCGGCAAGCCCCTCCCGAAACGGCATCTGCTCCTGCGCCAGGGGCAGCAGGAACACGAGCGCCTGGTCTGGGCCAGCCGCGCCACAGCATCCTTCCCTCCGGCCCTGCTGGGCGACTCGCTCCTGGTCGTTCGGGACAAGAACGGCAGCGTGACGGCGAAGGTGTACGTGGCCGGCGCCGTCACCCACTGGATCCTCTGCCAGTGGGCCGCGTGTCGACTGGTCATGGAGGTGCAGATCCCCGAGGAGGCCTTCCGCGATCCGCCGGCGGGCTGGAAGGAGCCGGCCATGCCCGGAACGGACAGGATGTCCCGGATCGTCAAACGCCTGTCGCCTCTGGTGGTGGAAGTCGAGACCGCCGAGCCCCTGTCGACGGCTTGGGACGGCCCGGACCGGTCGCTTTTGACCGGGGAGGTGACCGCAAGTCTCGCTGTGCGGATCCACCCGCGCCGGCTCGGCAAGCGCATTTCCAAGATGGTCCAAGCGGGACCGACCGACATCGCGGTCGATCCGGCGAAGGACGTTGACCTGACGGACCTGGCCGGGGCAGAGGTCCTGCGCGGGCCCGGGCTGGAAACGAGGATCGTTGCCGAGAAGCCGGACGAGGTCTCGCTGAAGGTGTTTCTGCGGATACCCTTTCGGCCGCACAAGAATGTCCTGGAGTACCTCCTGGGTGTCCCCGTGCATTACCCGGGTCTGTCTGCCGGCGAGACGGATCTGCCCGAAGAGGTCGAGCGGATTGCGCACTCGTTTTCCTTGCTGTTAATGATATTCCCGTTCAAAGTCACTGTGGTCGATGACATGGCGGAGGTTCCCGGCGCGCTAGCCGGGATCACGCGGGATGGCTACGACTGGACCTACAGGAATCCACACGGTGGAACGCTGCGGATTCAGAACCTGGGCAATCGCCGGCTTCGCATCGAGTCGAAGGCCTTCGACCTGTACGACCCGTTCTTCCTTCTGGGGATACTCAAGCTGATGGTCGGCGGGCAGGTTGCTGAGCACCATCTCTACAACAGCGCCGTGGCCCATCTTACAAGACGTGTTCGGGACCACCCGAACAGCGCCGAGGCCCTTCTTGCCCGCGCCTGTCTCTACGACGCGGGCCATGACTACGACAGGGCAATCGCCGATTACACGCGGGTGCTCGAACTGGAGCCGGCGCAGAGCACGGCTGCCGCGAAACGGAAGGACGTCCTGGGGCGCCGCGACCGATACGACCGGCTCATTGTAACGATTTCCCGGGAGATCCTGATGGACCCGAAGTCAATCAGGATCTGGCACTGGTCCGAGAGAAGAAACGTCGGCTGGGACGACGACCCGGACAGGGGAATTGCGGACTTCACACGGGTCATCAAGCAGAAACCCGGCAATCCGGTTGCCTACAACAACCGCGGCGTCTCGTACTACCACAAGCGCTTGTACCGCAAGGGCGTGGCTGACTTCACCCGGGCGATTCAATTGAACCCCAAGTACGTGAAGGCCTATGAGAACAGGGCCACCCTGTACTATCTGAGACGCCAGTACCGGAAGGCCTGGCCGGACGCGCGAAAGGCGGCCGAGTTGACCGGAGTCGCCGACCACCGTCTGGTGTGGATGCTGCGCAGGGTGGCGCCGCCGAGGCGCTGAAGAACATCCAGGCTGCGCCCGCCCGCAGGCCCCATGGGGCCCCTAGGGGGGCAGGCGACACGAAAGGGTAAGAGGTGAGTATGGTGGCCGTCGAACTCAAAGGCCCCATGATGGGAGAGCATAATGTCTGGTCAGATGTGCTGTGGAGATGAGCAGTTGTGGGCGGTTGCTGGACTCAGCTACCCGCGAGTGTACAGAATGGAGCCACATGGGCAGCACGTGGAGTCTTGGATGCTCTATGACAATAGGAGGCAAGACGTCCCTGATCTTGTGGTGGGTATAGCCTTCTGCGGTTGCGGGCTGGTTGTGGCGGAAGATAACGCCCAATGTTTGTGGTTGACTGGGCAGCCGGAAGGGAAATTCCTCCCGCTAGCCCAACGCATCCCTGTGCCGGCGGTTGACCGGGGAATTGCCCGATTGGCGAGGCTGGATAGTGAAAGGTGCGTCGTCTGCGCAGAAGCAAGCGACACGGTCGGTGTCGTAGAACTGGGCACTGGCACAACTAGCTTGATGCCCTCCCATGCTCCGGGGTTTGGTGTAGCAAGCGATATTTGCTGTTCCGGTTCACGAATCTTCGTGGTAGCTCATGCCTTCGGCAGCGTCTATGACTGTGACTCGCTGACGAGACAGGGGTGGGAGGAGAGATTAACCGAAGCGACGCTTCTTCCGCTCCTCTGTGATGCGGCCAACGGAGATGTGGCCCTATTGGGGACGAATCCCGACGAACGATGGGCGGTCTATATTCTGAACGCCGACAGGCTACTGCTTTTCCCAGCAGACCTTTCGTTGGAACCCATTGGGTTTGTGTACGCGGGTGACGAATGCTACATTCTCGAGCAGAATAGGGACTTGGACCTGTCCTTGCGCGTTGTGTCGCTTGACCATAGAAGCGGGTCTGCCTCGAGCAGGGGGTGTATCGCTCTGTCGCCCTGAGTTCAGTGGTTGTACTGCTCCGAGGACCTTGAATGCCGAGGCCCTGAACAAAATCCAGGCCGTGGCCGCCGAAGCTGAAGGCGAAGGCGGCTGCGCCTGCCCACCCGCCGTCGCCAAGGCTATGGCGGACTTCACAGGGCAGGCGACACGAAAGGGTAAGAGGTGAGTATGGCGTTTCCGGAAGTCCAGAACTTATGAAATCAGGATTTCGACAGAACGTGCTTGGGATCATCTGGGGTGCGATGTCAGCGTCGCGCTTCGACGGATTCTGGCGCAATGGGTCTCGCTTGGGGGTTTTCTTTGGCAGCTTTGGTATCGTGTCCGTCCTATGCCTGCCGCTTGCATTTCCCTGGTGGTATATCCTGGCCCACACATGGACATTGGGCCAGCCGGCGCCCTCATGGACCAGGGCCTTCTTCGACCTCACGCCACTCATCGTTTTACCTTACTACATTTGGATGTGCTTTTGGTTTGCGGTCCACTGGATCATTCTGAGGCGGAAGATGACATCTGTCCCTCGCCAGATAAAGGAAAGCCTTCTGTTTCACGCTGCGAGCGTTTTGCCGATACAGTATCTCCTCGCCTGGCCCTTTGTCGTGTTCGCCTGTGGAGTGCTTCTAATCCAGGACGTATACGGCTTCACGGTGGTTGAACGCACGCACGAACATTACAGAACGATCTACTATGGTTTGCGCAATGTAGCGGCAGTGTTGTGTTGGGTAAGCGCGGCCGCGTTGACCTGGGTGGGGCTACGCAACAACCTGCGTCGCTTGAAGCGCATGCTTGCGGAGACCCAGGAAGCAGAGACACCCCCGCGGCCCTGAAGATAATCCAGCCCGCGCCCGCCCGCAGGGCAAGGCCCACAGGCCCCCCCCACGGGGCCTAGGGCATGGGGCCCCTAGGGGGGCAGGCGACACGAAAGGCCCTTCGACGAACTCAGGACAGGCGGTAGAATAGAAGGGCTGGGATCAGGGGTCAGGCATCAGGGGCTACCCCAGGCTGCAAAGGGAGTTCAGGATATGTCAAAGATACAGAAGAAGTGGTTTCGAAGTAATTACTGGGTGGCTCTCGGCTTCTTTTCAATCCTGGCGTTCGCCGCCCCCGTCATCTATTACTTCTATGTGCCGCCGAAGCTGGAGGTAATGGAAGGAACCTATCAGATGACGCACAGGTACGGCGGTATTGTCTCGGGAGATGTAAGCGCCGCCAACCTCGTGGCCCCGCAAAACGGAATCGACATCCGGCGCGCTCCGCTACGGATCGCACTTATTGGGATCGGCATCATGGTGGGACATGCTGTTGGGGCGTATTTCCTCAGGCGGTACTGCATTCGCCACCCGTGGACAAATTGGTCATTCCTGCTGGTGATGGGACTTGTCGCGGTACCACTCGGTTCCCTGTTCCTTGGGTGGTCGACAATCAGAATGATTGCGGATCCGTCGGTGACGCTTACCCGCGAAGGTAACGAGGTCGAGGTCAGTCTGGCCAACTGGGGCAAAGTGCGCGCGTCCAAGGTCATAGATACGAGGCAGAACGCCCGAGTTCTGGTTTACTCAATCCTCCCAGAATACGATACCACGATTGGTGTTGTATGGGGTGATGATTCATCGCTGAAATCGATACCCCTTGTCGGCGATGTTCGGGAAGGTCGCAAGGCCGACGAACTCGCGGTGCGGATCGGGTCTGCTTTGTCGCTACCGATACGCCGCCGTTGGGAGGATGGCGATGAGGCTGTGCTCCGTAATTATTCGCCCGCCGAGCGCGAGACCATCCGCATCCAAGGGATCGTCGTGCAAGCCTTGTACCATTATTCCCATGGGTACCCCGATGCCGATGACACGGTGGCACTCATGAGGGCTCTGAAGTCCGGCAAGCGTAGTGCGGACATTCTCCGCCAGCTCCCTCCCGAGGCCTGGGGCGGTTCGGGGAAACCAGTTCTCGACGCGTACGGCAGGGAAATGAGATACCTGAAGGCCGGAAGCCGCACCGGCGGGCCCGCGCTGATCTCCGCAGGTCAAGATGGCGACTTCGGCGACACCGACGAAGCGAAGCGTCGAGACAACATTCGCTCAGATGCGTACTATAACTACATAGTTGACTGGCCAGAATGATTGGGAACAGGCTGCATTGCCGCAAAGCGGCCGCCGAGGCCCTGAACCCGCCTTCGTCCCCTGGGGACTATGGCGTGGCAGGCAAAATCCAGGCTGCGCCCGCGACACGAAAGGGTAAGCCTGCTTCGCCCGAGGCTACGCAGGCCAAGACGCGGAGGTAACTATGGTGTTACGGGGACTCTTCCCGGAGTTGTATCACCCAATGGCGGATCTGTTGCAGGATGTCCACGAGCTTGTCATTTGGGACAGTGCAGGTGTTGGTGTCGAGCACCTCGCCATAGTCCAGGTCGATCCTGTTGGAGCTTGACTTGTAGAACAGGCGGGCTGCGAATTGCGTGTAGGGGATCGTTCCAGCCCCAGGCTTCATGAGCGATTTCCCGTTGCGATAGTAGATTCCGTTGGGTCCGAACAGCACGCAGTGTTTGGCCGAGCCCATCAGGGTACAGTCGATCAAGCCGAAGATCGGCTCGTTGGCAGGGATGCTGCACACGCGTGCGGCATTGGCCAGCTTCTTTGGCGGGATGTCCGGGGCGGCGAATAGCCCAACGAGCGAAACCTGCGACTGGAGCAGGCTCCCCACCCGTTCAGCCAGGGCGGCGGGCGCGACGCCCCCCGCGTCACGCTCGGCCTCACAGTGCTGCCAGTACTTCACCCGATCCAGAATGGCTGCAATGACCCTCTTCGAGGCGAGGATGCAGTACTCGTGATTGGCCTTGTCGGTGATCCGGAAGCTCCCGAGGTCCCGGGTCCCGCCGAGGGCCCGGGCGAGGGCCAGGCCGACACCTACCCCCGCACCCGAGTGCTTCTCGAAGGAATAGCGGTCAACACAGAAGAAGGCATATTCCCGCTGGAAGAAGGTATGGCCCTTGGTGCTTTCCCGGAAGACGGCCAGCCCTCGATCGGTCAGGGCCAGCAGGACGCCATTCTGCCCCTTGTCGCCCTCGAGATCCGTTCCGTTATAAAGGGCATCGAAGGCGACGCCGGCGTTGGTCAGCGCGCCCAGGACCGATGTGAACGGCTGGGAGACTTCCTCGCTGAGGTCAAGGGGCTGCGAACACCATTTCCCGAACACGTTGCCCGTTCCCGCGTGAAAGGCGAACAGCCACCGCCGGCCGGTCGAGTCAACGAGCGACAGTCGATCATCGGAGAGACTCCAGCCGGCGGCGAAGCCGATCTTCAGTTTGGGAAAATGGGCTATTTGTTCCTGCCCACCGGGCACGGCCATTCGGGCGATCAGGGTGCGCCCCCACAACTCGAATGTGATCATGGTCTTTGCCTTCCTGTCCTGGAAGGTGAAGGGCACGGGCCTGCCATTCGGCGCGGGGGTATGTTGCCCGCACTGGACGCCCGGTGCGGGGCCGGGCAAGTCCGATACGTCGGGCGCAGGCTGGGCCGGGACCGGGGTCGCAGGCTGGAGCTCGATCGGGGCCGCAGGCTGGAGCCTGATCGGGGGCACAGGTTGGGCCATGATCGGGGCAGCAGGTTGGAGCATGATCCGGGGCGCCGGCGCGGCCGCCGCCGGACCGGTTGGGGTGGTGGGTTGGAGCGTGATCGGGGCAGCAGG
>SDBS01005042.1_pt1 | contig 12915 bp, 11 predicted proteins | sample 2277091 | NCBI WGS metagenome assembly SDBS01 (sample SAMN10404972, study PRJNA504765) | marine sediment metagenome | isolation source: marine sediment core GS10_PC15, 163 cmbsf | place: Arctic Ocean: Southern Knipovich Ridge | collected 2010 | reverse complement strand
TACCGCCCGCAAAGCCGTTCTGTGGAATATGTGGCACTGGGGAAAGGGCCGGATTTCCGGCTCGTGAGCCTGGACACAGGGACCAAGCGACCCGGGTTGGAGAAGTCCACCTACAAGGTCCGCCGGACCGAGTGCGAGAAACTGGTGGAACTCCTGCGTCCCGGGTATGGGGTGAATGTCCTGGCGGATGTACGCGATGCGGAGACGTATGATCGGATCATGAAGGAGTTCGGGGATGAACATCCGGATCTCTGTGCGCGATTGAGATACATCTATTCTGCGCAGCAGCGCTTCTATGCGATGCTGGAGGCCTGGAAAGAGGGGGACATCGCCACGGTGGGCCGGATCTTCCGGGAGGACGGGATCGGCTTACGGGACGATTACCGGATCTCCGGGCCGGAGCTCGAGGCCATGTGCGACATCGCGCGCACGGTCCCAGATGTTTACGGCGAGCGCATGCTGGGCGGCGGCGACAAGGGAGCATCCGGTGCCATAGTGGCGGCCGGGGCCGTGGAAGACCTGAGCCGGGCCGTGGATGCGATCTATCCGCGCCGTTACCCTGATCTGAGCGACAAATATGCCGTGCACACGCTGCGGCTGGTCGAAGGGATCCGGGTGCTGGACGGCCTGCTTTAGAGTCGGCTCAGCTTCGGCTTGAAGTCGAGCCCGAAATCGATTATTGTGAAACTTCCTTTAGGTCTTTGAATTACCGAGGATTATTCATAACGGCCCTTACATTCATAAGAGAAAGGAGTATCCCGTGGGACTTAAAAATTTAATCATCAACCTGGCTCCGACCTCCCTGGTCAAGCTCTTTGCCACCCCCTATGTGGCAGGCGACAGCATAGTAAAAGCCATCGGCGCCGCCAAGGGTTTCTGGGACGAGCGCAAGATCTGCTCCACCATCGACCTGCTGGGAGAAGAGATCGAGAACGACGAGGAAGTCGATTACACGGTGGGCGTGTACACGCGGCTGATCGATGCGCTGGGAGAACAGGAGTTTGCCACCATCTCGCTCAAGCCCACACAGCTCGGAAGCCACCGCTCGACCGAGCACTGCCAGAACGTGATCGAGGGGATCGTCGCCCATGCCGAGAAATACGGGACAAAGGTCACCCTGGACATGGAGGATCACACCCTGACCGACATGACCCTGGAGATCTTCCGGAACATCAAGAAGGACCACCCCACCTTCGGGACGGTGCTGCAGTCTCGCCTGTTCCGGACCGACGACGACATCAAGTCCATCGCCGGGCTCAATGCCCGCATCCGTCACTGCATCGGGATCTACAACGAGCCCAAGAGCATCGCCCTGCAACACAAGCCCGAGATGAAGAAAAAGCTGCTGGAACAGGTCGAGGTGCTGTTCAAAGAGGGGCACTATCCCGAGATCGCCACGCAAGACAAGGCCGTGCTGGACGAGGCCATCAACATCGCGGAGCGGCTGAACATGAAGAAGGACCAGTATGAGGTCCAGATGCTCATGGGAGTTCCCATGGGGGATTATCAGGATCAGCTGGTCAAGAACGGCATCCGTGTACGCCTGTACGTGCCGTTCGCGGAAAAGTGGGTGTATGCCACGGCCTATGCCAAGCGCCGGCTGGCGGCTAACCCTGCCATGGCGATCTACATCACCAAGAACCTGCTGCAGAAGATCGCCGGCAAACGCTAATAAATTAAAGGGGACAGGTACATTTGGACGCCCAAATGTACCTGTCCCCTTTGATTTGCCCCTTTTTTTAGTCTTTCAGCTTTTGGCCGCAGTGCGGGCAGGCCTTCCAATCCTCTTCCACGGGCTTGCCGCATCCGGGGCAAACACTGTGCATGGCGGCGCCGCAGTAGGGGCAGTAGGCAAACCCGGGGGACACCGGCTTCTGACACTTGGGGCAGGGCTGCGATGCCGCCTCCTTAGGCGGGGCCTTCCCCGGATCGGAGCGCACGATCAGGTAGATCAGGAGTCCGATCAGGTTACCGAGAAACACCAGCAGCGCCCACAGCACACCGTTCATGCCGCGTCTTTCCGCGTCCCTGTAGACCCAGATGACCACAGCGATCCAGACCAGGAACAGGACGAACGAGATGCCTGACATTCCCGGGAAGCGGGAGAAGAAGGGATTGCTGGCGATCGCATCCAATCCCGGCATCTTGACCATGTGGGCCGCTCCTGTAAACATGCCCAAGGGGGCCAGGATCAGAGGTGTCATGCGCAGGCTGAGGAAAACGATCACCAGGACTAAAAGGATAAGACCGATAGTCTTTCCTGTGGATGTGGCCATGTTATACCTCCTCGACCATGCCCCAAGGCTCGGGGGACATGCCGCTCGATTCATTCGCTATTTTGTGATATTCAGGCTCAGGATGCATGCGCATCTCCGTGATTCCATGTTGGCTGTGGTTCCTTCCGGCGCAGGGCCCGGATCAGTAGGGGCGAAAGCATCAGCATGGCCGCGTTCTGGAGGAGCAGCGCGACAAAGGTGGCGGCCAGGAAAGATTCGGTCTTGTCCAGGACGTCCTGCAGACCCGAGGCCATGATAAGGGACGTGAGTATGACCAGGATCGGGATGGCCGCCCAAATGAGCCGGGGTATGGAGAACGACCCCCAGCGGGGCGGGAGCGGTTCGGCCGCACCGCGGCGCACTGCACCCGCATTCCCGAGGAGCGCCCGGACCCGGGCATCGACCCTTCCGGATGGGGCGGGGCGCGGCAGGTCCTTCACGCCGCGATGGATAGCCTCCACGCCTTCCCGGAAGCGGGCACACCCCTCGCACCGTTCGATGTGCTCTTCCATTCCCTGCCGCACGTCCGGCGCCTGCTCGGCGGCGTCGATGATCAGGTGTCGCATCTGTCTACATCGCATTGTTGACTCCCTCGATCGCGGTGTGCGGCTGGTAGGCCGCCAGATCCTTCTGAAGGCGGCGGACGGCGCGGTACATCAGGGATTTGACCGTGCCGATGGGCATCCCCAGGATGTCACAGATCTCGGTCTGTCTGAAGCCCGAGATCTTCTTGAGCACAAAGACTTGACGCTGCCTCTCCGGCAGCCGGGCGAGCGCCTGATCCAGGTCGCGCCCCAGGTCTGACTGAAAGCCCGCGTCCCGCATGCTCGATGCTCCTTCTTCAGCCTGGCCTTCCGCCTCGATCTCCGTCTCCTTGTGTTTGTGGAGGAGGAAAACGCTGCGCACCCTTTTCTTGCGCAGGTTGTCCCGGTGCAGGTTGGTGACTATGGTGAAGATCCAGGTCTTCAAGCTCTGCATGTTGACCTTCTCCGGGAGATGTTTGACGACTCGCAGCCAGGCCTCCTGGAACAGGTCTTCGGCTTCCCCTCGTTCCCGTGTGAGGTAGTAGGCGAAGCTGAAGACCGCCGACCGGTACTGGTCGTAGAGCTCCTCGAAACAGGGCGGGGCTTCCCACACTGCATCGGGGGCCGCCCGGCCGTTTTCGCTCGTCATACAGGTCTCCAATTCTCTCCAGAAGTCACTAGCATAAACGTTTTTGCCGCCGAAAAGTTCTAGCTAAGATTATTCATTAGGGGGTGGTTGGCGGATAACGAAATTAAAGGGGACAGGTACATTTAGGAGTCTAAATGTACCTGTCCCCTTTAATTTGTCTCTGGGCCGCGCGCAGGGTGTTGAGCAGGAGGCCGGCGATGGTCATGGGGCCCACACCACCCGGGGAGGGTGACAGGGCTCCGGCAACTTCCTTGACCTCCTCGAAGTCCACGTCCCCCACCCAGCGGTAGCCCTTTTCTGTGGAGGGATCGTCGATCCGGTTGCTGCCCACATCGATGACAAAGGCGCCCGGCTTGACCCAGTCAGCCTTGACCATCTTAGCGCGCCCAACGGCCGCTACCAGGATGTCGGCCTTACGGCAAACGCCCGGCAGGTCCTTGGTGCGGCTGTGGCATACGGTCACCGTGGCGTTGCGGTGGATCAGCAGCATGGCCGAGGGCATGCCCACGATGTTGCTGCGTCCCAGCACCACGGCCTCCGCCCCGTCGAACTCGGCACCCGCCTCTTCCAGAAGGGTGATGACCCCGGCCGGCGTGCAGGGTATGAACAGCGGCTTCCGGCCCTTCATGGCCAGGCGGCCGATGTTTACGGGATGGAAACCGTCCACGTCCTTGCTCAGGGGGATGGTGTTCAAGACGGCCTCTTCGTCCAGATGGCCGGGCAGGGGAAGCTGCACCAGGATGCCGTGCACCTTGGGGTCGTCACCCAGCCGGCGCACCAGGTGCTCTACCTCATCCTGTGTGGATTCGGCCGGAAGCTCGTGCCCGAAAGATGCGATGCCCACCTTCTTGCTGCGGTTCCGCTTCATGCGGACGTACTGCGCGGACGCGGGATCGCTGCCCACGATGACCGTGGCCAGGCCCGGCCGCATCCCGTGCTTCGCATCCATCTCCTCCACGGCTGCCTTGATCTCTTCTCTTATGCGGGACGCCACCGCCTCTCCGTCTATGATCTTTGCGCTCACCGTCGCTCTCCTTTTTAAGGTTGCCCGTAGCATACTCAAACCTCCCTCCCCCGTCAACTTTTTGGGGGCAGGCGCTTTTCCGTGTGGTTTCCGCCCCGTTGACAGGAAGTGTATTTTTACTAACAATGTACTCTTCCTTTTGGAAAGGATTCACGACCATGAACCGCATGTTCTCGAAGATTCCGAAGATGACCGCCGTCGCGATCGCCCTCGCAGCAGCGCTCTTGTGTGTGCCTTCCTGCAATAAATCAGCTCGATCCCATAACATCATCCTCATCACGCTCGATACCCAACGAGCCGATCATCTTAGCTGCTATGATCCATCTTATTCCAGCACTCCCAACCTGGATGCCTTGGCTGAATCCGGGCTCCTGTTTGAAAACTGTTATTCCCTGATTCCCATCACGCTGCCTGCCCATGCCGCGATCTTCTATTCCCGGCAGCCGCATGAACTCCATGTTTACAACAACGGCGAGACCTTAAAGGAGCAGTCCCGGTCTCCTTCTGTGGTCGAGATTTTTCGGAAGTGGGGGTACAAGACCGCCGCCTTCGTCTCCATGGCCGTGCTCAAAGCCAGCTATGGGCTGGATCGTGGTTTTGAAGAGTATTTTGGAGCCTTGCCCCACAAAGGCCGGTTCTATTCCACGGCTGAGGAGGTCAACAGTACCGTATTCCCGTGGCTCGAACAAAACCGAGCCAGGAATTTTTTCCTGTGGCTGCACTACAGCGACCCCCATGCCCCTTACCATCCTCCGACCCATAAGTCCCGAATGACCATCTCCCTCAATGGTGATAAGTTGGGGGATTATGCCCTGAACGGGACTGTGTATGCCACGGAACTCGACCTGCGGTCAGGATCCAATACACTGGACCTCGATGCAGACAATCCACGCCGCACGGACCCTGAACGCAGGCACGCCAAGTTCCGGCAGTTCGAACTCTCCCAGCCGGATGGTGTGCAGAATGTGACCTGGGAGCCGGGAGAGGGCTGTCTTGAGGGCCCAGAAGGGGCTCTGTTCTCCTGTACCCACAGGGCCAGTCTTCTTTTACGCAATCCCGGAGCTGCAACCCGGGTGATCCTGACGTTCCAGCCCATCCACGCGCTGCTCCCTGAGCAGCGCCGGAAGCTCTACCGGGAAGAAGTGGAATATATGGATGGGCAGCTGGGTCGACTGTTCGAAAAGATCGCTGACCTGGGATTGGATGCGAAAACCCACATCCTGGTGGTCGGAGATCATGGCGAGGGCCTGGGCGAGCACCTCAGGCATCTTGACCGCCCTCACTTCGGCCATATCCATTATCTCCATGACATCTATATGCGGGTCCCGCTGATCATCCGGGCAGCCGGCTCTGAGGCTCGGAAGGGCCGGATCAAGGCCCCGGTCAGCCTGCTGGATGTTGCCCCCACCCTCCTGAGCCTGGCCGGCATCAGGACTGTCCGGCAGTACCAGGGTGCGAATCTTATGGCTCCGGAAATCCCTGTCCGCCGGGACATCATCCAGGCAACCTACAAGCCGGAGGCCGAGAAAAACCGATTCGCCATACTCTCCTATCCCCTGCACCTGCTCTTTTCACCGGAAGACCAGACATACGAGCTGTTCGATCTGGAGAGCGATCCTGCCGAGATGACGAACATCTATCCGGAAAAGAGCGGGGATGAATCCGTCAGGCAGCTGCGACTTCGGTTGGAGGCGGCAACCCGGGAGATAATAATGAACAGGCCTGCTTATATGGTCGACGACAAAACCAAAAAAATGCTCCGCGCCCTCGGATACATTAAATAGCGCTCTGGTTATTCCGCCAGCAGTTCCTCGATAAGGGCGATGATCTTGTCCTTGTTGGCCGGGTGCGTGAACAGCCGCACGATCCCCTTCTTGTCGATGATCACAGAGGTGGGGATGCCGGTGATGCCGTATTCGATGTCGTAGCAGTTGCGGTCCGAGAACGCCAGGGGCCAGGTCACGTTCTGATGCTCGATGAATTCCGGCATGAGCGCCAGTTCCTCTTCCTCTGAGAGTTCCGTCACCCGCTCCTTGCCGTGGTTGCTCATGCTGCCCTGAAAACCGGTCACCCCCAGCACGAACAGGCCCTTATCTTTATACTCGGCATGGATCTCACGCAGCTCGGGAAATGTCCCGATACAGGGCCCGCACCAGGTGGCCCAGAAGTCGATCATCACGACCTGGCCGCGCAGCCCCTTCAGGTCCACGGGATCGGTGTTGAAGAAATGGGTAAAGGTAAAATCCGGGGCCTCGGCGTTCGTGATCATGATGCGCGCCAGTCCTGACTGCATGGCCTTCGCAATCGACTCGTAGCTCTTTGTGGTGCGGCCGTACTCTTTGGCCTCCTCTTCATCGGCGGGCACATTTTTATCTCTTTCGGCCGCAATATCCTCGAACTTATGCCGGTACTCGGTCAACAGCTCGATGATCTCATCCTTGCGCCCGAGGTCCAGGTAGGACTGATACCGGGCGCTAAGCAGCCGAAAGGAAAAATAAGGAGCATCCGTGTTTAAATAATCGATCTCGTCCATGACGATACGGATGGCGCCTTCCGGATCGCCGCTCTCGTTATAGTGACGCGAGAGCACGGCCACCTGGCTGTAAAGGCCGAAGGAGTCCTCCGGAGAAGGCGCGAACTTCGCCCTGTAATCCGCCAGCATTTGTTCATAGCCTTCCGGATCCTCTTTTACTTCAGGGATCTTCAAATCGAAAAGCTGCTTGCTGGCTTCCCGGGCCGTGAGGTCCGAACCCTTTGCCAGCTTCCCATACTCGGCGATGGCCTCATCCGTCATCTCCGCCCAGGTCAGGAGCTCCGTGTATTTGTATTGCTCGTCTCGCGCCAGCCCTTTGCCGCGAATCGCCTCGATCTCCAGCAGTGCCATTTCCTTGCGTGCCGCCGCATACAGATCGTAGGTCTCCAGCTCGTTGTTTTTGCGCTTCTCAGACAGCGCCGAGCGGATCTTCGCCTGGACTTCCGAGGGAAGCGGTCCTGCAGCCCCCTCCTTAGACGCACAGCCGCTCGAGATCGATAGGGCCAGGCTCAAAGCCACAAGGCAAACCATCGCCTTTTTCATGTTCTTTACCTCCAGTTCCGTGATGCCGTGGTTGGTCCGCTTAACATAGTGGATTGCCCAAAAAAAAGCAACCGCTTGCCCAGGGAACGTTTTCCCTACAAATTTCGTAAAGAATATAGTAGAGTTTGAATCGAGGAGAGCGATACGCATGTTCAAGAACTATCTCAAGAGCGCGCTGCGCAACCTTTTAAAACACAAAGGATATTCACTCATCAATATCGTGGGCCTGGCCATCGGTATGGCAAGCTGCCTGTTGATCCTGCTTTATGTCCGGCACGAGCTGAGCTACGATGCCTTTCACGAGCACGCCGATCAGATCTACCGGGTTTCCATGGAGGCTCGCTGGGGAGGCCGAGACTTCGACATCGCCGTCCAGGCCGCTCCCATGGCCAAGACCCTGGTGGCGGAGTACCCGGAGGTCGTGGATGCCGTTCGCTTCCGGGATCGCGGCGATTATATCGTCCAGTATGGCGACAACAGTTTCCGCGAACAGCGTGTGATCTTTGCCGATCCTTCTGTCTTCAGCGTCTTCTCGATCCCCCTGCTCAAGGGTGATCCCGAGACCGTGCTCTCTTCACCCAATACCCTGGTCATAAGCCGGAAGACCGCCGAAAAATATTTCCGCGACGAGGACCCCATTGGGAAGACGCTCCGCCTGGAGAATCGGGACGACTTCCAGGTGACGGGCGTCTTCGAAGAGATCCCCGACAATTCCCACTTCCACTTCGACATCATGCTCGCCATGGAGTCGCTTCCGGAAAGCAAGGCTCAGGTCTGGCTCAGCCAGAATTTCCAGACCTATATCCTGCTGCGGGAAGACGCCGATTGGACAGAGATGGACGCCAAGCTGACCGGCATCATGGAACGGTATTTCGGTCCTCAGATCGCACAGTTCCTAGGAAAAACCTGGGAGGAGATCGTCGAGGGGGGAGAAATGTTCGCCAGATTCTACCTGCAGCCGCTCCGCTCCATCCATCTCCACTCCGACCTGCAGGCCGAGATGGAGCCCACCAGCGACATCCTCTATGTGTACATTTTCTCCGCCATCGCCCTCTTCGTCCTGCTGATAGCCTCCATCAATTTCATGAACCTGGCCACGGCCCGCTCTGCGGGAAGGGCCAAGGAGGTCGGGATCCGCAAGGTCATGGGTTCGTTCCGCCGCCAGCTGGTGCTCCAGTTCCTGACGGAATCCCTCCTGCTGAGTTTCATATCCATGGCGCTGGCCATCGGCCTCGTCCGGCTGGTGCTCCCCCTGTTCAACAACCTGGCTGGCAAGACCCTCTTCATGTCCCTTCTGTTTCAGGGGCAGATGATCGCCATCATCGTCCTCATCACAGCCATTACAGGTTTTTTGGCTGGGAGCTATCCGGCTTTCTTCATCTCCGCCTTCCAGCCCGTCGACACGTTGAAGGGACGGCTCAGGACCGGGCTCAAGTCCGGTAGGCTGCGCAGCGGCCTGGTGATCTTCCAGTTCGCCGCCTCCATCATCCTGATCATCGGGACATTCGTGGTGTACAGCCAGCTCCACTACGTCCAGAACAAGAAGCTGGGATTCGATAAGGAACAGGTGCTCATACTCAACAATGCCTACCTGCTCGGTGACCAGGCGGAGGCGTTCCGCGATACCATGCTCACACATTCCCAGTTTACCAACGGCACGATCTCCGGTTATCTGCCCATCCCCTCCAATCGAAACCAGTCGGCCGTGTTCCCCGAGGGAGAGCTCGACAGCGCCGAGGCCACCTCCTTCCAGAACTGGATCGTCGACTATGATTACATCGACACCCTGGGCATAAAGATCGTCGAGGGCCGCAATTTCTCCCGCGAATTTTCCACCGACACCGACACGGCCATCATCAACCAGGCGGTGCTCAAACAGTTCGGCTGGCTGGATGCCAAGGGGAAACGTCTGGGCCGGATCATGAACCAGAAGGGCGACCAGAAGCTGTACAATGTCATCGGGGTGGTGGAAGATTTCCACTACGAGTCGCTCCGCAACACCATCGCCCCCGTCGTGATGTTCCTGGGCAACAGCCGGGGCCTGATGTCGTTCCGGATAACGACCGAAGACGTCAGTGGGGTCATAGGGCTCCTGGAAAACAAATGGAAGGAGTTCCGCCCCAACCAGCCATTCGAGTACATGTTTATGGATGAGCGGTTCAACCGGCAGTACTGGGCCGAGCAGCGGATCGGCAAGATCTTCGGTGTGTTCGCCACCCTAGCCGTCGTCATCGGCTGCCTGGGCCTGTTCGGGCTGGCGGCCTTTACCGCCGAACAGAGGACCAAAGAGATCGGCATCCGCAAGGTGCTGGGTGCCTCGGCCCCCGGCATCATCCGGCTCCTGCTCAAGGAGTTCGTGATCCTGGTGGGGGTCGCCAACCTGGTCGCCTGGCCCATCGCCTACCTGGTGATGCGGCGCTGGCTCCAGGACTTCGCCTACCGCATCTCCCCCGGCGTCTGGATCTTCCTGCTGGCCGGGCTGCTCACCCTCTTCATCGCCCTGTTCACCGTGAGCTTCCAGGCCGTCAAGGCGGCCCTGGCCGATCCCATCCGGTCGCTGCGTTACGAATGACGCCCCTGGAAGGAAACAATGGCCTATTCCTTTACGTATCAAGCGCGAACCGGGGCTTGCGGGTCTTCCACTTGCCGCGCGTGAAATCCGGCACCTTGACCGGGGCGCTGCCCTTGGCTATGGACTCTTCCGACAGTGGTCCGTTGGCGCTCATGATCACCGACTCGTAGACATCGATCGGGGTCTGGGTCCGGTTCCGGACCGCCTCGACGAACATCTTGAGCTCCAGGTAGTCGGTGCCGCCGTGTCCGTATTGGCCGGCCTCACTCAGTATCGCCTTCCACCACGCGTGCTCGTGTTTTTCCTGGTAGGGCGGGAAGGGCTCCCACTCGTGGTACTCGGGGCTGTGCTCCATCAAATAGACGGCGTTGCGCTGCTCGTTGTAGATGCCGCGCGTGCCCTGGATCATCCAGCGATTGTCATAGGGGCGGGGCAGCTGCATGTCGTAGTTGATGACGATCGACTTCCCCTTCTTGGTGCGGACCACGGTGCTCACGATGTCGCCGCAGCCGATGTCCATTCATAGCACTCTCCACAATGCTGTGCCCTATGTCCAAGATTAACAATTCAGGTGTTCAGAGCATTGAGTTTTCAGGGTGGGTCGTGCTAGATTAACATCGGGGAAGAACAATGGCAGAGAAACGTGTGATCAGGCCAAAGCGCGCTGCTTCGGTGTTATGTCTTACCGCTCTGTTAATCGCGGCCTTCGCGAATTCCTGCGCCCCCGGTGAGAAGGCCGGGAGACTCCCGGACCCGCCCAACATTGTGCTCATCATGGTGGACGACCTGGGGTATGAGGGCCTGGGCTGCAACGGTGGCACATCTTATCAGACTCCTCATCTGGATGAGTTGGCTCAGACAGGAGTCCGGTTCACGCACTGTTACTCAACACCCCTGTGCACGCCGTCCCGTGTACAGTTGATGACCGGGAAGTACAACTTCCGCAACTACACGGAATTCGGCTCGCTTCGTCCCGGGGAGACGACCTTTGCCCATATGTTGCAAGAAGCGGGGTATGCCACCTGTGTGGCCGGTAAGTGGCAGCTGGCCGGCCACTATGAAGGCAGCAACTACCAAGGTGAAGGCACTCTTCCCGATGAAGCCGGCTTCGACGAACACTGCCTCTGGCAGGTCGACAGGCTGGGATCACGCTACTGGGACTCTGTGATTCAGCGGAACGGCGCCCTGCAGGAGGGGCTCGAGGACCGCTTCGGACCCGATGTGGTGTGTGATTTTATCGTGGATTTCATCCAGCGGCATCGGGAAGAGCGATTTCTGGTGTATTATCCCATGATCCTGACCCACAGCCCCTTTGTTTCCACGCCCATGGATTCTCCTGGCGAACAGGAGCGGGATTTCGGCGACAGAGCGAACTTCATCAGCATGGTAGCATATGCCGACTTTCTTGTGAGTCGGATCGTCAAGGCCCTTGATGACCTGGGCCTGCGGGATGACACCATGATCGTCTTCACGTGCGACAACGGGAGCCCGAGGGGTATCTCCTCTCAGATGGGCACACACACGATTGCCGGGGGCAAAGGCTACACCACCGATGCGGGCACACACGTCCCCCTGATCGTCAACTGGCCGGGACAGGTCCCCCAGGACGTCGTGTGTGACGACCTGCTTGATTTCACCGATTTTTTACCCACCCTGCTCCAGGCGGCCGGGATCTATCCACCGGCATCGCTGGCAATGGATGGCCGCAGCTTCCTGCCTCAGGCTTTGGGCCAAGAGGGCGATCCCCGGGAATGGATCTTCTTCCATTACGATCCTCGATGGGGGCAGTGGTCCCTGAAGCGGTTCGCGAGAGACAAACGCTGGAAGCTCTATGGGGATGGCTCATTTTTTGACCTGCACGCGGACCCACTGGAGGAGCGGCCGCTTTCCATCGATCAACTGGACGGCAAGGCGGCAGAGGCGGGATTCAAGCTGCAGGGTGTTCTGGATCGAATGAAGTAAGGGTTTATTTCTACAGAAAACGTCTAAGCCTTGTTCAGCGCGGCCCGAGCATAGGCTCCGGCGCCCTTTCTCCACAAGCTTACAGGCCGGTTATTTTTTGAGCTTCACGCTGGTTAGCCTGACGGGGGTGGTTCCCCGCTGTTCCAGGACGAGCCGGTTTTCGTCGTTGATAAAGAGCCTGGTGCCGGCAAACATATACCCTTCCCCCTCACCGTTCTCGTCGATCTTGAGCTGGATAAATGTTATATCATAATCCCTCGACCGGGGAGTACCTAAGGCAAATTCCAGGAACCTGAGATAGCGGGTTTTCACGATGTTGATGATACGGCCGCCCTCGACTTTGATACTACGGGCAAAGTTGAGGGGCTCGCGAAGCTGGCCCCTGGGGACGACCCATCCCACTTCGATTTTTTCCAGCGCCTTGCGAACCCCTGCTTGGCCACTTGTTTTCAATATCTCCAGGTATTTTAAGGTATCTTCGTCTGATGTGTATGCATCGATGGTTATGGTGAGTCGGGTTGTCGCCGGGGATCCCGGTGCCGCGGTCACCAGGGCATTGCAGGTAAAAACCTCCGGGTCTTGCTCCTCAATGTTCGCCACGACGTTCGGCGCACACAAGAAAAAAAATAGACCCAAACATATAATCGCTGCTTTAGTGTTCATGTTGGCTCTCCTTTTTTATCCCTAAGATTCAATATTATTATCTATCATCACTAGTGTCCAGTTATAACTCGAATAGATTCAATTGTTTACGAGAATCGCAATCGAAAGTTTGTAATGAATCATCCGTAAGTAATTGATAAATAGGGACTTTCTCGAATAGTGACACACT
>SDBS01005041.1_pt1 | contig 12916 bp, 9 predicted proteins | sample 2277091 | NCBI WGS metagenome assembly SDBS01 (sample SAMN10404972, study PRJNA504765) | marine sediment metagenome | isolation source: marine sediment core GS10_PC15, 163 cmbsf | place: Arctic Ocean: Southern Knipovich Ridge | collected 2010 | reverse complement strand
CATCGGGATTACGCGGATTTGAACCATGCCTCATTTTCGCACGTAGGAGTCCGCGTAGATCTGCTTGTTCATAACGAGTTCGGCGGTGAGGGCCGCATTGACAAGCTCCGTGTCCATGACGTCGCAGATGGCGGCATCCATTCCGTTGGCGATGGCCATGACCAGGAAGGTCCTGCTGATGAGCCCCTTGTGCGTGGTTCCGTTGGAGATGTTGGAAAGCCCGCACACCATATGCGGCGGCGGATCACAGAAGAGAAGAAACTGCCTGACGGCCTCCAGAATGTTCTTCGCCTGATCCTGCATGAACTTCAGGGGCATGACGATGGGGTCCAGGAACACCCGATCCGGTTCCATGCCCAGCTCCATCGCCTTGGCAATGATCTTGCCGGCGTTTTCCACGCGCTGATCGGTGGTCTTGGGCGTGCCCGCCTCGTCCATAACCAGGCCGATGATTGAGGCATCGTGCTCCGCGGCGATGGGCATCATCACATCGAGCTTTTCGTCGGCAGCCGTCGTCGAGTTGATGAGCATTCCCGGCCGGGTGACTTTGATCGCCTCGGCGAGTATGTTCGGTTTGTTCGTGTCAATACAGATCGGCGTCTCGACGGCCTCCTGCACCGTTTCGATCATCCAGCACATGTCCGCGGGGTCGGCGGAGACGGCGCCGAGATTAACGTCCAGAAAGGTGGCGCCGGCGTCGGTCTGCTTCTTGGCCCACTCCTGGAGCGGCCCGGGGTCCTTGTCCATGACGGCCTGCTTGATGTCCTTGAAGCCGGTATTGATCCGTTCACCAATGAAAATCATCCCGTGATCTCCTTTATTCCTGGGTTCTCGGCCGGAAAGTGTACCGCAAATGACAGGCGAAGTCGAGCGGTGCAATAAGGACTCAGGTCTTCATTTCTCATTTTTGGTTCTCATCCCGAAAAGTTGGTCGGGCCAACTTGAGGCCCGTTTACGGGCCTGTTGCCCGTTTGGGGTGTAGGCCAGGTGCCCTCAGGGACCCCCAAGGGGGCTTCTAGCCCTGGTATACGTGGAGCGACTACCCTACACTCCTGTAGCCCGCTTCAGCGGGCTTACCCTCAGGCTTTGGGTCTTTTGGAGTGCGGTGCCCCGGCACCGCTTTCACTGGTCGCGAAGCGACTTTGACTTACCCGCTGACGTCCCATGCGCCGCTGCGGACCAGGCCCGTCCTAAGACACTGGCGCCGCCCAAAGTGAAAGCGGCGGCAGGCCGCCGCACTCCAAATCTAGGGATGAGTCAGCAGAGACTCTACTTGACGGGTTTGACCTCGAGTGTCTTGCGAACGACTTCAAACTGAGGCTGGAGCCGAGCTTCCGCGCTGGCCAGGCAGATCTCGTTCGTAAGCAACAGGCGGCCGTCCGGCAGTGAACCGCAGAAGATGCGTACGATGGTCTCTTTCCCATCCACATTCATTAAGATTCGCTTGCCGTGCCCGGAGTAGCCTCCCCAGGTTGGGAAAGTGTCCAGTTCCTTGGCGACCGTCTTGAACCTTGCAGCCATCTCCTGACCTATTGCCTGCACTGTGTCTTCGAAGTCAATCGTCTCGCCTTCGGAATCTATGGCGCTCGCCGCAAAGCTGCCGACGCCCGGGATATGGAACAGGACGGAACCCGGACGAGGAGCCTTCGCCACCTTCCAATTCGCCGGGCGAACCATCCTGAAAACCGCATCATCGAAGGGCGGATCCAGGCGTCTTGACAAAGTCTGGCGTGATTTCAAACTCTGGCCTGATTTCGCATAGATGTTGATCAGAATCGGGATTGCGAAACCCGCGGCATAGAGCATGCCCGGCAACACGACGAAAAACACCAGGGCCCTGATGCGAGCCGCCCTGAACAGCGTGCGGACGCCGCGGTAACTGACGTATACCGACCAGAATATGAGCAACCCACCCACGATCGACGTTGCAAGCAGGAACGACCGGTCCCGGATTATCCACCAGATCGCAATCCCAATGGTGCACGGCAGCGCATACACAAGTTCCGAGAATATGAACGCCCGCCGCGAGAGCTTCCACGACATCCCCTTCGGGCTGCAGAGTAATACCCTCAGGCTATACCAACTGCCTACCACGAAATACCAAAAGGCCCCACCGACTGCCGCACCGATCAGGGCATATCCAAAGACGTAGCTGGCGACGGCGGAGCCTTCGACGGGGATTTCGGCTCGGCGTTCCGGGAACATGTAATACGTCAGGTACCAGGCTGCACCGAAGATGTACGCGCAGATCGCAACAACCGAGGTGGACGTCGATCTGGCGCATTCTGCGAAGAACTTCCGTGGACGAAAGTACAGACACCTCAGCCAAGTCACCGGATTCGTCTTCGTCCGGACACCGCTGTCCTGGGTGGATACCTCATCGGGGAGTGGAGGCGGAATCCCCGGCAGTCGTTCGCCCGGCTCGGGCCCATCGATCCCCTGTTCAGTTGCCATTGGAAACTCGTGGAAGACACCCCTGATTGATTCAATCGGGGATTTGGTCGAGACGGTTACTATTCTCTATTGGGGTTCTTTTCCCGCCCCTCTCAGTTGGCCATGAGCTCGTCAATGGCCTGTTGTATTGCGGCGATGGACCGCGGGTGGGCCAGCGTCAGGATGTCGGCGCCGGCGTGCAGATAACCGATGGCGGATGTTGTCTCCCAGAGGGGCCCGCGAGCTTCCAGCTTGCCCCAGCCGGTCAGAACGTCCTCATCCTGTATCGCCTCCTTGACCTTCCACGTCTCCCATCCGACGTTGGCGATCTGAGGAAGCGCCATGAGATCATCGCCCTTGAGGCCGGCGATCCGCACGCGCTCGAAAATCGTGTAGACATAGTCAAAGCCGTAGCCAAGGGCCGCGGTCACCTGGCACATTACGACGTCGTCCAGCGAGAACCCGGCATCCTGAAGCAGGATATTGACCTGCTTTCCGATGTTGATATCCACCGGCGCCTCGGCGATCACCTTGTGCTTGTCGGCCGTTCCGATCGCGCCAAGGGTCCGGTAGTTGCTCTCGGTGGCCGAACCGATCAGACATTTCTCGCCCTTGGCGGCATGCGAGCATTCCAGAAGGAGAACGTTGTCCGTTTCTTCGTCGTCGCAGCCCCAGAAGATCAGCGGCACGTCCACTGCCTCGAGGACGGCCTTGACGGTTCCCGCCACCTCGTCGGCAGAGCGCTTGGCCCCGGCCGGATCCGCGCCGATCAGCTTCAGGCTGATCATGTCGACCTTGTAGTCCTCCACACACTTCTGGGCCCATTCGGCCGGTGAGTTTATCACGTCGCCGATAGCCTTCTTGAGGACATCAGGCCAGTCCGGAACCACGTCCGTGATCATGCCTGCAATTACCGGCCGGTTGGGGATCTCGCCCTCGGAGGTCAGGAACGGCAGCGTGGTCTCGCCGCCCACCGTCACGGTGTTTCCGCGCGTTCCGCCATCTTCGGCGGTAGCGCCGATGGTGACGGTCCTGATCTTATTCGGCCATTTCTCTTTGGTATCAACTACTTCCATCAGCCTACTCCTATTTTCCGCATCACTTCGTCAATTATGCGCATGGCGGGGCTGTCGGCAAGGGCGTAAACAGGTTCGCCGCGAAACATGATCTCTTCGAGCGCGTCGTCGCGGACGACGGCGCCGAGGTACTCCAGGCTCGTGTCGGCCATCTTGTCCTTGACCGCCTGCACGCGGTCGGGCTTCACGGCGTTCAAAAGAAAGTACTTTTCGCCCACATCCCGCTTGAGGTCGCCTATGAGCCGGTCGCTCCTCTTGGCCGATTCGCCGGGAAGGGGGCTCTCGTTGACCACCACGATCAGATGGTCGATATGAGAGGCTGTCCGCCGGCTCAGATGCTCCATGCCCGCTTCGTTGTCCATTACCAGCCACTGGTAAGAAGGCGTCAGTTCGTCGGCAAACTTGCGAAGCACGTTGTTGATGAAACAGTAGCAGCCGGATCCCTCTCCGCGGCCCATCGTAATCAGGTCGACCTTGGGCGTCTCCACGATAATCTGGTGGAGGCCGGCCTCGATGTAGCTGTCCTTTGACATGCCGGCGGGCAAATCCCTCAACTCCGTCAGCATGTCCTCTCGCAGATCGCCGATCGTGGTGCCCACCGGAATCCCCAGAACGCTTCCAAGATTGCAGTCGGGGTCGGCGTCAAGGGCAAGGATCGGCCCCGGCGTGTTTTCCTTCAGGTACTTTATGATCAGCGCAGTCACGGTGGTCTTGCCGACACCGCCTTTGCCGGTAACAGCAATAGTTTTCGCCATCTCAGCAGGCCCCCTGCTCGCCCGGGCCCTGCTTGAGGGCCGAGGGAAACAACTCGATATTCGTATGCGGCAGGAACATGGCCTGTTTGAACTGGTCCACGTAATCGTCCGTGCCCATGAGGTCGTAATAGGTGGTCCTGTCCACGATTTTGCGGAGGATTTCTCGCGCCTCGCCGGAAAAGGCTGCCAGCTTCGCTCCCCATATCGAAGTGTTCCCCACGTAGTGCGTCTCGGCGGTGGGCAGGTCGGGAAGAAGCCCTATCGCCACCGCGTTTTTCAGGTTGATGTAGCTTCCGAACCCGCCGGCGATCATGAGCTCATCGATATCCGAGAACTTCAGATCGAGGCGATCGAGCATGATCTTTGCGGCTGCGAAGATCGCGGCCTTGGCCGTGATCACATTGTCGATGTCCTCCTGGTAAATGCAGACGGGCTTGCCGTTGAGCGTTTCGCCTTTGGGGACCAACACGAATCTTCCACGCCCCCTCTTGAAGCAGACCGCCGGGGCGGACCCGTCGATAAGCTTTCCGCTGCGGTCGATAACGCCCATCTCAAGCATGACGGCGACCACGTCGATTATGCCCGATCCGCAGATGCCGTCGGGCTTGCCGCCGCCTATCACGTCGTAGCGGACCTGGCCGTCTTCAAGGTAGATCCTCTCGATCGCGCCCTTCGTAGCCATCATCCCGCACTTGACGCCGGCCGCCTCCAGGCACGGCCCGGCCGATGCCGAGCAGGCCATCAGCCATTGCTTGTTCCCAATGATGATTTCCCCGTTGGTGCCGACGTCCACCAGCATGCCGATGCCCTCCATCTCGTACATGCCGGTAGCCAGTATGCCCGCCGACAGGTCACCGCCGACCCATCCGCCGATGCCCGGAACGGCCAGCAGCAGGCCCCGCGGGTTTATCTTTATTCCCACCTCCGCGGCCCGGAAAGGAGGCGGCTCGGTGGTGACGGCAATGTAAGGAGCCCGGCGCATGTTGTCCGTGGGAAGCTCCAGAAGGAAGTGCATCATCGCCGTATTGCCGGCGCAGACAACCGCGGTAATGTCCTTGAGGCTCACGTCGCACTCACCGGCCAGCGCGGCGATCAGGCGGTTGATGTCCTCCACCAGAAGATGCCGAAGCCGGTCGGCCCCGCGTTTTTCCGCCGCGATCATGCGGGCCGTAACCTCGCGGCCGTACGTCGCCTGCGAGTTGAAGCACGCCTGGGCCCCGATGGTCTCCGTCGTAGCCGTGTCCACCAGGTGCACGACAATCGTTGAGGTCCCCACGTCCACAACGGCGATGGTATTCTTTGCGGACGTGTCGCCGCCCTCGATGTCCATGATCTCGACGACGCCACTGCGCCGGCCGATGGTAGCCGTGACCGTGAAGTTGTTCTCCCTGAGGATCCGCGGCATCCGGCGAATGGTTTTCAGGCCGGTCTGCATCGATGATATCCCGGTGAGTTTCTGCACCGCCATCTGGACGCGCTGGCAGTCCGCAAGGTTGTTCTCAAGTGTCGGCGGGTCGATCGCCAGCGGAAGCTTGGTGACGATGGGGGATTTTTCGAATTCCTTCTTCTCGACGCCGGGGCGGACCGCCCTGAAACGCTGGGCGTCCTTATCGATGACGATTCTTTCCTTCGCGCGCGAGTCTTCGGGTATCTCGACTACAAGGTCGCTCTCGACCGTGGTCTGGCAGGCCAGAACAAACCCCTGGCGGATTTCCTCACGCGTCAGCAGCGAGGTGACCTCCCCGGCGACTTCGCCCTCTTTGACGATCATCCTACAGCGGCCGCATATCCCGTCGCCACCGCACACGCTGTCTATCGTGATCTGCGCCTTGCCCGCTGCCTCGAGGAGCGTCGTCCCCGCTTCCACGGTGACGCTGGTTTCAAGCGGCGCGAAAACAACCTTGTACTCGGCCATCGCCTTATCCTAGTTCCAGTTCTCCGCCAGGAACCTCGGAATGCCGGTGGCGTTCTCGGGGCCGATAAGAACTTCCTTCCAGACGGAGGTGTCTTCGATCTCGGCCCTGAAGCTCGGCAGCAGGCCGGGGATGATCAGCTTCCCGTGCTTGACTTTTTCCGCAGCCTTCTGCGATTCCAGGGCCTTGACCACTTTTTCCGCGGAGATCTTGTCGCCGGCGTATGAGTTCAACACACCGAGGCCCTCGGTATCCACCACGCAGATGTAACAGGGAACCTTGCTCCGCTCCACTTCGCCCTCAACACTGAAGTAGGTCAGTGCAAAGTTCGTTGTGAAGAGCAGCGGCGAGTTCTCGGTGACGCTTCCCACTTCGTAAAGCTTAGGCTCCACCGTGTTGGGAACCTGAGGGTCGGTGTAGAGGTTCTGGACCGCCGTCAGGATCGGAATCAGTTCGCTGCCGTCAAGGCCGTTGATAATGATGATGCCCGCGTACTTGGCTACGAATGTCGTCGCCAGGACCGTCTCCTTCACGGGATCGTCGCAGGCCACGTCGACCATGGCCGGAAACCCGAGTGCCCGGAAATTCTTCTTCAAAGCCGCCCTTCGCGCCGAAGTGATGTCGCAAATACTCTGGGCCGTCTTGTGCCCGTCAAAGGCCAGCACCAGGTCCGCCACGCCGCCGTCCTGTGCCGCCTTGCCGAGGTCCGCGAGCTTCTCAAGGCTCTCGGCACCGACCGCCAGCGGGCACTTATTGTCCGCGGCGACCTTGATCATGGCCTCGGCGCCGTCCCCGGTGGCCTTGTAGATCAGCGGCTTCTTGTCGGCGATGGCTGCCGCCGCCGAACCCATCACCGCGGCATCGCTGCCCATGAGCACAAACGGCACGCGGCTCTTCTCGGCCAGGGTCGCAACCCTCGCAGAGGCCGCCTCGACCGACAGACCCTCGATCTCGACCGCGGCCATTCCCACCGCGATTTCCTGGCCCACTCGAGTGAAGACGGCCTTGTTGATCTGGTCCAATCTCCCCTGGGCCTCGTCGTCCGAAAGGGAGGCCCCGATCTTCACCGCAAGAGCCGGGGGATGATGAAACTTATCCTCATGGCGGAACATAACGGTTTCCTGGCCGACTTCAAAGCCGGCGTCACCCTCGGGCCCCACGTGCACCAGCTTCATGGGCGGCGCGGCGGCATCGGAGAACGCGGCCTTGGCCTCGTCGGAAAGTTGCGGACAATCGGTCAGTGCTTTCTGCTTGGCCGCCACCTGCATCGCAAAGGCCAGGCACGTCGGGAATCCGCATTCCTTGCAATTTGTCTTCGGCAGGTTCTTGTAGATGTCCATTCCGGTCATAGCCATGTGCGTGTCTCCTCAAAGCATTGCCGACATCGTCAGGGCAGGGTGCTTCGCCTTCTGAAGGAATTCCACCAGCGTCTCGGGATCTTCCGCATTCTCCTCGGTCGCAATCTTATCGAAAAGGTCCTCCTTGCCGATATCCGCCAGCCGCGTCTTAAGCCGCTCGCTGATCTCCTCCTTGAGCGCCTTGGGCATCCAGACCACCCGCTCGATCCCGCCGTCAGCCGAGATGAACTTGGGGCTGCTGATGTAGAGCTTGCCGTGCCCGACAAAGCCCGGCGTCTGCACCCCGCCGCCGATCTGCCCGGCCAGCGTCGAAAACTTCATCCCGATCGGCGTCATCCCCTGGTGGTCGCGGTCCACGATTATCACGCCGTTAGCCTCGGGCATGATCCCCGCGATGCACTCGAAACAGCCGCACGACGTCATCGGGTCCACCAGCATCGAGTACGCGCTGAACTTCGTTAGGTTCCCGTTCGACTTGACGTTGACATACTTGTTGATGTTCTCCCACTGCCCCAGGACCGGATCCAGGCACTCGCCCTTGGCGACGGGCTCGTTCGGGCCGTGCGCGTTGATCTGGTACGAAGCCTTGCAGTCCAGCCACGTGTAGGCCCCGCACAAACCCAGCCGCTGAGGCGTCACGATGCAGCAGTGGTCCGGCGCGTAAGACTGGCACAGCGTGCAGGAATAAAAGTCTTCCACGTCTTCATCGGTCATGCCGCCGATGCGGTCGTCCCTCTGGTGATAAACGGTCTTGGCCTCTTCCATCGGGGCCTTGATCTTCTTGGCGTCGGTGTAGATCTTCACCTGCACCCTATCGAGAATGGCGGCAAAGTCGTTGTGAATCTTCGCGACAAGAATCTCGCCGAAGTGCTCAATCGTGAAGCCCTTCTCGTGGGCTTCCTTGCTGATCCGCACCCAGATGATAGACCGCTGGCCCATGTGGAAGATGCCGTTGGCGCAGGAGATATACTCGTGGATCCTCCGCTCCACGACCGACTCGAAATCCTCCTGGAAGTCCCTTCCGGCCACCTCCACGACGATCCCCAGCGGGTAGGCCTCGCCCTGCTTCATCTTGTCGACCTCGGGGCCTATGATCTCGATCTTCCCGTCGGTAATCTCGTCCATCGGCTTCATCCGCAGCAGCTCGAACCCGTCAGTGTACTTGCCGCCGAACTGGACGTGCATATCCTCCTTGCGAACGCGTTCGCCCTCGAAGCCGGCCCCGAAAGGCACGGGGATGGGAATATTCTCGATCTTGATCGTCAGGCCCCGAATCTCCACCGACCGGCTGATGATATCCTCCATGGGCACGTTGGCAACCACGTGCTCGTAGCGGCAGATCCCCGTCGGCAGAATCTCGGGGATGTCCACGTTGGAGATAACCGGAAAGCCGAAGTTGATCGCCCCGGCGGCCGTGGCGTACTTCTCGTCGGTGATGACCTGCTCTTCGCTTTCGGCGTCGTCGTCGCCCCCAAGCGCCCAGACGAACGCGTGTACGCGGTTGAGGTTATACGCCAGGATCTCGCGCGCCTCCTTCAGCCCCTTGGGCTCGATGCCGCCGAAGGTCATGGCGGACCGGGCCGCAAAGTTGAGCGCGTGCACCGCCGTCGTTATATCCTTGCCGTACGGCACGAGGAACGTGTCCCAATTCATTTCGATGTTTTCTTCGGCAAGTTGCTCGGCAATGGCCCGCCCGTTGGTGTGCCCGGCCATGAATACCAGGATACTCCGCTCCTGGAGCCCGCGAATAAGCTGCACGGCCTCCTCGTTGGTCGGCGCAGCCCCGACAATGGCCGCGAAGCCGGGCATCCGCCCGTCCACGAGCTTGATGCCCTGCGTCCGCAGAATGCTGTCGTCGGTAAAGCTGAGCCATATCCCGTCCGCGGGGTTTGGGCCCATCACGAACTTCAGGGCCTCTATCGTCTCCTCGGCGATCAGCGTCGCCACGCCGGAATTCAGCGTGTCGCCCAGGTACGGCAGCCACATCTCGTCGTCGGGAATCTTTCCGAGCAGCTTGTGGGCCTCCTGCATCGACTCTTCCAGGTCGCCCAGCTTCTGGACCTTCTGCCCAAGGAAAAGATACATGATCGGAAGATAGTAGGCCGTATTCGGGTAGGCGACCTCCGCATCCTTGCCCTTGGCCTCGATAGCCTTGGCGAGGTCCGCGTCCGCTCTTTCGACCATTTTGTGTGCGCCGCGTATGGCGGCCTTTGCAATAATTCTCGACACTTCAGTTTTCCTCTCTCAGAATCTCAGTAATGACTCAAGTCATTCATCCTGTTTGGCGCCCATCGCCCGGCCCGCAAAGGCCGAGGCGGCTGATTTCCGTCTGCACTGGGGGCACAGTTTCGCACTGCGGCGAAATGCGTCCCAGTTGATCCGGTCGTTGTGGATCACTCGCTCGGCCACGGGCGCGCTGACGATGCGGGCGCCGCAGTTCTCGCAGGTGACCAGCTTGGCCCGCGTCTTGAACGGCGAGATTTCGATCTCGCCCTCATCCTCGTGAATTCTCACCTGGATTGTGCCCACCGGGCAGACGGCAGCGCATGCGCCGCAGGCGATGCAGTCTTCGGAAGGCTGGCGGAACGGCGCGGCAATGGCCCGGTCCACACCCCGCCCCGTAAAGCCGATGGCGGCGTAGCCGAGGACCTCCTCGCAGACGGCCGTGCACAGCCCGCACAGAATGCAGTCCCGCAGCGCGTTGGTAACGGTGGGCCAGGGCGTGCCCGTCACGCCCATGCGATCGGCCAGGGCCTTGAGCTGCTTACTCTCCGGCGCGCGGGCCAGCAGAAACTCCATCACGCCGCGGCGGGCCTGGACGGCCGTTTCGCCGGCGACGCTCACCACAATGTCGCGCCGGACGGGATAGTTGCAGGCCGTCACCAGTTGCTTCCAGTCGCCCCGGTCCAGCTCCACCATGCAGATCCGGCAGGTAGCCGGCGGCGAGATGCTGGGGTGGTGACACAGCGTGGGGATCCATATGCCCGCCTTCCCGGCAGCGGCCAGAATCGTCTCGCCCGTTTCCACCTCCACCGCGATGTCGTCTATCGTTACAGTCGGCACAGATACATCTCCCTCAAACCTTCAGCACCGCCGTGAACGGGCATTTCTCCAGGCACGTTCCGCACCGGGTGCATTTTTCCTGATCGATAACGTGGGGCACCTTCTTCTCGCCCGTAATGGCGTCCACCGGGCAGTCCTTCAGGCAGATCCCGCAGGCCTTGCAGGCCTCCGGATCGATCTCGTATTGGAAGAGCCCCTTGCACTGCTTTGCCGGGCAGCGCTGCTTCAGAATATGCGTATCGTATTCCCCGCGGAAGTATCGCACCGTGGACAGGACCGGGTTAGCCGCGGTCTTGCCCAGCGCGCACAGGGCCGTGCCCTCAAGCAAGCCCGCCAGGGCCTCGAGGCGTTCGACGTCGCCGGTCTGTCCCTCGCCGTGGGTGATGCGGTCCAGGATGTGAAGCATCTGGGCCAGGCCTTCGCGGCACGGCGTGCATTTGCCGCAGGATTCCTCCCTGAGGAAGTTCAGGAAGTACCGGGCGACATTGACCATGCAGGTGTCTTCATCCATAACGATCATGCCGCCGGAGCCCATCATGGAACCGAGTTTGGTCAGCTCGTCGAAGTCCACGCGTGTATCCAGGTGTTCGGCCGGAATACATCCACCCGAGGGCCCGCCGGTCTGCACCGCCTTGAAGGCCTTGCCGTCCTTGACGCCGCCGCCGATGCCCTCGATGATCCGGCGGAGGGTGATGCCCATCGGCACCTCGACCAGGCCGGTATTGACGACCTGGCCCACCAGGCTGAAGACCTTGGTCCCTTTTGAACCTTCCGTGCCGATGGAGGCGAACCACTCGCCCCCGCGATTGATGATGGGCGGCACGTTGGCCCACGTCTCGGCGTTGTTGAGGTTGGTGGGCTTGTCCCAAAGCCCGTGCTCGACGGTATGCACGTACTTTGCCCTGGGCTCCCCGGGGCGGCCCTCCAGCGACGCCATCAGGGCCGTCGACTCCCCGCAGATGAATGCCCCGCCGCCACGGTTGATCCGGATGTCGAAGGCGAAGCCGGACCCAAGGATATCTTCGCCGAGCAGGCCGATGCCGCGGGCCTTCTCGATGGCGCCCCTCAGGTGCTCCACCGCAAGCGGGTACTCGTTTCGAACGTAGATATATCCCTGCGACGACCCGATCGCGTACGCGCCGATGGCCATGCCTTCCACCACCGAGTGTGGATTGCCTTCCATGATGCTGCGGTCCATGAACGCGCCGGGGTCGCCCTCGTCGCCGTTGCAGATGACGTACTTCGGCTCGCCGGAGGCCTCGCGGCACGAACGCCATTTTCGCCCCGTCGGAAAACCCCCGCCGCCACGCCCCCGCAGGCCGCTGCATGCCACTTCCTCCAGCACCTCGTCGGGCGTCATCGTGCTCACGACCTTGGCCAGGGCAGCGTAGCCGCCCGCGGCAATGTAGTCGTCGATACTCCCTGGGTCGATCACGCCGTTCTGCGCCAGGACTATCCGTTGCTGCTCCTTGTAGAAGGGGATTTCGTCGGCCGTGGTCCCCTTGACTCCCGTAGCCGGGTCCTCGTACAACAGGCGTTCGACAATCCGCCCTCCCACCACGGTCTCGCGGAAGATCTCAGGCACGTCCGGCTCTTCGACGCTCTGGTAGAATATGTCGCCCGGCTGGACCACCACGATCGGGCCACGCTCGCAGAAACCGTGACACCCCACGCACGTGACGGCCTGGACATCGGCCTGACCTTCCTTGGCCGCCTCGACGAACAGTTCGTACAACTTTCGCGAGCCCTTGGCCGCGCAGCCGGTCCCGATGCAAACGCGCACGGATTTCGCTGACGGGCTGCGATCCTTGCACAGTCGGTCGCGCCGGCGCTCCAGGTCCTTTGGGCTGGGGAGGTGTTTACTCTCGGCCCGGATCATGTCTGGTCCTCCGGCTTATCTGTTTGCTCCTCTTGCTCCTCTTGCTCCTGGGAAGGAAGGCCTTGAAGGATCTCCCTGGCGGCTTTCGGGGTCACGCCGTCATGGTATTCGCCGTCCACGATCATCACCGGCGCCAAGGCGCATGCGCCTACGCAGTTAACCGGCTGGAAAGAGAACAGCCCGTCAGGCGTGGTGCCACCAGACTCGACCTGAAACTCCTTGCAGATCATTTCGGAGATTTCCCCCGACCCTTTCAGGTAGCAGACCGTCCCGACGCACAGGGTTACTTCATGCAGGCCCTTCGGCGCCAGGCGAAATGACGCGTAGAACGTCGCCACGGCGTAGACGCGGCTGAGGGGCACGTCCACCCGCTTGGCGAGCCGGCGAAGCTGGTCCGCAGGCAGGTAGCCGCACTCGGCCTGAAGGTCCTGCATCATGG
>SDBS01005040.1_pt1 | contig 12919 bp, 15 predicted proteins | sample 2277091 | NCBI WGS metagenome assembly SDBS01 (sample SAMN10404972, study PRJNA504765) | marine sediment metagenome | isolation source: marine sediment core GS10_PC15, 163 cmbsf | place: Arctic Ocean: Southern Knipovich Ridge | collected 2010 | reverse complement strand
ATTTTGCGTCTTTTAGCATATCTCCTTGAACTTCACTTGCAATTCTAGATCCTATGAAACGTTTTCTAGCGGGAGATTTCGCACCATTCCATAAATATATTCTTCTAAGATCCTCCCTGACTATTATGAACACGCGTTCTGGATGTAAGTAATCTCCAATTTCTTTTTGATCTATATCTAAATGTTTTCGGTCACCAGATTGTTCTATCTCATATACCATGAATTCTTGGAGTTCAGACATAATCGTACAATATTTTAGGAATCATACTATAACTTCTATTATTATTCTCTACCAAAATATATATTATCTTAATAAAAATTTTTTTATTAACATAAAGAGAATATGTCAGATTTTCTAGAATATATAATCTCAAATTTTATTAGGTTAGGTTAGATATATTCAATAGATTAATATGACTTTAGAAACAGCTCTCGAAGAAAAACTTAATAATATTATCTCTCTTTTGGAAAATAAAAAAACAATTGTCGCCTTTTCAGGAGGAGTAGACAGTTCTCTTCTAGGAATACTTTCAAAAAAATATGCAAAAGATACTCTGCTTGTAACTGAGCGTTCAATATTATATCCTAAAGATGAAATAGATGACACAATTCAATTTGCAAAAAAATATGAGATACCTCATGTTATTGTTGATCGAAATCCATTAGAAGATAAAGATTTTACCAAAAATCCGTTAAATCGCTGTTATATTTGTAAAAAAGGTTTGTATTCTGATATTATTCAGATTAAAGAAGAGAAGAATTTTGATCTAATTCTGGATGGATCAAATTTAGATGATCTTGCTGATTACCGTCCTGGGATAAAGGCTTTAAAAGAATTAGGAATCACTACCCCTTATATTGAGTTTAAAATAAATAAGCAAGAGATTAGACAATTAAGTAAATTCCTTGATTTAAAAGTTCACTCCAAACCTTCAATGGCTTGTTATTCCTCCCGTTTTGCCTACAATCTTGTGATTGACGAGAAGAAATTAGATATGATTAGAGAAGCAGAGAACTTTCTTAAAGACAGATTCAATTTAGGCCAATTAAGAGTTAGACTCCATAAAGATGATCTAGCTCGAATCGAATTCTTAAAAGAAGATCTCCCTAATATGTTAAATGAAGAAAGATTGAAAATGATCTCTAATAAATTTAAAGAATTAGGCTTTTGTTATATCACTATAGATTTAGATGGTTTTAGATCTGGTTCATTAAATGAAGCTTTATACCTCGATAAGAGTTAGAATAAAAATAATATCATTTTGTAACCCTTATTATCGATGCGAGACCAGAGAAAAACTTAAATATTAAAGAAATAAAATGTTACGTGTAATTCAACAAATAGGGGAGAGTTTCACGTGGCAGTTTCCATATGGCGATTCATTCATATTTATATATTATATGTTGTGATATGTTCGATCTTCTTAATATCGAGTTATAAAATATTAAGAAGAGATGTGAAAAATCGATTAAATCAATTATTATCAATGTTTTTAATATTAATTTCATTTAGTATGATCTCAAATTTCATCTATGCTTCATTTTCAGAACCAAGTTTAGAACCAGCTGCTGTATTATTACATACTCTATCTATGTATCTAATCTCCTTTTCTCTAGCATTTTTATTATTGTTCAATTTAACATTATATAATCCCGAAAGCTCAATTACAAAAACAAGTAATCAGACAATCTTTCTCTCTCTCTATTCCATAATATCGTTGGCATTATTTTTTATTCCTAATGGAATTAAAATTGAAATTTTATCTGATGGAACACAGTCTTATCCAGTATGGAGTTTCGTATTCTTCATCTACTACTTAATTATATTCATTCCACCTATGATTTATTCTCTCATTATATGTGTGAAAATTTATAAGAAATTCAGTTCTAAAAGGTTGGCTAAAAGAATGAGATTATTTATACTAGGGATACTATGCTTTTATTATATTGGACTTATGGTGTGTTTCACCAATTATCTTAATATAGATTTTTTAAGAAATATTTTTACTCTCACAGGTTTTGTAGCTATTATTGGTGTTTTTTTAATTTATTTTTCTGTTGGAAAAAGCTTAAACCAACCTTATGAATTATGATTCATTTATGGATTATTACATTCGACTCTTTAATAGATTCTATTATTTTGCTTCTTTTTTTTAATGCTTCCAAAGCTGCATTTTCAATATCTTTTTCCATTTTTTCTAATGATTTTGGAGTATCTTCTCCAATTTCCTGCTTAATTTTGGTATAAGCAGATTCTCGAAATCTTGGTAAAATATCTTTCTTTCCCTCATCTTTAAAGATAATGGAAACTTGGTTAGAATCATCTACATACCCAATTTCATTGCATTTTATATGTATTTTCTTCAAGTCTTCAATTATTTTTTTAGAAGCATTTTCGGAACAATATATAAGTAATGCGTCTAATGATACTCCTAAATAATCAACACCAACTTTTTCCAATAGTTTAAGAACATTTTGATTTACAAGGTCTCTGACTTTATCTTCATAAATGGTCACCCCACAATTTGCCTCATAATTTATTTCATACAAATCGCCTCTGAGTCCACCATTAGTTACATCACACATAGCTGTAATTTCCCGTAAATAATCTGAATTCAATATCACTTCACATGCATTAAGGAATTTAATATTCATTGTCTCTTTTACTACTTCATGGTTTCCTGAATATATAGCTGTAGTTGTAATAGTACCCCCACCTGCTCCTTCAGTCATGAGAATTTTATCCCCAATTTTTATATTTCTTCTTGCAAGTATTTTCCCCTCAGCTAGACCAACTGCAGCTATTCCTCCGACAAGTCTATTTCCAATAACCATATCCCCTCCAATCCTTAAAGTAGAACCTGCTGTTATAGGAACGTTAGTTAATTCCGCAATAGCTGAAATACCTGCCATAAAATCAAAAAGTTTTCCAACGTCTGCATCATCTCCTAAATGAACATCAACCATAATCGAAATTGGCTTAGATCCTTTAACATATAAGTCCCGAAGTGCAGCCCTCGATACGCTTATGTAGACAAGCTACATGAATTTACGTGAAAGCCACATAGAAATGGGAAATCACTTAGACGAGAATGAATCCCTTCCATTTTGGAAACAATGATCAAATTGTTAGCATCATAAGCATCTCCTTTAAATCCCCTTAAATCTTGTAATCGAACAGCACCCGCATCATCTAAAGAAGTCGGTGATAAAAATGCCTTTCTTTCTGTCTCTGAGAGTTCAGTAATCAATTTGTGAACAAAAAAATCACCAGCTCCTCGACACCCTACTCCTTGTTTCCCAACTGTAACATTTGCTTTGTTAATATCCAATAAATCTTTAATGAAAGGATCTGATATAATTGATGTATCACTTTTTCTACATTCTTCATATATTGCTTTAGCATATGTGAATGCCAATGATTTGTCTATTTCTTTAAAATCGAGATATTCTTGAACTAATCTTTCAATTATTTCATCCTTAGAATATCCCTTTTTCATTAATTTTCTCGTTAATCCTTCTAAATCGCTCAAAAATAAAACCTTTTACAATTATGACAATTACTATTAAGTATTATTAAAGTTTACAGGTGTAAAAAACCTTCTTCAATTTTTTAAGGATTAACCAATTTTTTTTTTAGTAATAGAGTCTTTTCCAAATTTTACTACCGAGTTGTTTAATCTCCTTTAAGAGATTTACTTCATATTTATTTGGTTTAGACTTTACCCTTTCCATTAGAATAAGTATCTTTTGCGTGACCGTTTTATCTTCTTCTCTAATCATCTTCAACAACGTTATATATCGGGAAGAAAGTAAGAAGATATCGTCTTCCTCCATCATAATGTTTTCTAATTTGAATTTATACATGCTCTCCCGAGATTTTGAATACCTAAATCGAATGATTTCGTTTTTATAATTAAGAAAAGTGCGCAACTGCCTTGAAAGCTCAGAGATTCTCTCAGAACCTTCCAAAAAACACCACTCAAGGAATTCGGAATCATCTTCAAGCTCTAGAAGGGACATAGTGTTAAATGAATTTTGAATAACATATCCATTATTCTTATTAGTCATAATGTCATGTAGTTATGGTTATATTTAAAAAAAAAAGGATATTTTAAAATTAAAATTTGGAAAGCATGAAAAATTCTTTTAATTAATTATCAACCCATGCAATATTTAGATAAGTAAAAGCTCGTTAAACTTCTTTTTGTTAATTTAATTGAATTATTTTCATAAAAATAATAGATTTTAATATTAAAGTTTTTGATTATGCCCTTAAATTTTTATTTTATCCACTATTTATTATTTAAAATAAGTGAATAAATTTCACAATTTAGGAAAAATTATCTTTACTGATATTAAAAAATATTTCTTCAAGGATTAATTAGAATTCTTTAATAAATGAACTTTTATGGACGAAATAATAATTTTTGCTCTTCTTTTGACATTATTAGCTGGTCTCTCTACAACAATAGGCTGTGTTATCTCATTTTTTGTGAAAGAACCTAGTCCAAGATTTATTTCCCTAATTATGGGTTTTTCTGCTGGAGTTATGATTCTTATTTCATTTGTGGAGTTGTTACAAGAGGGTATAAAGATTATGGGATTTTTTAATGGTCTTTTATTTTTCTTTATTGGTATGTTTATAATGCTGCTAATTGATGTTTCAATATCTCATAGGTATGAATTTGAAACTCTTCATCTCATATATGAAGAAACTATTAACAATAATAATAACAACAAAAATTCTGTCATTGAGAATTCTAAACCTAGTCAAAGAGGTCATCATCAACACCGTCACGGTCATTATCGTTATCAAGATAAATTAGAAAAAACTTCATTATTAGTGTTTCTAGGAATATTCATCCATAATATTCCAGAGGGAGTTGCCACTTTTGTAGCCACAATAAACAGGGTTGAATTAGGTATATTACTTGCAATCGCTATAGCCCTTCACAATATTCCAGAAGGTATTGCTGTTTCTGTTCCCATATATGCATCCACAAAAAGTAGAAAAAAGGCATTTCTTTGGTCATTTTTATCAGGAATTAGTGAATTCATCGGGGCGGTTGTTATTGGTTTATTTTTCTTGCCATTTATAAATGATTTTTTATTAGGGGCAATGTTAGCCATTGTTGCAGGATTAATGGTGTATATATCCCTGGATGAATTACTACCCGTTTCTCACTCGCTCGGTAAAGAACACATGGCAATTTTAGGAATTATGCTGGGAATGATTGTAATGACTTTGAGTTTGATTTTGATATAATAAATTTTCTTAAAAAATTATTTTATAGTAAATTTATATTATTATAAGAATTTTAATTAGTGGATTAATTCTCTATAAAAAATTCTAAGGATAAAAGTCAGAATAACGAGTGCTTGTCATAAATAATGAAAGTTAGAATTACTACTCCTTGTCGAATACATCTTTCATTAATCGACGAGAATGGATACACTGGCAGAGTTGATGGCGGTGTAGGTCTTATGTTAGATCAGCCTAATGTCGTGTTAGAAGTTTCTAATAGCGCTGACGAGTTTGCTATCGAATGTCATAGATATTATAGAGAATCTGTCCATGTGATTAATGAGAAAGCTTCAAAAGTATTCAAGTTATTCCATATAAATAACAAGAACTTTCATTTTAACTTATTAAGATATTACCCAAGCCATGTAGGATTAGGTTCAAAAACTCAATTAAGCCTTGCAATTGGAACAGCTATTTCTAAATTAAAAAATATGGATATACCTATTGAAGAAATTACTAAAATGGTGGAAAGAGGAGGGACCTCTGGTATTGGATGGCGCGGATTCGAGACAGGAGGGTTTATTTTGGATGGTGGACACGATTATGGTATAGGAAAAGAAAAAGAAAACTTCTTACCATCCTCTGCATCAGGTTCAGCTAATCCAGCATTGACGATTTCAAAATATAATATCCCTGAAAACTGGAGATTTGTTCTCGTAATCCCCAATGTAAAGCCTGGCGCATATGGAGAGGAAGAAGTGGATATCTTTAAAAAATATACTCCAATTCCAAGAGATGAAGTAAATGAAGTCTCACACCAAATACTAATGAAAATGCTGCCAGGTATTTTAAGGAACGATTTACAATGTTTTGGAGAGGGATTAAAGCGAATTCAGAGCATTGGATTTAAAAGAATTGAAATTAGTCTTCAAAAACAAATAGTAAAAGATTTATTAAAACTTTTTGAAAAAATTGGAGTCAAAGCATATGGTATGTCTTCCTTTGGACCAAGTATACTTGGAATAACAGATTCAGCTGAAGAAGCTGAAAAATTGAAAGAAACTGTTGAAAAACATTTAAATGGTATTGGAGGCCATATTTACTTGTGCAGACCTAATAATACCGGGGCAAAAATAGAATATATTGAGTAATTGAGTTCCAATGTCAAAAAAAAATGAAAATATCTTATTTTCTCCAGATTTGACAAACAGAGAACGAGCTTGTTTCGAAACGGGCATTAAGCTCGGAGCGTTATATCATATTTTGTGCGGAATTCCAATTTCTTCTAATGAAAAAGTTATATCCTCAATAGAAAAGGGCATAGAATCAGCTATTTCCTGTCAACCTTATGTAAAATCTGTTAAAATCAATCTAAATAAAGCGAAAATTATAGGTGATAAATCTACTCCCTTTGACTATGATGAAATTTCGGGTAAAATAATTAGCGCTGATCTTATAATTGAATACCAGTCAACTCAAGTTATAGCCAAAATAAATTGGATAGAAGATTTACAATATCCGTTAATGTATATTGAAAAAATTAATGAAAAAGATTGAGTTGAAAATGCCTAAAATGTTCACTAAAAATATTAGTATAGAGATAAAGAAAGGTGCTAAAACTCCTTTAAAAGAAACATATCTAGTATTCTATAAAGAAAAAAATAAGATAAATATCGTCCAAAAGTTCATAGATGAATCAAAAAATAACTCAATCACTATAAATCTTAATGAATGTAAGAGATTAATAAATTTACTTGATTTCTACTTGTTTGATAACAAGTATGAGTCTTATAAAGATGAGATGTTAGTTTTTGAAAAAGATTAACCCTTTAAACTAGTAATATAATCGCTTACAAGGTCAAAAACCTTAAGAACCTTTTTATTTTTACTAAATCTTTCGACAGATTCTTTATATTCAATTATTTTCTCATAGAGCGTATCAAATAATACAATGTTATTTAATTCTTTTGCAACTTTCATTCTAGTTGCTAAAACTATTGTTTCTAACGCTAAATTCTCTGCTCTATTAAAATATTTAAAGGAATCTCGATACTTTTGGCTATAAAAGATTTTTAATTCAAAAGTAGATCTTAAGGATTCTCCATATTTATCTTTTTTAATTAATTGAACTTCGTTGGTTATTTCCCCTAATAATATCCCCCATGATTGCTTGACACATGGGAAAGTTCGATAATCTTTATTTCTTTTACTTTTCAAAGTTGTATACAAATAATACTCTAAGGGGAATTTTATCGATGATCCTGGAGCCTTCAAGGCTGCAAGAGCATATAAATAGATATCATCAACAAAATTTATGACAACATTTCCATTTTCTTTTAGATTTCTATAAGTAGTAGTAGTATGAAATGGAGAAATCTCAATTTTACCATCTTTATTTAGTTTAATCCCCATACATGAAGCATTTGGAATAATTAGCTTACCATCATTTTCAGTAGTAAAAGTTGTGGCTATTATTTCATAAAGAACATCTTTCCTAAGCAGTTTTTGATAGTCTAATTTACTGTATGACATCCTGTACCTCGTATAAATTATCTTTTTTCAATCCGAATTCTTGATATTTGAATATTATTTATATCATATATTAAAAGAAAGCTTCTTTATTTGAAATTAATTTTCAAGAAATATAAACTATAGGAGTTAAAAAATTCAAATGACTATTCTCAATAGATCTAAAATCCGTCCAGATGTACTAAAAATTATGGATTCATACTTGAAAGTGAGGGATTACATAGTTGATGGGTTTCTTAAAAAAGAAGGAAAACAAAGGGCTGAGTTTGATGCCCTTTGGGAAAAATTGATGGATGCCAATGATCGTCATTTTAAGGGAGAAGATATGCACGGTTATATATCTAAAGAAGAACAATATTTTTTAGCAAAATATCATCGATATTCTGCAGAAACTGGGTCTACTTATATGCAAAAAAAAACACCTATTTCGAAGGATGTGATATTAGAACCACTTATTGCTGATGGAGTTCCTGTAGAGTGGCAAATTGTTCCTAGCGCGAGCCCTGACGAAGTATTATTATATTTTCATGGTGGAGGTTTTATTATGGGATCTATAAATGATCATAGACTATTCACAGTTATGCTTGGAAGGGTTTTAAATATGCGAGTCCTTAGTGTGGAATATCGTCTTTCTCCAGAATATCCACATCCTGCGCCATTGGAAGATTCGACCAGTGCATATATGTGGCTTTTAAATGAGGGATTTGAACCTAAGAATATTATTCTAGCTGGAGATTCTGCAGGAGGCAATTTAACTCTTGCAACTTTAATAAAGTTACGGGATGATGGAATAACATTACCTGCAGGAGCTGTTTGTTTCTCTCCGCATACGGATAATTCGGGAACCAGCGAGACCTTTTTTAAAAATGCTGAAACAGATCCATTTTTGGGTGATATTGGAGAATTCTGGTGGGGTGAGGCTCGCTTAGAAGGTGTAGATCCCAATGATCCATATGCATCACCTTTATTGGCAGATTTGAAGGGATTACCTCCACTTTTAATTCAAGCGAGTACAAATGAAATGTTATACGATCATTCAACACGATTTGCTAAAAAAGCAAAAGCAGCTGGCGTGGATGTAACTCTAGAAACATGGGATGATATGATACATGTATTCCAAGCTTTTCCCTTCCCTGAGTCAAAAGAGGCGATTTCTAATGTACAAAAATTCGTTAAAAAACTTTTCTCTTAAATTTTTTTTCTAATATTATAATGTGAATTTTGTTACCTTCGGTCGTATTTTGTGCCCAGGTGGATAGATTACTCCCGTAATAGGTGGAGAACTATTGTAAATCTCGTCAATATCAATCAATCCATATTCAATCTCTCCAACTTCATGAAATCCTGTAAAAGTTCCTTTTACTACTTGGCTAGCCATATCAAAATTCGCTGCGAAGACAGCAACTTTAGAATTAACCGGAATTTCCAAGAAATCCTCCTTCAAAGCAGTAAGTGGAAAATAGAGTCTATTATGATCAACAGCCTGAAGCTGTAAATGAGGGATTATTATTGGATACCCATCTGATGGATCAATATAGGAAAGTGCTCTAATCCCTATCGGATTCGTAAAAAGTTTGTAGCCTATGATATTTAACTTTTTCTCATCTAATTCGGTTTTAGCCGATTTTATTATTTCTTTAGAAATTTTTTTCGAGATACCGCCGAAGGGTAATTCCCTTAAAGGAGTAGCTGCTACGATGTTATTATAATAAACCTTATAAATGGTTACATACGTAAAATATCTCATTAAATCCGATTTATTGAAGTTTTCCATATCTTCTCCTTCAATTTTCGTATGACTAAAATTTGCTTTAACCTGAATAAATTTAAATGGAGTTTCCGCAGTCATGTAAAATAATCCTTGCTTAGGATTCTTTTGTACATATTCTTTACTCAATCCTTTAAAAAATTCCCCCCACACTATTAGATCTTCGCTTATAGCTCGATTACTCGAAATCAATGTTATATGAGGCCAATTTCGTGGATCTATCGTGGATATTAGTTTTACCATAACTTCAGGCTGAGTAAAATTAATAATTTCTTCTGAGAGTTTGGATGACCACTGAGGTAATTCATCTTTTTTTTCCATTTTCTAATCACCTACTTTTATTATTAACATTTTATATAATTTAATTCTTTATCAGTCATCAAAAACTATTTGAGAATCTGCAAACTTATTAGATTACTAGTAATTCTGTCAGTGCAATTCGAGATATTAACCAAGAAAAAAATAGATTTTTTTTAAATGAAACAATTCTTTAATAAAGTGATGTATGATGGATTATAAATTAATAAAAGTTGAAAAAAAAGGGCATTTAACAATTGTTACCATAAATAGACCTGATGTAAGAAACGCTGTTAATCCTCCTACGAGTATTGAAATGCAAGATGCGTTTGAGGAATTTAATAATGATCCTAATGCTTGGGTGGCAATTCTTACAGGGACTGGGGATAAAGCGTTTAGTGCTGGTAATGATTTAAAATATGATGCGTTGACACCTCCTAAGGAAGCACAAGAATCCCGTAGTAAAGTTAAATTTGGTATGGGCGGATTGACACATAACTACCATATTAAAAAGCCGATTATCGCCGCCGTAAATGGATTTGCATTCGGTGGAGGGTTTGAAATGGCTCTTGCGTGTGATATAATTGTTGCTTCTGATAAAGCAACGTTTCGATTACCAGAACCCTTAGTTGGGCGAATCCCTGCGGGGGGTGGAATAAATCGAATTGTTCGACAGATGCCATTTCATGTAGCAATGGATGTTCTAATAAGTGCTAGGAGACTTTCTGCACAAGAAGCCCTCCACTACGGCGTTGTAAGCAGAGTAGTTCCTCATGACGAATTAATGAAAGAGGCAGAGAAAGTTGCTCAAGATATAATGGAATGTTCTCCATTAGGTATAATGGCAATTAAAGAAATGGCTTTAGATGGTTTAGAAATACCTTTAAGAGAGGCGAATAATCCCCGAAAATTTCCATTATTTCTAAAATTCTTTCAATCTGAAGATTATATTGAAGGTCCTAAGGCTTTTACAGAGAAACGAAAGCCAAAATGGTCAAATCCATAATTTGATTTTAAAAATAATCTTTTTTTTTTAAATAAACAAATTTATCATTAGGGACTCTTCTTTTAAGCACCATCTGAGACCTAATCTTTTTATTTTGTATTTAAGAATCCTTATTATAAGAAGCATTTTTAAACGTAATATTTACTCTTTTTGCCATTTATCATCTCATCTGTCAATCTGTTTAACTTCTTTAATAATGCATAGTGAGATAGCATATCTATTGATCTTAATACATTATCGGGACAGTTTGCAACGCATCTAAAACATTTAATGCATGTTCTTCTATTAGGCTTACCTTTGTCAGCATTCATCGCATTTGCGGGACACAATTCTTCGCACGTTCGACACATACTACATTCATCTCCTTGTCTCATAGGAGATGGAAGTGCTCGCTTTGTCATTGTTTCATTTTCATCAGCTTGCTCTGCAGTCAACTTCGGTGGTTTTAAATTTATAATTTCAGATTTTTCGGTAGAAAATTTTTCATAAGTCTTAAGAGCATATTCTTTTGCAACTTCTAAATCTTCTTCATTAGGACGATCAACATTAACACTCCATCCAGATAAATTATAAGTATGTTTTGCTACAAATTTAGCAATTGATACTAATTTAAACTTTTGGTTCGTGAGTATATCCTTAATATCTTGGCGAGATATACCAACATGAACTCCTCCATAAGTGAAAAACACCGAACATCTCCTGTCTTTTCCTTCTAATGTTGTTAGCCATTCTCTAATTAACCTCGGCGCTCTACCATAATATACAGGAAAGGCAAAAATAAATGCCTTAAATTGATCTAAATCCAATGGTTTCTGTCTTTTAGAATAATTAGTGATATTGAATTCCCTAACTTCATTATTTAATTCAATTAATTTTTCTTTAACCACATCCGCAACTTTGGCAGTACTTTCCGTTGGTGAAAAATAAATTAATCCGATATTCATATAATTCGCCTTATCCTTCTATAATTTTAATTGGATCACATTTTGAATAATAAAACTAAGATCTATTTATTTTGAGAGAATATAATAGTTATCAAAATTCTCCAAAAAAGTATAAAATCTAAAAGAGTTCAACAGGCATCCTGTTTTATTTATCATTTTCTTCTTTTCTAGTTAAACCCGACCATTTTGCATTTTTGACACCAGTCTTTTTAGCAATTTCTAAGAGAGTTTCCATTTCTTCTTTTGTCATTAAAGATTCATCTTTAAGAATCCAATCCATGCCCAGTCTGGAATACTTATCAACACATAAACTATTAAAGGACAATAAATCCCACCTTTCAGGAAAGTTATTTAATTTATTTACAATAAACTCTCCTATTCCCTTAATATTTTCTTTAGTCGCAGTATAGTTAGGAATAATTGGGGTTCGGATCCACATTTTTTTACCCTTTTCTTTCAAGTATTGCGATATTAAAATAGCATTTTCTAAAATTCTTTCATTCGATACTCCAGTATATTCTTTATGTTTATTGGAATCAATCTCTTTGATGTCAAAGAGTACAAGATCGATAAATGGAATTAATTTTTCATATATATTAGGATTAGCATACCCGCAAGTATCAAGAGCCGTGGATATATCATTATCCTTACATTTTTTTAGAAAATTTAATATAAAATTTGGTTGTGACGTTGGTTCCCCTCCTGAAACAGTTATTCCTCCTTTAGATTCAATATAATAAGTCTTATCTTTATCAATTTCATAAAAGAGGTCATTTAAACTCCATTCTTCTCCTAATAAGTGTAAAGCACCAGAGGGACATTCTTCTGCACAATTTCCACATCCATTACATTTTTCCCTATCAATAAATAAACCTTCTTCTAAAAATGTTAATGCCGCTTCTGAACAGGTTTCAATACATGTTTTACAACCAATGCACTTGTGCTTAAACCATTCAAGCTGGGATTCCTTAAGAATAGATTCAGGATTATGGCACCACACACATTTTAATGGACATTGTTTAAAGAAAACAGTTGTTCGAATTCCAGGACCATCTTCAGTCGAAAATTTCTGAATTTGGAAAATAGTTGCACTATCGGAATCTGACACAAAAATCTACTCTAGAAAA
>SDBS01005038.1_pt1 | contig 12928 bp, 7 predicted proteins | sample 2277091 | NCBI WGS metagenome assembly SDBS01 (sample SAMN10404972, study PRJNA504765) | marine sediment metagenome | isolation source: marine sediment core GS10_PC15, 163 cmbsf | place: Arctic Ocean: Southern Knipovich Ridge | collected 2010 | reverse complement strand
CCGTTGCCGAGGAAGTGTTCTCTTATATAGGCCACCGTGTCGTAGAGGGTCTCTCCGGGATCGCGGGCGGTGAAGCCCAGCTCTCGCTTCGCCTTGGAACAGTCGACGTACCAAAAGTAGCGGCCCATCTCCATGCTGATTTTATCCACCGGCGGCTTTTTTCCCCAGTGCTCGTAAAGGGCATCCATGGACTTGCCGGCAACCTCGTACAGTTTGTCGGGAAGTCGGAGTCGGGGCCCTTTCACCTTGGTCATTCGCTCCAAGCGTCCGAAGAACGTCTCGAAGGTCCAGTTCGGCCCACCCAGCAGGTAACGCTCGCCGCTTCTCCCGCCCTGCATGGCCAGTATCATGCCGCGCGCCGCATCGCGAGCGTCCACGAAGCTCAGCCCGCCTGGAGGGATGGCGAGAACATCCTTGGCCAGGAACCGGAGCACATCTTCCGAGGAGGACAAGGTGACATCTCCCGGGCCGAGGAGAAGGCTCGGGTTGACCAGGATCAGCTCGGGGCCGTCTTTTGTCTCACGCCTTGCCAGCTCCTCTTGATAGAGCTTGCTGGTGTAATAGGGCCAGCGAGAGATGAGATGGATCGGAGCCGGCCAGGTCTCGTCGGGAATCTCCTTGCCGTCTTCGGTCACCGCGATGGTGCCGCTGGTCGAAGACAGGACGATGCGCTCGACACCCGCCTTGCGGGCCTCTTGGCATAGGACCCGCGTGCCCTCGACGTGCACCGCATACATAGCCGGCTTGTCTTCGGGATTACGGGAGACTTTGCCGGCCAGGTGGTACACCCGCTCGATGCCTTTGAGAGCCCGCGCCACGTCTTCGGGCGAGGTAATCGAGCCGTCGATGAGCTCCACCTCTTTGGCGAGCTCGGCCGGTCGGGAAATATCCAGCAAGCGTACGTCGGAATCCCCCGAGTCCAGGAGCCTTCGGACGAGGTGGCTTCCCAGAAAACCGGTCCCACCGGTTACGAGGACTTTCCGCAAGGGTCCTTCATCCTTCCTTTCCAGGGAGAGGGCTTCCACTCGCAACCGAAACCACCTCACGCGATGAGCGCTCGCTTCCGGCCTTTGCCAGAAGCTCTTTGACAAACTCCTCCACGCGAGTCTCTTCGCCGTCCCTCAACGCTTCCACGACCCTCTGGCAAAGCGCAATCACCATACGCTCCGCATCCGAGTGCGACATCCCCTCGCCCATTTTCTCCAGAAGCTCATAGGGTAGAAAAGGCCCAACGAAGGCGCAGACGTCGGTTGACTTCAAATACCAGCTTCCGGGAGGAAGCGCCTCGAACGAGGAAAGATACAGGGGAAGCACACCCACCCGAGCTCGCAAAGCCAGATGCCCAACCCCGCGCTGGAATTTTTTCATCTCGCCGGTCCTCGAGCGGGTGCCCTCGGGGAAAACGAGAACGTTATAACCTTGCTGAAGCAAGTGAAAAGCCCAGCTGAGAGATTTCCGGAGCGAGCCCTTGCGCTCCATGGGGACCAGGTTGGTGAAGTTCTCGAAGAAGGTGCGCTTAAGCTTGTTGTCAAAGAAGTAGTCGGCTGCGGCCAGGGCGACCAAGTTCTTCCCCTGATCGCCCAACGCCGTTTTGACCAGCCCCATGTCCAGGTGGGAAGCATGGTTGGCCACTACGATGAAGTGGGTGTGCTGAGGGACGTTCGCCCTGCCCTTGAACTTTGGCTTCAGTACATCCTTGAAGAACCATCGCTGTACCGAGGTCAAACCTTTCCTTCCCATCTCGGCCAGCAGGGGAGGAATGTCCACCACTCCTTCTTTCTCCCCCTTGGATTCGGTTGCCCGAGCCACCTCCTTGCGCGAGCCAGGCTTGCGCTTCAAACACTCGGCCAGCTCCCGTAGGTCGGCGAGGTTTTTGAGGATCTCCGGCTGGGGTGGTTCGCTCCCCGCCGCTTCGATGGCGCTCGCCAGCTCGGCGTACATCAGAGAGTCGAACCCGAGCTCATCCAGGCGCGTATCCATGTAAATCGACGGCCGCGGCTTCTCGCATATCGTCGCCACCACGTCGAGTAACCAGCTCCCATCGAAGTCGGCATCCGACTCGACGACCTCAGACTCCGCCGCCTGCTTCAGCCGCTGCAGATTCTCGACAACCTCGCGCCGCTTGACCTTTTTGGTCGCGGTGCGCGGCAGCTCTTCGTCGGTAATGTGAAGCGTCTTGATCCGTTTGTACAAAGGCAGTGTTCTCGAAACTTGATGGAAGTGCTCCTCGACTTTAGCTCGAACTTCCTCCCGCGGCAGCTCCTCGTTCTTCTCGTAATCGGGCACGACCAGGCAGGCCACCCGCTCGCCCACTCCTTCCGGCAATCCCACCACCGCGAGCTCCTTGACGATTTCGGCGTTGTCGTAAAGCTCTTCGAGCTCGTCCGGATAAACGTTCTTGCCGTTGCTGTCGACGATCACTTCCTTCAAACGCCCGACAATATAGAGGTTGCCTTCTTCGTCTATACGGCCCAAGTCGCCGGTGTACAGCCAACCGTCTCTGAGTGCGGCCCGAGTGGCCTTTTCGTTACCGTAGTAGCCGGCCATGACATTCGGACCTCGAGCGATGACTTCTCCTACGCCGCGCCGATCCGGATCGTGGATTCGAATCTCGATACCCGGCAGAGGCTGCCCCACACTGCCCGGCTTCGAGCCCCCTTCCGGACGGGTTACGGTAAGCACCGGCGATGCTTCCGTCAGGCCGTAGCCTTCGTTCAAGTTGAAGCCCAAACCACGCAACGTCTTCAGCGTCGGTTCACCGAGCGCCGAACCGCCGCTGATGAGATAGCGAATCCTGCCTCCAAAAGCGAGGTGGATGGGGAAAAACAGCAAGGGCCCGAAGTTGAGAGGGGTTTCATCACGCAACAGATGATTGGCATCAATGAGCGCGGTGACGAAGTCTTCGAGCTTTTCCGAACGTTCCGAGAACTTGCCCATGATACGCCGCTTCAAAGAATCCCACAGCGCCGGCACCCCTACGATGCAGGTCACCTGGCCCTTTTTCAGCGTGCGGCTCAAGGTTTCTCCTTCCAGCTCCTCCAGGTAGGTAATTTGCGCTCCTCGGCTGAGGGGTAAGAGAAATCCGGTGCTGAACTCGAAAGAGTGATGAAGGGGCAAAACGCTCAGCATCCCATCTTCTTTGTTGAGGTCATAGACGGTAAGCAGCTTGGCAACCAGGCTGGTGAAATTTCGATGGGTGAGCACCACTCCTTTGGGGTTACCGGTCGTACCAGAGGTGAAAATGATCGAGGCGGCGGAAGAAGGGGCCACCGAGCTCGGAAGCTGGGCAATCGCCTCATCCTCGAGCTTCTGATCACGAAGCAGGAAGAGCTCTTCGAAGCACCAAACCCGGAGATCGAGCCCGGCCCCGGCGAGCTGCTCGACGAGATCGGGATGCTCTTCGTAGAGCGCCTCGCTCATCACGATGCCGCGGGCTTCGCCGAGGCGCAAAAGATTGACGATCTCGGCGGTGCTGGAGTCCTTTTCGATAGGGATGCAGGCGGCACCTGTTCTGATGATGCCAAAGTAGCTCATACCCCACTCGGGCCCATTGGCGCTCATCAAACCGACCCTTTCTCCTGCCTTGACTCCTTTCTCGGTAAGAAACACCGCCGCACGAAGCGCACATTCCCGCAGATCACCGTAAGTGTAACGCTCCTCGCGACCGTTTCTCTCGATGCGTAGAGCCACCCGACCGGAGTGGTTCTTGGTCGTGGCATTGAAGAGCTCGATCAAGCTGGCGTAGGTGTAAACGCGCCTGGGCTTCTGCTTGTCACCCTCCTCCAGCCTCGGAAACACCCACTTCAGCAAGCCGGGAAGGTGAATGTTGAGCCAGTAGTCGTACCAGTCGATGGTCTCCGGCGCCCAAGGCAACCGTTCCCGGTCGGCAGGGTCCATCCTTTGGAACAAGGCTCGAGTGTTGTCGGCCCGAAAGACATACTTATTGTCGACAATGAAAGGCCGGAAAGTGTAGTATTCGTCCTCGCCCTTCTTGGCGAACGCCTCGAACCGCTCGACCGCGTCTTTCACCTGCTCTGCTAACCCGCTGAGCGGCCCCAGCCGCGACGGCGGCAGCTTGTCCAGAAAGTCGGTGACTTTCCGGGTGGCTTTATGCAGCATGGGCAGAGAGTACTTCTCGAATCCTTCCGGGCTCACCGCCTGCGCTTCCATTCGGGAAGCTATCTCGTTCAGGAAGCGGCTTCCAGTGTTCTTCTGTTTGAAGTGTTTTCGTTTGTACAGTCCAAGAAGTGTAACCAAGCGCCCCAGGCGGGTAGGGTTCACGTCCCCTGAGCATAGCTGGTAGACGAGCTCCGGCTCCTCCACACAAGCCTGCGCGGTCACTGCTAAAACCGCCCCTGCGACATGGTCCACCGGAACGACATCGAGGATGACATCTTCCCGGACCGGAAAAACATTTTGACCTTTGAGAGCGAGGCGAACCAGGGGTGCGGTGGTGGTAAATCCCTCGTTCCAGCCCGGGAAAGGAAACTCCACCGCGCTTTCCACGATGGCCGGACGGACAATGCTGCGAATGATACCGTCCTCGGCCGCCACCACCTGCTCGCCCAGGCTCTTGGTGTAACAATAGATGTTCGGCCACCCCCACCAGTTGGCTTTCTCGATGCCGAGCTCGGTGAGACGGTTTCGGATCCAGTTCTTTCGCTCGGTGGCGATGGCGATCCGAAGTCCTTTCTCATCATCCGGGTCGCGTCCCTCGTCCAAAAAGCGTTTCTTCGCCGCTTCCCGGAAACGATCGGCTAGATACTTGTCCTTGGCCTCGTCCCTAACCCGAATACCGAGCCGATTGCAGTCTTCGATCTCCTGCTCTACCGAGAAATCCGGTACTTCCGGTTCTCCCTTCCGTGGGAAGTAGCCGACGATAGGCTCGTTCTCCCAGACCTCTCCCGAACGGTTGCCGGCGACAAAGCAGGTGCTCACTTGAATGAGCGCCGGACGTTTCATCCTTTGTGCAAAGTGGATGATGTTCAGAGTGCCGGTGACGTTGGTCTTGAGGGCGTTCTCGAGCGGTGGGTTGAAGGTGACTCGGCCCGAGCAATTCAACAATACGTCGATGTCGGAAGCGATGCGGTCCGTCTCTTCATCCGAGAAGCCGAGGTTTTCCGCGATGATGTCCCCGCCGACGATGACCAGTTTTTCCTGCAGGAAATCCTCGAGATGACGCCCGTGGTCCCGGCGTAGCGGGTCGAAAGCGGGAGACGGCAGCAGCACGTCCCAGAAGCGGCTTTCGCTTTCCTTTTTAGAAGGTGCTCGAACCATCAAGTAGACGCGGCCCACGTCGGGGAATCGATGGAGCAACATGCTCAAGCAAACCTTGCCTAAAAAGCCGGTGCCCCCGAGCATGAGAAGTGACCGGTCTTTGAAGATTTCGCTCGGCTTTAGCTGGTTCATGGATTACTCCACATCGGCCATGACGACGGGCGGACAGTGCAGCATGGTGATCTCGGCCGACCGTCCCAGATGGCTTCGGGCCATGGCCACGGCATCGCTCAATGTTTCCGCTCTTTCCCAGCCCAGGGTCGCCGGCACATGCTCGTTTTCGGCTCCCGCCACGATGATCTTGTCCACGTGCTTGGTGCCGTTGAAGCCCCAGTACCACATGAAGAAGGGATGGGCACCGTGATAAGCGTTACCCTGGCGGTACATTTGAATGTAGCTCGGGTTCTTGGCAAATTCCTCTTCGTACTTCTCTCTCAAAATAAACGGGTCTCGGGTCTCGGGGAGAATCCGGTTGAAGAACTCGATGTAGCTGGGATGGAAGTCGGGATCGAAATCATCGTAGAGAGGATGGGTCAAAATCAAAATCCCGCCCTTTTTCACCATCGGCATGTACCGATACAAGTTGAAGAGATAACCGGGTCCCATCACATGCACCAGAACCGGATTGGTGATGGAGTTCACGCTGTAGGGAGAAATAAAAGGAACGCCGATAATCAGGATATCAGCCTGGCCCTTTACCCGAACGCAGTACTGTTCAAAGCACTTTTCGAGGGTCTTTTGGTGAACCGGATCGGTGGCTCCTGCAGTGCATTGAATCATCTCGTAGGGGGCGGGTGCAGCTTGAAAGAATTTACGCCTGGCGTTGTGGGACATCTTATCGAGAGCCCAGCGGGCGGCCTTGGCCTTGAGCTTGTCGGTCTCGGTAAAGTCGTCTTCGTTCTTGCCCAGAAAATCGAGCTGGTCGATGTACATCCGATTGTTCAAGACCGTCTCGATATGAAAGACGTTGAGGTGATCGTCTATCAGCTGCCCCATCCGATTGATCTTGGTCGCAAGCTCGGACCGCGGCGGATCCATGTAGCTCCAGGACTTGGCAATGGTCGCCGGCTCGTGATGAGGCAAAACGCTTTCGTAGTCCATCAAACCCAGTGAGACCGACTTGTGGCCTCCGTCCATCGAGGTAAAGTTGATGTTGAGATAGATGAGAAGATCGCTTTCGGCGGCCCGGCGATTGACGCGTTGCTCCTCTCCATGGGACGTTTTGCCGAGCGAGACGAGGCCGTCGGGATCTTCCCCATCGTGGTTGTAGAAACGGTCGGGGTAAAACTCCTTGTGAATTTCGCGGCCCACCATGCGGCGTAGCTCGGGTTCGGTCATCTTCCGGTGAAGTCCGATGGCAGAGATCAAATGAATGTCGTCGATCCCGTGATCGGACAGCAACTCCAGAACGACTTCCAGCATCGTCTGGCGGATGTCGGGGGTACGCATGGGCGGCAGGGGAAGACTGATGTCGTCCATGGCGATGGTCACCTTCATCCCCGGCCGAAGCTGAGCATGCAGGGGATCGCAGCCGAGAGGATGGTTGATGGCGTAGCGGATAGCCCCGCGCGGGTTGGGAAGCCCCTGAATGGGAGGCTTGGGATAAATCACCCGGGTTCCCACCGGCAGATCCTCTTCCAAAAAGGTCTCACCACAGTGGATGATTCGAGGTGCCGAGTCGGTATCGATGAAAATGACTTCGGGATCGATTTTACGGCGCAGTATGGGACTCATCGATTCATTCGTTTCCTATTTTTTTTCAGGTTAAGGATGGGCCAATTATGCCGCAGGGCGGTCGACCGGAGCCTCAAATCCGGGTTGGTGGCGGTAGGGTGCCCAACGATGGCGAGCATGGGAAGATCACTCATGCTGTCCGCATAGCAGTAACAGTCACTGAGAGAGAGCTCTTGCCGCTCGGCGTAGATACGAATCCACGAGGCTTTGGTGGCGCTTGCCATGACCGGTGGAATGATCCGCCCGGTGGCAATGCGGTCATCGAACTCCAGCCGGTTTGCCACGAACTCTTTGATGCCCAGATAGCGCAGCAGCGGTTGGATGGTGATCTCCAAGGCCCCGGTCACCACCACTTGACGCAGCCCCATGCTCCTCGACTTTTCAAGAAGCTCGAGGGTTCCTGGATAAATGGACGGCCGGATGATTTCCTCGAACATTTCATCGGCGAGAAACCTGAGCCGATCCTCGGATTGGCCCTTGTACCACTTGAAGAAGAGGACGTTGAAGACGTTGCGGCTGTAAAAATCCGCCGCCAAAAACACCGGTATCCCCATAACTGTAGCAGCGGTTCGGCCGAGACTACGCAGAATGCCCTGATCGTTTCGCGCAAAGAAGCCGAACACATTGACCAGGTTGGAGCTGACCAGGGTACCGTCCAGGTCGTAAAATGCTGCGGCTGCCGACAAGTCCGTCTCTCCTCATTACCGAGTGGGATTTTCGCACACTTCCACCCGTGCCTCACGGTAAACTGAAATGATACGCGCTTGGCGGGCCGATCTTCAACTGTCGACGAGGCTTCTCCCAGCACTCTCCCTATCCCCTTTTCCGAGGAAATCGTTGTGGGATCAGGGCTGCTGGAGTCTCGAAGTCTGGTGTTATTGACCGAACACCGCCGGCGGAACTAGGATAGGGGGCTTCTATGAGAGCTGATTCCTGCATTCGGGCCGCTGTTTCGCCGGTATTCCTGCGTGTCCAGAACCCTTCTTCCCGCCTTTGTTCTCAGGCGGTCCATTAGGAGCATATATGCCCAAGACCGTACGCCCTGTCACCATTACTTCCCTGGGGCGCTTTGTACCCGAACACGTGCTGACGAATCGCGACCTGGAACGTATGGTCGACACCTCGGATCGATGGATCCAGGCACGCACCGGCATCCGGGAGCGCCGTATTGCGGATAAGGACACCGCCACTTCGGATATGGCTGCCGCTGCGGCTCGAGAGCTGCTTTCCCGACGCGGTCTGTCGGCTGACGACATTCCCGTGATCATCGTGGGCACCATCACCCCGGACATGTTGTTCCCCGCCACCGCTTGCCTGGTCCAGGACAAGATCGGAGCCAAGCATGCCTGGGGCTTCGACCTCTCCGCGGCATGCTGTGGATTTGTTTACGCTCTGACCACCGGAGTCCAGCTCATCGCCAGCGGGGCCAACGAGCGGGCTCTGATCATCGGTGCCGACAAGATGAGCAGCATTCTCGATTACAAGGATCGAACCACTTGTGTCCTTTTCGGCGATGGGGCGGGAGCAGTATTGCTCGAGCCTGCCGAGGATGACGCCGGGGGATTTCTGGATTTCAGCCACCATATCGAGGGCAGCGGTGGGTGGTCGCTCTACTTGCCGGGTGGCGGAAGCTTGAATCCGGCCTCGGCGGAAACGGTGGCCAAGAAGATGCATTATGTGCACCAGGAGGGCCGCCAGGTTTTCAAGTACGCGGTCCGACGCGGCGCGGCAACAGCCATCGAGCTCCTCGAACGCAACGGTCTCCAAGCGTCGGATGTTTCGCTGCTGGTCGCCCACCAGGCGAACTCTCGAATCGTCGACGCCGCCGCCGAGCGTATCGGTTTGCCGCCCGAGAAAGTCCTCAAGAACATCCACAAATTCGGCAATACGACTGCGGCCACCATCCCGCTCGTGCTCTGGGATGCCCATGAGGAGGGCAGGCTCAAGAAAGGCGATCTCGTCTTGATCTCGTCGGTTGGAGCCGGTTTCACCGTCGGCTGTTGCTTGATCCGCTGGACCGGCCTCAAAACAGCTTAATACTTCACACCAGAGGCGCAAAGAGCGCAGAGGCAACGCAGAGAAGAATTAGAAACTCTGCGTACTCTGCGGTTAAGCTTCGCTCCGCACAGCCTCGAACCCCCTTTTTTGGCTACAATGCCGCTATGAACGAAAGCAAGCACACGAATCGTCTGATCAACGAGACCAGTCCTTATCTACTCCAGCATGCCCACAATCCAGTCGACTGGAGCCCCTGGGGACATGAAGCTCTCGAGCGGGCTCACAAACAAGACAAGCCTATCTTGCTCTCTATCGGTTACTCGGCCTGTCACTGGTGTCACGTCATGGAGCGGGAGTCTTTCGAGAACGAAGAAATCGCCGCGATCATGAACGAACGCTTCATCCCTATCAAGGTGGATCGCGAGGAACGTCCCGACCTGGATGACATTTACATGAACGCGGTCCAGATGATGACCGGCTCGGGGGGCTGGCCGCTCACCGTTTTCTTGACACCCGACCTAAAGCCGTTTTACGGGGGCACTTACTTCCCCCCGATCGATGGCTTGGGTCGGCCCGGTTTCAAGACTCTGCTCACCAGAATCGATAAAATTTATAACGAGCAGCGTCTTTCAGTGAACACCAGCGCCGAGGCCTTGACCGAACGCTTGAAAGCTTCTACACAGCTCCCCGGCAGTCAGGAAATTCTCTCGACTCAACTGATTGCCCAAGCCGTCCGGGAGCTCGGTCAGCGGTTCGATCCCCGCGAGGGAGGCTTCGGTCCGGCACCGAAATTCCCGCCTTCTGGATCCATCTTCGTCTTATTGCGTCACTACCACTCGACTGGCGATGCCGATGCTCTCCACATGGCCGAGCTGACTCTCGACAAGATGGCCGCCGGAGGCCTGTACGATCACCTCGGCGGGGGTTTCCACCGTTACTCTACCGACGAGCGTTGGCTGGTGCCCCATTTCGAGAAGATGCTCTACGACAACGCTCTTCTGGCCCAGTCCTACCTCGAGGCCTTTCAGGTAACTGGAAAAGCGGACTACGCTCGAGTGGCACGCGAGACGCTCGAATATGTGCTTCGGGAAATGCAAAGCCCGGAAGGCGGCTACTATTCCACTCAGGACGCCGATAGCGAAGGCGTGGAGGGCAAGTACTACATTTGGTCTCGCGATGAAGTCGACTCGCTTCTCGGAGACAAAGCGGAGCCCTTCTGCCGGTTCTTCGATGTTTCCCCGTCCGGCAACTGGGATGGGACCAACATCCTGAACCGAACCGGATCGATCGCTCAGGTGGCGGGCGAGTTGGGACGCTCCGCCGAAGAGCTCGACGCTCAATTGAAAGAAGGTCGACGACTTCTGTTTCAGGCCCGAGAGCAACGGATCAAGCCGGGCTTGGACGACAAGGTTCTCACCAGTTGGAACGGCCTCATGATCATCGCCATGGCCCGTGGCTACCGAGTACTCGGAGACACACGATTTCTCGAATCGGCGCGACGTGCGGCGCGCTTCATCCGGGAGAACTTGACTCAAAACGGCCGCCTGCTGGCCACCTACCGGGAAGGGCGCGCCCGTTTTCCGGCTTACCTGGACGATCATGCCTTTCTCATGGGTGGCTTCATCGAGCTTTTCCAGTCGGACTTCGACATTGGCTGGCTGGACGAAGCCGGTAAACTTGCCGCAGAGCTCGAGCGTCTGTTCCGGGACGAAACTCAGGGAGGGTTTTACTTCACCGGCTCCGATCACGAGTCCTTGGTCGTTCGTCCAAAGCCCGGGCCCGACGCTGCGATCCCGTCCGGCAATGCCATGGCGGCGACGTATCTTTTGAAGCTTGCAGGCTACACCGGAGAAGCCATCCACGAAACGAGAGCTCAAGAGACGTTGCGGGCGTTCCACTCCATGATGCAGCGGTTTCCCTCGGGATTTGCGCAGGCTCTCTGCGCGCTCCACTACTACCTGGGATCCCATCGGGAGATCGCAATCGTTGGGGACGAAAGCTCGCCGGACTCCAGGCAAGCCCTCGAGCGCATCTGGCGAGTCTTTTCGCCAAGCTCGTTGATCGCTTTCATGGATCCGTCATGGCCCCATCGTCAAACCGTCGAAGAAAAGGTCCCGCTGCTCAAAGGCAAAACCGCCGGCAACCATGCTCCCCTCTACTATCTGTGCGAAAACTACGCCTGCCAGGCCCCCACGGATGACCTGGAAAAAGTCGAGCAAACCCTCCGCTCATGAGGGCCCGGGACCAAGCGGGCACCGTGGAGCGGGGCGCCCGAAGCGGATCGCCTTGTGCTAACATGGAGTGCATGACGGTATTCATTGGATTGCTAAGCGCCTTTTTGATCCTGGTTCCAGCTACGAAATCGGACTCCGAAGGTAAGCCCAAGCTCAAGGTCAAGGCTCCCCGGAGTGTGTTTATGAAGCCCACCGGTATGCGCAGCTATGCTCCGGTGTCGATCCGCATCCGTGCCGAGCTGGAAGGCACAGCGGACGATCCGGAAAAGTATTACTGCCTGGCCGAGGAGTGGGAATGGGGTGACGAGACAGAGTCTCTCTACGAGCCCGACTGCGATCCTTACGAAGAAGGAGCGGATCTCAAGAGAATCTTCAGTGCCACCCATACGTTTCGGTACCCGGGTACATACAAGATCTATTTGCGTCTCAACCGGGGCAAGAAGACGATACTGGCGGGCCAAGCGACGGTGCAACTTCGCGGAAGCTGACCTGCCCGAGGTGGCTCGCAAAACTCTTCTTATCTTTATTGTCCTTGTCGTTTACGGAAGCGTTTGGATCTTCCGGCCAGATACTCCTACTCCGGCGGGCTTCCAATCTCCAGCCCACTACCCCGCGAGCTCGAACCGTCCCACCTTCGAATCTCGGTTCGCTTCCCGCGGCACAACGCAATCTGTACATAGTGCGACACTGGTCGAGATATCCGAGGGCAAACTGCGCGCCTTCTGGTATGGTGGAACCCGAGAAGGGGCCCAAGACGTAGCCATTTACACCTCTCTATTCGCGCCCGAGACCGGCCTATGGACCAGCGAATTGCCGGTCATCACCCGAAAGAGCGCCCAGCGGAATCTCTCTCGCTATATCAAAAAGCTGGGAAATCCGGTTGCTTTCGTGGACGGAGATAGGCAGCTTTGGCTTTTTTTCGTCACTGTCTCCGTTGGGGGGTGGAGCGGAAGTGCGGTGAATGTCACGGTTTCCCAGGACGAGGGTGTGACTTGGGAACCGCCTCGCCGGCTGGTGGCTTCCCCTTTCTTTAATCTCTCCACGCTCGTCAAGGGAACGCCGCTCCTGTTCGAAGACGGCTCCATCGCCTTGCCGGCCTACCATGAGCTCATCGGAGTGTTCGGGGAGCTTTTGAGGATCAATCGCGGGGGGCAGGTAATCGGAAAAAGTCGCCTGTCTCACGGAACCGGCTCGCTGCAGCCGGTTGTGGTTGCCCGCTCTTCTACCGAGGCGATAGCGCTGATGCGATACTCCGGCCCGCCCCCGGCTAGAATCTTGTCCGTCCGAACCACCGACGGGGGAATCCAATGGAGCCAACCTGTTAAGGTCGATTTACCTAATCCGAACGCCGCCATTAGTTGCATCGGAATGGAAAACGGTGAGCTACTCCTGGTTTTCAACAACAGTGAACGGCAACGGGACGACCTGTCTCTCGCTTACTCCGCAAACAATGGGGTAACCTGGCGAGTTATCCACTCGTTTGAAAAAGAACCGTCTGACCCGTCTGCTCCACAGCGTGAGTTCTCTTATATTTATCTCATTCGCGCAGGCAATGGCGACTTTCATCTTTTATATTCCTAGCATCGACGCCACATCAAGCACGTCCGCTTCAACAAGTTATGGATGAAACAGAAACTGCAGTGACCCTGTCCTACGCTGTAGGGCTCGCCGGTAGCACCCTGGTG
>SDBS01005037.1_pt1 | contig 12930 bp, 6 predicted proteins | sample 2277091 | NCBI WGS metagenome assembly SDBS01 (sample SAMN10404972, study PRJNA504765) | marine sediment metagenome | isolation source: marine sediment core GS10_PC15, 163 cmbsf | place: Arctic Ocean: Southern Knipovich Ridge | collected 2010 | reverse complement strand
GATGGATAAAACTACATCATCCTGAGCGGCTTGGGGAAGTAATCAGAGGAGTAAAATTCGTTAACGGTATCATTGAAAAACGGATCGCCGCCTAATGCAATACACAACATTTGACTATAACTCGCTTCAGGACCATCGCATATATCCTTTACCGTCATTGCATGCATAACAAGACGTCTAAATACTGGATAGCCTATAGAACGCCAGATTCCGACTATGTGCTTTGCATTTTCAGAATCTTCATCCCATGTGGCTTCCCAAAGGTCTCGACATAATTCAATGAGAATAACCCAATTTTGATGGCGACTGTTTTGGGGATGAGGTGAAATTGATTTTATACCCCAATGGCTGCGATCATCCCATTTATCCCCAGAATCAGCAAATTCCCATAATTCGACCGCCTTTTTGAGAGAATGAGTTGCCGTTAACAATAGACTGGTAAATCCTGAAGGATATGTTTCAATCTTCATCAACTCTTTAAAAGTCCAACCTGAGATACCAATTACTACATCAAGCTCATATGGCGCACGATTTTCAATTTCTTCATCATCGAAAATTTCCGAATAGTCAATTGACTTGTCTATCTTAAAGGATGGTTCCAACAATTTTGAGAACTCACCTAATGTTAATTGATCAAAATTGCGACTAAGATCTATAATACTTTCATATCCTTCGCTATCAAGGCGCCTTATGCAATTAACATAATTAGAAGTCACTACCCTCCAAAAAAGCAAGTAGGGTTCTTGAGGTGGATTGCTTTTGATTTGTCTTTGAATAATTTCCTTTAAGTCCGGATGAAGGCAAACTCCTTTGTCTATTATCCACTTTATCAATTTACCCTTTTCCAAGTGCTGCAAAAACCAATGCCAAAGATTAAATGTTATTTTACTAGGCTGTAATAAATTAGCGGATAATGGAGACCAGTGCACCGGGAAGACTTCACCTTGAGATCGAGCGATGGATAAAAGTTTTTTCTCGTCTAAAACGGGTAACCATTCAATCGGAGCTGGTGGATTTTCAATTTTGCTGAAAACTTTAGCAGGATATCCTGTAACGTTCTCATCATTAGGTCGTGTTTTCTCACTAAGGACATCAATCAGCTGAGCTACTCCTGGAGCTTTGTCATATGGTGGTAATGGTGCAAATGCAGCTTCCTTAGCCACGATGCGGGCTTTGGCATTCAACCCGTCTTTTATGTAATTCCACCATTCTTTCAGAGAGTTATATAAGTTACTATGTCGGTATTCATATAGAATTGGTTCAATGCCTTTAGCTTTCCACAGGTTTTCATTTATAGACCATTCCGAGGGTTTGGTACGTGCAAATATATACGGTTGTTTGAAAACTTCATACCCGCGTAACCTCTCAGCAGCAATAGCATCAGTAATGTAGCGAATCACTGGGTCATTGACACCGTAGCCAACAAAGAGAACAATGAAATGGCTGAACAACTCTGTTACAAACCTACTCGCCCATCTTTCAGTTAAATATGCAGTGCCAAAGTCACCACTGGTAAAAACAAGGTTTCCTCCGTTAGAATCATTATCAGCATCAATAATGCCATGTAGGTGAACGACAGAGGTCCATTTATGCGGTTTTGGGACAGGCAATTTGGGAGCAGCGTCTATAATTCCTTTAATTGTTGGATCTGCTTTTATAAAACCATGATCAACATTTGTGGTTACCAATCGACATTTTTTATTTGCTGTCTTTGATAACTGTAAAATCACCTTGTGGTCTTGTAGATCGGCACCACTTTTTATGGTCAATTCTTCAATTATTGCCCTCCTGACCTGATTAATTTCAGGATTTCCTCCGCCAACAATTCTTGCTTCAAGAAGACCAAGAGCACGATCATAAAACTTTGAGTTGATAGCCTCAACTTCGGTGTCATCCTTCTTTATCCCGAGGTTTTTAAACACATTCTCAACCAAACCATGGAACATTGGAAGACCAGCCGAATAACTAACACCAGCTCCGCAGAAGAAGACTAATTGGTCTGATTCCTGCGCTTCAATCAACTCTAATGGGATATTTGGCGCACCTTTTCGCGCAATGAATTTCATCTATTCAACACCAAGTGCCTTGAATGCTGCATCAACCGGATCAGAATAAAAACTGGTTTGGAACTTGGCAAAAAGTTCACCAGGGATCGTTTGAATGTCACCAACACTGCTCATGGGGATCAGAATCTTTTTTGCACCTGAATCGAATGCGACCTGAAGGATCTCAGCCAGATTTGTGGCCTGAACGATGGTTCCACCAAGGCTCATATCGCCTAAAACTACCATCTGGCTGCGCAGGGGTTTAGCCATCAAACCTGAACAGAAAGAAATGAAGCTGCATAGGGTCAATCCGGTTGCTGCTCCGGTATTGTGGGTTTCCACGATGTGGAGATGGTAATCGTGGTCAACGACCCTACTCATCGAGCTGACTCTCGAGATATTGGCTTTGAAATAATCAAATGCGATTTTAATGGCTTCTTTGGTCTTGGTGTTTGAGCCTGATCCGGAAATGGTGAGCTTACCGTTGCCTCCGGTTATTTGAAGCTCAAGTCGATATAGGCCCAAATGGTCACTTGTTCCAATGGTCACAGTATGCATGGTACCTGGATTCATAGGTCCTTCTGGAATTAAAGAGCCGCCTCCCTGTTCGGCCACGCTGACGAACTTTTCCTCCAGGGTTTCATTATCAATGTAGCTGAAATGTACGTCGTAGAACTCCATACCACCGATTTTCTTGAGCTGCTCTTTAACACGTCTGCGGCTTTCAAGAGCGTATACGAAGCATCGTTCAACAACATCTTTATCGAATTCACCGTGGGGATACAGCAGTTTCAGCAAGCCTGAGACGGTTTTTCGAACGGCGATCACATCCCGTTGGTTTAAATTATTGCCAATCTTAAAGTACTGGTCGATGGCATCTGAAAAACTGCGCTTTCGCATTTCCCTTAAAAATTCAGCTAGGTAATCGACGATCAGCCCGTACTGGTTCGTTAAAAATTCCGGTCTCATTTTAGGGATTTCCCAACCCGGTAGATACGCATGCATCCGGTCAAAAAAGGCGGAGTCGATCATTTCTTCCGGAAATGGTGCAAACAGGTGTCCTGTTTTTACGAGGGTATCCACGCTCTGGTTTAAATTTCCAACAAAAACCATGGCGGCATTGGCGTTAATCACATCACGGCCTCGCGAGAAGGACCCCGATGCCATGAAATCTTTCATGATTTGAACACCGCCTTTGTCCTTGAACCTAATACCAGCAACCTCATCGAAGGCAACCGTATCCCAAACGCCGACCAGTACGACCTTTCCCGAACTCATGTTGTAAAAAAGATTAGCAACAGTTGTTTGGCCTCCGGACACTAAAATCGAATTGGGACTGATTTCCTTATAGATATGGCTTTTACCGGTTCCTCTGGGGCCAAGCTCACAGATGTTGTAATTGTTTTCGACAAGCGGGATCAGGCGGGCCAGCAAATGCCACTTAACACGATTCTCAAAGGCGCTCGGTTCCAGACCCGTTGATCTTATCAGTACATCAAGCCACTGCTCTTCAGTAAACGCTCTCCGTCCTTCGAATACAGCTTCCAAATCAAGGTTTGGCATCTGAATTGGTTTAAGCTCAGACAGGATAAAAGGTGAGGCTTTCGAGCCTTCTTCATATAGATATTGGAGATTTAAAATACACCAGATCCCACCCACCAGCAGCTTATCAAATTGCTTGACGTGTGAGCTGGATATTTCGACCCCTTTGACGCCAAGATTTGAAAGGGTGGCCTCGTAGATGTCCTTTTTCTCATTTAGCCTTACGGTGACCTTATCAATAATTTTGTAGTTCCCGCGCTCCTTGATCTTTGATTTGACCTTTTCAGCCTCATCGGGGCGCACATAATTTTCAGCAAGGATGTTCTTGACTGTCTTCATCCCTTCCTGGATAACCTCTTCATCCTCAACCGCGCAGTACATTCCCAAGAGGTATTCCAGAACGTATACCGGGACATTAGCCCCTTCCTTAAGCAGCTTTGTCAAGTCTTTGCGGACAACCCGGCCAGCGAAGTGGATGTTCAACAATACATCGATGCTGGTATCGTTTTCCATAATTCACACCCTTAAAAATCATTGGCAAAGGCAATATCGATAATAATGGGGATACGGTCATACTCGGTGTCATCGATATTTCGTAGTACCAGAGAATATTCTTTCTTGTTGTCATAAGAGCCCGCCATCAGCGTAAGTTTTACCGATTTCTGGCGCTCTTCCATCGAGGATGAACTGCTGTCAAAGGTAACGGTTTCTTCGTTGCTTATGAGATCGTTTTTATCACGTAGCGATACCTTCAGAGTAATTGGTTTCATGCGTTCTGATACCGGATCAGTCTGGATCAGCTTATAGATCGGCCTGTTGGTAACCAGTTTTTTGTATGTCCCAAGTAGAGATACACCCACCTGGCGTACCTCGGACTTTTCAGTGTGTTTGCCCTTCATCTCGGTGACCGTGATAACGGGAATCACAACTTCCTGAAGCATCGCTCCGCCGTGGAAAAATCTGGCGCCACCAACAAAGTTGTAGCGGTTGGTGCCTTTCGGGAGTAGAAACTCCATTTCAGCATCGGTGTTTGATGTAATTTTTGTATTTCCTGAAATAGCATTGCCCTGTTGCCCCAAATTCTTTCCAATTATGAATCGTTTATGGGTTTTGACTGTATTTGCAGAATTGATTTCCAAGGTGCTTTTGTCGATGGGTAGGGGGGCTTTCTCCTGGTAAATAAAGCCATGGTCCGCGGTGATGATAATCCTGGTGCCGTTCAGGCTATTGATAATAAAACGAACCAGCGCATACAGTTCATCAAGGGTTTGTCGAACGGCTTCAAATGTATTGCTTTCAGAAACCGCTTTGTCTCCGATTGCATCAATTTTATCATGGTATATGTATATTACCCGGTTTGGTTTTACAAATTCCCGCCCGCTGTCCTTACTCATGGACAGCAGTGAGTCAGCTTTGATGGCAGTTCCGCTATAATCGCTGAGTATCGCTGCGCGCTGATCGAGTGATGCGCATTGTTTCCCATCAACAATCACATTCGCTTTGGGGCTATCATTATAGGAAAGCGTATCATGCGGAAGAAGGGCGGCCATACCCAACGCGGTGTAACCCGGTAAAATGCCCAGCATGTGATCCAGATCAGCTTTCAGGCGATATTTTCCGTTGATTTTCCGGGTCAACTCTTCAGCCGCTTCAAAACGGAAAGCATCACTGATAATTAAAAAAAGCCTATTTCTGGAACTCTGTTTTAGGGTAGGATTAATGTGAGTTCTGAAAAAATTATACTGGTTGGTTACATATGAAATTTTCCATTTATCCATCAGGCAGTCTTTTGCGCTCTCTTCCAGAAAATCGCCCCATGTTAATGAGAGTTGTTCCATGAACCAGCCGCTGTAACAACTTTCTACTCTCTCCTTAAGCGCTTTCAGCACATCCCATCCGGCCATATCAGCCCTGTCAGCAAGTTCGTGGAATTTTCGATAATGTTGATCGAAAAGAAAAAGCTCACTTGTATATGCGATAAACATGTCCTTGGCAGATCGATAACTAAACCCGGGATCGTATTTTTTTCTGAGTTCAAAAAGGCATATGGCAGCCTCTAAGGCCTTATAGGCTGTTTGGTAGAGATTGACCTTTGAAGAATCGTCATTTAAAACCGTTGTGGCCCAGTATCCATCCAGTCTGCGCTTGATGGTGTCATTTGCGGCCTGATAGTCTTTTTCAAGATCTTTGCCGATCTGGCTTTTCAGGGTGCTGATAATCCTTCGCTCCACAGATTCAAAGGTCATCACTTCCAGCAACGACTCAAAATCAAGGGGCATAAGCAGTTCATCGATCTTCAGTTTTTCGGCAATATATTTTGCGACGATATTGTAGTATTTGAAATAGGTAATGTTGGTCCGCCACTGTGCCAGAAAAACCGCACAATTATTTGAATGTGATGAGCCTTGGATCGGAAAATGAGAAAGCCCCGTGGGCAGCTCAACTTTTAGGCTGACGGAAAGGTCTGTAACAAAGACGCGTATCAGAAAATCAGTTACACTGAGCGAGTCCGTTTTAATATATCCGAAATTTTGTGCCAGAATTTTCCAGAAAGCAGCCTCCAGGCCTAACTTTTCTATCTGGAGCCAGAGTTTAGATGGCACATCCTGGACGTATCTGTCCTTTTGACAGAAGCTAACCAAAAGGCTCATTAGTATTGAGAATGGCTCAGGTTGATCGGCTTTGGTAATGACGGCAAGCATTTTAATGTCAAGATCATCTTCTCTGTCATTAGTTTGGATCCAATTCTTGAGCTGGTTTAACCGCTCCTGGCTTCTAAAAAACGCTTTTCGCCTTTTTAGGTATGGCCGCAGGCTCTGATGTTCGAGGTTCAGCTCTTTTAAAAGGATAGAGGCCTGGTCTGCATGAAAAGTGTAGCTATACAATTTGATATCAAGCAACCAATCCTCTTCAGGTGCTGGTTCAGCATAGGGTGCGTAAAGGATGTATTTCCTTTGGGTGTCTTCCGCTTCCAACTTAATCTTCAGCTCAAGGGCACCGTGTTCATCCAGCCGCAGAATGGTAACATCGTCGAGCTGGATTGAAGCTAAAATATCATTAAATTCTTTTTCGGCATCGTACCAGAAAATGATCCGTTTCTTTTTTTCGTGAAAAATACGAGCCAGGGTGTCTTTGATCTGTGTGAAGTCCATAAGATTATTTATTTTTATCCTTTGTCTCTTTTATCAGTTTATACTTTTGAAGTCTGCTTGTCGGTTTTTCAGGGATGGAATAGGCCACAACTCCCTCTGTAAGCAGCTCTTTCATCACTTTATTGAGCTGTCCGGAAGTTCGTTTCTGGCCCAACCGTTTTGAAATCTCTGATTTTGAAAGCATTTCCTCTGAAATCAAATTAACCACCCTGTTGCGCAACGACTCCTCTAGCTGCGACTCTAGCCGTGACCCTAGCTGCGACTCTAGCTGTGTCTCGTGCTGTTGGATAGCTTTGTCCGGTGATGGTTTGAAAATCAAAACAACAGATCCGGATCGAATGTTCCATTCCGGCAGGGGGTTCCTGTTTTCTTTACACCATTCAATAATATTTAATGTTCCGGTCCCCCATTTTTCTATAATACCTGCCCGGTAAAAAACATTTGCGATTATTGGATTCCAAGGTCTGGATTCATGCGGCTCAAATAATGCTTTCGGAGTTATGCCAAAGTGAAGGACGCCGGGATTGATAATTTCCATTCGGTCATTATAAACGGCAACAGAGAGGGATGCCCCAGGCACGGCATAATCACGATGGCAAAAGGCATTTGCCAGTGCTTCCCGAATGGCGCGGGGGTGATACAGCGGCCGATCCACACGTTTCATCCGGCCGGGAAGGACTTTTCCGGAAACAGGCATATGGTCCCTTATAAAGAATTCGGACCTTTGAAGAAGGCTGAAGGCATGGCCCCAATATTGACGATTATCGTCAAATTCCGCGAGGCGATCTGTTCCCCGGAAGCGGGCAAGCTGGATCGAGCATTGCGGGTAAATCGATTCCAGACGGCTGTTCTTGCCGTAGAGGACAACTGCAGCATGGGTCAAACAACCATCGATAATCAGGCCGAGACCGGTAAGGATTGATCTCGCATCAGTTTTTCGGGGCCGATCCATCCGACCGGCATCAATCGCATTGGTCAATGTCAATTGGATTTCATCATGATCCAGGTCTTTAATGGAAATCCCTTTTGCCGCAGGTTCGTTTTCCCAGCGTCTGGTTGAATGCAGACGCTCAACCACACGTCGGTCGTATTCTGCTTTCGGCATCAGGCTTGTAGTGGGACCCCTACGAACATATGGACGGCCGTCATAGGTATAAAGCCCTCCTCCGGGGATCCTTAATGCGATGACAATTTTATCATTTCCTAGTGTAACGGTTTCGATATCCGGAAAAACCGGTGGATCAATCCGGTTTAATTCTGCGGCAAGGCCTTCCATCGTTTTTGCGGTAACCACCTGCCCTTTTAATTTACCTTTGTCCGACACGCCGAAGAGGACAAATCCGCCGAGGTTATTGAGCATTCCGCAAACCGTTTTCATGGCCCTGGTACGCTGACCGGTGGAGTTTTTGAATTCAAGCCGGTCGGATTCGCCGGAAGCAACTATTTTTTTTAATTCCTGTAAATTCATAATTTATTATTTTTCACCACAGAGCGCGCAGAGGACACAGAGAAAAGCAGATTTTATTTTAAGCATTACCTCTCTGTGGTCTCTGTGATCTCCGTGGTGAAACCATTTATTTTTTCCCCGTGATGGTATTTTTCTCAGTCAGGAGATTCCCGAATTTACCGTAATTTACTTTTACGCCATCATCTAAGTCTAAAGATATTTTCATGTCTGCGTAATGCCTTAATTCATCGTCAAATTTGGATAACTCAGCCTGCTTCTTTTTCAATTTGTCTATCTCTTTTTGAAATTTATTTTTAGCTGATGTGGTGGATGCTGTGTCTTTTTCATCTTGTAAAAATTCCAATCGGGAGCTGAAATTACTCTGTAGAGGAGTTACATAGGTACTTCTCATTCTTGATAATGTGGATTCGTTGTATCTGTGAAGGTAAACGAGACATTCAAACGCTTTTTGCTTGCCGCTGGAAAATAGCCAGTAGATCGGCCGCTTTTTGTAGGTTTTAAGGTGATCTTTAAAGAAACTGGTGCTCAGGTATCTTCGAATGGTTTCGATGGACGTTTCGTTTTGTTTAGATTTCAGGCACTGCGCAACAAACTTGAGGTTTTCATCAAGGGTTTCTGGTGTCCATGCCACTTTAAGGAATTCAACAAATCGGTTTGTGGCGTCATCGGGAAACCAATCCTGATCCATAATGGGGATGATGCCGTCGTCGTCAGCAGGGAAAGTTTGATATTTGGATGGGTCGAAATCGCTGTTGCCGCTGTGGGCATAGATTAAGCCCGGGTGGTCAAGGTAGTAGCGTCCCATCATGCAGCCCATAGTATAGGAAATCAGGTCTTTGATTGTACCGGTTAAAAGCAAACTTTCTATATCTTCTTCATTTTTGTTACCACCATAACGGTAATACGGGTTGCAGGTCAGGGTAATTTTCTCAAGACGAACATCCGGTTTGAGTTCATCTTGCAAACAGTATTCATTTATGAAGATGCGATTGTTTTCCTCCTCCAGTCGTTGCATTTTGAGGGTTATCTCATGCCATTTAGTACGAACGAATGTGTATGCTTCCTTCAAAGTAGGCTGATTGCAATCTTCATTTAACAGCGAAAAACTGTTAAAATTCCAAGATTTTTCGTAGGAGTTCCAATCCGTCTGTGTGATATCAACGCAAGATTTACCAATCAAGGCTGCTGACTCTAACTCATATTCAGTTGGCTTAGGGAATTGACTTAGAACGCCTGGCACAAAATTCATTGTTGGGTTGAGTGCAGATGCAATAACGCCACATATTTTTGAGTTACAGTATGCCAACAATCCATAGATATTTCGCTTATTCTTCAAGAATAATGTCGGACTACTTATATCGAAAATAATTCCATCATCATAAAGACGAAAAGACGGACTACCCGGAGTGATCATATTCCAACCAATACCACATTTAAAATAATATTCTTGGTTCCAGCATTTAGAATTGTTTGCTGTGATTTTTCCTTTGGATAGGTCATCTGCTTTTTTGTGTTTTATCTCTTTTCCATCACTCAACCAGTTTACTGTATATTCATTGTTCCCAGACCACTTCCGAAAATCTCCTCCTTTGCTACACGGAAACCACTTGAATTCTGTCTTCCCTGCGATTTTTCTTGATGCGAATCCGAAACCTATTGTATTGTAGGATACTTCCCACCAACACCGTAAGAAAAGATCCGTATTCCCAGTTTGAAGTCCCGTTAATGCCTTTCCCATGTTGGAAATAGGAGGTTTAGTTGCAAACCGATTTCTTATCGAATCCGATATCCAATATGCTATCGGACTTCCAGGAATTTTCTTGAAATCGGCGGAGGAAGCAAAGTGGAAGTTCGTTTTTTGATTGGCGATTTTTTTTTGGGTAATACAATGGTGAAACTCTACTCTCTTTTCGAATTCCGAACTACCAGAAACGAGCCGAAAATAGCAGCCTTTATATTCAGAACTATCTGCATTTGCCACTATAAAAGCGGTAGTCGAAACGACCTCGCCTCCTATGCTATCAAAAGCCCTTGCACCAAAATGCGCCATGGATAGTATGATTTTCTGATTGAGAAGGCTTTCTCGTAATTTTTCAAAGGAAGAGAGAAACATCCAGCTTTGCATTGTAATCATCCCAGTATAACCATTCTTCATCGAAAGACTATGGACTTGTTCGATGAACATGGCAAACAAGTCTGACTTACTATCAGGGAATCGATCTTTTGCAAATGCCTTCAATTGTAAGTTCATTCCCTTTTTTCCCATGTATGGGGGATTAGTCACCGTACAATCATATTTCCGTGCCAGAATTTGCGCCTGTTTCACCAAGGCTACTATATTCTGAACATCGCTTTGCGAAATCCATTTACCAATCTTATCAACAACGGTCTTTCCAACTATTTCCATTTTTTGAACAAGATGATCCGGCACAGCGATTAGAGAGCCGAAGGTTTTACCGCTTTCAAACAATGAGACAATTTCGTTTAAATCGCTTCGTATGGTTTTATATTCATCTCCTTTAAAAAATATCTCGACGTTTCTTACATCCGACGGCTTTGCCTCCTGAATCGCCATTATATTCAACTTGAGATCATCCCGCCTCAATATCCTCCGATCATCTTCCCTTGCCTTCATTAAAATCGCAAAACAAGCAAGCTGTGCCGCCCGATCACAAATATCCAGTCCATACAGGTTCTTCTCTATTATCAGCTGAGGAATATCCTTTGTTCGATACCCCCGCTCCAGATAAATTTCCTTAAACACATCATACGCTTCAACCAGTATATGCCCAGACCCACCGGCAGGATCTAAAAATGTGATTTTCTCAGGATTCAATTCCTTTGGAGTTATCGCATCAAGCTGCTCCTGAACATCCGGATCCTGCTCAGCAGGCTCAATATAATATTCCATTTTATCTTTTAAAGTAGAATCCGGATATGTAGCCAGCCACATCCTCCCCAGGGTGTTTTGAACCATGTATTTTACTATCCAGTTAGGCGTAAATAACTGCGTGGCTGCTGGTATATCCTCACTTCTTACAATCTTGCCAATCACCTCGTCTTTACGTTCAGAAATATAAAACTGATAGATCCAACCGATGATTTCCACATTGTTCCAATCAGACTCATCAATCTCTGTAACCATTTTCCGTATGGAAGAATCTGAATGAAGCAGGTTGTCGGGAAACAGCAACTCGGTCTCGTTATCAATCCTGTCAAACAAGAAAGGCATGGATCTATTCAGGTCATCGCATTGGGCAAGAATCAAAAGGCGGTATAATTCATTATCTTTAGTGCCGGCCAGCTTGAGTTCGATCACCTTGTCCTTATCAAGACCATGGAATTCAACATCAGCGGCATCCTCTAAAATCTCTGGAATAGAAGAGCCGTCCCTGTTACTCAAAACTCGATAATTGTGCTCCAGGTAATCATGAATCTCCATATATCTAAGAGCTACAAAGCGGTTAAACCATGTGTAGGCACTAGCCCGCATGACCATAGTAAAACCGTCTCTTCTAACGCGTTCCACTATCTTTTCCCGCAATTCACCTTCTTTCTTCGGAAACGCGCGTTCCTCGATAATGGCCATATCTCCCTTAAACTCTATCGGTTCGATGTGGTCATCGGAAAAAATACCATAAATATTTGCCCGTTCGGTTACGGCCTTTATGAAATCCCTGCGTGCCTGAATTGCATATGTCTTGATCTTGGATGTGTTCATCTATCAACCTTTATGAGCTGGAGTTCTATCTATTCGATTCTGATTCGGATATTATTATTCACTGCTTCCAAGAGCGTATCTTTTACTTTGTCCACAAAAGCATTTACATCATCCACCGTCTCCACCAGAACCAACACCGTGTCGCCCTGAACCGGTTCCGGGGGGAGGCAGACATGTGGATTTTCCCGCCCAAGATTAATGGCTTTCATCACGCCACTATAGATAACAGATGTGACAGCCGGATTGAGTCGGATACGTGTTTCGTTGATTTCTTTCAATAATTTCATGTCATGTACCTTGTTTTATATTTATGGAATAGTCGGCAGAGAGCAGAGGAATTGAACCCCATGTAGTAGCAACGCCACACCACCAGTTTTCGAGGCTGGGCTAAACACCATTTGTTCAGTTTACTCTCCGTAATTCCATGTTCGTCCTACAGTTAGATGAAGCTTCCAGTTGTGTGGAAGACCAAATTCCTTTCGAATGTCGATTAAATGAGGCGCATTCACCTCAACAAACCAATAGTTATCGGAACGATCTTGCCCAGTTGTATCACCAGTTTGTCGAGGAATGTGACTATACTCAAATTCTACGATCTTTCCGTGATACTTCTTCCAAAGATCCATTTGATCGTTATGGGGCTTTTCACCACGAATAATCGAAATGTGCGCATCCCACGAAGGCTTGCACAATCCTTGAATGTGAAGGCGTCGTTCAATCCACCAGCGATAGTAACGAGTAATTTCTTTGTCAACTTCGACAACGCACCACCAGTTTCGCTTTTTCTTGAGCGCAGGCAGAACAATACTCGGTGTCGTTCAACGGCCCTTCCTTCTTCTCGATGTTGGTTACTTCTCGCTCGACTAAGCACGCCTTCGGATCCCCACACTCCATTGCTTTCCGCATCTCGTCCTGACCCTGCAAGTAACGCCTGTCATAGTTAGGGTCGGACTGGTATGCCTGAATCTCATCCTGTAACTGTTCCCGCTCCTCGGCTAGGAG
>SDBS01005036.1_pt1 | contig 12931 bp, 11 predicted proteins | sample 2277091 | NCBI WGS metagenome assembly SDBS01 (sample SAMN10404972, study PRJNA504765) | marine sediment metagenome | isolation source: marine sediment core GS10_PC15, 163 cmbsf | place: Arctic Ocean: Southern Knipovich Ridge | collected 2010 | reverse complement strand
GTTCGTCAATTCTGAATAGGTAAAAGGTAGTAGGTGGAATTTCATATATCTGCCGGCCAGGGAATCTCCACCTTTTTGATACAAATCTAATCTGCCGCTACCGGTAACAAGAATCTTGTATTCTTTAGCAAATCTGTCATAAACTCCTTTGAGATAATTCTTCCAATTGCTGTATTTATGAATTTCGTCAAAAATAACCAGCGGGATCGATTCATCCATCCGGTCGACTTTCTCAAAGAAGTAAGGATCCTGGATCAATACTCTCTTGCTGGGAATATCATCCCAATTAAAGTAAACTTGACTGCTAAAATCCCTGGCAATTATCTTTGCCAGGGTCGTTTTTCCGCTTTGCCTGGGACCGGACAAAAATACCATATTTTTATAAGATGATAGCTTTTGCCATATTTTCTGATAAAGGATTCTCTCTTTCATAACAACTATAATACTAATTAATTCGAAAAAAGTCAAGACCATTTTAGATAACACTCGAAAAAAGTCACTTTCAATAATAAAATCTCGACTTTTCCATTTCTCTGGAAAAAATTTGCAACAAAACCCTTTTTCCTAAAAAATCCATAAATACGATAAAAGGGCAGACACAAGGTCTGCCCCTACTAGTGAATTCAATCGATTAATAAATGGTTATGTGACTAATAAAACCTTACCATTTATTAATACCAGAATCAATGTTTAAAACATCTTAAACCGGTAAAGACCATTGCCAGATTATGTTCGTTAGCAGCTTCTATCACTTCCTCATCCCGCTTCGATCCACCGGGCTGAATAATGGCGGTTATTCCCGCCTTGGCTGCCTCGTCTACCCCATCTCTAAAGGGGAAAAAGGCATCAGATGCAAGATATGAGCCCTTAGAACGTCCTTCTGATTTTCTGATAGCAATTAGAACAGAATCTACCCTACTCATCTGCCCGGCCCCGACACCTACCGTTTGCTTATTCTTGGTTAAAACAATGGTATTTGATTTGACCTGTTTGGCTACCTTCCAGGCAAATAAGAGCTCTTCCAATTCTTTTCGATTTGGTTTTCTATTGGTTACTGCTTTCAGGTCTTCTATCGTGATTTCCTTTATATTTCTATCCTGAACCAGAAATCCACCGGGTATTTTTTTAATATCTTTTACCTTGACATCTCTATTTTTTAAATCTCCCACTTTTATTAAGCGGCGATTCTGTTTCTGTCTTAAGATAGTTAGAGCTTCATCTTCAAAGTCGGGTGCCAGTACTGCTTCCACAAAAGGGGTTTTATTAATTAAATCAGCCAATTTTGTACCTACTACTCTATTTATACCAATAATGCTGCCATAGGCAGAAAGAGGATCCCCCCTGTAAGCTTTTTGATAGGCCTCTTCAATGGTAGATGCGCTGGCTAAACCGCAGGGATTAGTGTGTTTTACAAAAACAACGGTAGGTTCCTGAAAATCTTTAACTATCTCCAGGACCGCTCCTAAATCGACTAAATTGTTAAAAGATAATTCTTTGCCTCCCAATTGTACTGCGTCTCCCAGATTGGCCTCTTTTACCAATATTTCTTTGTAGAAAGAAGCAGATTGATGGGGATTTTCTCCATAACGCAGGTCTGAAACTTTTTCGCCCAGTAAATTTAGAGTCTGGGAAAAAGAAATTGATTTTTTAAACAAATTATTTCTTAAATAATGGGTAATAATTCCATCATAGAATGAAGTATGTTCAAATACCTCGGTCGCTAATCTCTTTTTAGTCTCTAAAGATATTTCTCCCTGATTTTTCTCTAATTCTTCTAAAATGATAGGATAATCCCGGGGATTTATGACTACAGCGACATCTTGATAGTTCTTGGCTGCTGCCCTCAAAAGTGAAGGTCCGCCAATATCAATATTCTCGATAGCTTCTTCTAATTTTACTTCTTCTTTAGAAATAGTCTTTTGAAAAGGGTATAAATTGACCACTACCAGACCAATTGATTCTATCTGTTGAGCTGCTAATTGCTCTTGATGAAGAGAATTATCGCTCCTGGCTAACAACCCTCCGAAAATCAAAGGATGAAGAGTCTTGACTCTTCCATTTAATATCTCCGGAAAATTGGTTACTTCGGAAATTAATTTCACTTTGATATGAGCATCTTTTAATAAGCGGGCCGTTCCTCCGGTAGAAATAATTTCGATCCCTAATTTTTCCAGACCTTTAGCAAAATCAACAATTCCTTTTTTGTCAGATACACTAATTAAAGCGCGTTTTATTTTGGTCATTTTTTATTCTCCTTTATTGCTTTGGCGGCAATATCTTTTCGGTAATACATATCTTCAAAATAAATTTCTTTTACTGCCTTATAGGCTTTTTCATTAGCTTTAGAAATAGTTTTATCCCAGGCAGTTATCCCCAGGACTCTTCCTCCTGAAGTAACCACCTGATTATCTTGAAATTTGGTACCGGCATAAAAGGCTATTATATTTTCCATTTTTTCCAATCTTTCCAATCCGTAAATTACTTTTCCTTTCTGATACTTCCCCGGGTATCCTCCGGAGGCCACCACCACACATACTGCAGCATTATCTTCCCATTGGATATTGATTTTATGAAGTGTATTGTCGATGACTGCATTTAGTATATCTATTAAATCTGTTTTTAATCTCGGCAATACGACTTGAGTTTCCGGGTCACCAAAACGGGCATTAAATTCTAAAACTTTAGGTCCTTCTTTGGTTAAAACTAATCCGGCATAGAGCACTCCCCTGTATTCTCTCCCCTCGCTTTGTAAACCTTTTACGGTGGGCTTTAAAATTTCTTTTAAAACCGTCTTTTTGAATTCATTAGGATAAAAAGGAACCGGAGAATAAGCCCCCATCCCTCCGGTATTAGGTCCCTGGTCATTATCAAATATCTTTTTATGATCCTGGGAGGAAACCATGGGTATAATGGTCTTGCCATCACAAAATGCCAAAATTGATATTTCTTCCCCCTCTAAAAATTCTTCTATCACTACCTGCCTGCCTGCTTCTCCAAATTTTTTTTCCTCCATTAAGGCATCTAAAGCGTCTCTCGCTTGAACCAGATTTTTTACAATAAATACTCCTTTGCCGGCTGCCAATCCATCTGCCTTTATTACTAAAGGAAAAATCTGTTGTTTTATATAATCGAATGCCTTTTCACTATTTTGAAAGACTTCGTAATTAGCTGTAGGTATATTATACTTTTTCATTAAATATTTGGAAAAAACTTTACTTGACTCAATCTCAGTAGCTTCTTTACTCGGACCGAATATCCTTAAACCCTTCCTGTTAAACTCATTTACTATTCCTTTTGATAAAGCTAATTCCGGTCCAACTACAGTCAAATCAATTTTTTCTTCTTGGGCAAAGTCAGCTAATTTCTCAATATTATCTGCATTAATATTTATACATTGGGCCAATTTAGAAATTCCTGCATTACCCGGTGCACAATAAACTTGAGAAACTTTTGGACTTTGAGCAATTTTCCATACCAGAGTATGCTCTCTGCCACCGCTGCCTATGACCAATACTTTCATTCTTGCTCTACCTCTCTTATAGAAATTGCGATCATCTAATAAAAACTTTTCTCCCCTTGATAACCAATCTTCCTTGGGAAAATAATTGAATTGCCCGGGGATAAATTTGGTGTTCTTCTTTTAAGATTTTCTCTGCTAAAGATTCCTCAGTATCATCAGCACTTACCTGTACTGCCTTCTGTAAAATAATAGGACCGGAATCTACTCCCTCATCAACAAAGTGGACCGTACAACCAGAAACTTTTACTCCATGTTCTACTGCTTGCCTCTGGGCATGTAACCCCGGGAAAGAAGGGAGCAAGGCAGGATGAATATTTATTATTCTATTTTTGTACATTTTAATAAAATAGGAACCTAAAATTCTCATATATCCGGCCAGAACTACCAGGTCAATCTTTTTCTCTTCTAGAGTTTTGATTATCTTTTTATCATAATCTTCCCTATTTTTAAATTTTTTAAAATTAATATGCTCGGTTTCAATATTATTTTGTTTGGCTCTCTTAAGGGCATAAGCATCTGGATTATCGCTAATCACAACTTTAATTTCTCCCTCAATTTTACCTTCTTTAATAGCCTCAATTATGGCCTGTAAATTAGTTCCTCTTCCTGAGGCCAACACTCCGATATTAATCATTAACTCCTTCTCCTTTAAAAATGTAAAGAAAAGTGCCTGGCACTTTTCTTTACATTTTCACTTTTCGCTTTCCTTTTACTACCCTACCAATAAGATAAGAAGGGAAATCCATCTGATTAAGTTCATTACTCACTTTTGAAGCGTCATTTTGGGGAACAATTAGCGCCATGCCGATGCCCATATTAAAAGTCCGATACATTTCCTCATCAGAAATTTCCCCTTCTTTTTGAATTAAAGGAAAGATAGGGGGTTTAGGCCAACTTTTTTGATTAATCCGGACTGAAACTCCTTCGGGTAAAATACGAGGAATATTTTCCACTATCCCTCCTCCGGTGATATGAGCTATTCCTAAAATTTTATATTTTTCTAACAAATGTAAAACCGGGTGAATATAAATTTTAGTAGGTCCAAGTAATTCTTCGCCTAAATATTCCCCAAAAGAAGATACAGTATCCCCTATCTTGTATTTGTTGGATTCAAGTAAAACCTTTCTGGCTAAAGAAAAACCGTTGCTGTGTAATCCATTAGAAGCAATGCCTATAACCGAATCTCCCTCTTTGATCTCCTTACCATCAATTATTTTATCTTTTTCTACAATCCCTACTGCAAAACCGGCTAAATCATATTCACCTTCCGGATAAAATCCAGGCATCTCAGCGGTCTCTCCACCCAATAAAGCACAACCCGCCATTTTACACCCTTCAGTAACTCCTTTTATTAGCTCAACAACTACTTTTTTTGACAGTTTACCAATAGAGATGTAATCCAGGAAGAATAAAGGTTTTGCCCCACAAGTAATGATATCATTCACCGACATTGCCACTAAATCTATCCCCACAGTGTTATGTTTATTTAGAGCAAAGGCGATCTTTAATTTAGTCCCCACACCGTCAGTTCCGGAAACCAATACCGGCTCTTTGTAATTTTGTTCTGCCAAAGAAAATAATCCCCCAAATCCTCCTATACCACTCAATACCCCGGGAATAGAAGTTTTACCGATTAATGGTTTTATCTCTTTAACTATCTGATCAGCTAAGGTAATATCCACACCAGCATCTTTATAAGATTTTCCCATCAGCTTAATTTTCCTTTCTTTAATTAGCATCCTCTCGAGCTCGATTCATCGAGCCCCTACACATCACTCATTACTAATTACTTCTTTTCTTATCTCTGTCTTCTCCACTATATACTAAATACTATATACTGTTTTTACGCCGGATACTTCCCGTTAAAACAGGCCAGACAAAAATCATCAGCAGGGATTTTATCAAAAACACTGCATAGCCCTTCTATGCTCAAATAACCCAAACTATCTGCTTCTATCCATTTTTTTGTCTCTTCTGAGGTATGATTTGAAGCCCGCAAATATTCTCTATTCGGTGTATCTATCCCATAAAAACAGGGGAAGTAAATAGGTGGAGAACTTATCCGAACATGAACCTCACAGGCTCCTGCATCTCTTACTAACTTTACAATCTTTCGGCTGGTAGTCCCCCGGACAATAGAATCATCTATTAATATCACTCTTTTACCCTTTATTATTTCTTTGATAGGGGAGAGTTTTATTTTAACTCCAAAATCCCGAATTAATTGTTCAGGCTGGATAAAAGTTCTTCCGATATAACGGTTCTTAATCAAACCTTCTTCATAAGGGATACTTGATTGGGCCGCATAACCGATAGCTGCAGAAATTCCTGAGTCCGGTACGGGAACTACTATATCTGCTTGCACCGGGTGTTCCTGGGCTAATCTTCGACCCATTTTTTGCCGGCTTAGCGCTACATTTTCTCCGTAAATATTACTATCCGGGCGGGCAAAATAAACAAATTCAAAAACACAAAGAGCTTTCCTGTTATCAGGTAAAACTTTGATTGATCTCATTCCTTCTTTATCAATTACTACCATCCCTCCTGGTTCCACTTCCCGGATAAATTCGGCACCGATAAGATTAAAAGCGCAGGTTTCGGAAGCAAAAACATAAGAATCTCCTAATTTCCCCAAGGCAAGGGGATGAAAACCGAAAGAATCTTTTAACCCGATTAATTTATCTTCAGTCATTATCACTAAAGAAAAGGCTCCTTTTAATTGGGCAGCTACAATTTCAATATTTTTTTCAATACTCTCTTCCGGAGTTGTTTTTATTAAATTACATATTATTTCACTGTCTGTTGAGGAATAAATCTGAACGTCTTTTTCTTTTAATTTTTCCTTTAATTCTGCTTGATTTACCAGATTACCATTATGAGCCAAAGAGAAAGTTCCTCCTTTATATTTCTTCAAAAGAGGTTGGCTATTTTCCCAAATATTAGCACCTGTTGTAGAATATCTTACATGACCGATAGCACAATTACCTTGCAAGGTCTTTAGTTTTTCTTCGTTAAATACTTCAGATACTAACCCTAAATCTTTATAGATTAAGAGCTTCTCTCCATCAGATACTGCAATTCCCGCACTCTCCTGCCCCCGATGTTGAAGGGCATAAAGGGCAAAATAAGTTAATTTAGCTACGTCTATAGATGCATCCCTTTTATTAAAAATTCCAAAAACTCCACATTCTTCATGCATTATTTTATCCCTCGCCAAACTTTTTCCAATTGCTCTACTTTTATACTGATTAAGCGGTTTATATTTAATTCTTCCCCTCCCACAGAACCTAATACCAAAAGAGGAACCTGATATTTATCGGCTATCTCCTGTAATGAAGATAGATTTTTCGGATTAAGAGATGCAATAATTCGAGATTGGCTTTCTCCGAACAATAAAGTATCATTCCTCATTTTATCTTTAATTTTTATTCTTGCTCCCCTTTTCCCTTTAATACAACTCTCTGCCAGAGCTATGGCTAATCCGCCATCTGAACAATCATGGGCAGAAGAAAGTAATCTCTTCTTGATTGCCTCCCGACATGTTTTTTGAACTGCCTGTTCTTTCAATAAATCAATCTGAGGAGGCATCCCCTTTTCTAAATTATGAATAACTTTTAAATATTCGCTACCACCTAATTCTTCTTTATTCTCCCCTAAAAGTACTATCAGATCATCGCGATTTTTAAATTCCATAGAACAAATATAATCACAATCCTCAATAATTCCTACCATCCCTATAACTGGTGTAGGATAAATAGCTCCCCCTTTACTTTCATTATACAAGCTTACATTACCGCTTATGACCGGGGTCTGTAATACTCGACAGGCTTCACTGATTCCTTTAATGGCTTCTTCTAATTGCCAGTAGATAGTTTCCTTTTCAGGATTTCCAAAATTTAAACAGTCGGTTACCGCTCGGGGCAAGGCTCCTTTGCAAGACAAATTTCTGGCCGCTTCTGCTACCGCTATCTTCCCTCCCGTTAAGGGGTCAAGGTAACAATATCTTCCATTGCCATCAGTGGTAAGGGCTATGGCTTTTTTAGTTCCTTTTATTCTTAATACTGCAGCATCGTCCCCGGGAGGTAGTATAGTATTATTTCTTACCATATAATCATAATGTTCATAAATCTTTTCTTTGCTTATAATATTCGGCGAACCTAATAACTGTAATAACATTTGACTATAATCATCTGTCTGAGAAATCTCGGATAAATCAAGCTGATTCACCGAATCCAAAATATCCGGCTTTTTCCCTTTACGATGACAAGCAGGTGCTCCTTCGGCAAGTGATTTAGCGGGTATATCTGCTACTATTTCTCCTTTGTCTCTGATCCTGAATTTACCATCATTAGTTACTCTGCCTATCACTGCAGAATCTAAACCCCATTTATCAAATATTTTTTTAATCTCTTCTTCTTTCCCTTTTTTAACTACCACTATCATTCTTTCTTGAGATTCAGAAAGCATAATTTCAAAAGGGTTCATTCCTTCTTCTCGTGTGGGTACTTTTGATAATTCAATATCTAACCCGCTATCTCCCCGGCTGGCCATTTCACACAAAGAACTGGTCAGACCGGCAGCTCCACAATCTTGTAATCCAATCACGTAATCTAATCCTCTTAACTCCAAACAAGCCTCAATCAATAATTTTTCAGAAAAGGGATCTCCTATTTGAACTGCGGGACGATCTTCATCAGAACTTTCATTTAATTCTGTCGAGGCAAAAGAAGCCCCTCCAATTCCATCTCTGCCTGTTTTAGCCCCTATTAAAATTACCGAATTCCCTTCACCTCTTGCTACTGCTCGCAAAATATCATTTTTTTTGGCACACCCTACACACATCACATTTACTAAAATATTCTCCTGGTAAGTTGAGGAAAAAACTGTTTCTCCCCCAACCGTAGGCACCCCTATACAATTACCGTAAAAGGAAATACCATCTATTACTCCTTTATAAAGATATTTAGTTTGGGAATTATCAAAATTTCCAAATCTTAGAGAATCCAGCAAGGCTATAGGACGAGCTCCCATCGCAAAGATATCCCGCACTATTCCTCCGATGCCGGTCGCTGCTCCCTGAAAAGGCTCTATCGCCGAAGGATGATTGTGGCTCTCTATCTTCATAACTATAACCTGATCATCTCCGATATCAATAATGCCGGCATTTTCTCCCGGCCCCTGAAGAACCCATTCCGCTGAATTGGGAAACAATTTAAGAAGCGGTTTTGAGTTTTTATAACTACAATGTTCTGACCACATTACTGAATACATCCCTAACTCTACTTCATTGGGTTCTCTTTGCAAATATTCTTTTATTTTCTCATACTCTTCTGGAGTAAGATTCCATTTTTTCCAAAATTTTTCCTGGTTAAAACTCTTCATCAACCATTAATCTCCTATTTTAATAATTTACCAATTCACCTATTCACCAATTGTCCAATTATTTCTAGCTTGCTAATTTACTAATGAGTTTTATTATGATTTTCTAATTTCCGAGATTTATTTATCTAAGTACTGATTTTTTCTTTAGAAAGTCTAAAACGGAATTAAAAATATATTCGCCTTCAGAAGAACCCAAACAATCTTCCATACAACGCTCCGGATGTGGCATCATACCCAATACATTTCCTTCCTTATTACATACACCAGCAATATTATAAACGGCACCATTGGGATTGGCCCTTGAAGTAATCTCTCCGTTCTTTTCACAATAGCGAAATACAATCTGATTGTTTTTAATAAGTTCGGACAAACCATGGTCGTCAATATAATAATTACCATCCCCATGGGCAATGGGTATTTTTAAAACCTGCCCGCTTTTACAAGAATTAGTATAGGGAATTTGATTATTCTCCACCCTAAGATAGCTGTACTTACAGATAAAATGCAGACTATTGTTTCTCATTAATGCTCCGGGTAACAAACCCGCTTCAGTAAGAATTTGAAATCCGTTGCAAATCCCCAAAACTAATCCTCCGGCCGCAGCATAATCGATTACTGCTGACATAACCGGAGAAAACCGGGCTATGGCTCCGACCCTTAAATAATCTCCGTAGGTAAATCCACCCGGTAAAAATATTCCATCATATCCCTCTAAATTAGTCTGCTTGTGCCAGATATATTCAGTTTTTACTTTTAAAACATTATTAAGGGCATAAAAACAATCATAATCACAGGTTGAACCTGGAAATTGAACTACACCAAACTTCACTTTAGCACCTCGATTTCATAATCAAAGTCTTCGATCACCGGATTGGCTAACAATTTTTTACCCATCTCTTCAACCCTTTGAATAACCATCTGGCGATTCTGTCCCTTTAATTTAATATTTATATATTTTCCCATCCTTACTTCTTCTATTTCTTCAAACCCCAATGACTCTAAGGCATTTTGAGTAGCTGCTCCTTGAGCATCTAATAGCCCTTTTTTTAAGGTTACATAAATTTTAACCAACCACATTTTCTTCTCCTTTATACAAATTAACCAATTTGCCGATTCTCCAATTTACCAATTTACACTTCGTAGGACAGGCGTTCCCCGTTTTCACGAGGACAGGCCCGCCTGTCTATTATTACACTATCCGCTAAACGCTATTTATTATTTGACTTGTTTCCTCTAATAATTCTCGCATAGAAGGAATATTCTTAAACCATTCTCTCCCGGTAATTTCATTGGCAAAGGTACAATAAGCCATAGAAATTAGTTCTTTTAATCTTGCCGGTAAAGGTGGAGGAGACAGGTTCACTTTTTCTTTCCAGTTTATACTATCTCTCTTTTTAACCTCTGCCAATTCTTTAAACCAATTAGTTTTCCGATAATATAATCTGGCAATCTCTTTACTTACCGGTATTCCCTCAAAGGTAAAGCGGCACTCATCTAAAGTCCCCAACACATCTACTACTATAAGATTCCTCTCCTCATCGAATCCAAATTCTATTTTGCCATCTTCGTATTTCAATCCAATTTTGTTTGCTTCTTGTCCGATTAATTCATTAATTAATAAAGTAATCTTTCTAATCTCTTCTAATTCATTATCACTAAGATGGGCAATTTTTTGGGCTTCTTCCCAACCTAAATAGCGGTCACTTTCTTCAAGCTTGGTAGATACATCCAAAAAGGGGTTGTCTAAAATCTGCCTGGGATGGGGCATTTCTTTCAAGCCTAAATCTTCCAGTTTCAAACTTCCTTCTTCTAATCTTTTAAATACACTGGAACCCTTTGGAAGAGATTTGCGATAAATAACCTCCAGGGGAATTAAAAAATTATTATTTTCATTTTCATAATCAGAATAATCATAATGACTGCCTTTTTGTAAAGGAGGCAATACTCTGAGCAGTTTTACTTCCATAATATTAACTGGGGCTTTAATATCTGACAATCTTCCTAATTTATTACCATCTTCGACCAATCCCAGATAATGGCTTTTTATTCCCAAAGATTTAAGTTTTTCAAAAAAATAAGCTGCAGAAATACACAAAGATTTCCCCTTGTTGGGAATATGGTCTGGCATCTCTCCCCAATCAAATACTGAGTAACGGTCTGAGAAGATAAATCTTCCTCTGCCGGTTTTACCTTTTAGAGGTTTCTCCATAACAATTAAGTCTTTTACACTGCCCATTTTTTCACTCCTTTTTATTAATTAACTAATTTGCCAATTCTCCGATTTACCAATTAAATTAATCTTTAGTTTTAAATACAAGATACAAAATGGTTTTTAGTTATTAGTTTTTGGTTTTTAGATAGAGACGATTGGTTTTCAGTTAATAGTCGCAAAGATACGAGATAGAAAACTTGTAACTCGAAACTTATCACTCATCACTTATTACTTATTACTGTATTTCAATATTTTTTATCTTCTGAGCCATAGCTTTTCTATAATCTTTAAGTCTTTCTCTAATTTTAGAATTTTCAATAGCTAATATGTGTGCTGCCATTAGTCCGGCATTTTTGGCATTTCCTATCCCTACTGTTGCCACTGGAATACCACCGGGCATTTGAACCATAGACAATAAAGAATCAAGCCCTCCCAGGGCTTTGGTTTCGATAGGTACTCCGATAATTGGTAAAAGGGTTTTGGAAGCAATAACGCCGGCAAGGTGCGCTGCCCCTCCTGCACCGGCAATGATTACTTTAAATCCTTTTTCTTCTATTTGCGCAACATATTCAAACAGTAAATCAGGAGTCCGATGAGCCGAGAGTACCTTCATTTCGTAAAAAATACCTAATTCATCTAATGCTTCAGCTGCTTTTTTCATAGTTTCTTTATCCGATATACTTCCCATTATTATTGCTACTTTATCATCCATATCCTTTCTCCTTAATCCCCTAAATTTTATATATTCAATTAATAACTTTGTAACAAATAAAAAAACCCAGACAATAGAAATTCCATCAATCAGAGTGGAACCTCTCCGCCTGGGATTTTAACCCTCCGGTGTAGTATAAAAATAAATATACTTTGCACCACTTGGTTCTAATCTTATCTAAGCGTAACATAATATTAACAAATATAAATAAGCTTAAATAAGCGATTCCCTAAGGTGCACTTCCACTCGTAGCCTGTCGTGATTTACGGTCACATGGTAGAAACACCCTTGCCATATTCAAGAGTTTATACGAGTTCCTATTATTCAATTTTGAATATTTTTTACTAACTAAAATATAACACCGAAATATATTAGTGTCAAATGATGTGTGAAGAAAAATCAATTAAAAAGTTTTTCTATATCGGCAATTCTTCGCCTTACAAATTTTACATGCATCTCTTTCTTTCGATGATATAACGACCCCTTTACCTATACCTATTATCCAGGATAAAGACTTTCTGGGTAGTATCATACAAGACTCGGTTAAGCTTACCCCAATTTTATTTGTAGGAATAATTTTAAATATATCTTTCTGTTGGCTTATATCCCAGTCACCATAACCTGGACTAAAATACCTGGTAGTTTTAAAATATTGCTCTTTTGCTTCCTGACACACTAAATTTCTAATATACCTGCTTAAGCTCTCAACTGCCACTGTTCCTACAGCATCGAGGGCTATTGCTCGAGGATATTCCCCTTGTGTAAAAAATTCAGAAACTTTATTTTCTAAAGAACCCCCTATGGTAACTACCCCAAGGACCAAATAACTTGTTCCTTTTAATAAATTAATTATCGAATTACTAAAATTTAAAGAAAAGCCATTTTCTAAATCTACCCTTCCATCTGAAAAAGATATCTGTTTAATTTTAACGGAAGAATAAATCCCTTTAGGTTCAAAAAGACAATAACTTTGTTCAATTTATTCTCGTGTGATTTGTAAAATTATTTCGCCAGTTTCACCTGCTTTATTACAATGATAACCTTGGTATCTTAAAACTTCTTCTTCATTTATTTTTAATTTAATATTTTTTATTATTTTCATATA
>SDBS01005035.1_pt1 | contig 12933 bp, 8 predicted proteins | sample 2277091 | NCBI WGS metagenome assembly SDBS01 (sample SAMN10404972, study PRJNA504765) | marine sediment metagenome | isolation source: marine sediment core GS10_PC15, 163 cmbsf | place: Arctic Ocean: Southern Knipovich Ridge | collected 2010 | reverse complement strand
CTGGGCAATGGCTGCCGGAGTGATCCCGGTAATCCCCTTGCAGGAATAATCAAACGGCTTGGCGTCGGCGCCGAAAAAAACCGCGGCTAAAATCGTCACCTTGGCCAGCGCGTCCCAACCCAAAACGTCGGCGTCGGGCACCGCCTCGGCATAACCCAGTTTCTGTGCTTTGGCCAGTGCAGCTTCGTAGGTCATCCCCTCTTCCATTTTGGTGAGGATATAATTGGTCGTGCCGTTGAGGATACCTTTGATTTCCTGGATTTCGCTCCCGGCCAGCGTGTCACGAATCAGGTTGATCATCGGCGTCCCGCTGACTACCGTACCCTCGAAGAGGAACTTGACTTTTTTACGCCGGGCCAAACGCTGCAACTTTTGATAGTTGAGCGCCACCGGGCCTTTGTTGGTGGTTACCACGTGCATGCCCTTGTTCAACGCGGCGCGGCAATGGGAGGTCGCCGGTTCGCCGGTTTTGATATCAGTGTAGGTGGCCTCGAGGAGCACGTCGGCTTTGGCCTGTTTGATAAACGCCAATGCATCGCCATCAATCGATTTTCCCGGCAACTTGCCCAGCGGCTTGCCGGCTTTGGCGAATTCGAGCGTCTTTTTCAGGTTGATGCCTTTGGGATTATAGACATTGCCCTTGAGCATGTCGGCGATCCCAACTACGGTTGGTTTGAAGCCATATTGCTTAGTTAGTTCCACCTTCTTGGCCACGAGCAATTCCGCCAGTCCCTGGCCGACGGTCCCGAATCCCAGAAAAATCATACGCATATGTTTCTCCTCCTGAACAAAGTACCTGCCGGGTTACCTGGCCTGGTAACGCTGCGGGTCATCGAAAATATCCAGTACCTGCACCCTGGTGGGGAAAGTAGCCGAATGGGTCACCCCCGCCGGGATATAATACCAATCGCCTTTCCGATACAATTTCTCCTCGCCGCCGATGGTCAGTTTCATTTCACCCTCGATAACCATGCCCCATTGCGCGCAATGCGAATGCGGCGGCAGTTTGGCGGTCGACCGGATATCAAAAAAACCGACCTGGCTTTTTTCCCCATTGACCAGCCAGCCGCGGATGCCCTCCACGGGGACATCGATTTCCGGCAAGCCGCGAATCATATCTGGATAGGGCGTGCCGTCCCATTGTTCCATCAATTCTTTCATCAATGTACCCTTGTACCCTTCTGATTTCCACCGTCAAAAAAGAGTCAAGCGCCGGGGCGCTTGACCTACTCACCCTAAAACAACGCCTTGATATATCCCCCATCAACCGGGAGAGCTACGCCGGTTATATACGAGGCACACTCCGAGGCGAGGAAGACTACGGCGTCGGCGAATTCCCCCGGCGTGCCCATCCGTTTCATCGGGACTTCCACTTCAATTTTATGGTAGAATTCCTCAACGGAGCCCTGCCCTGATTCGGCGAACATGGCGGCCAACTCCTCGATCCGTTCGGTTTTGGTATACCCCGGGCAGATCGAATTGACCGTAATACCATCCATCGCCACTTGGGCCGAGAGGGTTTTCAAAAAACCCAGCACCCCGGCGCGTGCGGTGTTCGACAAAATCAAATGGTCCACCGGCTGCCGGGCAGCGATGGAGGTCACCGCGATAATTCGGCCCCATTTGTTCTTTTTCATCACGGGCAATACCTGGTAACACAACTCAATCGTGCTCATCAGGTTTAATTCCACGGCCGTGCGGTAATCATCAGTGGTAAAATCAGTCGCCAGACCGGCGGGGGGTCCGCCGGCATTGGTCACGAGTACATCGATCCCGCCGAAAGTATCCACAACTTCCCGTACCAGAGTTTGGATTTGGGACTTGTCGGTAACATCACAGACTACCGGCAATACCTCACCGCCGGTCGCGCGCGCAATATTCTCGGCGGCTTTTTTGATCGTCTTCTCCGTGCGCGAGCAAACAGCCACCCGGGCCCCCTCGCGGGAAAGCGCCAAGGCCGCAGCTCGGCCCAATCCCCGGCTGGCGGCCGCCACCAATGCAGTTTTGTCTTTGAGACCTAAATCCATTTCTCCTCCAACCGGCCTGCGATTCTGCCTTAATAGGCGATCCGGGCGAATGTAGTCTCATGACCGCGCCGCATGATCTCCCTGGCGTCGGCATCGCAACGCACGCATTTATGATAAACCACATCACCGATCAACTCGGCTTTGGCGGTCCGTTCCTCATCGGGGAGGAAATATGTTTCCATCGTGTCGTATGGCCGCGCGGTGCCATCACTTTCGTATTTAATCGTGATATCCCGTCCGGCATCGAGGACTTTGAATGCATTTTCGGTCCAGTCAAAATCGGCCATCCCCAGATCAGGATTAATCCGCATGTGGGCGGCCAGCGAGATCCCGGGAATGCCGGAGGCCTCCAACTCCTCGCTGCACTGGATAAACGTCTCCGGCGAGGCGCCGTTGCCGATATTAATTTCATAAATCGGCGTGGTACCGTCATCGCGCAGGAATTCTTTGAATATATTCAGCAACATTCGGAAATGCATCGGGCTCTGCGTGGAAAGCAACATCGAGATTTTAAAGGATAAATTCGGGATTTCGCGGGCATAATAACAGGCGGCGGCGATCGTCGGCCAACTGGGGTTTAAGAAGAAATCGGCGCCGTTGGTCACCGCCGCGCGGGTGACGCCATCGAGATACACCAGGTGATTGCAGTCGGCAACCTCGACCCCACCCAGGTTGCCGAACGCCGTCCCCATGTTTTTCAAAATAATCTGGCTGATCCCGTCACCCAAATCCCGCCGGTCAAATTTCTCGCCGGTGACTTTCTCCAGGCGGGCAAAGCGGTCCTCCGGCAAAGGCGTACCGACTAAGTTGGTCGTGCAGAACTTGGCGCCGATGATATTTTCCGCCATCGCCAGGGTCGCCAGCAGGTCACCGGAGTAGACATAATTTTCAGTTAACGCCACAACCGAAATCATCTCGCGCGGGAACAACAATTCCTTTTTTTCGGCGACTCGCCGCAGACAATCAAAAGTGACATACGCGCCCTGAAAGCCGGAAACCTGTGTCGTGGCCACGCCTTCTTTTTCGCCGGTGATGCCATTTTTGGTGATAAAGTCGGTCACCCGGGCGAAATCAGCCGCATACGCCTCGGCTTTATCCAGCATTTCGCCGAATCCCTTTTCCGCGGCAACCCGCTTGCGGGTCTCATAATCGCGCCGGGCACTGATCTGCGTATTGATTTCTTTCGCTCCGCCGTAGGACTCCAGCAAGGCGTCCATCGCCTTGAGGTCTTTATTACTGAACAGCTTGAAGTGCATGCCGATGCTCCCTGTTTCACGTATCTGGATTACACGTTTTTCATAACCGGTAATATCGAAAAAATCACACCCAAATTCTACCACTATCGCGGCAAGAATGACGGAAAATAGACGGAAATCCGGGAATTCCACGCGGCCAACAGCCACGGAGACCCACACCGCTCACCCGCAGAGGACCGCCCCGCCATTGGCATTCAAAATCTCGCCGGTGACAAACCCCGAGAGTTCCGAAGCCAGAAAGAGTACGCACCCCGCGATTTCCTCCGGCGTGCCTACCCGCCCCAGGGGAATCTTGTCCAGAATGGCTTTGGCGTCCGGGCTAGCCAATGATGGCCGGCTCATATCGGTATCTACCCAGCCGGGCGCCACACAGTTCACCCGGATGTTGTGTGGGGCAAGTTCGGCGGCCAGCGACTTGGTTAAGCTGATCACCGCCCCCTTGGAGGCGGCGTAATGTGAATGAAACGGCTCGCCCCGCTGCCCGGCAGTCGAGGAAATATTAATAATATTCCCGGTCTGCCGTTCGATCATGTGCGGCGACACTGCGGTGATCGCATAAAATACACCGTTAATATTTATCTCCAGTGTGCGCCGCAGTTGTTCCTCGGCCATCTCCTGGATGGCGGCCTCTTCCCAGATGCCGGCGTTGTTGACCAAGATGTCGATGGCGTTGAATTTTTTCAAGGTGAATTCGACCAAACCTTCAACCTGCTCCCGGCGGGCGATATCCGCGGCAAACGACTCGGCGGCCACTCCGCACTTCCTTACCGCGTTTACTGTATCCTCGGCCGCGAGGCGGTTTTGCCAATAATGGACCAGGATATTACATCCCGCCTGCGCCAGATACAGCGCGGCCGCCCGGCCGATACCCCGCGATGCGCCGGTAATCAACGCGACTTTATCTTTCAACTCAATCATTTTTCCCCCTGAATCATGGCTCGTATATTCCAAAGCGCAAGGTAGCACACCAATTCCTATTCCGCATGAGAAAAAACAAGGTTGTTCATTCTCAACCGGTTGCATATCCATTGGTCTCCCCGCCACGAAGCTCGTATATTATCATCTGGAGAAACAAAAAAACAAAGGGAACCAAAATGAAAAAAACCGTGCTTATTTTGGGTATTTTTCTCTTCCTGATTTCTTTCCTATACGGCTCCGCACGGGCCGAAAAACCCCAACACCCGGTAAATACTTATTCGATTGTGGCCTATGACAGCACGACTGGTGAGTTTGGCGCGGCGGTGCAGTCACATTGGTTTAAAGTGGCTGATGTTATCTGGGCCGAGCCGGGCGTGGGCGTGGTGGCCACCCAATCGCTGGTTGACTTCGCCTACGGCCCGTTGGGCCTGGAAATGATGAAAAACGGCAAGCCGGCCGACTTGGCGCTGGCCGGGTTGCTGGCCTCCGACCCCCAGCGGGAAGTACGGCAAGTGGCCATGATCGACGGACGCGGCAATGTAGCGGCCCATACCGGCGACAAATGCATTGCCTACGCCGGGCATCAGACCGGCCGCATCTATTCGGTACAGGCCAATCTGATGCAGGATTCGACGGTCTGGGGCGCCATGTCCCGGGCTTTTGAGACAACCACCGGCGATCTCGCCGGGCGAATGATGGCCGCTCTTGAAGCGGCCCAACGCGAGGGCGGCGATATCCGGGGAAAACAATCGGCGGCTATGCTGGTCGTTCGCGGTGAACCAACCGGCCAGAGTTGGAATGACCGGATCGTCGACTTGCGCGTCGATGATTCACCGGAGCCCCTGGCGGAATTGCGACGTTTGTTAAACATCTCTCGCGCGTATGATTTGATGAACCGGGGGGATGAATATATCGCGGAAAAGAAATTTGATGAAGCCGCGGCAGCTTATAAGAAAGCCGCCGAACTGGCGCCCGGCAATCTGGAAATCCTGTTCTGGCATGCGGTAACGCTCGTTACGGTGGGAGAAGAAGAACGATCATTGCCGATATTTAAAAGAGTGTTCGATCAAGATGATAACTGGCGTACACTGGTCCCCCGGCTGGTCCCGGCGGGGCTGTTGCCTGATGATGACCAGATGATATCCCGGATCGTAGCACAATAGCCGCGGCCCCTTAATGGAAAGCGGGCGTTGGCCGTTAATGATAAAAATTATGAAAAAGTTATTTGTTTTCCATCCCTTCGGGTTCGCTGTTTTTCCCATTCTTTTTATCTATGTCCATAATCCCGCCGGGATTTCCCCCGGCGAAATCATCATTCCCCTGGGAATCGTAATTGGTTTTGCCGGGGCGGCGACACTGCTTTTGCGGTTTTTTGTCGCCAGCCACCACAAACGGGCCCTGACCCAATCCACGTTTCTTTTATTGTTGTTCTCCTACGGCCACGCGGTGCGTGCCATACGCCGCCTCGGGTTTCCCGACGGATTCAAGATCGGTCCGGAAGGGGCCGTATTCGCTCTCTGGTGTATCTTATTCGCGATGTTGACCTACCTGGGCCTGCGCACCCGCCGGAACCTACAACCGGTGACGAAAATCCTCAACATTATCGCCTTGCTGCTGGTGGCTATGCAGGTGATTGTGGGGGGTAATATGCTGCTTTCGGCCCCACCGGTAACGGAAACCAGGCCGATCGTCTATCCTCATCTTCCACTGACCGCAAAATTGCCGGACATCTACTACATTATTGTTGACGGTTACGCGCGCGGTGACGTTCTCCGAGAAATCTATGACTACGACAACCGTGAGTTTTTATCCTTCCTGCGCGCCAGAGGATTCTACGTGGCCGACCGGAGTAAGGCGAACTACTGCCAGACGCCGTTGTCAATGGGGTCGTCCCTGAACCTCGACTACCTGCAAAAACTCATGACCTTCGATAAAACCTCCCATGACCGTCAGCCGTTGGTGTGGCTGCTCCATAATAACAGTGTATTTAAATTCCTGCGGCATTACGGGTATTCCATTGTCGCGTTCGCCTCGGGGTATGTATACACCGAATTTGTTACGGCTGACTATTATCTGACTCCCGGGATGACGCTTTCGGAACTGGATAACGCCATCCTGTCGACAACCCCGATTCCCTTTATCATGCGGCTAGGTAAAACACAATACGACTTCCATCGTGAACGGATGAATTACATTTTAAACAAGCTGCCGCACGTGAACGAGGGAACCTCGCCGCGGATGATCATGGCTCACATCGCCATTCCGCATCCACCTTTTGTGTTCGGGCCGAACGGCGAGCCGGTGGCCCGCAAGCGGTTATTCAATTTCAGCGATGGCTCACATTACTACAATGAGGGGGGCACACCGGCGGAGTACCTCCAAGGATACCGGAATCAGCTTTCCTACCTTGACCGGCGGCTGCGGACAATGATCACCAAGCTCCTCGATACGGCGGGGAAGGAGGACCCGCCGATTATTATTCTCCAGGCGGACCACGGTCCGGGATTACACCTGGATTGGGACTGGATGCCGGCGACCGACCTCAAGGAGCGGATGAGTATCCTGAACGCTTATTATTTCCCCTACCTGAAAGACAATCCGCTCTATCCCGAAATCACCCCGGTCAACACATTCCGTATTCTCTTCAATAAATATTTCGGCACAAATTATCCGTTGCTGCCGGACCGAAATTACTTTTCGATCATCAACCGTCCTTATCACTTTTTTGAAGTAACCAACCCCGACAGTCTGCCCCCATATCCCGGCGATATGCGTTAATCGGCAAAATCGACCAAAAGAAAGGCGGCCCCACCTGTTTTCCAGGCGGGGCCGCTTTGGTTTTCAAACCCTTCGCCTACCCGTTAATTACGGGCCGGGCGGGTAAGCCGGACAATCATCCGGGAAGATCGGGACACATGCGCATGGATCGCATGGTCCGATACCGGATGTCTTGTAAACGAAAGCCACGTAATAGGCCACGTCAATCGGATCAGGAGCACCGCCACTGCAGTCCCAATCGCCGTTGTCACCCGGACAGAGCGGCAGAACCGGTCGTGCATCCAAACCCTTGTAGACGTACTGGACGATATACGCAACATCCAACGGGTCAATAACCCCGTTCTGATCCATGTCGCAGTAGAACGTACAATCACAGCTACAGTTATTAGGCGCACAGGTTGCCGCACCATAACATGTTGCACCATCAACACAGGTCGGTGTACCCTGACAGGTGGAAACACCACCGCAGGTTATTGTGCCCGTGCAAGTAGGAGAACCTGGACAGGTATCTTCAGTGTCACAGGTTGGCGTTCCCGGGCAGGTTGTGGTGCCTGCGCACGTCTCGAACCCGTGACAGGAGGCCATATCGGGACACGTGAACTCGTTCGGACAGGTCGTCGAACCCTGACACGTTGCATAACCTGGTGAAGTCGGGTTTTCCGGACAGGTCGGTCCGCCATGGCATGTTGCCGTACCCTCACAGGTTTCCCTGCCCGGGCAGGTATCAGTATCCGAGCAGGTGTCCGAACCTTGACAGGTAGTCGCACCCGGGCACGTATCCGTAACATCACAGGTCGGTTCACCCTCGCAGGTTTCGGCGTCGCACGTCACTGTACCCGTGCAGGTAGCCGTGCCTTCGCAGGTCTCCCATCCGGGACAAGTACCCATATCCGGACAGGTGGGTGTGCCGTGACAGGTGAATCGGCCTTCACAGGTGACATCGTTTCCACAGCAGGTCGGGTACAACGCACATGTCGGACTATCATCACAGGTCGCGAATTGGCCAAAACAAGTGATCGTTTCGCACGTCATCGAACCCGGACAGGTGAATCCCTGACAGGTCGGCCACATCGGGCACGTCGCGGTAAGACAGGTTATCGCACCGTCGCATGTTGGCTGGCCGTCACATGTTGAACTGCCGTCGCAAGTATACCATTGATCACAGGTTATATAACCGGGGCAAGTCGGCCAAGAATCGCATGTTTCGTCACATGTTGGCGTGCCCACACATGTTGAATATCCCGGCATTGTAACTAGGGGATTGTCGCAGGTCGGCGACGAGCCGGGACAGGTCGTTGATCCCGGACAAGTCTGATAACCCGTGCAGGTTTCCATATCGGGGCACGTGAACTCGTTCGGACAGGTCGTCGAACCCTGACAGGTGGCGTCACCTGGGCATGTGCCCGAACAGGTCGCCGTACCGGGACAGGACACATCACCGGGGCAGGTTCCCGTGCCAGGACAAGTCGCCGTCCCCTGACAGGATGCATCACCCGGACACGTTCCCGTGCCGGGGCAGGTCGCCGTTCCCTGGCATGAAGGATCACCAGGACATGTACCCCAGCCGGGGCAGGTCGCTACTCCGCCACACGTTGGGGAACCGTCACATGTGTTAGTCATATCACATGTCGGTGTAGTGCTAGTGCAGGTCGGACAGCCGCAACAGGTATGTTCACCCTGGCAGGTTACCCCGCCGCCGCTGCAGGTTTCACGTCCCGCACAAGTCGGTGTCCCGTCGCAACTCTCACTGCCCGTGCATGTTTCGCCACCGTCACAACACGTTGGTTGAGGTGGACAGGTCGCTTGCCCGGGGCAGGTCGGCTCCTCAAAGCAAGTCATTGCGCATGTCGCGCCATTCCCGGTGCAGGTTGTATGGCACGTAGTATAGCCATAGCACGTCGGGCAACTATAACAGGTATTTGCTGAACTGCATGTTTCGGTACCGTCACAGGTCGGACTGCCATCACAGGTATATCCGCCCGCTGTACAGGTGGGAGTATCGGAACATGTCGGTTGCCCGGGACAAGTATTCGTGCAGGTCTCCATGCCCTCGCAGGTGCTGGTTCCCGGCATGGTGGCGATATCACACGTATTGGTGCCGGGGCAGGTCGATGTTCCTGTGCAGGTCGGCGAGCCGGGGCAGGTGTCATTCCCGCGACAGGTGGGCGTGGCCCCACAGGATGTTGCCCCATCACAAGTCGGCTCACCATGCGCCGTTGCTAAATTGGTGAAATTTTGTGGCCCGGAACTCTGGCAGCCACCAGGATCACAGGTTTCCGCCCCATCGCATGTTACGCCGGCGCAAGTATAGGTACCCGGACAAGTCGCCGCCCCCGGACAAGTTAGCTGCGATCCGCACGTCACGGTTCCTTGACAGGTTGTAGTACCATCGCAAGTCTCCGCACCGACGTATGTCGGGGAATCGACCGGTTTCGACAATGATCCACAGGCGGCATCACATGTATAGGTACCCCGGCAAGTCGTAGAGCCGGGACAGGTTTCCATATCCGCGCAGGTCGGAGAACCCACGCAGGTGGTAGTCCCTTCGCACGTCTCATACCCGTGACAAGTGGACATGTCCGGGCAAGTGTACATGCCGGGACAGGTTTCCGTCCCTTCACACGTGGAAGAACCCGGAGAAGTCGGGTTGTTCGGGCAAGTCGGACCGTTTTGGCAGGTTGCCGTACCGTGACAAGTATTGAAGCCCGGACAGGTACCGGTGTTCGGGCAGGTAGCTGTCTGATCACATGTCGGATAGCCCGGCATGGTCGGCTCGTTACCCGGTTCGCAGTCGTTCGGCGGCAGCTCCGCCTCCGGCCTCAGCCAGGGAAATCCCGGCGCCGGCGGGGTCCAGATCGTCCAGTCATACCATTGCGTGTTCGGGCTGTAATAGAACCAGGCCTCACAAATTGGAATCGCCGGATCGGGCGGATAATCCATTACGATGCTGGGATACGGCGTATTGGTCGCGCCCGTGTATTCCAGCACGACAAAAAACGGACCATTCACGCAACACAGATCGGAGAAAATAACATAACCGACAGCGGGAAACTCAAATACGGGCTGATCCAGCAGGAAATCTTCGCCGCATAATTCCAACCCGGGCATCGGACAGCCCGGATCGCTCAGATCGGCATCATATATCGAAATCCGGACGTCCACCGGCCACACCGACACACCGGTAGGATCGCTATACATGCTGAGCCAGACTTCGAAAATCTCCAGTGGGTACGGATTGGGATCACCACACCCGTAAGACGGATCCATCGGATCGTAATAAACGGCAACTTTGTCCGTGGGGACAAAACTCAGGAAATACCCCGCCGGACTATTTGCATCCCGCTGCATTTGGCAGATGGCACCGGCCGGTTTGGCCAACGACTCGCCGAGAATCGGCGTTTCGCTGACCCGAACGCTGGCTGCCTCCAACCCCGGACTTTCACCGGAGTGCCGAACATTCAAGTTGTTCGGTGAGCCACCGCCTCGGTCGCGGTCATGGAATTTGGCAATTGATTTTTCCAATGATTGCTGATAAAGCGGTGATGAGGATGGACTTGAGTCATCAGCGACTGTTGCTCCCGCCATAAAAACCAGGCAGAGTAAAATGGGCGCAATCAGTCGGCTACATCGCCGCGCCCCCGGGCCGAAACCCTCTCCGCGCAAAATCATAAAACACCTCCACATGAATAAACAACATTCCTGATAGGAAACTTTTGCATTCTCGTCGCCACTCCCCCCCGGCCTTGAGGACCGGTGGGGTACTACCAAAGCCAAGCCGCCGATTGCCTTACCTTCCGCGGCCCGGCGGCCAACGGGGTATTTCTCAGTACATCTAAATATCGGTAGTGAGCGAGTTTTTGTCAAGGTTTTTTATGGATGTTTTTATCTATATTCTCCAGTAAGGATTATACTATAAAAAAAGACATAACCAACTACGACAAAAGGAGTTACGAATAAGATTATCATTCGCGATAATCAGCCAATAGGGGTATTGGTGGGTGTACCAACAACTTACCGGCCATCGCCTGGCCTTTGCCGGGAATAGTTATTCTGTTGCCCAAGGTGGAATGACCATCGCCAAACACCGAGGTTTTCAGGGATTCCCGAACCAATCCGGAAGTCGTAATACTTCATTGTACTTTGCCGACCTGTGCCTGCCCTTCAAACACCAAACACGAGACATTGATGCTAGATATCCGACGCCTCCCATTTACGGGCCGCGCGGCCATAGAAAAACATGCCCACCGCCGAGAGGAAGCCGATTGCCGCGAACTGATACCATAGAGTGTACGGATGATAAGTATTCCAGAGCAATTGGGTTACCTCGGTGCCGTTCATGCTCATCGCTTCCTGTAATTTCACCACCGCTTCGGTGCGCACGATGCCGTCGGTGATGTTCAAATGTTCGGCGAAATAACGGATCGCCAGGTTGGCCTTGTCGCCCATCTGATCATAGACCTGCCCCGCGCGCAGAGAACCGTACCCCCAGCCGATGGCCAGTGGGATGTTGGCGTAGCCCATGTATAGGCCCTTCTGGCCTTCGGGCGCGATAACCCCCAGGTATTCGTTCATCTTCGGGCTGGCCAGCATCTCGCCCACCGAGAAGATCAGAATCCCCAGCAGGCAGAAATATCCCGTTGTGGTAAACCCGGCGAGGATCAGGCCAATCGAGGATATCATTATCCCGATCAGAATCGAATGCAGTCGTCGCATCCGTGAAACGACCCAGGAGAGAAAAACAACGGCAATTATAATCAATCCGGCGTTGGAGTTGATCAGCCACTCCTGGGTGATCTGCACCCCACGGGAGGTCTCATTGGTCATCCACGACGGCAAATTCAGGTCGCGGACCATTTGTGAGGAATCGACCCAGTCGACAATGAAGTTCGGCAACATATCGAAAAGCTGCATAAACATCAGCCAAAACCCGGACATGATCAGGATAAAGATAAATAATCGTGGTTTGATGATGTTGACGAAGGTCGTGCGTATGACCTGTATCACGCCGCCGCGTTGTGCACCGCCGGGAGCGATTTCCTTATAGGTGAGCATGGTCAGGAAATTCAGCGAAACGATAATTGCGCACCCGTAAAAGACCGTCGGCCAGGAGATGCCGTACAGAAAATGCGCCAGCGGCGGCCCTAAAAATGCGCCGATATTGACCAGCATATAAAACATACCCCAACCGATACCCGAATTCTTCTTATTCAGCGTCTGCACCAAAGCACCCTGGATGCCGGGTTTGAAGATCGCCGTGCCAAGCGCCAGGACGCAGCAGCCAAAGAGGAACGGGTAAAATTCCCGCTGCGTGGCCATCAGCAAATAGCCGATAATTTTCAGGACGATCGACACCGAAATGGTCCGCTTGTAACCGTAGCGGTCGGCGAACCCCCCGGAAAACAGCGGGGTCAACGACTGCACCACCGCCCACCACAGGAAAATAATCCCCTTGTCTATCTGCGAAAAATGCAGCCCGTTGATCTCATCGGCCTGGGCGATGTAAATCGGGATTACCACGCGAACGCCGTAATACGCCAGCCGCTCCAGCATTTCCATGATGTTGAGCATCCAGAAGGCGCGCTGAAAATTGGAGATCTGCGCGAAAAATCCGCGGTCGCCTGCGTCTGCTGTGTCCATATATGGTCTCCTTCACCAGCCGAGGAACCCGCGGCTCGGCGAGGGCCCGACTTTCGCTTCAATCTCAACGGCTAACCATAAGACATTACCGCGCTCAAGTAAACCCATCACTGGCAATTAATACCTCTTCACAAAGCAGAGAATTCCGGCGGATATGGCCCCAATTATCGGCCACTCAAATCCGGGTTGACACGCAAAAATCAAAATGCAATATTAACCGGCCAAGCATGAATCCTGGAGGTAGTGGGGAATGCGAGAAGTATTGGAAAAAATGTCGCAAGACGCGGAGGCGATGGCCGAACAGGGTCGGGGGTGGA
>SDBS01005034.1_pt1 | contig 12938 bp, 11 predicted proteins | sample 2277091 | NCBI WGS metagenome assembly SDBS01 (sample SAMN10404972, study PRJNA504765) | marine sediment metagenome | isolation source: marine sediment core GS10_PC15, 163 cmbsf | place: Arctic Ocean: Southern Knipovich Ridge | collected 2010 | reverse complement strand
TGTTTTTCTTTTTCATCAACGTTTTCAAAGATTTCAACAAAAATCAAAATTTTTATTCTAATTATCAATCTTTCCTGGAGTTTTTTTTATATTCGAAGATTAAATAGTATACTATAAAAGTGTGTTTAACCAAGATAATCTAAATTTTCATTAACTCGCACTTTAAGTAATTATAAGAAAAAATGAAAAATTCGGTTTGTGTTCAAATCAAGTTTAACATTTAAATAAGTGTATTTGTTTTATTTGTGTGTTGGTATTTTTATTTAAATTAAATCGAAAAAAATATATGTGCTGTACGATTAGGATAACATCTTTGCTATAACAAAACTTTAAATATCCAATCTAATATAAATTTTTTAGTTCGGAATAAAGATATGTACTAAAAAAACTAAAATTTTACATCAAAATATTAAGTTTTATAAAAAAAGATGCAAAAATTTGTTAGGTTAATCATATAGCAATATTGGATTAGATATTACATAGATTAATAATTATGAAGAAAAGAAATTTGTAACAGATAAGCATGAAGACAATATGATAGTTATGAACAAAGCTCAAAATAGCGATAGTACTTCAGTTAAATTGCAAATGCTAGGTTATGGGTTATTAAAACTTTCAGAAATTAACTCAGAAGGCAAATTTGACATTATGTTTCAAAAAGGTATTGGGGTACCGCTTATTCAAAATATCATTGAACTATATAAAAAAGAGATAATTACTAAAAAACAAGGGAATTCAATTATTCCCTTAGAAGATTTTACAATTTTCATCCAATTTTTTAAAAATAATGAGGATGGTATTTCAGTTATAATATATATGGAAGAAAAAGAACGTTCAGTAAATTTTCCAAAATTGTATTTTTTATCTAAAAAGATTACCAAAAAGGTTCTTTCAAAAGCTCCAATCTTAGAAATATTAGAAGTACTTGAAAATGAGATAGAAATCCCAAGAGAGGAGGGAATTATTGCAATATTTATAATTGGATCGGCAGGAAGCCCATTTATCTCTAAAATAGATAAGACAAGGTCGAATATTGCAGATCATGAAGTACATATAGGAGGATTTATTTCCGCCCTGCTTTCATTTTCAAATACGATTATTGGAGAAGAGACGGGGGCAAAACTAAAAGAAATAAATTTTGGGAATCAGCAATTCTATGTTATTTCAAAAAGTAGCGTTATTTTTGCCTTTTTGGTTGAAAATATGAATTCTTTGCTTCAAAGATATATGTATCTCATAGCAGATGAATTTTTGTATAAATTTAAAGATTATTTAAAAATTTTTAATGGAGATGTTACTCCTTTTAGTGAATTTGAAAAGAATATAAATCAATATTTTATAATTTAAAGAATGATAAGTGAAAAATAAATGGCTCAAAAACGAAATTATGATGAAGATATCGAGCAGGTTTCGATTCTCACATTTCAAGTAGGATGGGAACAATTTATTATTGATCTTCTTGATGTAAAAGAAATAATTCAAGCGGGTCAAATAAGAAAATTGCCTAAGAGTTTAGATTTCATTGATGGAATCTACAATTATAGGGGGGAAATTATTCATATAATTAATTTGAAAAAGAAATTGAATTTAAATCAATATGTTTTGTATGAATCTCAACGCTCCTCTTTCGACGATGATTCAAATATGTTTAACCAATTTATTATAATTCTAAAAGTTGATAATGATTTAGTAGGGTTTTATGTTGATCAGATAGTTAGTATAGATCATATTCTCCCTGATGAAATTGTTGGATTGAGTCCAATTTTTCAAACTAGCGTTGCTATGGATTTTATTAAGGGTATTATAAACTTTAAAGATAGACCCAGAGTAATGCTTGACTTAAGCAAGATTTTTAGTGAAGTAGAGAAATTTAGAATTCAACAAGATTTATCATCACTAACATAAAATTAAAAAAAAAAGAGGAATGAATAAAATGTCAAAGGTAAAGAATGTAAAGAAAAAAGTATTGATTGTAGATGATGCCCAGTTTACTAGAAATATGCTAAAAAATATTATTAGCAAAATTGAATACATTGAGATTGTTGGTGAAGCTTCTAATGGAATTGAAGCAGTTTCCTTATATAAAAATCTCACCCCTGACTTAGTTACTATGGATTTAGTAATGCCAGAGAGAGGTGGTATTGAAGCAACTGAGGAGATTCTTAAAGTTAACCCCAAGGCAGTAATAGTTGTAGTTTCAGCATTAGGCCAAGAAGCTTTAGTCCTAGAAGCTGCCAAAAAAGGGGCAAAAGATTTTATCCAGAAACCATTTAAAAATGAACAAATCATAGAGGTTATGGATCGAATACTTAAAAATAAAAAAACTGGAAAGAAATAATTAATTTTTCAAAATTAGGTGAATAAATGTCATCAAAAGAGGATATAAATCTTTTTATAAGTGAAGCTGAGGATCTGATTCAAAAAACAGAAGAAGAAATTTTTAACTTTGAAGAAAATACTGAAGATCTTAAGCCAATTCAAGCCCTATTTTTCACATTTCATACACTAAAAGGGCTTACTGCAATGGCAGGTTTTGAAAATATATCAAAATTTTGTCATCATTTTGAATCTTTTTTAGAGAATGCTAAAGATAAAAAGGTCTCACTGAGTAAAAAAACTGATTTTGTCGATATGCTATTTGAATCGCTTGATGTATTAAGAAATTTTTTAAAACGAGTAAAAGATGGTGATATGACTGATATCGAAAAAGGATTTGTTGAAGATATTAGGGATAGTTTTGAAAATTTTCAAAGTGAGACCGATATCACCTTCATCAAATCTTTAACTATAGAAGAAATAGCTAACCTTCAAAAACAGGAGCAAAGCACATCATTTAAGATATATATTCGGCTTGAAGAAAACTGTGTTTTCAAAAAAGTTAGACTATTCATAATATTTAGAGCATTAAATGGAATTGGTAAAATTTGCTGGACTACTCCCTCTCCTGAAGCCATAGAGGCGGAGACTCTGAAGAATGAATATGAAATATTTTTTCTTACTAACAAAACAAAAACAAATATCTCCCAAATTATTGATGAAATTCTTGAGATTGAAAATGTTGTTGTAAAACAATTAAAACCTGAAGAATTTGAAAAAACAATAAAAAATCTAATGAAAAAATGGGAAAGAGAAAAACCTAAACCTACTATTGAAGAACCAGAATTAGATACCTTTGAAGAAACTGAAATTATTGGTGAAGAAGCCGGAAGAACTACTCAAGTTGCTGAAGATTTTTCAGAAGAATCTCTAAAAATAACTAGTGTGAAAGTTAATATTGAATATTTAGAAGAATTAATGAATTATTTTGGAGAATTAGTAGTAATGAAGAATCATCTTAGTCAACTCTTAAAGGAGAAAGGGCATAGAATCATGGTCAGGTTATTTGATAAAATGGATAAACCTTTTCTAGATATTCAAGAAATATTATTTAAATTGAAATTAGTAAGAGTTGAATCAACTTTCAGAAAATATAAGAGATTGGTGCGAGATGTAGCAAATGAAACAGGGAGAAAATTAAAATTAAAATTAGAGGGAACTAATGTTGAAATTGATAGAAAAATATTAGAAGAACTTAATTCTCCATTAGTTCATTTAATCAGAAATGCTATTTCTCATGGAATAGAATCACCGAAAGATAGAGTAAAAAAAGGGAAAAACGAGTTTGGCAATTTAAAATTAAAAACCTACAGGAGAGCAGGTTCAATTTTTATTGAAGTACAAGATGACGGGGCTGGTATCAATTATGATAAAATTAGAGAAAAAGTTGTCAAAAAAGGATTTTATGATGAGATTGAGGTTAAAGAACTGAGTCATGAAGCCCTCCATCAATTTATTCTAATGCCAGGATTTTCTACAATTTCTGATGCAGATATGATCTCGGGTAGAGGTATGGGTTTAGCTATTGTAGCTGAAAAAATAAAAGAACTAGGTGGTGACTTTTCTATTCAATCTGAAAAAGATATTGGCACAAAATTCTTATTGGTTGTTCCATTTACTCGAGCGATATTAAGAGCTCAACTATTAAAAGTTTCTGATGATCTATTTGCTATTCCAACTGAAAATATAAAACAAATTTACTTTTTCAATTCAAATATGATTGAATATATAGAAGGAGAGCAATTCTATAAAATTGATTCAAAAAAAATACCGATTGTCTATTTAGACGAATATTTAAAAATTGTAAAGAAAACTCGGACAAATACTGTAAAAAGAATTGCTGTTTGGTGTCAAACAGACGAAGAACATTCAACACTATTTATCGCTGATCAACAGCTTCAACAATTAGATGTAGTGGTGAAACCATTTAAATCTAATTATTCAGATTCTCGAGATATTTTAGGCTCTACAATTACAGGTGAAGGTGAAATATGTCTGATTATCGATGTATTAAGTATAATTTCTGCAAAACTAAATGAAAAAACAATTACTCAAGTAGTTATTTAATTTTTTTAAAAATATTAAATTTATCAAAAGAAGAACAATTTAGAGGAAAAATAAAATGGGATTTAAAAAAGTTGATCTTGATGAACTGAAAACAAAAATGAGTACAAATTTTCTTGGCATTCCTATAAGGGATGGAGGAAAAATAGTTGAAAAAAGTTTTAGAGAAAAAAAAATTGAATCAAGTTATAAGGGTTTATTTTCCGAAATATTGATTTTAAATGAAGAATTTTTAGAATTCAATTACACCAATAACGGAAAAAGAGAATCTGCTTTAGGTAATGGAACTATCTCAATATTTAACAATTCCGTAAAAGATAGAATTTGGGATGCAAAGTTACAATTTTCAGGCTCTCAATTTAATGATCAAGATGATGATAATAATCTAGAGTTAGGCATTTTTGAGCCAAATTCAAATAAAGTTTTAAAATATGAAATTTTAAGCTCAGATGAATTACCCGATCTGTTAAAAGTTAATGAAAAGATAGAGAACCAAACTGAAGAAGACATTGACAGCTTTACAAAAGCTGGTGGTGAGTCTATTCTTAAAGAAAACAAACTTAATAATTATGTGTTGTTGTTAGATAGAGAAAATTTTATAAAATTTTCGATAACACTAGAAAACGTCTCAAGTTCGATGCTCGAAAAAATAAAATTTAAGAAAAATTTTCCAAGTAATTTTTATGACTTAGAATTTAAAAGTGAGAAGAGTAAGGATTTTAAAATTACTCGAAATTCAATAGAATGTCCATTAAATACATTAAATCCAGGAGAAAAAGCAGATGTAACAATTACTGCTAAAGTATTTCCTAAAAAGAAGGAAGACATTAAAACAGGAAAGTTAGAGTTGACATTCAATTTATCAAATAAAGTAATCTCTGGTGTTAAAATTAATCAATTTTCTGGTTATTCGCATGCTATGCATGCCATTAAAAAAGCCGAGAAAAATTATGCACCAAATAACTGGCAATGTTCGCTAATATTTGAAAACCATAGTGACTTTAAAATGTTATTGAAATCGATTTTGATCTTTGATAAATCAAAATCTAAGAAAATTCTTGACTTAGATTTTAGTTCTTCTGGAAATACAATAGTACTTCCACGTGGAAAATATACATCAGAATATTTTGATATTGTTGATGAAAAGGAACCAACTTTTTCCAGAAAAATAGAATATTCAGTTCATTATAAATCAGAAGGAAATTCTATGATAACTTCAAAATTTGATGAAAGCAATTTTAAAATAGCAAGTGTGTTGATTAAGAAAAAATTAGCAGAAGGAGAAATTAAATCTTTTGAACAAACTACAGTGAATTCAAGGATTATTATAAGTAATCAAGGAACACTTCCAGTTAAAGGACTTAAAATCACAGAAATGATACCTGAAGATTTTTTACCACCAAGAGATATTACAAAATACAAATTATATAGATCATCAGGTGTTATAGATCTTGAAGATATGGAATTAAAAATAATTCCTGATGATGATGATTCAACTCATGAACATATGATTGAACTTTCTATTAATTTAAGAACTGATCGACTGAAATCTGTCATTGAATTAGAAGATTTTCTAGAGTTGAAGTATCCCCTTAAAGCTATTACCCCCGATTATAAAAAAGCTTATGATTTTCCATTAAAAGTCTATTCTTATTATCCTAAATATATAGATTCTTTTCAAAATGAATTTTATGTTATAACAGATGATTTATCGAAAATGGATAAATCTGCAATAAAAATATCTCATAGACGACGTAAATTGATGGTCGGAAAAGAAATCTTTCCAGGGAGAAGTAGTAATGAATTTGCTATCTATATCGTAGCAAAAAATGGCTCAAATATAAAATTGAATGAAGTAAGTGTTGCAGATACTTTTCCAGATTGTTTTGAGCTCATATCTTCAAACCTTGATCATAATCTTACTAAATCTAAAAAGAATGGAGAATATAAAATTTCTTTCTTAATTGATACCATATTACCATATCAAGAAAGAGAAATTATGTATTACTTAAAAAACATAAGTAGTAAAGACGTAAAGCACTCAGAGTTAGAATCGTTTTTTGTAGGATAATCTAATATGAGGAAAATAATATATTTATAAATTAAGGAAAAAATGGAGGAAAAATAATGAATTTACAATTTTATGAAATGATGGATGATAAATCAAAAGAATATCTCGGATATCTAAATGAACAAATTCTGCCAAAATTCACTAAAAGTGAATTAGACATTTTTTTCCAGGATAATACAATCACACCGTTGAAAGAAGCCAAAAGTTCAAAATCAAAAGGATCAAAAGGATTTGTTAAGATAGGTGATGCAACTGGAAAAGCTGCTGATTTATCAAAAAATAACATTGAACAATTAAAATTATTATTTCAAGTTTTTATCAGCAGAGAAAAAAATGATAAAATAGCAGTGAAATGGCGCTTTTATCAATATCTTAAATATATGGGAGATTTAAACATAAAAACTATACAAATTAATAGAGATCCCAACCCTGATCGACTAATTGATTTTATAATTGAAACTAAAGATAATGAAGTGTTCTTAGCTTTATGTCAGGATATTTTGGAATTAAGTAATTATATTAAAGCTGTAAAAGAGATTATTGATTTTACAAAAAAAGAGAATTTAATCCCTGATAAAATTATTTTTGCAACCAACAAATCATTTCGTAATATTCCGCTCGATAAACCAATTAAAATCCTTAATAAAGAAATATTACCGATATTGTGGATTGAATGGATTGATGAAAGTCTCCATTTCAAGAAAGAAGATCTATTAATTGTGAATAACTCTGAATTAAAAGTTGCTGGTTATAATTTTAGCAGCATGGATGATTTGCTCAAGTATGTTTATCAATTTACAGATGGTGGACAAATATCAATCTTTAGGCAAATAGATTTTTTTACAGAAGTAAATGATGATGAGCCAGAAGTAGAACTAATTTGGAAGGGAATAATGTTAAAACAATAAATTTTTTTAAGAAAAAGTGTAAAATTAAGAGGTAATTGATATGTTAGAAAGTGAATATGAAGATATTGAATATGGAGAAAGTATAAATGTAGTAATATTGCAAATTCGCGATGAACAATATCTCGTTGAAGTGGAATATGTAAAGGAAATTTATGTTCCCGGAGAGAAAATTGTTCCAGTGCCGTTAACAGACAAATCTATTGTAGGTGTTATTGATATTAGAGGAGTTGTTTATTCTATCATTTCTTTAAGACACAACATTTATACAGATAATATTGAATATGCTTTAACTGATCATTCCCGGATTTTGCTATTACAATATAAGGATTTTCAAATTGCTATATTAGTAGATGCCGTTATTGGGGTTAAGGATATTCCTATGTCAATATTCAAAAAACAGGGTACGATTGTAAAAACTAATATTGATTTTAGATTAATAAAATTGACTGGTGTATTTCAAGACGAGACGCTAATCATATTAGATTTAGATGCTTTGGTTGAACCATATATTAAATCTAAAGGTTTAAGAACAGTAAAAAAAGGAGTTGTTAAGCCTAAAATACTTGAGAAACCAAAAATACAACCTAAAGCAATTAAAAAAATTGATGAAGAAACTACTGTAATAATTCCCCAGAAAACTAAACCTCAGAAAAAGAAAACTCTAAAAAAACCAGTATCTAAGGAGAAAGAAATAATAGATGGAGAAATTCTTTTAACACATGATCAACAAGACACACTTAAAGAATTAGGAAATATAGGAACAGGAAACGCAGTTACTGCTCTATCTCGTTTAATAAAAAAGAGAATTGATGTAACTCTCACAGATGTAGGAATTATACCATTAAGTGAATTACCAGAACAATTTGGTGGTCCTAAAGAAAAAGTATGTGGAATTTTTTGTCATATAGATAAACCTTCACAAGCAACGATTCTAAATATTTTTGAGATGAGACCATTAATGAAATTAATTGCAGATTTAGCAGGAGGAGACTCAAAAATTGATCCAAATAAAGTTAAATCCAAAAAAGATCTTGATGAATTTGCGATTTCAACTATTATAGAAATGGGAAATATTATGGCAGGCCATTATGCTTCGGCATTAGCAGACTTACTTGGAACAACATTAATGATTGATATTCCCGAGTTTACAATGAGTGAAGCTGGAGAGATAGGAGAATTTCTTAGTCAAGAATTTAAAGCATTAGCTGAATTCTTTATAATAATTAAAACTACCATTAAAATTTCTGATTTAAAATTAACTGGTATGTTCTTTTTCATCCCAAATATTGAAACTCTAGAAGTATTTTTCAAAAAATTGGGAATTGAACATAAAATAGCAGCAAAGAAAGGAAAACCAGTAGAACCCGCAGCAAAAGCAAAAAAACCCGCAGCAAAAGCAAAAAAACCCGCTAAAATAACAAAGGTTTCTCAAGTAAAGCTTACAGAAATTCAAAGAGATGCCTTACAAGAAGTTGGTAATATTGGTGGTGGAAATGCTGCCAATGCTTTAGCTCAAATGATTAATAAAAGAGTAGATATCAATATTCCTTCTGTTGAGATGGTGGAATTAGATGAGTTTGCTGCTACGATGAGTAAAAAGAATGAAAAAATTTTAGTTGCTTGGAGTAATGTCATTGGTAAAACAAGGGCAACAGTTCTTTCTCTGTTTAATCTTAATGATGCCGTAGATATAACTTCTATAATAGTCGATGATCCCGATAAAAAACAAATAGATTTAAGAAAAAAAATTATGAAAGCATCAGATTTTCCAGATCTTTATAGAAGTGCTATCTCCGAAATAGGTCATATTCTCGGAAGTCATTATGTAAGTGCAATAGGAGATTTATTAGGTTTACGTTTGATGACAGAACCGCCAGATATGAGCGTAGATACAGGACAACAATTATTTAAAATTTTAGAAGAAGAAATTGGATTACTGAAAAAATTATCGTTAGTAATAACAACGAGAATCACCATTACTGACTTTAAAATCACAGGTTCATTCCTATTTATTCCTAGTTTAGAAACGTTAGAAGATTTATTGGAAGCATTGATGCGGTTTTATTCATAAATATTTGAATTATTAGTAATCCTGAATTACATTTTTTTAAAAAACTTAATAGATAGTAAGATTTCATCCAAATTAATAAAAACTTCAAATATTGATATTAGAAAAAAAAAATCATAGTATCATGTCAAAACAGAGTTATTACGAATATATCTATCAAGTTAATGGCGAATCAATAAATTTAAGTCCCGAAAAAGTATTTGATCCTAATGGAGTCTATTTAATAGTAGATAAAGAATTGGAATTAATTTGGATATGGGCGGGAAGTCACTCCCGTTTATTTCATAGATATATGGCTGCAAACTGGGCGGGAAAACTCAAAACTAAGAAAAAATTTTACAACTTTAAATATGAAGTCATAAAACAAGGAATTGAACCATCTGAATTTCATGTGATTTTTAATGAAATTACTGAAAATAGAACTGATCTAAATTATCCAGGTGAATCCAGACTAAGTTTGGTAAAAAGCGAACCTCTAGGAATTCATGGTTCAAAATCAGGTGTAGATCAGTTTCTTCAAACAGAAGAAACTCTAATTGGAGAGGGATTAAAAAAATCAGTAAAGTCTCAAATTAGAAAGATTTTACATGAGATTAAAGAAATGCAGATGCATATTAAATATTCTATAGATCATATACATGAACGATTTTCTGAAATAGAAAAGTTATTAGAAAAATAACGAGTTTATTATATCTATCACTTACTTTTTCTTAATCTTTAAATTTCTTGACACTACTACTTATAAAAAAACAATAAAAAATGCAAAAGTTGAATAATTTAGTAAGAGTTCTTATAGCAGAAGATTCATCATATCAAAGGAAAATAATAACTGATATGCTATTATCAAATATAGAAATTGCAGAAGTTTATCAGGCTAGAAATGGAAGAGAAGCAATAGAAAAGATTGAAAAATTTAATCCAGATGTATTAATATTAGATTTAGTAATGCCTGAAGTTGATGGATTTACTGTATTTGAATTCCTTTCGGAACACTATCCGATACCTACAATTATATTTTCTGTTAAGGACCCCGCTACTTTGGATGATTCTGTTCAAGCATTACTTTTAGGAGCATTTGATTTTATAATTAAACCTAAAGGTCTTTGGGCTAAAGAGTTTCCAAAATATAAAGAAAAATTAATTTCAAGCGTTTTATATGCTGCAAGAATCAAAAAAACCTATGAAAAACGTAATATTTTAATAAAGAAGTCAATTGATAAACAAAATAATATGGAAGTAAAAAAATCTAGAAAGATCAGTATCCATGAAAAAGCAATTCCATTAAAACTACCAAAAATATCTCAGCCATTATTTGAATCTAATATAATTGTAATAGGTTCGAGCACAGGTGGTCCCAGAACGTTGAAAACTATATTGAAGAAAATACCTAGAGATTTTCCAAGTCCAATCTTAATTGTACAACATATGGATGCTTTTTTTCTTAAGCGTTTTGCTGAATCTTTAAATGATCTATGTAAAATTCCAGTAAAAATACCTGAAGATGGTGAAAGCATCCGTTCTGGATGTGTTTATTTAAGTCCAGGAGCTAGGCATACGAAAATATATCTAAAAAACAATTTACCATGCATTAAAATATTTGAAGGTGGCCCTGTCAATTTTTGTATCCCTTCTGTCGATGTACTATTTTTTTCAGTAGTAGAAGTATATAAAAATCATATTTTAGGAATTATCCTAACAGGTCTAGGAGAAGATGGAGCTGCTGGATTAGAAACAATTAAATCAGGAGGGGGAAACACAATCGCAGAATCAGAGGAAACCTGTGTTGTGTATGGTATGCCTAAAGCCGCTGTTGAAAGAGGAGCAGCAAAATTAATACTCCCATCGTACGAGATCTTCGGTCATATGATAAAATTTGCTAAAAAATTTAGGGATAATTTATACAATTAAAAATTTAAAATTAGGTAATTCCATTGAATCGTGGGCTCCATAATGATAGAATAGTGGCTGTAAATGAGAAGGGAGAAATTTTATTGCCAATAGGTCATTATGCAATAGTTACTGCCAAAGAAAGATCGACTGAAAATTCTCCTATAATCTCAATTTACGGTTTAGGTTCATGTATTGCACTGATTCTTTATGATCGAAAAAATGAGGTGGGTGGAATGTCCCATATTCTGCTGCCAAAATCAAATATGAAAAAAGAAATAGTGTATCCTCATAAATATGCAGATTTATCCTCAAAACATTTAGTTGAAGAACTTATACTACAAGGAGCTGAAATGGAACATATAAACGCTATAATTGTTGGTGGATCAAAAATATTTGATTTAGATGATAATGTTATAGGTGAAGAAAACATTAAAAGTATTAAACAAGAGTTGGAAAGTTTAAATATTAAGATTACAAATGAGAGTTTAGGAGGAATGCATGGAAGAATAATTAAGTTTTATACAAAAAATTTTTCTGTTTCTGTTAAACTCAGTGGTGAAAACGAGTTTGAAAAACTTTATTAAGAAAAAATCAAAAGAAAATATAGAATGAAAAAGTGAGTAAAATGAATAGAGAAAATGATAAAGCTAAAAATATTGAATTAACTGCTGCCCAATTTGATATATTAAAAGAACTTGGGAACTTAGGTTCCGGACATGCAATTACAGCTCTTTCCGAATTAATTAACGATAAAGTAGATGTATCATTAACAGCAGTAAATCTAATTCCGTTTTGGGAAATTCCAAATTTATTTGATAATCCCAATACTGACGCATTTGGAATATATTCAGATATTATTGGTAAACCTGATTTATCTATTGTCCAAATCTTCACTAAGGAATCTATTATTAATTTAGTTAATGTTTTAACTGATTATGAAAAAGTATCTATGGATGATATAAAAACAATTAAAGATTTAGACGAATTTTCGATGAGTATTATTACAGAAATTGGGAACATTTTATCTGGAAATTATGCTAGTGCTTTGGCAAATTTATTATCAATCGGATTAATTCCTAATGTACCCAAATTAGCGCTTGACAATCTCAACGCTATGTTAGATATGTTAATAGCTAAATATTCTCAATTCTCGGATTATACAATAATTGTGAAAACAAAGCTAATGGTAAAAGAGATTAATTTGAGTGGGATAATATGTCTGATTCCAAGTATGAAAATCTTAAAAGAGCTATTTAAAATTTTGAATATAAAATATGATATTAATTTATAGAGGAGAGATCTTTCTTATAAAAATCGATGTTATAACCAAAAGAAGGGTTAGATTTTTCAAAAAATAGAAATGTTTTAACAAATATAACTCAGCAATTTATCATAGAAATTATAGAAGAAATATCTTTTTCTATATCACGTTTTTTTTTAGCATAAAACAAAATAAAAATTTCTTAAATGTACAATTTTAGAAAGAAAAAAAATTTGAAAAAAAATTATTATTTTTATAGATTTAAATAATAACAATAGAAAAATTGAAAAGATATAATTA
>SDBS01005032.1_pt1 | contig 12943 bp, 9 predicted proteins | sample 2277091 | NCBI WGS metagenome assembly SDBS01 (sample SAMN10404972, study PRJNA504765) | marine sediment metagenome | isolation source: marine sediment core GS10_PC15, 163 cmbsf | place: Arctic Ocean: Southern Knipovich Ridge | collected 2010 | reverse complement strand
ATATTAACGTAACTTTTATCAATACTAAGAACAACCACCGTTTGATAATACCATAAGCCGCTCACCAGGTCCTTTTTTTCATCCGGAGCCATAACCTTTGTTACTCGACCGATTTGATAGCCACAAAAGCGCACGGGCGTATCCTTCTCCACTCCCGGTGCTGTCGGGAACTGGACGAAAACCTCAAAAGAACCCATCTTGGTAAAGGCAGAGGGCAAATCACCGAACTTAAATATCAGCCACACCAGCGCACCTATACCAACAACAACAAAAATGCCCACAATCAGATTGCGTTTTCTTTGGGTGGTCTCATAGTCACTCACTGTTCACTCCCTTTCAAATCACTGCGGCCTTCCAGAAACAACTCCCTTATGGCACGCAAAGGATAGCCGCTATCGTTAAGTCTTTTTATCAGTTTAATTCGCTCAATGCTCTTTTTATCAAACATCCGTCTGCCGGTAGGCGTTACTTCTGTCGGCTCAAGCAGACCAACCATAAGGTAATATTGAAGAGATTGCCGGGAAATGCCAGCTTTTTTTGCGGCTGTACCTATAGGCCATAATTTGCTTTTCTCGCTCAACGCTCATCCCCGAAAAGCCAAAAACGAAAAACCAACTGTCGATTGACTATTTTCTATTGACTACTTGCTATTGTCAATAGTCAATTGTCAATAATCAATGGTTTTCGCCGAAAGGCGTCCCCAAGCGGATTGCCGGGTGTGGACCAAGCCACCTGCCGGCAGTATCGAGCCGGCTGGGAACCGGTAAGAGATACCGTCACTGAAATACCAGCCGGCAAGATTAACATCTGTTGAGCCAAACTCTGCAAGTCTATCAAATCGATTTCATAGGCCCCATTCAGGTCACCTACTGGGACACTCGTGCTACGTAGCGATTCATCCTTCGCAGCAGCTCTGCTACCCAGAACGGAGCTACTTCGCTATAGTAGCATCTGCCCTCGTAGGCACCAGACCGATAACAACCTTTCCAGGAACTTTATTTCTCTGCTAACAACAAAAATTCCAGAAGTGGCCGATGATTTATGCCGATAAACTGCCTTCAGGCAGCCCTACTATTTGGTTGAACACTGTTGAATGGATATTCAGCTGGGGGGACGGGTTATAATTTATGAATCATACAAAGCACAAAAAAATGGATGTAATTGTTGAACGGCCTGCAGAGCTTATAACCATCAGCCATAATGCCACCATCAAAGCAGCCGCGGCTAAAATGTTTACTAATAATGTCGCTTGTCTTATCGTAAATAATGATAACGGGGACTTTATTGGCGTGGTGACAGAGCGAGATATTGTCAACCGGGTGGTTGCCCCCTCGATGGACATTGAGAAAACCACCATAGAAGAGATTATGACCACCCAGGTTATCTCCTGTTCGCCCAATACTCCCAGCAGCAAGGTCCGAGAAATTATGACCTCTCATCAGATTCGCCATTTACCAATTGTCTATAACAAAGTTGTGGTCGGAATAATCTCAACTCGTGACCTTATGGCAAGACAGCTTCTTGAGGACCGGGCGGCAGCCGAGGAAGTCGCAATGCTCTCGACTTGCCTGAAAAGCATCGACTTAAATGAAGTCGCCAACATAGTTACCCGTGAGGTACCAAAGCTCTTCGGCGCCAAGAAATGTGTACTGTTTATTCACCAAAACGGCCCTACTCGTCAGGGCGGAGCCTGCCGTAGCGCGACGACTAAAGCCTCTACACTGGTCAGCTACAACAACTGTTCCTGCCCCAAAGAGTCACTCGGTCAAATAAACCCGCAACAATTGTCCCTCAGCGGCAATCCTGCTTCTGGACCTGGTTTGCAGCGCTCCGGCTCCGGTTCAATTGGTGCGGGGCAATTTTTTAACGAAACTGAATTTCGATATGACAGCATTCCCTGCGTTTGTGAAAAGCTGGGGGGCCAATCTCCCCGATTGGTCATTCCGCTTAATATCTCCACTCACCGTTTTTCCCCAGATTCTTCGCTACCGCCGGCAACAAGCGGGGGCAAAACCGCCTGGGCGAAGCAAAATGACCGGGGCGGCAGGGGCTGCTATTTGTGTATGTGCGGCTTAGATGCTTCGACCGCCACAAATAGGGAGCTAACATCCTATAAGGCAAAATTAGCAAGAGAAATCCTGAACTCCCATCTGACTAATGCAAAATTGTATCAAGAGGCAAGGCTGACTTCCCTGACCGATGCCCTAACCGGAGTAGGCTCAAGGAAGCTTCTTGAGGATAAACTTCAAGTCGAGTGCGCCCGCGCAAAACGCTACAAACGTCAATTCTCCGTTGCATTCATAGACCTCGACAACTTCAAAACAATCAATGACGTATTGGGGCATGCCATCGGCGACGATACGCTCAGAAAACTTGCCAAATGTATGAAAAGCCAGAAAAGAACATCGGATGTGCTCACACGCTACGGAGGCGACGAATTTGTCATACTAATGCCGGAAACAAAAGCAGAAGATGCTGTTACATTACTGGAAAGGATTCGAAACAAGGTCCAGGAAATAAAGGTCGTGGAAAACCTCACGATGACAATCAGTTGTGGGATAGCACAAAGCCTGTCCGAGGCCACTGATTCTCCCAGAGAGCTGATTCGCAGAGCGGACCTGGCTCTGTACGAAGCCAAAAGTGTCGGACGGAACTGTGTAAAAGTCTGGGACGAAACTATGTCAAAGGCCCTAAGCGATAACGACATCGAGACCGAGAAGATTAAAAAGCTCCAAAGACGTATTGCCGGCCTGTCGGTGCAGGCGGAGAAGGTCTTTATTCAAAGCATCTGGGGATTGGTCCAGGCACTTGAAGCGAAAGACTCTTATACAAAGAAACATTCCGAAAACGTAATGCACTACGCCGTCGGCATTGCCACGACAATGAAAATCGCTCCCAAACAATTAGAGATCATTCGCCGGGCTGCAATGATTCACGACATCGGAAAGATTGGGATACCCGATGCAATTTTATCAAAACCAGGCGAGCTAACACCTCGTGAACGCACTGTCATTGAGCAGCATCCTCTTGTAGCCGTCCGAATCCTTGAAAAAATGACTTTTCTGGAACAGGAGATAGCTATCGTTCGACATCATCACGAAAAATGGAACGGGCAAGGCTATCCGGATGGGCTATCTAATAATTCAATACCGATCGGTGCCCGCATTATGGCTGTAGCTGATACCTTCGACGCTCTTACCTCAAATCGGCCTTACCATAATGCACGGTCTCTTGCCGACGCAATTAAAATTCTGGTCGATTCATCTGGATACGATTACGAATCCAGAGCTGTTAAGGGTATGGTCGCATGGGTCCAGAACGTTTGCAGCCAGCTGGGTGTAACTCAGCTCACGCCGGAGGATTTGCTGGATTCACAAAAGCAGCTCGACCAAAGCTCTATGGCTCCGCTTGTTGCTGATGCCGTTACTCATTAGTACTGCTCTGCGAAGTCGCTACGTAGCACGAGACATACAGCATAAGAGCGTTGATGACCGTTTTGACCCCTACAAAGGCCTATTCGTGTCGCAGCGATTCAATTGGGTCCATATTGGCCGCACGATAGGCCGGATACAAACCAAAGATTATCCCAATCCCTGCACTGATTCCAAAGGCCAGCACCAATGAGCCGGTCGTAATCACCGTGCGCATCTGCCCAAAATGGGTCACAAGAAATGGTACTATAGAGCCTAAAATAATTCCAAGGACACCTCCGGACAACGTCAAAATTAGCGTTTCTGAGAGGAATTGAAAGATAATATCACGCTTCTTGGCTCCGAGGGCCCGGCGAATACCTATCTCTCGCGTCCGTTCACTCACGGTGGCTAACATAATATTCATAATTCCAATACCGCCAACCAAAAGTGAAATCGCAGCGATTGAACCGAGAACGATAGTAAAAATGCGCTGAAATTCCTTCGCCTGCCTCATTAGCTCCAGGGGAACGATTATTTCATAGTCATTTTTCTTGTGGAATCGACTCATGAGCGTCTGCAAACTCCGGCGTGTCCCCATCACCTGGTCTATCTCGCGGACTTTGACGATTATTTCCTGCAGTTCAACTTTTTCAAAACTACGACTGCCTGAGCTAATCTGCAGTGACATCTCGCCAAAACGGTTCCGTACCGTATTCAGTGGAATATAAATGCAGCCTAAGTTCGCACCGGCCTTCTTTGCTCCTGTGGGATCTTTATCTTCAAAACTACCTGCCGCTTGGGCACTGCTCTGTTCAGTGACAAGGCCTACTACTCGATAGTAATCACTGGCTATTTTCACATCCTGGCCTAACGGGTCGTCAAAGGCAAAAAGGTCTCTTACCAGCTTTTCATCAACAGCACAAATGCCCCGTTTGTAGTGCATATCTGTACTGCTGAGAAACCGCCCGTATTTTACCCGGACATTCGATATCTCGGGATACCAAGGCACAGTACCGATTACTTCTACGGCTATCCTGCGAGTGCGATATTGTGCTTGGTGGGAGAAACGGCGATTCGGCACTATTACCTGGACGTCGGGTATGCCATTGCGGAAACGCTCGGCATCGGCATAGGTCAGGCCATATTCTTTCAGCGTCTGCTGTTGACCACCGCCTGATTGGTCTTCAGGAGGATCCACGGTTTTTATGATAATATTGTGGCTGCCAAGCTGGGCAATCTTTTCCTGCGCGTCCCGACTGGCCCCTTCACCTATGGCAAGCATAGCGATAACTGAGGAAACGCCGAAGATAACACCTAACATTGTCAGAATCGAACGCAGCCTGTGCATCCACAGGCTCTTTATACCTAACTTAAATGTGCGTTTTAAATGAAAAAAGAACATAACGTCTTTACCGCCTATTATATTCCTGATCTTTTATGCGCCCGTCCAAGAGGTGTATGATTCTTTCAGCACCTGAAGCGATGCCCTCATCGTGGGTAACGGCTATCAGGGTCTTACCCTGCTCATGCAAATCCTCAAGAATAGCCAAAATCTCAGCACCGCTTTCCGAGTCAAGATTGCCGGTCGGCTCGTCGGCTAAAATAATCAGAGGGTCGTTCGCTAATGACCTGGCAATCGCCACTCGCTGCTGCTGACCACCACTCAGTTCTGAAGGCCGATGCCTAAACCTGTCGCCAAGCCCTACCATTGTGGCTAATTCCTCCGCTCGTTCGGCGCTTTCCTCCTCAGTAAAGCCCTGGTAATACATCGGAACCTCTATATTCTCTACGACGTTTAGCTGGTTAATCAGATTGAACGACTGAAACACGAAACCAATACGGGCACCACGTATTAAGGATAGCTGGTCATCGTCGAGCTCGGAAACATTCTGGCCCCCGAGCCAGTAGCCTCCGCTGGTGGGATGGTCTAAGCAGCCGATCATATTGAGCAGCGTGGATTTACCTGAGCCGCTGGGTCCCATGATGGCTACATATTCTCCACTCTGGATGGTCAGGTCAATTTCACGCAACACTCGCAACACCACTGTCCCAAGGTAGTAATTCTTACACAGCTGCTTCATCGCTAATATCGGAGTATCACTTTTTAAGTCAACGGTTTTATCCACTTCCTGCATCGCCTTGTCTCTGCCCCATACCACTTCCGCCTTGTTTCATTCTACTACGCATACTCTGCATACTCTTCATAAGCTCCGCCTTGAACTTTTCCGGGTCACTCTTACGCAGTTGTTCCAGCTCTTTGGCTTTTTTCGGGTCGAGCTGTGCCATACCACTCATTATCCGATTAATCATTTCATCTGTTAGCTGAAACTGTCTGCCCTGCGGCCTTTCTCCACCCTCCGGTGGTCTCATATCCTGTGAGGGTCCTCCACCCTGTGGCCTTTCTCCACCCTCCGGTGGTCTGCCCCTGCGCGTGCCTTGCTCGTCCCCAGACCGTCCGGCTCTCCTCCCTCGGGGCTGGCCTCGAGTTTCCGTATCATTCGCATCAGTAACGCCCGGTCTTGCTCTCTTCTGTGGTATTGGTTGTTGCTGTTGGAATGAGGCTGGACTGCCAAATCCACTGAATAGCGGAGGATTGAGCATCACCTCCTCATCGGCCTCCAAACCTTCAATAATTTCCACAAAGTTATCGTTAAAAAGCCCCGTTCGAACTACACGTTCTTGATGACCCCGAGGGGTCATAACGTAAACGACTTTTTTGCCAACGCGATTTGACACTACCTGAATAGGAATAATTATAGTGTCTTCTATTTGCCTTACGAGAATCTTTACCTTGCACGACATTCGACTTCTGAGAAAATCATGGGTACCATCTATTCTAACTAAGGTTTTGTAAACCTTAAGGTCGGGATTCATAAAACCACGCTGCTGGTCTGGAAGTGGTGCTACCTCAGTCACTTCGCCCTCTAATACTCTGTCGGGGAAAGCATCCATAACTATCGTTGCAGGCTGACCCACTCGTACCTTATCAACCTCCGTCTCGTGGACACCGATTTCAGCAATCATTATAGCAGTATCGGGCATCGATATAATCGTCTGCCCCTCAGAAACTGACTCGCCTTCAGCAACAACTCCGCTGCTACCTCCACCCCTATATCGCATAGACCTAAACATGTCGTCGCTGCCACCGGTACCATATACTACCAGACCCGGAGCCCGTGCTTTAATTGTACAATACTCGATATTCTGTCTTATGTCTTTGACCCTCTTTTCTTGCCAGTAAAGCTGTTCTTGGGCCCCACTTAGCCTCACCTGGGCCTGGGCCAGCCTTGAACGGCACTGGGCAAAAACCCGCTGCAGTTGGCGACCGGCCTCAACGTAGTCACTGAGGGATTGCTCGGCATTTTTCGGAAACGCGTATTTTTTAAATACATCCAGAGACACTTCGGCACTTTCCTTTGCAAACCTACGATTTATCACATTCAACTCGTCTCTTAGAAGGTCAAGGTCGGAAACGTAATTTGCATCGTGAAGTTTTACAGTCCCAGCCAAGGTGTCCTCTGCCGTTTTTAAGTAACCCTCGGCCGTGACAATGTTATCTTGCAATTTTTTCAAATCCTCTCCGGCAGCCGAACCATCTAACAAATTCGGGTCAGTCCTTACCTCCTCAAGAAATGGTGCTACGATTTCGGTCAGTCTGAATGTTTCGTTGACGTCATTAATCGGCTTATCGGTGGTCCTCTCTAAGCCACTAATCATCAGGTTAACGACTCCTTTTTCACCCTTAATTGGCATGTCGCTCACCTTGCTTACGACGCTTTGCTTAAGGTTTAAAACTTCGTTTACATCCTTAATCAGCCTATTTGCTATATCTGCCCCCAAATATTTCTGAAGATCCAACAGGGCAAACCTTACCTTCAATTGAGCATCCGCGATATCGCTTTCATTTTGTATTTTCTGAATTTCATGCGATTCTGTTGCTGAGGTAACGCTTTCCTGGTCACCGGAAAGTTCCATATCCTCCTGTATCAATCGTTCTTCCAAAGCCGAAGCATCCAATTGTACAAGTATCATGTTGCTATCTACATCTTCTTGAGTAACATAGGTACCCGCAGGGACGACACTGAGTATTGTTAACTCTCCCGACTCCCTTCCTCTTTGGACCTTACATTTGTATTCTATTGATTTATGGGCCCTGATACTGCCGCCTTCGGTAACGATGATGGTCAAATTATCCCGGCGTGCAGTGAAGGTTCCCCCACTCGAAGTGTCTAAGCTTGTATCCCTTTTTATCGCTGCCGCCACTAATCCCGTGACCAGCACTGCCACAGCAACAAACAGCAGAATCATCCACCGCCGATTTATGCGTTTCTTAACACGCTGATTTTGATTTCCCGATGCGTTCTGATTTTGTGTGTCTTTGTAATTTTTCATTGTGTTCTTTGCTCCCACATTCCATCCGGTTTGACCTGCAAAATACCAATATCACGAAAGAAGCTCATTTTAGCAATCGTATGTTTGACTAAAGCATCCGTTACATCATTTTGAGCACTTACCAAGTCATCCTCCGTCTCCAGTAAAAGTCGTATCGTACCTCGTCCGTATTCTAACAGCAATTTCTGCTCATCGACGCGCCTTTCGGCCAATTCCAGGCCGATCTTTTGAATCCGGTAACTTTCTCCGGTCTCTTCCAGGTCACGATAAGCCTGACGTACGTCCAATTTGACATTATCAGATTCATTATCATATCCGCGCTTACTCCGCTGGAATGATATAAGTTTACTCATGTAATTATTGCGTTTGATTTTTCTATCGAATGGTAAGTCGGCTCCAAGACCCACCGAGTAATCACCCTGTTGAAACAGTAGCCTGCTAAAGTCGGTTCCCGTAGGTGACTCTATATTTTCGGCACCGCCAGTCAGATTTAACTGAATGCCAAGACCGTCAGCGGCCAATGCAAGCAGTCGTGTCGCATCTTCAAGGCCGTCTCTGGTGTTAGCCAGGTCCAGACGCCGGGTCAATGCCATTTCCATTGCATCGGCTTCAGTATATTCAGGCTGGCTTATGCCGATTTCTTCCAGCGATGCCAGCTCACTCTGGTCCAATTCGATGTTGGCATCGGTAGGTAAAGACAACCTTATTTTGAATCTGTCAAGAAGCCGTTCATAACTTTGTCGGTCTCTAATGAGGTTGTTTTCTGCACTAAGTAAATTCTGCGTGGCCTCATCCACATCGGACGGGGCCCTCTGGCCCACATCAACCTCCATTTTCAACTGGTTTGTTGAGTAAATAAGCCTTTCATAGCTTGCTTTAGTAATATCCACTTTATCCCTTGCCTGCAACACACCATAGTATTCACTTATAATTCCAACTACAAACGTCTTACGATAGCGGTTGAATGTACGTATAGCATATAAAACGTCTCGCTCGGCCTGGGTCAGCCTTTCTCTGTCTTCCCTGCCGGCACCGGCGCCCAGTAAAGGAACGGCTACAGTGGCACTTAGAACCGAACCTAACGAAGTATGAGGGTCGCCGGTAAGATACCGTATCCAGTTAAGCGCCAAGTTAGTACTAACCTGAATTCCATCGGCCAAAAGGTAATCTTTGCTGACTGCGAGTTGCGAGTCAACCTTTCCTTCTTCAATGACTCTACTTCTTGGATTATCGTATTCATTTGTATATGTGGCGTCAATGGTTCCGAGCCATTGGTATGCGTAATCATGCCGGGTCCCTGTTAAGGCGAGTGCCGAAAGGTAAATAGATTCTTTTTGAGACTGGTACACCCGACTAAATTTTGTCGCGATTTCAACGGCCTGTTGAAGATTTATAACACCTGATTCCGGTATCATTTCTGCAATTTCCACGTCATTCGGGGATGCCGGGGCATTAGAATCACTGATTGTATAATTAGCTTTTATACCGAAGTCATCCTGCCATTTGTCGTCAATAATCTTATAAACTTCTTTATCGGCATCGGCTCTATGGTACTGCGGACTGCACGCACCGGCAAAACCAAGGACAACAGCAATGCCGAGCACCCAGCATAATAACGTCACAGGTCGAAACTTGCTGAACATAAAATTCTTCTCCAACACACGGCCCAATTGCCTAATGATATTTTTTACTCGAACGTAGCTCATTATAAGATAAGATGTTAAAAAACAAAGACAAAATCTCCCCCGTAAGTCCTCCCAATTTTGAATATTTGCCGTTAGTTTCACGCCGCAGCTTCCGGTAAAATCTACAATTTTATCAACTTATATGCCTATACCAAAAAAATCAGGCAAGACCCTTCTTAATTATTAGTCCTTTACCATAATTACAGACGCTTTCGCCTGTAATAATATTGCAAAAATCTTATAATCCTCACCACGTAATAAAATAACATCTAATTTTATTGTAAAACGGGGCAATTAAGTGTAAAATCACGGTTTACTCAAAGCTGGCGGCGTAGCCAAGAGGCCTAAGGCGACGGTTTGCAAAACCGTTAGTCGCCGGTTCGAATCCGGCCGCCGCCTGGTTTTTCTTATCTGCAAACCATAACCAAGGCCGATAACATGAAAGTAAACATCGAAAATCACATTCTGGAACTCCTCGATGGCGATATTACCGAAATGCAGACTGACGCCATCGTCAATGCCGCCAATGCCCGATTGATTTTGGGCAGTGGAGTTGCAGGGGCAATCAAAAGAAAAGGCGGCCCCGAAATCCAGCAAGAATGCAATAAAATAGGCCGAACTTACGTAGGCGGGGCTGCGATAACCGGCGCCGGCAGCTTGAAGGCAAAACATGTAATTCACGCCGTTGGGCCTCAGATGGGAGAAGGAAACGAGGACCAAAAGCTCAAAAATGCCACGCTGAACTCACTTAAATTAGCCGACGAAAATAATCTAACCAGCATTTCTTTCCCGGCAATCAGCACCGGTGTCTTTGGCTTTCCTATCCGAAGGTGTGCCGAAATAATGCTCAAAACAACCATCGACTATCTTAAAGGCAAAACCGGTCTGCAAACAGTCGTCTTCTGTCTCTTCGGACGGGACAGTTACCAGGTTTTCGAAAACCAACTCAAGCAGGAAATCGCAGACTTGTCCGTGAATGGAGTGAAGGAATGAAGGCAAGGGTATGAAAAACGCAATCGCCCATCGAAGACTTGCCTTTAGAGCCTGCTGATTTGCCAACGCCTACCGCGGAAGATAACCAGATACTTGTTAAAGTTTCGGTTTGTGGTGCCTGCCATACCGACCTCGACGAGGTTGAAGGTCGGCTGAAGCCGACAAAGTCACCAATCGTTCTTGGCCATCAGGTGGTTGGAAAGGTGACCGGTAAGGGGAAAAATGTAACAAAATTTAACATCGGCGACCGTGTCGGAATTACCTGGCTTTATTCGGCTTGTGGCAAATGTGGTTTTTGTCAAATGGGCCTTGAGAATCTATGCGAACAGGCAAAATGGACCGGCAAAGACGCCGACGGCGGTTATGCAGAATTTACGGTCATCGGTGAGAATTTCGCTTATCCCATTCCCCAAGAGTTTACGGACCCGCAGGCAGCTCCGCTTTTATGTGCCGGTGTAATCGGTTATCGCACATTGAGACTTGCGGATATAACAGATGGCCAAAAGATTGGCCTATTCGGGTTTGGAGCTTCGGCCCACATTGTGATTCAGATAATCAAACATAAGTTCCCCAATAGTCCGGTCTATGTCTTTACGAAAACAGCTCAACACGCCGAGTTGGCCCAAAGCCTCGGCGCCGTCTGGACAGGCCGCTCCGGTGACCGGCCGCCTGAGAAGTTAAACAAGATTATGGATTTCACACCGGTAGGGGAGTGTATCCGGGATGCCCTCGGTGTTTTGGAAAGAGGCGGTCGATTGATTATAAACGCCATTCGCAAAGAAACACCTGTCCCGCCGCTGGAGTATGCAAAATATCTCTGGCTCGAAAAAGAAATAAAGTCTGTTGCCAACGTTACCCGTCAGGATGCAGAAGAATTCTTACCCTTAGCGGCCCGGATACCTATCGTACCTACAATCGAAGAATTCCCCTTAACCCAGGCCAACGAAGTACTCCGCTCCATTAAAAATTCGAAGCTTCGTGCTGCCGCCGTCCTGAGGGTCTTCGAATAAAGATATGCCTAACCTCAGTTTTTACTTACGGGAACCGGTCCCAAGGTTTTGCTGTATCTGCTTGTAGACAACTCGCGACCTGTCCTCGTTGCCCCCTAATTTGCCTGTTCTAATGTTAAGCTCGCTGCTATCGCCCGACCTTGGCTCAATCCATATCGTAATCTTCTTACCATCCGCAGCTTTGGCGACAATTTTTGCTATAAATATATCTTTGGCCTGTTCAACAACCTCTAACTCCAATTGCTTTAGGGCCTTTTGTGTCGCCAAATACACGCTGTTCAAATCCTTGCTGGCCACAGCGTAAAGTTTGCCGCCTGAATAAACAGCAGCATCAGTACCTATAATGGTAGGTTTGCCACAGCCGCACATAGCTAACATCAAACCGGCAAGCACACAAATTGTACACCTTCTTTGAATTGACATCTTTTTACTCCTTTAAAAAATATTATTATTTGCGCCGTTTATTTATCTCCGGCAGCTCATATTGTCAACACTTTATTTAAATTATATTGCTCTCGATTGAAAATTCCCGTTTGTGCGCGGGTAACTTGTGCCACAGGTAGTACCTTTACAATAATAGTTTATGATTTTACTCGCGGGAATTTACTACCCTTCAAGGGTATTCTCCCATCATCGGCAGCGAACAAGCTGCTCCATATCTACCTGAAGGCCGGGAATATTTGTTTTCAGGTCCTCGATAAAACGCAAACCATCTTTCCAGTATCCTGCCGTAGGTCTCAAATCTGCATGAAAACCGGCAAAATAACGGTTGATATTGTGGACCAAAAGCTCCCGCATATATTTGCTTACCATCGACGCTAACGATACCGGCAAAAACCGCCCATCAGCACCGACTACAAAATGCAGACGCATACCTTTACCGCCGCCTCGCAATTCATAACTGCTGGCTGCTGGACTCTCACGAATAATCCTCAATTCCATATCGCTAAACATTCGCTGCAGAGGTTTTCGATAGTGGACCCGTCCCCCTTGCCTATCTACCATAATTTGCAAATCGTCCCCCGCAAAATTATCAAAAGCCCGCTTTATAAGCCGCGACGTTGCGGTAAAAAGAACATTAGCTTTGTTCTTCACCGAAGCCACCATCTTATTATAGTACCCAACGTCCAGACAAAAGCTTTTCAGTTCCAGCAGTTCGATGCCATTCGAGGCCATATCGTCGGCCAGGACCGCCGAGGCTATTGCCCTGTCGGCAGCATGAGCCGAAAGGCGATAACTTCCGGCACCCTCGTACCAGGGATAAGAACTTATTCGCTCAAGGCAGCTCGGACATAATAATTCTATAAGTTCGGTCAACGTGGCCGGCTCTTTATCGAGACATTTCAAGGCCCCCAGGACTGTCCGTTCTAAATGCTTGATTCCCACAGCTCTGCTGTAAGCCTTCTTGCTGTCGGTAATGAGCATTCGCCCCGCGAGATGTTTTCGCCTG